>LXNI01002659.1_pt1 | contig 11780 bp, 10 predicted proteins | sample 809091 | NCBI WGS metagenome assembly LXNI01 (sample SAMN04870527, study PRJNA318959) | sponge metagenome | biome: 01000161; feature: marine sponge reef; material: water | host: Sarcotragus foetidus | place: Greece: Milos, Mediterranean Sea | collected 2013-05-29 | depth 5-7 m | reverse complement strand
AGCGCGCCCACGGAACTTCCTACCGCGCACGCTCCTAGCCGAAACAAGTCCGCCTGCCAGGTGCCCGCGTACACCCGCTCGAGCCTCGGCCGGATCGCAGGGGGATCCAGGTCCCGACCAGACGCGAAGTAGGGGAGGAGTTGGGACGCGCGGCGTGAAAGGAAGTCAGAGTGGACCGCGAGACGCTCGGTTCGCTGGGGGCCGTGCAGTCTCCGGACGAGGTCCTTGTCGTGGCCGCCGATGTTGAGGGTGCCGTCGGCTGACTTGTGAAAGCCGAGCGAGTGCAATTGGCGGCGGACCTTCCGCCGGAGCGATGCTTCTCGGGGCGTGATGGAGATTATGGGGCTGTTGTTCTGGCCCGGTGCCAAGCTACTCCCCCCGCTGCAAGACCGGGTAGAACTGCGTGAACACATTGTCCGTCGCAGCATGCTCCGCATGGCAGTCGTAGCACCGGTCCTTCGGGAATGCTGACGCCGACTCTCTCAAGCCTCCGGACCGGTCGCGGAAGCTGAGGTAGGCCCAGCCTTCCGGGTACCGGTCGCTGTCCTTGACCGCGACTTCCATCCCCAGGAAGTCCTTCTCGAAGTAGCCGGCCTGATTGATCGACTCGCGGGAGCCGGGGCGGTAGATCTCCATGGGGAGCATGGTTCCTTCGGGGAACTCGCCGGTGTCCATGAAGTAGCGGTAGGCCTCGGGCTGGATGTAGACGTTGGTGAATGCGCCGGGGCCTTCGCGCTCGTCGGCGTCTTCGTTGTAGCTGAGGCCGAGTGAGGCTCCGACGAAGACCCAGGTGCGGTAGTTCTCGGGGCGGATGAGGTCGCCGTCGGCGGTGTAGGCGGGCACGGCCATGCCGTCGAGGGAGGGCTTGGCGTCCGCGACCGGACCCTGCGCGGCTGCGACGAGTACGGCGATCAGGGCGATGAGGGTTGCTGCGATGGCGATGTTGCGCACGGTGGGAGGATTCTAGTTGTGGGTCGGAGAGTGGTCGCCGCTTCGCGGCGCGGTTCTTTCCGGAAAGCCGGCCAGAAGGCCGGCGCACCCAGTGTTTGGCGCACTCAGTGTTTGGCGCACTCAGTGTTTGGCGCACGCAGTGGACTAGGCCCAGCTCAGGTCGTGCTTGGAGATCGGCAGGGAGCGGATCCGCTTGCCGGTCACGGCGAAGATCGCGTTGCACAGTGCCGGCGGGACCGGCGGCAGTGCGGGCTCCCCGAGACCGGTGGGCTGGTTGTCGCTCATCACCCAGTGGACTTCCACGGGCGGCGCCTGGTCGATGCGGAGCAGCTTGAAGTTGTGGAAGTTGCTCTCGTTCGTGCGCCCGCCGTCGAAGGTGATTTCCTGGTCTAGCGCCTGGCCGAGGCCGTCGAGCGCGGCGCCCTGGACCTGGTTGACGGCGTTGCTCGGGTTGACGAGCTGCCTGCCGACGTCGCCGGCGACCCAGATCTTGTCGACGCCGAGTTCGCCTTCCTTGCTGACGGTGGCCTGAACGACTTCGGCGAAGTAGCCGCGGTGGCTGAAGTGGAACGCGACGCCTTGGGCGGTGCCTTCGGGCAGGTCCGCCTTGCCCCATTCCGACTTGTCGCGCACGAGTTCGAGCACGGCTTTCATTCTTCCGGCGTCGAAGGAGGTCCGGGTGCCGGCCGGCGCCGCGTCGAGCAGGTCGAGCCGGAACTGGAGCGGGTCCTTGCCGGCCTCGGCGGCGAGTTCGTCGATGAACGACTGGACGACGAACGAGATCGCGTTGCTGGTCGGCGCGCGGAGCGCTCCGGTCGGGATGCCGAGCGGCATCTTCGACGCCTGGAGCGCGAAGTTCGGTACGAACGCCTGCGGGAACTCGTTCCGGGGCATCTCCGCGCTCGGCGCAAAGCGCGGGCCTTCGCCGAACGACACGAAGTGGTCGCGCCAGGCCACGAGGCTTCCGGAGTCGTCGAGACCCCCCTGCAGGAAGTGGTAGCCGCCGGGGCGGAAGTAGTCGAAACGCGTGTCGTCCTCGCGCGTCCACACCAGCTTGACCGGAACTTCCGCCTGCCGCGCGATCAGCGCCGCCTCGAGCATGTAGTCCCAGTACAAGCGCCTCCCGAAGCCTCCTCCCATCCGGGTCAGGTGGATCGTGATCCCGTCCTCGGGAATGCCCAGCGCCTTGGCCAGGTCACCGCGCGCGAACTGTGGAGTCTGGATCGGCGCCCACATCTCGAGCTCGCCATCGTGGAAGTGTGCGGTCGTGTTCTGCGGTTCGAGCGGCGCGTGGGCGAGGAAGGGGTACTGGTAGGCGGCCTCGAGCGTCTTCGCCGCGGATGCCAAGGCCCCGGCCGCGTCGCCGTCGTTCCTGAGATCCTGTTCCGGCGCCTGCTTCGACAGTTCCTCGGCCTGCTGGTCGAAGGCTGCGGTGCTCTGGGAGGCGGTCGGGCCCTCGTCCCAGGTGACCTCGAGCTTGCTTCGGGCCTCGTTGACCAGCCACCAGGAGTCGCCGACGATGGCGATGCCGTTTGGCAGCCCGACCTGGAACATGGAGGGCGAGGGCGCGGCGCTTGCGGTCGGGTCGACGACGAAGGCGTCGGTCACGCCGGGCGACGCCTTGACGGCGTCGAGATTGGCGCTCTTGACCTTGCCGCCGTGGACCCGGCACTTCTCGAACACGGCGTACTTCATGCCGGGCACGGACACGTCGATGCCGAAGAGCGGCTTGCCAGTGACGATCTTCGGGTTGTCGACGCCCGGGATCTCCTGGCCGATGATCTTGAAGTCCTTGGGGTCCTTGAGCGGGACGGTCCGGGCATTCGGCGGCTCGACTTCCGCCGCGGCGCTCGCCAGTTCGCCGTAGGACAGCGACTTGTTCTTGAAGCGGACGACGCCGGCCTCGGCGGTGCACTTCTCGGGCTTGGTCTTCCACTCCTTCGCCGCGGCCGCGACGAGCATGGCCCGGGCGGCGGCGCCCACGCGGCGCATCGACTCGTAGTGCATCGGCGTGGCCATGCTGCCGCCGGCCATCTGGCCGCGGTACTTCGACGCGTCGAAGTCCGCCTGCTCGACCCGCACCTGGCTCCAGGGGATGTCGAGTTCCTCGGCGATGAGCATCGGCAGCATCGTCTTGACGCCCTGACCGATCTCGGGGTTCTGGGCCATGATCGTCGCGATGCCGTCAGGCGTCAGGCGGATGAACGCGTTGAGCGCCGCGTCACCATTGGCCGTGGCGTCGGCGGTGGCCGCGACGGCCTTGCCCGCGCCGTCGAGCGAGAAGCGGGCTCCGAGGAGCATGCCGCCACCGGCCAGGGCCGTGACGTGAAGGAAGCCGCGCCGGGAGAGGTTGCCTGTCTTGTCCACGGCGTTCATGCCTCAATCCCTCCGGCTCCCGTGGCCGTTTCGTGACCGGTCGCCGGCGCCTGCGCCATTTCGGCGGCGCGGTGGATCGCCGCCCGGATGCGGGTGTAGGTCGCGCAGCGGCAGATGTTGCCGCTCATCGCCTCGTCGATGTCGCCGTCCGACGGCTGCGGGTTGCCCGCCAGCAGCGCCGAGGCCGACATGATCTGGCCGGCCTGGCAGTAGCCGCACTGCGGAACGTCGATCTCCTCCCAGGCGAGCTGGACGGGATGGGCGCCGTCTTCCGAGAGGCCCTCGATCGTCGTGATCTCCTTCCCCTCGGCGCGCGACACCGGCATGCGGCAACTGCGCTCCGGCTCGCCGTTGACGTGCACCGTGCAGGCCCCGCAGAAGGACCGGCCGCAGCCGAACTTGGTGCCCTTGAGGTCGAGTTCGTCGCGGAGGACCCAGAGCAGGGGCATCTCCGGCGGCGCGTCGACCGTCGTCGACTTGCCGTTCAGCGTAAAGGCGATCGCCATGTTCGTTCTCCTCGTTTCGGGGTCGGCGACTTACTGGCTGACCATACAGTGAATGAAACGGGGTGCAGCGTCAAGTGCCGGCCAGTTCCGATGGTATATTGCAACGCTGTATACCTTCCCGGGAGGTTCGTATGCCCAAGACTGCCAAGCTGTTCTGGTCCGGCCGCTCACAGGCGGTGCGGCTGCCGAAGGAGTTCCGGATGGAGGGCGGCGAGGTACGCATCCGCAAGCGCGGAGCAGCCGTCATTCTGGAGCCCATCGCGTCGGACTGGGCCTGGCTGGATGAGATCGCCGGGAAGTTCTCGGACGACTTCTTCGCGGAGGGGAGATGCCAGCCCGAGATGCCGTCCCGGCCGGCGTTGGACGACATGTTCGACTGATGCGGTACCTGCTGGACACCAACATCTGCATCGCCCTGCTCAACGGCACGTCGCCAGCGGCCCGCGAACGGCTGGGTCAGTACGGCCCCGGAGAGGTCGGTGTACCCGCGCCGGCTGCGTACGAGTTGTACTACGGGGCCTTCAAGAGTCGCCGAGTCCGGCAGAACCTCGGCCTGCTCGACAGCGTCGGCTTCGAGGTCCTGCCCTTCGACGTGGAGGATGCCCGAGTAGCAGGAAAGGTGCGAAGCGACCTGGAGGCAGTCGGGCAGACCATTGGCCCTTACGACCTGTTGATCGCGGGCCAGGCGCTGGCGCGCGGACTCGTACTCGTGACCGCAAATCGGCGCGAGTTCGACCGTGTAGCGGGGCTGACCTGCGAAGACTGGACCAGCCCCGACAAGAACTGACCGACGAGAGTCTGAACGGCAGGACGCTCCGCCGTTGAGCTCGCGGCACAGGGCATGGCGCCGCTGCTAGACTCCCGCGCTTGCCGCACCCGCTGGGAGGTCGTCTAACGGTAGGACATGCGGCTCTGGACCGTAGAATCGGGGTTCGAATCCCTGCCTCCCAGCCAACTCGCCGGCGCACGCCGCCGACTGCCGCGATGCCATCTCAGGGTTGGTGCGACGCCGCCCAGGCCCGGACATGCGGTAGGTCGAAACGGGTGACTTCCGGGAACTCCGTCAGCACGGACTCGGGGTAGCCGTTGGGGACGCCCTTGAGGTAGTGGTCGAAGAACGCGCGGATGAAGGCGTTGACCGTGTCGCTGAGCCGCGCGCCATCGACGCGGCCGGCGCCCGGCAGGGCTTCGCGCGCTGTGGCCGGGAGGAACATGAGGTCGCTGAGTTCCATGTGCGTTGCTTCCGGCTGCAGCTTGATGCGCACGATGTCCTCCCGGATGCCCATCGTCGTCAGCGGCTCGAAGAAGAACTCGTTGCTGTAGCTCGCGGGATCCTCACTCGTCAGGACGAGGAGCGGCGTGCGCACATCCTTGCCGAGAACATCGGAGAGCCAGTGCGTGCCGTCGAAGTTGATCGCCACCCTGGCGCGCTGGTCCACATGTGCTGCGCTCACCGCCGCGGCCGCTCCATAGGACATGCCGAAGTAGCCCAGATCGCCCAGCGCGGTGCGCGCGAGAATCAGAGCCAGGGGACTGCGCGCCGGTCGATCGGATTCGAGGAAGTCGACGAGCGCGATCATGTCGTCGCGCCAGCGCGTGGCCCATGGACCGAGACCGCCATCGTCCACCGAGCGGGTCACCGCGCCATGGCGTTTCCCGACATCAGGGCTGTTGCGGCCTTCCGGGTCCGGGGCAGCGGCCGTTCCCATGACCGCGTCGCGCCAATCCTGATCGTAGGTGACCGACTTGCCGTCCGGGAACAGGACGCCACTCGATCCGCCGGGATGGGCCACACTCAAGACGACGTAGCCGTGGCTCGCGAGATCCTCCATTAGTACCGTGTTCTGGGAGACGTACGAGAGGCCCCCGTGTGAGAAGACGAGCGCGGGGAAGGGGTCGCCATCGGCCACTGGCGCTCCCTCGTAACTGTGAGTCGTGGCGGCGGCGAGGGTGTCGAACAGCGTCGGATCCTGGATGACGGGCGAGAGCGCCTCGAGCATTGGCCGGGCAACGACGTCGAACTCTCGGCCCTCCATGTACTTGCGCGGCTGTCCTCTCACCTCGGCCGCCGGATACCAGACGCGAGCCATGAGCCGGGGCCCCGCGCGATCGCTCGCGCGGCGGGAGGGGTACCTGTTGTCAACGAACTCGAAATCGAGAACACCGACCGGGAAGGCGCCGGTCGGCGGTGGCAGACCAACGCTCGGAGCCTGCGCCGCCAGGGCAACTGTCTGGGCAAGGCCGAGGACGACAGCGGTGACGAGCTTCGCCTGCGGATAGAGCATCTGGTGCCCGAGGTTATCCGGCGACTTCGGCACTCCTGGTAGGCAGCCGGGTCCAGCGACACGCGGATGATCTGATTCAATTGAGCGCTGATCGGAATCGATGAACGAGGGGCGCCTGTCCTGAGGCATGTCGCCCCGGCAATGGGGGAGACATGAAGAACTACCTCGAGTTCGTCAGCAAGGGTCGGAGGCTCGGCATCTTGTTCGCGGCGGTGCTCGTGCTCCTGGTGCTGGTGTTCCCGGCGTTGCCCGTCGGGGGCGAGATGCTGGACGTGAGGACGGGCTACACGGACGCCGACGTCGTGGCCGCGATGGAGGGCTACGGCGAACAGGGAAGACGGGTGTACGCGTGGTCCAGCGCGCTCCTGGACACGCTGCTGCCGGTGCTGTACGTCAGCCTGCTCGCGGGGCTCCTCTACCGGCTCCGGCCGTCCGCGGCGACATGGCGGCTGGCGTTCCTGCCCGTGGCCGCGGGGGTCCTGGACCTCTGCGAGAACGTCCTCGTGATCGTCATGCTGAACCGCTTTCCGGACGTGAGCGCTTCCCTGGCGACGACGGCGTCGTTCTTCACCTCGGTGAAGTGGTACGCGATGTGGCTCAGCATGGTGCTGGTGCTTGTGTTTGCGGTCGTTGCGGCGATTCGCCGCCTCCGCGGTGCGCCTGCCGGCGCCTCGTAACCCGTAGCCTCATAGCCTTCGGCGCGCGGCCGCGCGGATTCCCGCTGGACGCGCTGACGGCTTCAACCCGCGGCCGGAACGGACTTGGCGCCTACGGGGGCAGCGCGAACACGAACAGGTTGTTGCCCGAGCTGGGACGCAGCTCCGGCGTGAGTCCGGACAGGAGGGCCGCCGATCGGCTGCCTGTGCTGGCAACGACGTACTGGCGTCCGTCGACCCCGAAGGAAACGGGGAAGCCGGTCACCGGCGAGCCGAGGTTGACCTCCCAGAGGCTCTCGCCGGTCTCGTCGTCCAGGGCACGGAACCGGCCGTTGCCGTCGCCGACGAAGACGAGGCCGCCGCCGGTGACGAAGAGCGACATCAACCCCGCGCGCTGCTCGTAGGTCCACAGCGACTTGCCGGTCTCGGCGGACACGGCGTGGATGGAGCCGCTCAGTTCGGTGCCGGGGGCGATCTGGTGCTCGGCGTCCAGGGCGTAGATCGGAAGCCGCCCGGCGCGGGTCGCCGTCATCAGGGCGCAGGAGTTGCGCATCGGCACGTACATCGCGTTCGTCAGCGGGCTGTAGGCGCCGGCCTGCCAGTCCTTGCCGCCGATGTAGGTGGGGCAGACGTAGGCCTCCTGCTCCAGCTCGCGGAACACGACCTCCGAGTTCTCGGTGACCGCGCCGGTCGCGCCGTCGATCGTGCTGATCACGTTCTGGCGGATCGTGGGCCGCGCCCACAGGAACTCGCCCGTCTCGCGGTCGAGGGTGTAGACGATGCCCGTCTTGCCGGGAACCCCGGTGATCACCTTGCGCGTCTCTCCCGGCTCCAGGCGGGGATTGATCCAGTCGACCTCGGCGGCGTCGGGCGCGGTCGCGGTGTCGACCAGGAGGCGCTCAAAGGGGTGGTCGAGGTCCCAGTGGTCGTTCAGGTGCTGGTAGTGCCAGGCGATCTCGCCGGTGTTCGCGTCGAGAGCGAGGGTCGAGTTGTGGTACAGGTGCCTGAGTTCCCTGCCGCCGAGCAGGAACTTCGGCGCCGGCGACGTCACCGATGTGCCGATGTAGATGAGCTCCAGGCCCGGGTCGTAGCTCGGCACCATCCAGGTGCCCACATGGGTGCGATCCTCGAACGGGGTGTCGCCCCAGGTTTCGTCGCCCGGCTCTCCGGGCGCCGGAATCGTGCGGCGCCGCCAGAGTTCCTCCCCGGTCTTCGCGTCGTGGGCGACGATCACGCAGGCGTCGGGGCCGCCGCGGGGCAGGCAGCTTCGGCCCGAGATGACCTTGCCGTCGGCGATGATCGGGCCGGAACTCTGCATCGCCGGGTGCGTCTTGTAGTCGAGGATCATCGTCTCCCAGACCAGCTCGCCCGTCTTCGCGTCGAGGGCGAAGACGAACTCGTCGACGCTTGTGTCGATGATCAGGTCGCCGTAGATCGCGATGTTGCGGTTGTTGGCCGCCAGCGAGCCGACCTGCTGGAGGATGTTGTCCGGGTGCTCGCGGCGGTACTCCCAGAGGAGGTCTCCGGTCACCGCGTCGATGGCCTGGATCACGTCGACGGGGTTCGGCATGTACATCACGCCGTCGTAGACGAGCGGCGTCCCCTGCTGGCGGCCTTCGCTCATCCCGCGGGACCACACCAGCCGCAGGTCGCCTACGTTCTCGGGCGTGATCTGGTCGAGCGGGCTGTAGCCCCAGCCGTCGAGCGTGCGGCGCCACATCAGCCAGTCGTCGTCGCTCGGGTCCTGGAGCATCGCGTCCGTGACCGGGACGAAGTCGTCGCGGTCCGGCGCGGTCGCCGACTGTGCTTCGGCGTCGGGAGACCCGGGCACCGCCGTCAGAAGGGCGGCCAGGAGTGCCGCCGGGAGCAAGAAACCGCGCAGAGTCACAGAAGCTGTGACTCTAGCTGAGTTGGAGTTGGCGCGGCAGGACAGTCGCCGCTCCGCCTCCGCCGCCCTAGCGCGACGAGGAGAGCCGGACTTCGAGGTCTTCTTCGCCGTCGCGTCTCACGACGGTCACCGTGACCACGTCGCCGACGCGGAAGTTCTCCAGGATCGTGTGGACGTCGTTCACCGAGGCGACCTCACGACCTTCGATCGCGGTGATCAGGTCGCCCAGGACGATCCCGCGACGCGTCCGGCGACTGGCCCGCATGCCCGCCTTGTCTGCGCCGGAGCCGGGTACCACGTTGGTCACCAGCGCGCCCTTGACGCCGCGTGCACGCAACAGGGAATCGTCGAGCTCGACGCCGATCAGAGGCCGCGCGACCTCGCCGTGCGCGATCAGTTCCGGGACGACCCAGTTCACCGTGTCGACGGGAATCGCGAACCCGATACCGGCCCAGGCACCCGCCGCGGAGGGAACGATCTGTGTATTGACGCCGATCAGTCGTCCACTTGAGTCAAGGAGCGGGCCGCCGGAGTTGCCCGGATTGATCGCCGCGTCGGTCTGGATGACGCCGCGGATCAGCCGTTGTTGGATCAGCGACGGCACCTCCCGATCCAAGGCGCTGATCACGCCGGTAGTCAGGGTGTGATCGAGTCCGAAGGGGTTGCCGATGGCGAGCACGGACTGACCCACCTGAAGGTTGCTGGAGGAACCGACCGCCAGTGGGCGCAGCTTGTCGGGCGGCGCGTCGATTTTCAGCACGGCCAGGTCGACATGCCGGTCGCCGCCCACCAGTTCGGCCGGCCACGTGCTCTGGTCGTCAAGCGTGACGACCGCCTCGTGAGCACGCAGCAGGACGTGGTAGTTCGTGACGATGTGGCCCCGCTCGTCCCAGATGAACCCGGTGCCGGTGCCCTCCGGGACCCGATCGATGCGGCGGGCGAAGACGTTGCGGCGATTCGTCACGGTTGTGATGTTCACCACCGAGGGCGAGGCCTGCCGGAAGAGGTTGACCGTGGTCCGTTCCTCCGGCAGCAGGTTGCCGGCCGGCGCCACCTGCCGGGGCTCTCCGCGGCTGTCCGCCTGCAGGACGTTGCCCTGCCACCTCGAGCCGAAGGCGAAGGCGAGAACGGCGAGGACGACGAGGCCGGACGTGGCGGCAAGGCGAGGCCGCGGCCGTCCGTTGGGTCCAGGTGAGGTTCCGCGGGGCATGGACTAAAGCTAACAGGACTTGGACTCGCGTTTCTTCCCTTCGGTCACTGGGTGCGCCGCCCGTGTCGCGGGCCTTCCGGCCCGCGTTCCGGGCATCCGCCGAGAGACGGAACCGCCCACTCCGTGTCGCCGACGGCGCTACGATCCGCCACCATGCTCCTCAACGCCGATCCCGAACTCGCAGCCGCTCTGGACCGGCGCCGCCGTCAATGGCTGGCGACCCACGGCACGGCACGCCTGTGGGACCGCGACAGTTCGCTGTGGACGGATTCCGGTGAAGCGGAGTGGCTGGGCTGGCTCGATGTCGACCGACTCGGCAGCGTCTCGGTCTCGAAGCCGGACGGCAACCGCCTTGAGATGCCGGCCGCCGACCTCGCGGAGCATCTCGCCGGCCAACCCTTCGAACGCTGTCTGCTGCTCGGCATGGGCGGCTCGGCGCTCGGCGCGGACCTGCTGTGGCGGGCGTTGCCGCGCCGGGTCGACGCCCGGTACATCGTCCTCGACACGACGGACCCGCGGGAGATCGCGTCGGCGCTGGCCGGCGTCGAGCCGGCTGCGCTGCGGGTCATCGCCGCCTCCAAGTCGGGCGGCACGATCGAGACGCGGCTCGCGTTCGAGTTGCTGCTCGACCGGCTGGGGCCGGCGGCCTCGTCGGCGGCGCTGGCGATCACGGACCTGGGCTCGGCTCTCGAAGAGCGCGCCCGGGCCGCGGGCGCCGGGGTCGTCTTCGGCCACCCGGACATAGGCGGGCGGTTCTCCGTGCTGTCGGCGTTCGGCCTGGCTCCGGCTGCGGTTGCCGGGATCGATGTCGAACCGCTGCTTCTGAGCGCGAGGCGAATGGTCGCCGCCTGCCGCCGGTCGGACGACGGCGACGGGACGAACCCCGGGGTCGAGTTGGGGTTGCTGCTCACCGCGGCCCACGACTGCGGCCGCGACAAGCTCTACCTCCATGTGCCTGGGGCGTGCGCGGCGATGGCCGCGTGGGTCGAGCAACTGGTCGCCGAGTCGCTCGGAAAGGGCGACGTACTGCTGTTGCCTGTCCATGCGGCCGGCGTGCCGGCGGAGCCGAGCGCAGATCGGCTCGACGTCGAGCTCGGAAACGTGAGTGGCAACATTGCCCAGGCCTCGGCGCCGGTGCCTGACGGTCCGCTCGTCCAGATCGGCGCCGAGCTTCCGGTCGTCCTCGGCGGTGAGTTCTTCCGCTGGCAGTTCGCGACGGCGGTGGCCGGCGCGCTGCTCGGGGTCAACCCGTTCGACCAGCCGGACGTGGAGTCGTCCAAGGTCGTCACGCGGCGCTACGTCGAGCGGATGAAAGCCGGCGATGCGCCGGCGCCCGGCGGCGTGGTCCGGCTGAGCGAGGTCAGCGAGCTAGGGCTCGCCCAGCTCCTGGGTACCCACCTCGGGACGTTCCCCGAGGGGGGTTACGCCGTCATCTCGGCCTATCTGGACCGCAGCAACCGCAACCGGGAGCTGCTCCAGGCCCTGCGCCGACGGATCGCCCGGCTCACCGGCGGCGCCGCGGTGCTCGGCTTCGGGCCGAGCTTCCTGCACTCGACGGGACAGGCCCACAAGGGCGGACCGAACCGCGGTCTGTTCCTGCAGATCACCGCCGAGCCGCCAGTCGCCGACATCCCGGTCCCCGGGGAAGGCCTGACCTTCGGCCAGGTCCAGCTCGCCCAGGCGTGGGGCGACTACGACGTGCTCGTCGAGCGCGATCGCCGCGTGCTTGCCGTCCACATCGACGGTGACGTGGCGGAAGGGCTGCGGTGGTTGGTCGAAGCGGTCGGCTAGCGACGGCGGCCCCCGCGCCCGCTCGCCGGTTTGCCCATCAGCTCGTCGAGCCCGACGTTGAACTCGGCGACGATGCGGATCAGCACGTCGAGGCTGACCCGGAGCTCGTCCCGCTCG
>LXNI01002658.1_pt1 | contig 11782 bp, 9 predicted proteins | sample 809091 | NCBI WGS metagenome assembly LXNI01 (sample SAMN04870527, study PRJNA318959) | sponge metagenome | biome: 01000161; feature: marine sponge reef; material: water | host: Sarcotragus foetidus | place: Greece: Milos, Mediterranean Sea | collected 2013-05-29 | depth 5-7 m | reverse complement strand
AGCCGCGCCCCGCGGCGATCGTTTCGATGACGCGCTACCGGTGCCGCTGGTGCGGCTACGTCTACGACCCCGCCAAGGGCGAGGCGCAGCGGGGCACGCCGCCGGGCACGGCCTTCGAGGACCTGCCGGCCGACTGGCGCTGCCCCGACTGCCGCGCGCCCACCGCCGACTTCGATCCCGTTCCGGAGGGAGATGGAGCCTGACAGCCGAGGGTCGCCGCCGCCGTCACTCCGCCTCGACCACCAGGCGCTGGGCGAAGGCGTCGCCGTTGTCGAAGCCGCCGAAGAGCGCGATCTCGTCCTCCGGCGGCGGCTCGCAGGACCACATGCGGCTCGGCACCCAGCCGCACTGGCGCTTGAGGTTGGCGGCGTATTCGGCCCGCTTCATCGCAGCGATCGAGGGGTCGATCACCGGCACGCCGACGGCCTTCTCGATCTCCTTGTAGAAGCCGATCTCCAGCGTGCAGCCGAGGATGAGGGCTTCGGCGTAGTCCTCCTCCACCGCACGGCGCCCGGCTGCGACCAGGCGGCGCTCGGTCTCCGCGTGGTCGGCCTGGAAGTCGTTCACGCCGAGCTCCACGTGATAGAAGCCCGAGAGGCGCTCGCCGTAGCCGTGCTCGCGGGCGACCGCGTTCATCTGGTTCACCCACTTGCGCCGGCCCACGATGATGCCGAAGCGGTTGGCGAGGCTGGCCGCGATCTCGCACGACGCGAGGCAGGGCGCGGTCACCACCATGTCGCCGGAAATCTCGCGCGCATCGTGCAGGCCCGTGTCGTAGAAGCAGCCGATGGCGAGCGCGTCGAAGCCCTCCCGCGCCGCCTGGCGGGTCGCCTGGATGATGCCGCGCGAGACGATGGTCTCGTAGGAGCGGTACTCGATGTGGGTGAAGCCCCCGCCCGGATCGGCGAGGCAGGCGATGTGCACCTCGGTGCCCGGCAGCTTGTAGCTGCGCGCCATCTCGGCGAAGACGGCATCGTAGGCGTCGGTGCCGACCGGGTTGAGGTACATGAGCTTGAGGGGGGCGTTGGCTTTCATGCGGTCCTCCCGTTGTCCGGATCGATTGTCTCGGCCTATTCGATTGTCACGCCGTAGACGTCCCTGGCGCGCGCGGCGCTGATGAGGCCGTTGCTCACGTCGCGGCGCACGCGCTCGGGGTCCCGCTTCTTCGGATCGCCGAAGCCGCCGCCGTTGCCGGTGACGACGCGGATCACGTCGTCCCGCTGCGTCTTGAGGCCCGAGACGAAGGCGAAGCGCTGGCGCTCGCCCTCGCGCGGGATGAAGTCTACGTAGTTGGGCGAGCCTTCGTTGCCGCCGTCGAGCGCCCAGGCGGGGAACTTCGAGCGCGTATACCCCATGGTGAGGAAGCCGTCGTCGGCGCGCACGCGGTAGTCCATGACGATGCCGCGCCCGCCGGTGAACTCGCCCTCGCCGCCGGGGTCGACGTTGAGCGCCATCTGGTCGACGTAGAGCCCGTTGCGCGCCTCGTTGACCTCCGCCGGGCAGTTGAAGGTCTCGCCGTGGAAGCCGCAGAACATGGCGTTGTTCCCGTCCATCCCCTCGCGGCCGCCCCAGCCGCCGAGCTGCGGCTCGATGATGGTGTACTGGCGGCCGGTGTCCGGGTGGATGCCGCCGATGAAGGTGCCGCACACGGACGCGAAGTGCCCTGCGGCGAGTTTTTCCGGCATGTGCTGGGCGAGGCAGCGCCACATGATGTCGTACACGCGCAGGTCGATCTCGTAATAGAAGCCGACGGGCGCGGGCTCCTCGGCGTGGAAGACGGAGCCCTCGCGCGTCAGCAGGCGGATGGGGCGGAAGGAGCCTGCGTTGCACGGCGAATAGGGATCGGTCAGCGACTTGAAGATCATCTGGGCTGCGACCATCACGCCGTCCCGGCTGGTGTTGACGGGGTTGGTCGCCTGGTCCGGGTTGTCGCGCAGGTCGACGACGAACTCGTCGTCGGCGATGGTGATGGTGACGTTGAAGACTTGGCCGTCGTCCTGCTCTTCCGCGAGGGTGAAGGTGCCCTTCGGCAGCGTCCCCAGCGCCGAGCGCGAGACCCGCTCGCCGTAGTCCATGAAGGACGTCATCGCCTGCTCGAAGGTGGCGGCACCGTATTTTTCCGCGATCTCCACGAGCCGCGCGGTGCCGATGCGGACGGAAGCGATGGCGGCCCAGACGTCGCCTTCCAGCACATCCGGCATGCGCGAGTTGACCTTGATGATTTCCATGACCGGCTGGATCGGCTCGCCGCGCGAGATCATCTTGACGGCGGGCAGGCGCAGCCCCTCCTGAAAGATCTCCGTCGCCTCGCCGGTGAGCGAGCCCGGCGCCATGCCGCCCACGTCCGAGTTGTGCGCGATGTTCGCGGTCCAGGCGATGATGCGGTCCTCGGCGAAGACCGGCATGACGACGACGATGTCGTTCAGGTGGGTCACGCCGCCGTAGTAGGGGTCGTTGGTGACGAAGACGTCGCCGGGCTCGACCGCGCCGGGCTCCGGGAACTTCTCGACGATCACGGTCACCGCCTTGTCGAGCACGCCGACGAAGGCCGGAATGCCGGCGCCGGAGCAGGCGATCTCGCCCTTGGCGTCGGTGATCCCGGTGCCCATGTCGAGCACCTCGTAGATGATCGAGCTCATCGCCGTCTTCTTCATGGCGGCGAACATCTCGTCGGCCGCGCTCTGCAGCGAGTTCTGGATGATCTCCAGGGTGATCGGGTCGTTGGTGATCGCGTTCGTCGTGGTCATCGTGTTCATGGTGCTGCCGCCTGCTCGCTCAGTTGCGGATATGAATGCGGATATTTCCGAAGTCGTCCACCTCGGCGTGGCTGCCGGGGTGGATGACGACCGTGGTGCCGGGGTCTTCCACGATGGCCGGGCCGTCGAAGGCCATGCCGGGCTCCAGCCGCTCGCCGTCGTAGATCGCCGCCTCGTGCAGCCCTTCGAGCGCGTAGTCGACCGGGCGCGTGCCCTTCCGCGCGTCTTCGAGCGTCCGCCCCGTCGTCTCCCGCCGGGTCATGGTGAGCTTGCCGATGTCGACCGTGGCGACGACGTGGAGGCCCACCATCTCCACCGGCGCATCCAGCCTGTAGGTGTACTCGCGCTCGTAGGTCTCGTGGAATGCGGCCTCGATGGCGGCGATGCCGTCTGCCGTGATCGGGCCTCCCTCCAGCGGCACCTCCGTGGTGTGCTCCTGGTTCTGGTAGCGGAACTTGCCGAGGCGCACGAGCTTGACCGCCGATGCCGCGATGCCTTCGGCCGCAAAGCGGCTCCGCGCGCGCTCCTCCGCCTCGCCGAACGCGCCCTCGATGGCGGGCGCGTTCTCGGCCGAGAGATCGACGAGCAGGGTCACCACGTCGTCGCGGCGGAGGTCCGACATCATCATGCCCCAGGCGGAGAACACCGAGGCATCGGCCGGCACCACCACCTTGGTCACGCCCAGCTCCTGCGCCAGCGCCACCGCGTGCATCGCGCCGCCGCCGCCGAAGGCGATCAGCGTGAAGTCGCGCGGGTCGAAGCCCCGGTTGACGGAGACCAGCTTCAGCGCGTTCACCATGTTGTTGTTGGCGATGCGCACGATGCCGCGGGCGGCCTCGTCGGCATCGACGCCGAGCCGCGTGCCCACCGCCTCGATCGCCTTCGCCACCGCGTCCATGTCGGCTTCCACCGTGCCGCCGCAAAAGTAGTCGCGGTTGATGCGGCCGAGCCAGAGGTTGGCGTCGGTGGTGGTGGCCTCGGTGCCGCCCCGCCCGTAGGCCGCAGGCCCCGGCGCGGCGCCGGCGGAGCGGGGGCCCACGCGCAGCTTGCCGAAGTCGTCCACCCAGGCGATGGAGCCGCCGCCGTTGCCGATCTCCACCAGATCGACCACGGGGACCATGATGGGATAGCCGGCGGTGGCGCGACTCCGCCCGATCCAGTAGTCGGTCTTGATCCTCACGTCCGCGTCCTCGATCAGCGAGCACTTGGCAGTGGTGCCGCCGATATCCAGAGCGAGCACGTTGGGCTCGCCGATGAGCCGGCCGAGCTCCGCCGCGCCCCAGACGCCGGACGCCGGCCCCGATTCCACCATCGTGATGGGGATGCGCGAGACGGTGTCCACGGAATCGACGCCGCAGTTGGACTGCATGATGTAGAGGCCGCCGCAAAAACCCTGCTCCGTGAGGCCCGCGTCGAGGCGCCGCAGGTAGCGCTCCGCCACCGGCTGCACGTAAGCCGACAGCACGGCGGTGCTGGTGCGCTCGTACTCGCGCCACTCGCGCGTGATCTGGTGCGAGGAGATGGCCGAGACCTCGGGCCAGAGGCGGGCCAGCTCCGCCAGCGCGCGCTCCTCGTGCGAGGGGTTCGCGTAGGAATGGATGAAGCAGATCGCCACCGCCTCCACGCCTTCGGCTCGAAAATCCGCGACGATCTCGGGCAGCGGCGCGAGGTCGAGCGGCTGCATCTCGTTGCCGTGGTAGTCGATGCGGCCGGGCAGCTCGCGGCGGAGCCGGCGCGGCACGAAGGGCTCGGGCTTCTGGTAGTGCAGGTTGAAGAAGTCGGGCCGGTTGCCGCGCGCGATTTCCAGCGTGTCGCGAAAGCCCTGCGTCGTGACGAGGCCGACCTTGACGCCGGTGCGCTCGGTCAGCGCGTTGATGACCACGGTCGTGCCGTGGGCGAGGAAGCCCACCGAGTCCGCTTCGACGCCCGCCTTCGCCATGACGTCGAACACGCCTTCCTCGTAGCCGCCGGGCGTGGTGTCGGCCTTGGCGCTGCGGACATGGGCCTCGCCGGTGTCCCCGTCGGATTCGAAGACCAGCAGGTCGGTAAAGGTTCCGCCGACGTCGGTCGCGACGCGGATGGATTTCGCAGCCATCAATGGACTCCCTCAATGGACGGGAAAGCAGTGGAGAACGAGCGCGCGCTCACAGCCGGAATTCTCCTTCCGCGAGCGCGTCCCGCATCGCCTCTTCCTCGCGGGTGACGACCGGGACGGCGCTGATGAGGCGGCGCGTGTAGGGATGTTCGGGCGCGGCGAACAGCGCCTCGGTCACCCCGATCTCGATGAGGCGCCCCTTCTCGAACACGGCGACGCGGTCGGCGAAGTTGCGCACCACCGAAAGGTCGTGGGTGATGAAGAGGTAGGTGAGGCCGCGCCGGGGCCGGAGCTCCTGCAGCAGCCGGAGCACGCGCGCCTGCACCAGCACGTCGAGCGAGGAGGTGGGCTCGTCGAGCACCACAAGCTCCGAGCGACAGGCGAGCGCGCGGGCGACCGCGACGCGCTGGCGCTGCCCGCCGGAAAGCGCTGCGGGGTAGCGCCGCGCGAAGTCTGCCGGCAGGCCGACTTCCTCCAGCAGCGTCTCCACGATCTCCGGCCGCTCCTGCCGCTCGCCGATGCGGTGCACGTCGAGCGCGAGGCGGAGCGAGGCGCCGACGGTGCGCTTCGGGTTGAGGGTCGACAGCGGGTTCTGCTGCACGAGCTGGATGGCGCGCCGGTGCTCGCGGCCGCGCCGGGGCGGCAGCGGCGCGCCGTGCATCAGGATCGCGCCCGACGAGGGCGGATAGACGCCGAGGATGAGGTTCGCGACCGTGCTCTTGCCGGCGCCGGATTCGCCCACGATGGCGAGGCACTCGCCTGCCTGCACGTCGAACGATACCTCGAGCAGGGCAGGGACCTCGCGGTCCTCCAGCCGGAAGACCTTGGAGAGACTGTGCACCTCGAGCAGCGGCGGGCTCATGGCGCGCCTCCGCCTGCCGCGTGCACGACGAGCGGCGCGGAGAAGTCGCGCGGCTCGTCGCCGATGTCCGGCAGGCCGCCGCCGGTAATGCGCGGCACCGCCGCCATGAGCGCCCGCGTGTACGCATGGCCCGGCCGCTCGAAGACCGCCTCGCACGGGCCCTGCTCCACGATGCGGCCCTTGTAGATGACGTAGACGCGGTCCGCGAACTCGCGCACGACGCCGAGGTTGTGGGAGATGAAGAGCACCGACGTGTGGTGATGCTCCACCAGCTCGCGCATCAGCTTGAGCGTCTGCGCCTGCACCGTCACGTCGAGCGCGGTGCCCGGCTCGTCGGCGATGAGCAGCGCGGGCTCGTTGGCGAGCGCCATCGCGATCATCACCCGCTGGTTCATCCCGCCCGAGAGCTGGAAGGCGTAGGACTCGAAGACCCGGTCCGGGTCGTCGATGGAGACCTCCATGAGCATCTGCGCCGCGCGCTCGCGGGCGGCGGCCTCGCTGATCCGGGGCTCGGCCCGCTTCAGCACCTCGTGGAACTGGGTGCCGATGCGGTAGACGGGATTGAGCGACGAGGTCGGGTCCTGGAACACCATGGTCATGCGGGTGCCGCGCAGACGGCTCCGCTCCCGCGCGCTCATGCGGTCGAGGTCGCGCCCCTCGAAGACCACGCTGCCGGAGATGCGCGCCGAGCGCAGCAGCTGCAGCAGCCCCAGCACGATGCGGGCGGTCACCGACTTGCCGGAGCCGGATTCGCCCACGAGCGCCACCCGCTCCCCCGGCTGGATGGCGAGCGAGATGCCATGCAGCACCTCGACGTAGGTCTCGTAGGTCCTGAAGCCCAGCCTGAGGTCCTGGATATCGAGCGTCGGCACGGTCATTGCTCGGCCCCGAAGAGCTCGCGGAACGCATCGCCGATGAGGTTGAAGCCGAACACCGCGATCAGGATCGCGAGGCTCGGGAAGATGGTGAGCCACCAGGAATCCGGCAGGTACTTGGCGCCGTCCGCCACCATGGAGCCCAAGTCGGGCGTCGGCGGCTGCACGCCGAGGCCGAGGAAGGAGAGCGAGGACGCGATCAGGATGATGAAGCCGAGGTCGAGCGTCATCTTGGTGATGATGGAGGGGAAGCAGTTGGGCAGGATCTCGCGGAAGATAACGTGCAGCCGCGACGCGCCGATCAGCTCGGCCGCGAGCACGTAGCCTTCCTCCTTCTCGCCCCGCGTCATGTTGTAGACGAGCCGCGCGTACCAAGGCCACCACATCGCGGTGACCGCCAGCATCCCGTTGATGAGCGTCGGCTCCAGCACCCCCATGATCGACATGGCGAGCACGAGCGGCGGGATGGAGAGGAACACGTCCGTGACCCGCATCAGCACGAACTCGGTGTAGCGGCCGAAGTAGCCGGCGATCAGCCCGACCGTGACGCCCACCGGCACCGCGATGCCGAGCACGACGACGCCCAGGATCAGCGAGATCCGGTAGGCGTAGATGACGCGGCTGAAGAGGTCGCGGCCGACCAGATCGGTCCCCATCAGGTGCGGCCACTTGGGCGGCTGGCTGAAATTGGCGAAGTCCACGACCGCGCCGCGATGCTCGGGGAAGGGCGCGATGAAATCCGCGAAGATGGCGCAGATGAGGATGATGCCGACCAGGATCAGCCCCAGCAGCGAAAGCGGGTTCGAGACCAGGATCGCCGCGGCGCGCCTCATGTGCGCCCTCGCGCGTAGCGGATGCGCGGGTTGATGAAGGTGACCAGCACATCGACGATGAGGTTCATGATGAGGAAGGTCGCCGAGATGATGAGCACGGTGCCGACGATGGCATCGAGGTCCTTGCGCAGGATCACCGAGACGCCGTAGCGGGACAGCCCGGGCCAGGCGAACACCGCCTCCACGAGAAAGGCGTTGCCGAGCATGGCCGCGAAATCGAGCCCGATGATGGTGAGCGCCGGAATCAGCGACGGCTTGAAGGCGTAGCGCCGCGCGATGCGCCGGTCCGGCACGCCGTAGGAGCGCGCCATCTCGATGAAGGGCTTGTCGTAGGTCTCCACCATGTTGGCGCGGGTGAGCCGCGCCGTCTGCCCGATGCCGGAAAGCGCCAGCGCGAAGGCGGGCAGGATGATGTGCCAGGCGGCGTTGCCGAAGGCCGCGAGGTTGCCGGCGATCAGCGTGTCGAGCAGAAGGAAGTTCGTGACCGGCTGGATAGCGAAGGTATCCGAGATGCGGCCCGCGATGGGGAAGAGCGGCAGGAAGAACGCGAACAGCAGCATCAGGATCACGGCCCAGACGAAGCTCGGCGCCGAGACCCCGAGCAGGGCCACCATGCGGATGGAATTGTCGATCCAGGTCCCCCGGTAGCGCGCGGACGCGATGCCGAGCGGCAGCCCGATCGCGATCATCATCGCGCCGGCGACGAAGATCAGCTCCAGCGTGGCGGGCAGGAACTGCGCGATATCCACCACCACGGGCCGGTTGGTGTAGAGCGAGATGCCGAGGTCGCCCTGCACCAGCTCGCTCAGGAAGTGCCCGTACTGCGTGGTGATCGGCTCGTCGAGGCGGAGTTCCGCGCGCAGCTTCTCGACGTTCTCTGCGGTTGCGCTCGGGCCCAGCGCAATGCGCGCGGGATCGCCCGGGATCACCCGGGCGATCGCGAAGATCAGCATCGAGACCCCCAGCAGGACGATGCAGGAGATCCCGACGCGCCTTGCAAAAATGAGGATCGTCGGCGTCACGACCCCACTCTACACGACCCCACTCTGAACGACGGGGCGGGCAGGTCGACAGCATGCCCGCCCCGCCGCGAGACCCTATTCGGTCATTTCCATGAGGCGGAAGGTGAAGCCGAAGCCGTCGAGACCGAAGGCCATGGCCGGATCACTGAGCGCCGGCACGTTGACCCGGTTGGACGCCGCGAACACCGACTGCGAATCGTGCGCGTAGATGGTGGGCGCGATCGCGATCAGCCTGTCGTTGAGCGCCGAGTAAGCCGCCGCCCGGTCTTCCGGCGAGGCGCCCGTGCGCCCGGCGTCGAGCAGGCGGTCCACCTCGGCGTCGTTGAGGTGCTCGGGCGACTGCCACGTGCCCGCCGCGCTGGAGTGGTACATGCCGTAGAGCAGCGTGTCGGTATCGCCGGTCACCGCCGTGACGTAGACCTGCGAGACGTTGGGCGTGGTCTCCGCGTTCGACACCTGCTCGGCGAAGAGCGCCCACGGGATGCGGCGGATCTCGGAGTTGATGCCGATCTCCGCGAAGTTCGCCTGCATGAGCAGCGCGAAGCGCTCCTCCAGCGGCACCTCGCCGATCCAGGTGAGCTCAAGGACGAAGTCGTCCGTCGAGTGCTTGCAATCGGCCAGATGCTGCCGCGCCGCATCGAGGTCGCGCGTCTGCGCCTTCTCGCGCGGGTTGGCGCCCAGCATCGCGGCAGGGATCGCGCCGGTCGAAAGCGTGCCCTGCGAGACCTCGTCGGTGACCGCGATGATCTTGACCCCGCCCTCGTAGTCGAAGGCCTTGGCCAGCGCGAGGCGGCAGTTCACGTCGTCGAGCGGCGGCTTGGTCGTGTTGAGCTTCATGTAAAAGCCCGTCACGCCGCCCTCGGTGAACAGCTGCGCGCCGCCCCCGGCCAGCGCGCCCAGCACCTCCGGCGGCACCCACTGCGAGGAGATGTCGTGCTCGCCCTGCGCGATGAGCGTGCGCACCGTGGCCGCCTCCAGCCCGTAGCGAAGGCGGACCGTATCCGGCGCCGCGTCCGCGATGGGCAGGAAGTAGCCGGCGCTCTTCTCCATCACCGTCTCTTCCTGCGGGTTGTGGGAGACGACGCGGTAGGCGCCGGTGCCCGCCCCGTTCTGCGACAGGAAGGCCTGGCCCCAGTCGCCCATCTCGCCTTCGCCCTCGCCGAGATTGGCCATGACGAGCTGCTTGTCGACGATGGGGAGCCGCACCAGCGACGAGACGAAGGGCGCGTAGGGCTCGGAGAGGGTGAAGCGCACCGTCTGCGCGTCCACCGCCTCTGCGCCTTCCACGCTCACGAAGAGGTAGGAGAGCCCCTGGCCGATGGTCTGCATGCGGTCTAACGAGAAGACCACGTCGTCGGCGGTGAGCGGATTGCCGCTCTGGAAGGTGACGTCGTCGCGGAGCGTGAAGGTGAAGCTCGTCCCTTCGCCGGACCAGCTCGCCGCCAGGTGCGGGTCGTGGCCGGGCGCGCCCTGCTGCGGGATGACGAGGGTGTCGTAGACGTTGAACATCAGGATGGAGTCGGCGTAGTCGGACGCCTTGGCCGGGTCGAGCTCGCCGACCGCGACCTCGTCGAGGCGCAGCACGCCGCCCGCCTGGACGATCTGGGGTATCGCCCCCAGCGCCGCCACCAGCGATGCTGCCGACAGCAGTTTCAGTAGTGTTCTCATGTCATGGTTCTCCCTTGTCTTCTGTTTCTGAAGTTAGTTTGCATACGGTCAAGTCGGAGAGCGATCTCAACGACCGCGCCTCTCTCACGTCGTCATGCCCGGACTTGTTCCGGGGTCGCGTTGAACTGTTGCCAATCCCCGCCATCACCCGCCGTCCGGTGCCGTTGGTATGATAGCGCGTTGTAATATTTGGTATTTTTATTTCCTCATCGGCTTCGGAACCCTTGACTTCCCGCCAAGCATCGCCTTCAATCGCCCCCGATTTGATGCCGCCCGTATGCGGTTTGATGACTGGCATGCGGGCATTTCGAGCGGAGCGCGACGATGCCGAAACGGAGCACCCTCAGGCTGACCAAGCGGATTGTGGACGGGCTCAAGCCCGGCGGCAAGGACGCCATCTTCTGGGACCGCGATCTCGCCGGCTTCGGCGTGCGTGTCCATGCCACCGGGCGCAAGCTCTACATCGTCCAGTCGAGGGGGCCGGCAGGCCTGAAGCGGGCGACGCTCGGGCCAGCCGGGGAGAAGACCGTCGAGGAGCGCCGCCGCGAGGCGGCGGCGGCCATCGACCGCATCAAGCGGGGCGAGGACCCCAGGCCGCCGGCACCGGCGCCCGAGCCCACCGTCGCCGACCTGGCGGACCTCTGTTTGAAGAACCATGTCGCCCCACGCTGCAAGCCGAAGACGGCGAAGAACTACCGCATGTCCATCGAGTGCCACATCCTGCCGGCGCTGGGAAGCATGGCGTTGAAGGACGTCGCGCCGGAAGACGCAGCCGGGCTCCATCACGGGCTGCGCGCCACGCCGGCGGCGGCCAACCAGGCGATCTGGGTGCTCTCGAAGATGTTCGCGCTGGCCGAGAGCTGGGAGATGGTCCCGCCCGGATGCAATCCGTGTCGGCATGTCCGCCAGTATCGCGACACCCCCCGCGAGCGCTTCCTGACGCCGGACGAGTTCCGGCGCATCGGCGATGTGCTGAAGACCTTCGAGGCCGAGGGCTCGATGCAGCCCTCGGCCATCGCGGCGATCCGCCTGCTGATGCTGACCGGCTGCCGCTCGGACGAGATCCTGACCCTGCAATGGGACGACATCGACCGCACGGCGCGGGTCTTGCGGCTCCGCGATTCGAAAACGGGCCCCCGCATGGTGCCGCTGACGGAGCCGGTGCTGACGGTGCTGGACGGCATCGAGCGGGAGGACGGCGTGCCCTGGGTGCTCAGGGGGACGAAGCCGCAGAGCCGTCTGGCCTGCCTGTCCTGGCACTGGCGGCGGGTCAGGAAGGCGACGGGGCTCCATGACGTGCGGCTCCACGACTGCCGTCACAGCTACGCCAGCAGGGCGCTGGCGCTGGGCGAGGGCCTGCCGGTGATCGGGCGCCTGCTCGGCCATGCCCGGGTCGGCACCACCGCGAAATACGCCCACCTGGTGCGCGACGCCGAGAAGGCGGCCGCCGCAAGGACCGGCGGCAGCATCGCCGCCTGGATCATGCCCGGCGAGGCCGAGGCGGCGTGAGGGGAACGGCGATGCGGCAGAGGACGATCTCCAACCGCGCCGTGGCCGCCATGACGGTCGAGCGCGACACGGTGTTCTGGGACCGGACCGTGACCGGCTTCGGGGTCCGGGTCTATCCGACCGGCGGCAAGGTCTATATCGCCCAGGCGCGGGGGCCGGAGG
>LXNI01002657.1_pt1 | contig 11790 bp, 10 predicted proteins | sample 809091 | NCBI WGS metagenome assembly LXNI01 (sample SAMN04870527, study PRJNA318959) | sponge metagenome | biome: 01000161; feature: marine sponge reef; material: water | host: Sarcotragus foetidus | place: Greece: Milos, Mediterranean Sea | collected 2013-05-29 | depth 5-7 m | reverse complement strand
AGGTAGTGCCGCAACAGCACCCGCGTCTCCCTGCCGATCATTGCGCCTCCACCGCTCAGTGAAGACGCCAACGTATCAATGCCGCCGAAGACCCTCCTGAACACCCCGACGCCGGGTTCCAGCCATCGCTCCGTCAAGCACCCGAAGTGAGACATTTTCGGCGGCCACTTCTGTGCAATTTTGCATGGCCGGTAACACTTGAAAGCTGCGCTTTGCCAGATCGATCCCGATGGTCTTCCATTGTGGATGCCTCCTCCTTCAGATGGTCTACTCAGTCGCTTCAGTACCATCTTGGCACATTGCGATGCCGCCGGGAGCGGGCGTCCACTCCATCGGGAGTCCCCCGTGGCCACACTCGCTTGTGCCCTGGGGGAGGCTGGCAGGAGGCTATGCCCCCCTGACCCAACCGCAATGGCCGACAGGGTTGGGCTCGCGCCGCTCCGCGTCCCTCGATTCGCTTCGTCGGTGGGGCTCGCGCACCTTCCACCCGACTAGCCTCACTCCAACTGGGAGCAGCGGTTGAATTGCTTACGGCCAGATCGGCACGACGAAGCGTCGCGCAATCTCAAGGACGAGTCCGGCGATCACGCCAACCAGAATTCCTGTTGCTAAGGTCCTCTTCCACCGCTGGCGACCCTCGGCACGAGTAATCTTGCGAAGCAGCGATGCCTTGCTTTCCGTAGTTTCCCGGTCTCCTTCATGGAGCAGAACCTCTACGACCATGCGGGCTCCGATACTCTTGCGTTCGGGGTCAGGCACCAATTGGTTGTAGGCAGAGAACTGGGTGCCGGCCGGACAGGCCAGAGACTTCCCATCGGGCATGTTGACCTTGATCGGTGCCTCCGCCATGAAGATGCTCCCTCCACTTCTGATGTTGCCCTTGCTCTCGATCATGGCCGCGGCTCCAAGCTGGCGGTCGCCGCAGCTTGGAGGGCGGCACCAAAGCTGGCTGTTGCGAGAGCGTCAAGCGGTGGGGGTGGCGCAGGCCTCAACCTGTGAAGTGCCTCCCTACAGATGCAGAGAAGCACCCGCCGCGCGATTTCCACTACCAGAGACAGAGCCACGCTGTCAAGGTCCCCGACGATGCTGGAGCTGGTTGCGTCGTGATCTGAAGGAGTGATATGCTGAAGATGTCATCATAGACCTCCCAACTCCCCAACGGAGTGGGGGGTAAGTTGTTGGCCCTCTAGCGGTTGCCGCCCCGGAGGGTTTCGCTTTTGTTCTTCCCCAAGATCGCCCACGCCCCACCCCTGCGCAAGCCATGATTCACCGCTAGCTCATTCGCCCATGACCACCTCCCATAATCGAGAGTGAACGCCCGCACGCGCTCGATGAACTCGGCCGAGCTTCGCGGAGGCTCACGCCGGCACGATGGCGCGCTGGCGAGAGATCAACCGCACCGATACATGGTTACCGTCCATGTCGCTGCCCACTTGGTCAGCATGGTCACTGACCAATGTTTGCACGGGACGGGTCCACGGGACCGTCGTTGCGGCGCATGGTCCGCAGTGGCCGCTCCTAACGAGCGAATCATCGTTGTAGCAGGCCCGTCAGCCTTGGGTATCGCAAAGCTCCGGGGCCCGCGTTCGGGGGTGAATGATCGCCTCCTCATGCCGCCTCAGCCCGTTTCCGTCGCCAGCTTGTCGGCCATGCGCGCCCTCGCGGGATGCTTGTCGGGATCCGCGTCCACGGCGGTCTTGCCCTCGCGGTGCCAGGGCCATGTACCCGTCAATGCCCCGCTTCTCCAGTTCCCGGAGGTCCTGCTCGTTGCCGTAACTCGCGTCCGCCAGTACCTGTCCCGGCGTCTCGCCACACACCGCCGCCGCCCCATCGACCATGGGAACCAGCTGGCCCTGGTCGCTCGCGTTGTCCGTCACTTCGGCTCCCACCACCAACTGGTTCTCCCCCTCCACCGCCGTCTGCGCATTGTAGCACTGCTGGAACCCCTCCGAACTCGTCTTCATGATCCGGCTCTCAGGATCCGTGAAGTTGCTCTGCGCCTTCTCATCCGGCTCGCCGTACCCCCGTCTGTAGGGGTGGCCGCCCTTCAGCGGAGGCGCGCGGAGGTCCAAGTGTCGAGGGGGCGGGGAGCCTTCGGGACCCACATCGCCGCTCATCTGAGCCCGTCGGCTCTCGTCGACGCTTCCTCGCGCCCCGGCCTCAGCGCTGTCGAACGCGGGGGCGGCGGTGCAGAGCAACTAGACCAACTAAAGCCGGAAGCCGACGCCAACGGTGAAGACGACTAGGCCAGCCGCCAGCCCGCTTGGCTGGCGACTAGTCAATTCGTGCATGTAGAGGGCCTCGATTCCCCATGAAATGTCCGACCGGCGGGGCACCGACGCCGCGAAGCCGATACCCGCGATCAAGCTGAACGTGAGCGACAGATCACGGAGCCCCGGCGCCCCGCCCACAGCCAAGACTACCTGCTCGCCGAAGAGCATCATCGCCGGGATGTACGCCTCCTGCTTGGCCCAAAGCGCTCCGACGCGGAAAGCTCGTACGCCGATATGGACGGTTCCCTCGACGGCCTCCCCTTCCTGCGGAATGTCGAGGTAGACGCCGCCCCCTAAGAAGCCATCCGTGAGCGCCATGGGTTGTTCCGCTGGGACGCTGACACCTACACGAACGTGGACCATTTCCTGGCCTGCGAGCGAGCTCGCGACCAGTGCGAGATAGACGACGAGCAGGCCGGTCTTCATCCGACGTTCTGGATCCAGACCGCACGAACGTCGTCGGCGTCCCATCCGCTCGGCGTGCTGATTGGAACCGTGACGCCGGACGGAGCGTCGAGGCCGGGGAAGTGGTCGTCGTGGACGGATTCGACGACACGCTTCTCAAGACACCAAACGTAGTCGGCGGTGTCGTCGCGCTTGGCGTTGGGAGTGCGGCAAACCTTGAGCACCCCGAACACGAAGCTCGGTGGATACGAAATCGTGTCGTTCCCATCGTTGGTCGAGTCGATCAGGTCGCGGATGAGCGCCGCGACATTTCCCTCGATCTTGCCTTTGGGGTTGCCGGAGATCGGGAAATCCCGCTCCCACCTGTACGTGTGGCCGTACGCGCCAAGATCGCCCCCGTAGGCGGCGAGTCCCTCCTTGAGCGCGCATTTGTACGTCGTCGAAACGTCGATGTCGTGATTGCCACAGCCCCATGCGATCCAAGTGCCGTTCATCGCCTTGTTGTGGATCGCGTGAGTGGCCTCGTGCGCGGCCGTCACCTTGCTGTAGTAGGTGTCACCGAAGGTGATCTTGTCGGTGACGCGGTTGTAGACCGAACCATCGTCTCCCGGATCGGAATACCACTTCACCATTGCCCGGTGGAAGGTGAAGTGCGACTCAAGTACCGGGACCACCTCGTTGAGATGCTTCCACGGAAGGTAGATGTGCCGGGATCCCGGGAGTTGCACCTGAGTGCCGCAGTCGGAGTTGTCGACCTGCCAGAACGAGATCATCCTATACCCGCCTTCGACCTGCGAGTTCTGGGGGACGGTCACCTTGCCCTCAAGGTAATCGTCGTCTCCGCTCGGGCACCGGACAGACACGATCCCGTCAGAAGGCACAATCCGCGTCACCACCTCCCTCCAATCACCGTCTTCCCAAAACTGGGCGGACAGCTTCGCGCCCACGGCCGGAAGATAGCTGCTGTTGCTGTAGTACACGACCCGCAGGTACACATTGGCGGAGCTGGAGAGGGCGTAGCCTCCGTCGGCCGCCGTCTGGGTTTGGGTCGCCGCCGTGGGCGTGGCGGACAGCTTCGCGCTAAACGGGCCGGGCTGCGGGGCAATCGTGTCTGGAAACAGCGTCTCGTCGAACGTCTTCGTTAGAACCTCGCCTCCCCCGTCCGTCACGTACATCCATGCCTGATCGTAAGACTCGTTGACGACATAGGGGGAGTTTCCCGGCCCATGCGCGCTGATCTCGGCTACGATGTGATAGTAGCCCATCGCGTAGCTTCCGACATTCACGCTTCGCCGCCACTCGTCGCCGGCACTCATGGCAGGCAGCGTCCATTGCGCGGTCGCGGGCATCTTCACGCGCTCCGGATACCGCGGGCGCTTACCCGGCCCTGCATGATTCATCGCAGCCTTCGTGGGCAAGATCACTTTCACAGTGCCGCTCGTGATGTCCTCGTTCGCCACGGCGTCGACCCAGATGGTGATGTCGGAACCGGAGACGAGACGGTCGCCGACCGAAAAACCGACCGACAGGCGTGGCCGGAAGGGATCGATGGTGACCGCTGACTGACTCGCGCTGTCATGGTCGTGTTTCACTGCCATCGAGGGTTCCTGCGATGCTCGGTCGCCTTTGGGCGGTGTTTCAACCGCGAGCGGATCGTCATTGCAAGCCGCGATCAGCACGATGCCGAGCGCCACAATCGAGATTCGAAAAATTGGCTGGGCGTTCATGTTCGTCAGTGTCCTTTCGGTGTCTCGTGTCCTCGGTCTCCAGTGTCCTGGAGCCTGGTTGCCGGCGCCGGAGGCTCCGGCGGTCTCAGCCTTGCACACCTAATTTCGCCGACGCATTGCCAGTCCGTGAGAGGAAAAACCCTGTAACTCTGCGGGGAATCTCCCCCCAATGCCCTACCGGGAGACTCCCCTCATCCCTCCCAGACTCGGAGGATACAACCCCGTCAAGTGCCTCCATCGGCACCCGCAAGGTCGTCCAGCACCGACCGGGCGGGAATCCTCTGCGGCCCGCTGACCGCGGCACGTCCCTTACCACGTGGACAGCCCGCTCGCTGTCCGTTCGATTCGCCGGACGATGTCCGCAGCCGGAATCCGGTCCCGATCCAGTCCCGATCCAGCACCGCGAACGGCGACGAGGTTCTTGGGGGCGGCTCCCGTCCTCTGCTCAGCCGTTGCGGGTTCCAACCTCGAACGGCATTTTCATCATGGAAGCGAGGCAGCGCCGGGATAGATAACGCGAGATTGCCATGACGACACCGCTCCCCAGACTCATCCTGTCGCTGGCGGGGCCTCTGGTCCTGCTGTTCACGGCCTGCGGCCAAGACAACCCCACCGCGGTAGCACCGCACTCTTACGAGGCTGGCGCAAGCGACCGCACGAGCGCAGCCGATACCCTGTACGGACACATCAAGATCGGGACACTACATCCAGACGACGAGGTGACGGTTGCCAGAGATACCATCTTCAAGGATACGGTGGCGATCGGCTACCTCGTGGCGTTGGATGACTCCGCGTCCTCCTACCTCTCGGCCAACAACGACAACCCCTTCGGTGTACCGCCCGGAGAGTGCTGGGTCGAAATCGACATTGTGTGGTATCCGGGATCCGGCCTCATCAAGTCCATCAAGATCACCGTCTTGTACTGCGTCGCGGAAGAGAACGACCAGCCTGGGGGAGGCTCCGGTGCCGACACGGTGGCGGTCAAGCTGGCGTGTACGGACCAGCCCGAACGGGGCGAGTCGGTCGAGTGCACGTTCTCCGTGAGCCCATCGTCACTCACGGTCACCAACATCGAGTGGAGGTTCGTGGGACTTGAGCACGTCAGGGAGAACACGAAGCAGGGCGGGATGTCGTGGGGTGGGGTCGCCGTAGAGACGGGAACCATGACCGTTTCCGCGGATGTGGATGGTGTCAACCGCACGGCCGAGCAGAACATTTTCGTACTCAACCGGGGATGGACATGGGATGCGGATACCGCTTGGGATGACAGCGCCGACCCGTGCGGGGCTTGGGGAACCTCTTGGGGCAGGGTCGCGCCCAGCCCCTGCGGTACCACGTTCTTCAACATCGGTGACGGAAGCCACGTGGTGGGGGCGGGGGATGGACCATGGGCCGGAGTCTTCTACGTTGACAGCACGAATGCCGACGTGGTGGCTCGCGCCATGTACCGTCCCTCCCTGACGGAGAATGGTGCAGAGTATTCGATTGCGGGTGTCTCGCAACTGGTCGCGGCCTGCGGATCGGGCGTAAGCACCGCCAACGAGTACACGGTCAACCTGGTTTGCTTGGACGTGGAGGGATTCAAGAGTCTCCGAACCCACATCCACACCCATGAAACCGGGCACCTGAACGACATTTCCAGCGTGACCGGCGGTCACAACATCTATCTCCATTGGGACGGCCTCATGTCAACGTCGGCAGATGGGGTCGGGAGAGTGGCGAAGGAGTTGGCGGCCAACGCGCACGCAGACATGCTGCGACGCGCCGCCGCCCGCGACGCGGCCGAAACCTACCCTGGCTGGCTCTTCTGGCTCTACACGGGCTCATGGGACTGGGACGTCCACACAACACCTTGGTGAATGGGAAGCGAATCGAGATGAGAAGCTCGAACACAATGCTGGTAGCGGCACTTGCCGCGCTGCTGTCCCCGATGGCACTTGCCGCGCAGGAGAAACAGAAGCCGCTTGTCTTCCCTCCTCGCTCCGCATCAGCCGATGCGATCCTGGCGGCCCTTGCCAGTGGTCTGGATCTCTCCTCGCCCGAGGACGGAGAGGAAGAGCAACATGACGTTCTGGGTCAGGCAAGCTGGTTCGCCGAACTGTTCCTCACCCAATACACCGGTGACGACTACCGGGACCGTCCCGATCATTTCGGTACCCGTTCGCAGGGGGAACTGGATGCTTTCGCCGACCGGCTGGTTGCCATCGCCCTGGCCCATCCGCCGGGCGAGGTCGCTCGGCAAATCGGGTCTGTCCTGAGCGGGGCTGGCTCCCACTACCATGACGAAGACCCTGAGCGAACGCGTTACACCGGCGCCTTTGACGCACTCGCACGAATCTATATGGCTGGAGCTCGATCTAATCTGGGCTTCTACCACCTGATTCGTCTCGATCCCCGGCGTGCAATGGAAGTGGGGATGGGCAGGCTGGAGGCAGGCCCGTGGCAGGACGAATTCGATGCTTGCCTCTTCCTTCACAAGGCTTGGTCCTACGGCAAAGTGGTGGTTCTGAACGGTGAGCTGGCGTTCGACTCTTACGAGGGCGTAGACCTGTCCCCGGGATCGGAAGGGCGGGAGCTGTCGTTCACTGCATATGACGAAATCCAAGAGGTGGGCAGGCAGCTTCACGAAGCGGGCTACCTAACCAGAACCAACCCCTGCCCCGACCCATTTGGCGGACGCGAGGCGTTGCCTGTCGACGAGGGGCGGTGGCCACCTGATGCCGTCTAAGGTGTGGCTTTGGGATGCCCTCGATGTCGAGCGCGAAACGTGTCTTCGCACCGGATCCGGGGAAGGGGCTCGGGCGCGGCCGCGATTGGTCCAGATTCCCGCCGTTTGGTGTGAGTCCCCCGCTGTTTCATTGCATTGAAGTCACGCACTGGCTCACGGCGAGAGCGGCAGATCGTGCAGTCCTGATTGAACTTACGTGATTTCCTGCCGTGATTCAGGCCACCGGTAGTCTGCCATTTTGGCAGGTCGGTGACCTGGGGTCTCGGCCTCGCGCCCCCAGGGCCGCACAAACGTCTCCGGCTCCACCCCCAGCCCGTCGGCCACGCGGGTGATGTAGTTGAAGTACCCGATCACCTGAGTGGCGTCGTGGATCGCCCGGTCGTCGAAGCCGTGGCCGCGGAGTACGTCGAGGTCGTCTGCCCCCACTTCACACTGCCTGAGCGTCAGCTTCTCCGCATAGCCGCATAGCGCCTGGTCCGCCTCGGACAGTCCCGCCTCACGCCAGTCGCGCACGATGGCGTGCACGAAGGCGTCCCGCTCCTCGTCGCTCTCGAACAGTTTCTCGATCTCTTCCCGGAGATCATGCGCGTGCGCCTGCTCTCAGTAGAAGCAGCCGTTCACCTTGGAGGTGACCACCGCGAGCATCTCGCGGCGCCACCGGTTCAGCGGCGAAGATCCGAACATGAGCGTGCGGTAGAACCCCATGGTCGTCTGCATGACCCGGGGGTTCAGGCTCATCACCCGCACGATGTTCCAGATCCGGCCGGCCCGGTCCCGCGCCTCGCCGTAGAGCCTGCGCAGGAGGCCGGTGGCCTCGGATTCGGAGATCTGTCTGATGTTGGACATGGGCAGGACTCGATGTCTGAATGGGGCCCTGGATCTCGCCTACCTCGAAACCCCTTCGAAGTTGGTGTTCACGCCTGAGCGCCGGCTGCGGACCATCTGGGCGTCGGCGAATCCGCGCACCAGGCCGATGAAGTCGCCGGTGCTCGCGCGGAACATGGGCCCGCGTCCCGAGTCCGCGCCAACCGGCCAGGCCAGGTCGATGCGCGTCACCCGGACGCTGCCCGCCGGGAATCCCAGGCGCAGCCCGGCGCCGACCGACGTCTTCCAGCCGGTGTCCATGCCGAAGGGCACATCGCCTGCCCAGGCCCGTCCGGCATCGGCGAAGAAGGTGAGCCCCAGGTCCATAGAAGACGGGGCGGGCCACCCCAGGTCGACGCGGTTCTCGAGCGAAGCGACCACCCGCCGGCCCGCGGGAAAGTCCTCTTCCTTGTATCCCCGGACCACCTCCCGGCCCCCGAGGGTGAGCTGGAACGGCGAGATGGTGTTCCAGCCGCCGGCTGCGGAGACCCGCGCGACCAGCGTCCTCGCGACGCCCACGCCGGGTTGCCAGTACGCGAGCAGGTCGGCCTCCGAGAAGATGTCCCGCCAGCGCCCATCGACCTCGTCGTCGAACCTCACCCGCCGGGCTTCCGTTTCGGCATTCACCAGCAGCACCGCCGATGCCGACCCCACGCCCCCGAAGAACGAGACGCGGCCCATGAAGTCGCTCGCGAGTTGGGCCGGCGACGCGGGAGATGCCAAGTCCTCCGTCGACAGCCACCCCAGCGGCAGCCGCGGCCCCAGCGTCAGGGACAGATCCAGGCCCTGCGGCACGCTCTGTTCCCCGCTCACCGCGTCCAGCCCGCTCCGGCTTTCGAAGCGCACCTTTCGCCGCGCAAGGAGCAGATTGAAGCGGGTGAGACCGTGCCCTCGCGTCTGGCCCGCGAGACGGGAGCCGATGCCCGGTTCGTCGTCGAGCAGGTTGCCGAAATCCAGGCCCCGGACGAGCGACACGGAGTCCGGATACTCGTCGAAGCGAAGTGTTTCGCGGGTGATCCCGAAACCGAGCAGGGTCAGATCGCCCGGCTCTCCGAAGCGGTACGCCTGGGTGGCTTCGACGCGCTCTCCGTACACCGGCAGGAGCGCGTAGCTGTAGTCCAGCGAGGGGTCGAGCACATACGGAAAGAGCGACTCCCGACGATGGAAGCGCAGACGCCCCGCGAATCGCCCCACTTCTCCCACGAAGGGGTACACCAGCATCGCGTCCGTGAAGCCGCCCGAGCGCGTGCGGCCCGCGTTGAGGCGCCCGTCCAGCCGCGTGCCGCCGAGGCGCGTGGAGTGCAGGGTGATCCCGTAGTCGCGGCGCTGCTTGCGCTCCTGATAGAAGGCGCCGATCAGGTTGCCCGAGCCGAGGAAGTTCTCCTCCACCATGCTCGCGCCCTCGAACTGCAGCCCGTCGTCGACGGTCACGTCGATCTGGATCTTGGTGGTCCACTCGTCGCGCGTCGTCACCCGCACGTGGCGGGTGCCGTCCGGCTGGGGCTGGGCGACGATGTCCGCGGTAGCGATGAAGCCGAGTTCGCGCAGGATGCGTTCGGACTCCTCGAAGAGAAACTGGTCCGGGCAGTCCCCCTCGCCGAACAGCAGCTCGCCGGCGATGAATCCCTCGCGCGTGTCGACGTGCATGAAGTTGGCGAGCCCGCGGGTCCAGCGCAGGATGCGCGGTTGGGACGGAGGTCCCGGATCGAAGATGGGCCGGCTTTCGATGACGATGCGCGACACCGGTCCGGCCTCGCAGGCAACGTCGTCTCCGGGCTCCTGTGCGCGCGCCGGAGCCACGGCCGCGAGCCCGAACAGCAGGCAGCCAAGCAGGCCGCGGCAGCGGGCCGCGAGCGGACGAGTGCCGGCAACCCGAAGGCAGCCGGACGGGCGGACGAAGACGGAAGCCGCGCCCGCAGGCGGAGCCGGAACTGCGAGATGAGGCAAAGGAGCCGTGGAATCTTGCCCGGAGGGAAGTTTGACTCGGAACCGGCGGGAAAACGCCCCCGAAAAACCGGTAATCTGCCCGAAGTCGACCTTCCATGCTATGGCGCCCGCGGGTCCGATGTTCCCGGGCGGCTGCGCCCCCGTTGACCCTCGCCCGTTCTCGCGAATAAAATTGGAACCGTTGTCTCCTCCGCGCGGCGTCGGGATTCGAGAGGCCCCGCGGAGGCTCGTGTTTTGGGCCGCTGACCTCGTCCATCCAACCCGGAGTCCCCCGGATCCAATGACCCTGCCAGCGCTCGACATGTCTCCAGCCGCCTCGCGCGCGGCCGTCAAGCTCGACGCCCACGGCCTGGCCCCCGCGGGGATCGTCCACTGGAATCTCTCCCCCGCGCAGCTCTGCGAGGCCGCCCTTGCCCGGGGCGAGGGCCATCTTCTGAACATGGGTCCGTTCGCCGCGGTCACCGTCCCGCACACCGGCCGCTCCCCCAACGACCGCTTCACCGTCGAGGAACCCTCCACGGCCGATCAGATCGACTGGGGCTCGATCAACCGCCCCATGAGCGAAGCGCACTACCGGGCCCTCAGGGCCGACGTCATCGAGTATCTGAACCCGCGGGAACTGTTCGTGCGCGATGCCCACTGCGGAGCCGATCCGGGGCACCGGATCTCGGTTCGCGTGGTGAGCCCCAGCGCCTGGCACACGCTCTTCGTCTACAACATGTTCCTGCGTCCGTCCGCGGGAGAGCTGGCCGCAATCCGCCCCGACTTCGTCGTGCTGCACGCGCCCCTGCTCCAGGCCGACCCCGCTCGCCACGGCACCCGCAGCGGCACCGCTGTGGTCGTGAACCTGGCCGAGCGGACCGTGCTGGTGGCGGGCACGCGCTACGCGGGCGAGATCAAGAAATCCATTTTCTCGTCGATGAACTTCTTCCTCCCCGGCAAGGGCGCGCTGCCCATGCACTGCTCGGCCAACATCGGCGAAGACGGTGACTGCGCGCTCTTCTTCGGGCTCTCGGGAACCGGCAAGACCACGCTTTCCGCGGACCACGCGCGCCGCCTGATCGGCGACGACGAACACGGCTGGAGCGATGACGGCATCTTCAACTTCGAGGGCGGCTGCTACGCGAAGGTGATCCGGCTCTCCCCGGAGAACGAGCCCGAGATCTACCGCACCACGCGCATGTTCGGGACCATCCTCGAGAACGTGATCTTCGACGAGGACACGCGCGAGGTGGACCTGGACGACGACACCCTCACCGAGAACACGCGCGCCTCGTATCCCATCCACTACATCCCCGGGGCCGTGCCGGAGGGGCGGGGCGGCCATCCGAAGAACATCTTCTTCCTCACTGCCGATGCCTTCGGCGTACTGCCGCCCATCGCGCGCCTGACCCCGGAACAGGCGATGTATCACTTCCTCTCCGGGTACACGGCCAAGGTGGCGGGCACCGAGCGGGGCGTGACCGAGCCGCGCGCGACCTTCAGCGCCTGTTTCGGCGCACCCTTCCTGCCCATGCACCCGAGCGTCTACGCCCGCATCCTGGGAGAGAAGCTGCGCCGCCACGGCTCGCGGGCATGGCTGATCAACACCGGCTGGACGGGAGGCGGGTTCGGGACCGGCAAGCGCATGGACCTGCCCCACACGCGCGCCATGATCCGCGCCGCCCTCGACGGGTCGCTGGACGGCGCCCCTACCCGAACCGATCCCGTCTTCGGGCTGGCGGTGCCGCTGGAGGTCGAGGGCGTGCCCGGGAAGGTTCTGACCCCGCGTGCCACCTGGACCGACGCGGGGGCGTACGACCGTGCCGCCGCGCGGCTGGCGGCCATGTTCCGGGAAAACTTCTCG
>LXNI01002656.1_pt1 | contig 11799 bp, 8 predicted proteins | sample 809091 | NCBI WGS metagenome assembly LXNI01 (sample SAMN04870527, study PRJNA318959) | sponge metagenome | biome: 01000161; feature: marine sponge reef; material: water | host: Sarcotragus foetidus | place: Greece: Milos, Mediterranean Sea | collected 2013-05-29 | depth 5-7 m | reverse complement strand
ATCGCCGCGTCGGTGAGCCTTCCCCGTTCCCTTGCCGGCATCGGTCAGTTCCCCCCGAGCAAGTCGCCGAGGGTCTCGGCGGCCTCTCTCGCCATCGCGTCGGCGGGGTGGGTGTATTTCAGGGTGGTCTCGGCACTGGCGTGGCCGAGCAGCCTGCCGATGGCGAGCACGGTCTCGCCCTGTCTCAAGGCGATGCTGGCATGGGTATGGCGGAGATCGTGAAGACGCACGTCGGGGATGCCGGCCTCGGCGCGGACCTCCCACCAGAAGCGGTTGAGCCAGTGCCCGCCGAGCGGGCGGTCTCCCCTCGGCGACGAGAACATCCAGGGACCGGTCCGCGCCAGCCGGTCCAGCACCGCCCGGGCCGGCGTCGACAGCCACACCGTCCGGGGGCCGGCCTTGCCGTCGCGCAGGAACAGGCGCCCCTCGCGGTAGTCGGACCGGCGCAGCGTCAGGATCTCGCCCTTGCGGCACCCGGTCAGCAGCAGAAGGCGGATCGCGGCGACCTGCTGGGGGAACTCTTCCACGTACTTCGACAGGACCGCCGACAGCCTTCGGATCTCGTCGTCCGACAGGAAGCGCTCGCGCCCCTTGCGCCGGTATCGTTTTATCCCCCGGCACGGGTTGGCCCCCTCGGGCCGGAGCCCCATCCGTTCCGCTTCGCGCATGATGACGGACAGCACCGGCATCGACCGGTCGGCGGCGACCGGCGTGGCGGCCAATGCGGCGAACCAGCCGCGCACCTCGCTCGCGTCGATCTCGGTAATGGGCCGCCCCGCGAAACGGGGCAGGATCTGGTTCTTGAGGTATCCCCGGTTGACCTCCAGCGTGCCCGGCTTCCAGAGCCGCTCGTAGTGTTGGAACACGGTCTCGGCGACGGCCTCGAAGACCGCCTCCTCGGGCCGGGGCGGCGCGGCCTCCCCTCGACGGATCGCGGCCAGCGTCCCGCCCGCGCGCGAGCGCGCTTCGGTGACGCCGATTTCGTCGAAATCGCCGACGACCTTCCAGACGCGCTTTCCCCTGTGCTGGCAGTGGACGAAGAAGCGCTTGCGCCCGGCGGGCGTCACCCGGACGCCGAAGCCCTTGAGCCTGGCGTCGCGGATGTCGTAGGGCGTCTTGCGTGGAACGAGCGCCCCGATTCGGGCGTCGGTGAGGGTGATTCTGGCCATGACTCTCTCCCGGTTGCGGTTGCAGCCGGGGAAGGAACGGTCGGCGTTCCGGTTGCCCGGTTGCAGCGTTGCGAGAGAAAAAACGACCCTTTATCAATCGGTTAGCACCGCAGGTGCGCCCACATGGTGTGCGGGTCGAAGGAGACCGCTCGGGCTTTAGTTGAAATGTTCATTCCAGGCTCTTTCGATTTCGTCTCGCCGCCGCCGCACCAGGTCAGCCAGCTCCGAAAGCTGCTTGCGGCTGTAGCCTGCGCTCCGGGCGATGATGCCGATGGCGGGCCAGGCAGGCAAGCGGGCCGGTTTCGTCTTCGGCTGCCGGCAGGCATAGTGCGCGCCGGATTGGAGAGGGTTCGAGCATGGCGGAGACGGCGGAGGCGGCGGCGGCGCGCGGGGAAACCCGAACGCTCGCGCTGATCGGCGCCGGGCATTTTCTGAGCCATTTCTATGCGCTCAGCCTGCCGCCGCTGTTCTTCTTCTTCCGGGATGAGTTCGGCGTGAGCTATGCGCTGCTGGGCGCGCTGGTGACCGGCTACGCCGTGGTGGGCGGCGTGCTGCAGGCGCCGGTCGGGCTGGCGGTGGACCGCTGGGGCGCGCGTCCGGTGCTGCTCATGGGCCTCGCGCTCAACGCCGCCGCCATCGCCGCCATCGGCCTTGCCCCGAGCTACTGGATGCTGGCGCTGCTCGCCGTGGCGGCGGGCATCGGCAACAGCGTCTTCCACCCGGCGGATTATGCCGTTCTGGCGGCGCGCATAAGCGAGCGGCGGCTGCCGCGCGCCTACAGTCTGCACACCTTTCTCGGCTTCTTCGGCACCGCCGTGGCGCCGCTCACCATGTCGAGCCTCGCCGGTTCGCTGGGCTGGCGGAGCGCGCTGATGTTTGTCGGCGCCGCGGGCATCGCGACCGTGCTGGTGATGGCGGCGAGCGCGGCCGCGGTCGCCTCGCCGCCGCGCGCCCGGGGCGCAGGAGCCGATGCGGCGCCAGCCCAGCGTCTGTCGCTGCCGATCCTGCTGTTCTTCGGCTTTTTCGCAGCCTATGGCATGGCCAGCGGCGGCATCATGTCCTTCACCGTCATCGGCCTCGGCAAGCTCTACGGCCTCGACCCGGCCGCCGCCGGCGCGGTGCTGACGACGGCCCTGCTGGCGCTCGCCTTCGGCATATTGGCCGGCGGCGCGCTGCCGGACCGCGAACAGCTGCAAGTGCGGGTCACGGGCGCTGCCCTGATTGGCGGCGGCGCGCTGACAGCCCTTGCGGGCCTCGCCGATATCGGCATGCTCGGCCTTGCCCTGTTGTTGGGCGTTGCCGGATTGGGAATGGGCGTCGTGCTCCCGGCGCGCGACCTGATGCTCCGGCGGATCACGCCGCCCGGCAGCACGGGCCGGGTGATCGGCTTCGTCTTTGTCGGGCTCTCGGTCGGCGGCGGTCTCGCGCCGCTCCTGTTCGGCTGGACGATGGACCGCGACTGGCCGGCACTGCTGTTTCTTGGCTGCGGCGCGTTTCTCGCGCTCGCCTTTCTCTGCTCCTTCGGCGCCGTGCTCGCCGCCCGGCGCCGGAGCCTCTGAGGCGGCAAGGAACAGGCCGCCGCGCGATGCGCGACGGCCCGAAATCAGCCCATCTTCCGCTTGCGGATCAGGCGAACCACCAGCGCTCGATGATGCGGGCGGAATCGAGCGCCCAGACATTGCCCAGATGCTCGCCATGCGTGAGCTTCTTGGACTTGGCGTCGATCCAGTTCGCATACATCGGCACGGCCACGCCGCCCTCGTCGCGGACGATCGTCTGCATCTCGTAATAGAGCTCGCGGCGCCTGGCGTCGTCGACTTCCGTGCGCGCCTCGGCCAGCAGCTTGTTGAAGCGCCCATGCTCCCAATAGCTGTCGTTCCAGGGCTTGCCGGCTGCATAGGCGGTCGCAAACATCAGGTCCTCGGTCGCCCGCCCGGACCAGAAGCAGGCGCAGAACGGCTTCTTCATCCACACATTGGACCAGTAGCCGTCCGCCGGCTCCTTGATGACATTGACGGAAACGCCGCCGGCCCGCGCCGATTCCTGGAAGAGTTGCGCGGCGTCCACCGCGCCAGCGAAGGCGGCGTCCGAGGCCGAGAGGTCGAGCTGCAGGCTGTCCACACCGGCCTTCTTCAGGTGGAATTTCGCTTTGTCGGGGTCGTAAGCGCGCTGTTCCAGATCCGCATGATAGAAGCGGTTGGCGGGCCCGATCGGGTGGTCATTGCCGACCTTGCCATGCCCCAGCAGGATTTTGCGGACGAGTTCCTCGCGATTGAACAGATATTTGAGCCCGAGGCGCACATCATTGTTGTCGAAGGGCGCCGTCGTCGTAATCATCGGGAAGGTGTAGTGCTGATTGCCCGTCACCTCCGACACTTCCACGCTCGGATTGCGGTCCAGCAGCCGCACCGATTTGGCGTCGATGCGGCTGATCGCATCCACCTCGCCGGTCATCAGCGCGTTGACGCGCGCCGCCGGGTCGGTGATCGAGATCGCCTCCACCTCGTCGAACCAGGTCTGCTTGTAGGCGTTGGGATTGCGCTCCAGCTGCAGGCGCACGCCCGGATCGAAGCCGGCATTGCGGTAGGCGCCCGTGCCGATGCCGTTGCGGATCGCCTCATCCGCCATCCCGGCCGGATAGATCAGGATGTGGTAGTCGGACAGCAGATAGGGGAAGTCGGCATTGCCGGCATTGAGGACGAACTGGACCTGGTGGTCGTTCATCTTCTTCATCTCGGCGATCGGCTCGACCAGCGGCTTGGCCGGCGACTTGGCGCCCTCCGCCACATGCATCTGCAGCGATTCGATCACATCGTCGGCGCCGAAGCTCTTGCCGTTGTGGAACTCCACTCCCTTGCGCAGGTTGAAGGTCCAGGTCGCGAGGTCGGCCGAGGGCTCCCAGCTTTCGGCGAGCTCGCCGACCAGCGAGCCGTCGGCGGCGATCTCGGTGATGCAGTCGAACACGCCGCCCATGGCCGAGACCTGCATGAACACATCGGAATGGGTGCGCCCGTCCCAGCTGTCAGTGCTGTTGCCGCCCGAAAGGCCGAGCCGCAATGTGCCGCCGGCCTTGGGCCCGGCCGCGAAGGCGGGCCCCGGCCCCGCGCCGGCCGCAAGCGCCGTTGCGGCGCTCGCCTTGAGTAGCGTCCGTCTGTCCAGTTTGAACTTCATGGCAAAGCCTCCTTGAGGGAATTCCGGTTATTGTCTGTCGCCAGAGCCTTCCAGGTAGATTAACCCGGCGTCGCCCGCGCCGCCTCGCCGATATTGTCCACGCCGCGCTGCTCCAGCAGCCGGTCGAGCCAGTCCGGGTCCATTTCCGGCACCGAGCTCAGCAGCAGGTCGGTATAGTCATGGTGCGGTGGTGTGAACATGTCCGTCTTCGGCCCCGCTTCCACGACATGGCCGTCCTTCATCACGATCACCTCGTCGGCGATGGCGCGCACTGTGGCGAGATCGTGGGTGATGAACATATAGGCGAGATTCAGCTCCTTCTGGAGCCGGTCCAGCAGCTTGAGGATGCCTTCGGCGACAAGCTGGTCGAGCGCGGATGTCACCTCGTCGCAGATGATGAATTGCGCATCCGCGGCAAGCGCGCGCGCGATCCCGACGCGCTGCTTCTGCCCGCCGGACAGTTCCGAGGGCAGGCGGTCGATATAGAGGCCGGGCTCCATCTCGATCTGCTCCAGCAGCTCCTCCACCCGCCGACGCAGCTCGGCCCCCCGGAGGCCCCGATAGAAGCGCACCGGGCGGCCGATGATGTCGCGGATGCGCAGCTTCGGGTTCAGCGCCGTATCCGCCATCTGGTAGATCATCTGGACTTGGCGCAGCTGGTCCTTGCTGCGGTTCCGGTAGCCGGCCGGCAGGGCCTCGCCGTTGAACCGCACCTCGCCCCGGCGCGGCGGCAGCAGGCCGGTAATGCAGCGCGCGACGGTCGATTTGCCGGAGCCCGACTCGCCCACCACCGCAACCGTCCGACCGGCATGAACGTCGAAGGACACCTCGTGCAGCACATTGGCCGCCGAGCCGTAGCCCGCAGTCACGCCGGACACGGCGATGACGGGCTGCGCGCCTCCGCCCGCCGGCGGCTGCTCGGGCCGCCGGAAGCTCCTGACCGCCCAGAGCGACCTGGTGTAGTCCTCCTGCGGGTCGGTCAGCATGGCGCGGGTGTCGTTCTCCTCCACCTCGCTGCCCCGGAGCAGCACCTTGATCCGGTCCGCCATCTGCGCCACCACGGCGAGATCATGGGTGATGTAGATGGCCGCGGTGCCGAACTGCTCGACGATGTCGCGGATGGCGGCCAGCACCTCGATCTGCGTGGTGACATCGAGCGCCGTGGTCGGCTCGTCGAAGACGATGAGGTCCGGCCGGCAGGACATCGCCATCGCGGTCATGGCGCGCTGCAGCTGCCCGCCGGAGACCTGGTGCGGATAGCGGAAGCCGATGCTCTCCGGCTCCGGCAGCCGCAGGCGGGCATAGAGCGCCATCGCGTCTTCCTGGCTTTCCTGGAGCGTCGAGACGCCGTGCAGCACCGGGCCTTCGGTATGCTGGTCGATCAACCGGTGCGCGGGATTGAAGCTCGCCGCCGCCGACTGCGCCACATAGGCGATGCGCCGGCCGAGCAGGCTGCGCTTCTCTTCCTCCGACGCTGCAACCAGGTCGATGCCGTCGAACTCGATCGAGCCCCCGGCGATGCGGCAGCCGTCGCGGGTGAAGCCCATCGCCGCAAGGCCGATGGTGGACTTGCCCGCGCCCGATTCGCCGATCAGGCCCAGCACCTCGCCGCGCGCGAGGTCGAGATCGACGCCCTTCACGATCGGCAGCCAGTCCTCGCCCGCCAGTCCGTCTATCCTGAGGCCCCGGATCGTCACCAGCGGGCGGCCGCTTCGCATTACTGCTCTCTCCTCCGTTTCAGTCCTTCAGGCCCGAATAGCGGTCGAGCATCCAGTCCACGGTGAAATTGATGGCGACCGTCAAGAGCGCGATCGCCGCCGCCGGCAGCAGCGGCAGGGACGCCGCCTGCCAGTCGCCATATTCCGCATAGCCGATATAGATCGACAGCTCGCGCACCATCGTGCCCCAGTCCGCCAGCGGCGGCTGGATGCCGATGCCGAGGAAGCTCAGCGCCGCGATCAGCAGGAACACGAAGCAGAAGCGCAGCCCGAACTCCGCCAGCAAGGGGGCGGCGGCATTCGGCAGCACTTCCCGGAAGATCAGATAGCCGAGCCCCTCGCCGCGCAGCTTCGCCGCCTCGATATAATCCATCACCACGATATTGCCGCCGACGGCGCGGGCGAGGCGGAAGACGCGCGTCGAATCGAGCACGGCGATCACCAGAATCATGTTGATGGTGGACTGCCCGAAAATGGTGAGCAGCAGCAGCGCGAAGATGAGCTGCGGAATCGCCATCAGCACATCCACTGTGCGCGACAGGACTTGGTCCAGCCAGCCGCCGAGCACCGCGGCGACAAAACCGAAAGTCGCCCCGATGAGGAAGGCCAGTGCCGTGGTCACGAAGGCGATGCCGATGGTGTTGCGCCCGCCATAGAGCAGGCGCGTGAGCAGGTCGCGGCCCAGCTGGTCGGTGCCGAGCAGGAAGTCCGGATTTTCGCCCGGAAAGAGGTTGAACTCGTCGAAGACCTGGGATTCGCCATAGGGCGCAATCACCGGGGCCGCCAGCGCCGCCAGCACATAGATCAGCACCACGGTGAGCCCGAAGGCCGCCGTGAGCGGCATGGCGCGGAATATGGCGCCGAAGGAGCCGGGAATGCCGCGGAAGCCGGCGCGCGCCGTCCAGGCGAGCCCGGTCAGGACCGCGAGCGGCAGCAGGACATAGGTGAGGAAGCCCATCCGCGCCCACCTATTTCGGGTGCCTGAGGCGCGGATTGGTGAGCACCGACATCACGTCCGCCAGCAGGTTGAGCAGGATATAGGCGGCGGCGAAGATCAGGCAGCAGGCCTGCACGGTCGGCATGTCGCGCAGTTTGACCGCATCGACGAACATCTGCCCGATGCCCGGATAGACGAACACCACCTCCACCACCACCACGCCGGTAATCAGATAGGCGAGATTGAGGGCGATGACATTGATGATCGGCGCCAGCGCATTGGGCAGCGCATGGCGCACGATCACCCGCCAGCGCGGGACTCCCTTGAGCCGCGCCATCTCGATATATTGCGAAGCCAGAAGGTTGATGATCGCCACCCGCGTCATCCGCATCATGTGGGCGGTGACGACGAGGGTGAGGGTGAGCGCCGGCAGCACGGTGCGGTAGATCCGTTCCCAGAAGTCGAGATCGGCATGGATCTTGGAGATCGACGGGAAGACCGGGTTCGCCGCCGCCAGGAAGAGGATCAGGATATAGGCGACGAAGAATTCCGGGCTGGAGATGGAGGTGAGCGTGCCGACATTGGCGGCCCGGTCGAAGATCGACCCCCGGTAGAGCGCCGCCAATATGCCGAGCGTGAGCGCCAGCGGCACCGCCACGGCCGCCGCCACGGCGGCGAGGAAGATGGTGTTCGCAAAGCGCGGCGCGAGCTGGTCGGCGACGGTGATCACATCGCGTTCGCCGGTCTGCCCATATTGGGACTGGAAGCTCAACTGGTTGAAGCTGACGCCGAAATCGCCGCTGAACGCCGCGCCGAGCCAGGCGAAATAGCGTTCGACCGGTGAGCGGTCCATACCGAGGCTCTCGCGGATGGCGGCGACCGCTTCCGGCGTGGCGCCCTGCCCCAGGATCGCCTGGGCGAAATCGCCTGGCAGCGCCTCGATGGCAGCGAAGATCACCATGCTGACGATCAGCAGCGTGAAGGCGCCGAGAGCCAGCCGCTGCCCGATCATGCGCGCCAGATCCGACATGTCCCTCCCCGTTGGCTGGCGGGCATTAGGCCACGGCCGGGCTGGCGCGTCCAGACCGGCGGGCTGGGCGCGCAGGCGGTTGTTGTGACCCTGCGCCTCTATATCGTGGCGGGCGAGCCGTCGGGCGATGCGCTCGGCGCCCGGCTGCTCGGCGCCTTGCGCGAGGGCGGGCCGGTGGCGGCGGCCGGCGTCGGCGGCGAGCTCATGGCGGCCGCGGGCGTCGCCAGCCTGTTCCCGCAGGCGGAAACCGCCGTCATGGGCGTGTTCGAGGTGCTGCCCCGCGCCCGGAGGCTGCGCCGGCGGATGGACGAGACGGTCGCCGACATCCTGCGCTTCCGCCCGGACGCCGTCGTCACCATCGATTCGGGCGGCTTCAACAAGGGCCTGGCGCGCCGGCTGATCGCGGCCGGCTGCCCGGCCGCGCGCATTCATTATGTCGCGCCGATGGTCTGGGTCTGGGCGCCGGGCCGGGCGCGCGGCATGGCGCGGCTCTTCGACCATCTGATGACGCTCTGGCCGTTCGAGCCGGCGCTGTTCGAGCGCGAGGGGCTGGCGAGCACATTCGTCGGCCATTCCCTCATCGAGGCGGAGCCGGGCGACGGCGCGGCCTTCCGGGCCCGCCACGGGGTTCCGCCGGAAAGCACGCTGCTCGCCATGCTGCCGGGCAGCCGGGCGGGCGAGGCGCGCCGGCTGCTGCCCGTGTTCCGCGAGGCCCTGGCGCGCCTTGCCGACGAGGCGCCCGACCTGCATCTGCCCGGCCTGCATTTGGCGGTGCCGACCGTCGCCACGGTGGCGGACCGGGTGCGGGACGCGGTGGCGGGCTGGCCCTGGCCGGCGGTTGTCACGCTTGGCGAGCGGGAGAAGCAGGACGCCTTCGCGGCCAGCCGGGCGGCGCTCGGGGCCTCCGGCACGGTCGCGCTCGAACTCGCGCTGGCGGGCGTGCCGCAGGTGACCGCCTACCGGCTGAACCCGGCGACGGCGCTGATCGGCCGCGCCGTGATCCGCCAGCGCCGCTTCTGTCCCGTCAATATCCTGCTCGACCGCCCGGTGGTGCCGGAACTGGTCCAGGGCGCCTGCCGGCCGGGGCCGCTGGCGCGGGCGCTCAGCCCGCTGCTATCGGACGAGGCGGCGCGCGCCCGGCAGCGGGCCGCCTTCCGCGAGCTCGCCGGGCGTCTTAGTGACGGCGCCCGCCCGAGCCTCCGCGCCGCCGAAACCGTGCGCCGCGTCCTGCGCGAGGCCGGGCCGCCGGGCTGAACCCCTCGTCACGCCGAGCGGGAGGGGCGGCCCCCCAGAGAGTGTCAGCCTATGTCATGCGATGTCATGGTCTGCGTGGCGCGGGGCGTATATCCCATGACTGGCTCTGGCATGGGGCGGTCGTTTCGGCATGCGTTCTCCTCCGGAGCGATCCTGCGGATGCGGTTCCCTTCCTCCGGAACCATATGGGCATGAATGTTCGGGAGTGCAAGCGTTTGTGAGACTTATTTCATAATAGGGAACGGGCGGGATATGGGCATGCCGCAGCCCTACTACTGGAGAGGGCTTTCATGGTGATATCGGACCGAAAGAAACCCCGGCGCACACGGGAGCGCGCCGGGGTCCGGGTAGGTCGTTCAAGGCGTCAGAACGGCTTAATTCGACGGCGGGTCCTCATTATGCGCGCCGAATGCGCCGACCATGCGGCCAATGTTGTGGCCGCCCTCGCTGTAGATCGCATTGAACTCGCCTGTGACTGCCTGAGGCTCGTCGTTTTTGCCCTGGTCGCGAAGATTGCCCATCCACGATCCGGCCTCGGGCGACTTCTTGTCACTGATTGTCCAGACGACATCGTCACCCGCGATATCTGAGGCGTTATTGGCATTGCTATCGAATGCTACAACTCCCCCACTAGGAGCCACCAAGGACGTCTCGCCGAGCGACACGGTCCAGTCCATCATCTCGCCACCGGCCATGAACTTGTCAACCGTGCCTTCGATGGTGCCGGCGCCGTCAGCTTCGGTCCCAAAATCGGCGGTCAGCATGGCGTCGGCCGTCCAAGCGCCGCCCGACGCATATTGGCCGGGCAGAATCGGATCAAGGGCATACCAGCCGGCCGCAGCGCCTTTGTAGGTGGCCTTACCGCTCAGGGCGTTGAAGCTCTCCTCTTGGATGTCCGTGGGAGATCCGGTGACGCCATGGAAGGCAGCGACCTCAAACTTAGAGGGAACGCTAGTCAAGTCTTGGTGCAGCCACCAGCCGAAATACATATAGGTGCCATCCGCAATGCTGACCATGGCGCCGGGATCGGGAACAAATTCCCATTTTGCCTGTCCGGCAACCGTTAGCCGGACGCCATTATCGTCTTCGTGCGAAACGCACTGGCCAGCAGCAGCAGCCGTGCACTGATACTGACCGCGCGCACCTTGGAGCGTGCCCGCTATCCGCACAATGACCTCGTCGTCGCCAGCATCGGCATCGGGGGCGTGGTCCATCCTGCCTTGGTGCTCGAAGGCGTCCGCCATGATATGAGGCACATCGGCATCCGAAGATTCGTCAGCGTCAACAACTAGGGCGGAGCTGCCGTCGGGGAGCCGACCCTTGTAGTTCTCATCGAACGCTTTTGACGTGTTGGCTGCCACGTCGGTATAGACGTTCGCGATGCTCGACGGCGCATTGCCAGCGCTTGCCAGCTGGGTGCCCTTCCACGCGCCGAGCGATGGCACCATGGCCGTCGCTTTGACAGCGGTGACGGGAGTGGCAGCGTCCGCGTTACCGGTACCAGTGTACGTCAGGAACGATGTTTCGGCGGTCGTTTCCTTGATGGCGGCGGCACCTCCGTGCTTATCCGTGACGGTCATCTCAGATTCGGTAACATCCAAAATAGGGGCGTTGTCCATACCGGCGAACAGCAACTCTCCGAAGCCGGCGTTCGCTCTCTTGGTATCGTCTATCGCCGCCATACGGTTCGTCTTGGCCGTGCCGAGGGTGTTGCTGGCCGCTGTGACCAGGGCCATGAGTTCCGCCCGCTCGCCTGCAGTCAGCGCGGTCGCACCGCTGACTGCCTGCCGCGCGGCACCAATCGCTTGGTCAGCGGCGCTCACCTCATCATCGGTCGAGGCGTTATTGACACCGTTGGCCGCAGCCTGCGCGGCTGCGATGGCCATGTTCGCAGCCGACCGTTGCATGGCCCGGGTCGCCATGTCGCTGTCCTGGTCCATGAGGTCCATAACGGCTTGCGTGAGGCCTGCCGTAACCATTCCGCCGGTTGCCGTCACCATTCCGTCGGCCGCAACCGTCACCGTGCAGTCATTGTCTCCGCACTTGAACATGACGCCGTTCGAGGTGCGGGACTCGCCCGCCGGGATCGTTATGGTGCCTGCGTCGGGCGCGTAATCTGCGTAGTCTGCCCCCGACTGCACTGCGGAAGGCACAGTCACCGTCTGCGGTGGCGGCGTCTGCGGCGGTGGCGTGCTGTCGCCGCCGGCGGGCGTGACGGCGGAGCTGCTGCTCCCCCCGCCGCCGCATCCGGCGAGCGCGAGCGACAGGGCGAGCGCGCCTGCCGAAAGCGCCAATTTGGTCTTTCTGATATCCATGTGTCAGGACTCTCCTGTTGGTCTGTCATCGGCAGCCGTCCCCATTGGGGGCCAGCGCCTGTGTATGTTCGGATTTCCGATGTGCGCCGGACCGCGCTCAGAAGCTGAGCGTGATGCCGGTGACGAAGGCCGAGCCCTGGACAGCGTCCTGCTCGCCGGCGATGAGCGAACTCCGCGAGACGATGCCCGGCGCCAGGTTGTAGCT
>LXNI01002655.1_pt1 | contig 11801 bp, 7 predicted proteins | sample 809091 | NCBI WGS metagenome assembly LXNI01 (sample SAMN04870527, study PRJNA318959) | sponge metagenome | biome: 01000161; feature: marine sponge reef; material: water | host: Sarcotragus foetidus | place: Greece: Milos, Mediterranean Sea | collected 2013-05-29 | depth 5-7 m | reverse complement strand
AGCTCGAACCCGACATCGTGTGCTGCCAGGAGATTTGGGCAGAGCGCGATGGCGCCAACCAGGCCGACCTGCTCGGCGAGGCGCTGGGCATGAACGTCGCTCACCATCCGAGGTTCGGGCGTCGGGGACTGTCGTTCGCCAACGCGATCCTCGCCAGCGCGTCGATCAACGCATCAAGCTCGCACTCACTCGCGGTGGGCGACCAGGCCGCTCACCGGACGGCTGTGGTGGCCCAGGTGGCTCGCCCCGGCGGCGACATGACCGTCATCTGCACCCACCTCGAGCATCGGTTCCACCTCAGCGAGATACGCCAGGGGCAGGTGGCCACCCTGTGCGAGCTGGCGGCGCCGCATCACGACCCCGAACGCTTCCCGGTGGTTATGGCCGGCGACTTCAACGCCGTGCCGACCTCTGAGGAAATCCGGCTGCTCACCGGCGAGCGGCCGCCTCCCGTTCCCGAGCTGGTCTGGAGCGACGCCTGGGCGCAGGCCGGCGACGGCCCGGGCCATACCTGGAACGGCCAGAACCCCTACCTGTCCCAGGCCATGTGGCCGAACCGGCGCATCGACTACGTGTTCGTGTCGACGCCCCGCCCAGTCCCGCTGGGCAACATCGCATCCATCGAGATGATCGGCGCCGAACCGGTCGACGGCGTAGTGCCCTCGGACCACTACGGGCTGGTCGTCGACCTCGTCGACGAAACGCCGCAAGCGAAGCCGCAGCCCCAGCAGCTCGCGAGCGAGAACGCATGAGGATGGGAAACGAGGGCGCACAAGCTCACCCTGCCGCGCACGCTCGGGCCGGCTCTACGGCTTGTAGAGGTCCAGGATGGCGGCCGCGGCTGTCGGGCCGGCTTCCGCCAACTCGGGCGGCAGCTCGGCAGCATTGACGATGTGAGTGTCGGTCCCCAGGCGCAACAGCATCTGGCTGAGCACCCATGGGCTGCGGATGGCATAGGTCACCGTGCAGCGATCCTCGTCGGGGGTCACCTCACGCGACGGGTAGGCCTCGACCCGCCACAGGTCTCCGCGGGGAATCGACAGCACGACATCGGTGGTCTCGTCGGACTCGGCGGGCGCCACGCTCACTGCCTCTCCCACTTCGGTGGTGCGGTGATGCCGATCTCCGGTATCGGTGCAATCCTCGATGCGGTCGACACGGAACAAGCGCAGGTCCCGGCGCAGATGGCACCAGGCCCGCAAGTACCAGTGGCCGTCGTGCAGCGATACCTCGAGCGGATCCACCCGACGCTCGGACACCTCGTCGGTATTGGGCGTGAAGTACTGGATAGCGACAGTGGTGCGGGTGCGCAGCGCTTCGCGCAGCGTCGGCAGGCTGCGCGGCAGCGGCAGGTCCACCGACACCCGCACCCGCTCGCCGTATGCCTGACGCAGCTTGTCGAGCGCTGTCGCCAGCGCACCTGAGCGGTCGGCGCCGCGCAGCGCCAGCGCGGACTGGCCCGCCACCAGGATCCCGAACGCCTGGGGCACCGACAGGTTCAACGGGCGGTCCAGCATGGCGCCCGGCTCGACGTGCACCCAGGCATCGCTGGCGTCGCTGTCGTTGCCGTTGTCGCCGAACACGACGATGCCGAGATTCTCATACGCCCCCGCTCCCACGACCTCGTAGCACATGGCCGCGAGCAGCAGGTCGTACACGGCACCGGGTCGCATCTCGAAGCGCTCGGCGATGTCAGCGACCGTGGCGCCACCCCGCTCGACGACCCAGGGAACGATCGCAAGCAACCGCTCGATCTTCGACGACGTGCTCGGCCCCCTCACTGCTCGGCCCCCCCTGCTCCGGCGGCCATCGCAGCGAGCCACGAGGTGATGTCGCCCACCAGCTCGGGCGGCGACTCCACCACGGCGTGACGGCCCATGTCCAGCAGCCACGTGCGGAACGCGATGCGGTTGCGGACACGGGCCTCCACGGTCACCGATCCATCGTCGTGCCGCTCCACGACCGTGCCGCGCTCGGCGGTGGGCTGGGAGGCCATGGTGGCGTCGATGCGCACCCGCGCTACGACGTCTTCGCCGAAGTCGATCTCCATCGGCTCAGACGGCAGCAGTGCGGCCACGTCGACATCGGCTCGCCCGAACGCGCCCCGCTCGCCCACCGCCACGTCTCCCTCCATGCGATCCACCCGGAACGTCTTGGCCGTGCCGTCCTCGATGGCAGCGAAGTACCAGAATCCGGCCCGGCACAGCAGGCCCAACGGCTGCACGGCGCGCGCACGGCCGCCGTAGGTGAACTGGACCGCCGCTCGCTCGGCGGCTGCAGCGGCCAACGCGGGCAGCAGCGAGCCTGCCGACTGCTGAGCCGCAGCAGCGGTCTCCAGCGCCAACTCGGCCTGCGGCTCGTCGATGTCGGCGGCCGGCTCCGCGGTGACTTCGCTGGTGAGCTTCGCGACGGCCTCGAGGTCCCACGTCTCGCCGATGTCCACCCTGGCCGCAGCGAAGCGCAGCGCCATCTGCTCGTCGGGCGTGAGCTGCAGGTCTGGCAGGAAGTAGTCGTGGTGCCGGATCGTGTAGGACGTGGCGCCGTCGTGCTCGATCGACTCGGTGATGCGCACACCCAGATTGCGGATCAGCGCCTTGTCTCGCTCGAACGAAGCGCGGGCGCTCTGCAGCAGGAGCCGGTCGCTGGTTCCCTCCGGCGCGTACAGCCCAGTGTCGCGCCAGATCTCCTCGCGGGTCTTGGGCACGTCGCGAGCCAGCAGGTACATCATCAGTTCCATCACGCGCTCGGTCGCGTCCGGCCGTGATCGCGTCGCCACGCTCGGGAGTGTAGGACTGCGCCATTGCAGGGCCGGGCGAGTATTGGGGCCGGCCCGCAGGCGGCTGGGGGCCGGCTGATCAGGCGGTGACGCCCGCCTTGCACAAGGCCGCCCAGACCCGCTCGGGTGTGAGCGGGAAGTCGTCCATCCACACGCCCGTTGCATCCGCCAGCGCCGCTGCGACTGCGGGTGCGTAGGGGATCACGCCCATCTCTGCCATGCCGCGGGCGCCGAAGGGGCCAAGCGGGTCGGCCAGTTCGAGCACGACGCTTTCGGTGGTGACGGGGATGTCGCCGATGCCGGGGATCAGGTACGTGCTGAACCGGGGGTTCAGCAGGCGACCCTCCCGGCTGCGCAGGTGCTCGCTGAGCGCATGGCCGTGCGCCTGCGCCACTGCGCCCTCGATCTGGCCCACGACGAAGCGAGGGTTGATGGCCCGGCCGACGTCGTTCGCGTTGATCACACGGTCGATGCGGATGTGACCGGTGTCGATGTCGACGGTCAGCTCGACGTGCTGTGCGACGTACCCATAGGTGAAGTTCGGGGTTCCCTCGCCGGTCTCGGGGTCGAGCTCGGTGGTCGGCGGGGGCGTGAACCGGAAGTGGCCGATCGCCGGTCGATCGCCCTCGCGCCACGCCTTCTCGGCTTCCTCCGCGGCGCCCAGGATCGAATTGCCTGCCATCCATGTGAGCCGCGATGCCGACGCCGAGCCCGAGTCGCCCGACGTGCCGGTGTCGCTGAAGCGGCCCACCACCTTGGAGGGGTCGACACCGGTCGCCTCTGCGGCCATCTGCAGGAATGCGGTGTGCGCACCTTGACCCACATCCGCGCCGGCGTGCGCCAGCTCGACCGATGCCGGAAGCTCGTCGCTGGGCTCGCCGTGCAGCACGATGGTGGCCTCGCAACGCTCGGGGAACCCGAACGAGAAGCCGACGTTCTTGAAGGCACAGGCGAAGCCGCGGCCACGGCGCAGTGACGACGGCCGCGCTGGCAGCGAGCCGAACGGGCTGAACAGCCCTCGCTCATCGGACAATGCGGCGCCGGGTTCTGAGCTGCCGCCCGCGCTGGGCGCGTCAGCGGTGCCGGAGCCGGCAGGCAGGGCGGCGGCGTGAGCACACGCCTCAATCACCTCAGGCATCGTCACACCCAGGGGCATGGGCGTGTGGGCGATGCTCAGCGATCCCTCCCGCAACGTGTTGACGCGGCGGATGTCGATGGGGTCCATGCCCAGCGCTTCGGCCAGCTTGTTCACCTGGCACTCCACGGCAAAGGCTGCCTGCGGCGCGCCGAAGCCCCGGAACGCTCCACCCGGCGTGGCGTTGGTGTAGACGACATGGGTGTCGATGGCGGCATTGGGCAGCTCGTAGGGCCCGCCGAGGCCGAGGTGCAGGTTCCCCATCACCTTGTTGGAGGTGTAGTTGTAGGCGCCGGCATCGAGCCAAGCTTCGGCCTGCGCGGCGGTGATCTTGCCGTCACGGTCAGCGCCCCAGCGAGCCCAGATGCGCCCGCGGTGGCGCTTGTGGTGCCCGACAATGGATTCCTCACGCGACCACTGCATGGCCACGGGACGGTTGATGCCCCGCTCGGCCAGCCGGGTGGCGGCCAGCGCCAGGACAATCTGCATCGAGGTGTCCTCGCGCCCGCCGAACGCACCGCCAATGGCCGGATAGCGCACCCGGATGCGGTCTTCAGCCAGGTCGAGGGCGTGGGCGATCTGCTCGCGATCCTCGTGTACCCACTGACCCGCTATCTCGACGTTCACGATGCCCTCGGCATCCACCCACGAAGTGCCCGCTTCGGGCTGCAGGTACGCGTGCTCCTGGTAAGGCACCTCATAGGTGGTCTCGGTCACGACGGCGGCAGCAGCGAAGCCAGCCTCCAGATCGCCCTTGCGGGTACGCATCGACTCGTACAGATTCGAGCCGAGGCCCTCATAGGGGTGGACGAGCGGCGCGCCTTTCGCGAGCGCCGCATCGAGGTCAGCCACAACTGGCAGCGGCTCCCACTCGACCTCGATGGCGGCAGCCGCGGCACGCGCCGCATCCAGGCTCTCGGCGACGATGAGCGCCAGATGGTCGGCCTCCCAGCGGGACACATCGCAGGGCACCTCACTGCGGCCGCTGTGTTCGAGCCCGATGAAGACCGGCTGGTCGAACTTGGTCAGCCCGTACTCGTTGCGAGGCACATCGGCCGAGCCGAGCACGGCGACGACGCCAGGCGAGCGCTCGGCACCGCCGAGATCAAGACGGCGAAGGCGAGCGTGCGGCTGGTCGGTGAACACCGCGAACGCCCACAAGGCGTCGGCGGGGATGCGGTCAGCGGGATAGCCGGCGAGGCCGGAAACCTTGGCCGGACCATCGGCGCGTGGCGGCGACTGTCCCAGGCCGCCCGCCGTCGGCGACGCCATTTCGAGCTCGATGGCCGCGCCGGGCGCACCAGGAGCGGCGCCCTCCCTCACGACGAGCCCCCAGAGCCGGCCGCCTCATTGACCGCCGCTGGATCAACCGAGGCGGTTCTCACCGCCGCTGGATCAACCGAGGCGGTTCTCACCGCCGCTGGATCAACCGAGGCGGTTCTCACCGCCTCGATGATCGAGCAATAGCCGGTGCAGCGACAGAGGTTTCCCGAAAGTCCGACGGTGATCTGCTCAGACGTGGGCTCGGGGATCTCGTCGAGCAGTGCGGCAGCGCTCATCACGAAGCCCGGCGTGCAGAATCCGCACTGTGCCCCGCCGGTGTCCACCATGGCCTGCTGGAACGGATGCAGCTCGCCGTCGGGCGAGGCCACACCTTCGACGGTCGTGATCGTCGACCCGCTGGCGCGCCCCGCGGGCACCAAGCACGAGAACACTGCCGAGCCGTCGAGGTGCACCGTGCAGGCGCCGCACTCCCCCTCCGCGCAGCCCTCTTTGGTCCCGGTCAGCCCGAGGTCGTCGCGCAGCCAGTCCATCAGCGTCTTTCCCGCAGCCCCCGCTGCGCTGCTAACCGAACCGTTCACGGTCGCAGTGACGACATCGTCGGGATCGGCCAGCGAATGCGCCGCCGCCGGGGCGCGGTCGGCGTTCACCGTCAGCATCAGGCGGGGCGTTTCGTGCGGCCACCGGTCAGCCTCCGATCCACTGGCCAGCGCAGCGATGGCGCGGCTCACCACGACGCCGACGACGTGTGACCGGTACTCAGCGCTGCCGCGGATGTCGTCGATGGGTGTCGCGGCACGCCGCGCTGCGCTGACGATGTCATCAGCAGCCTCGCTCAGCTCTCGACCGATCACCAGCTCGGTGGCCTCCGGCACGGTGATGATCGTGGGCGCAACACTGCCGAGGGCAACCGTGAGGCCGACGACCTCAGGTCCTCGCAGCTCCGCTACGACAGCGGCGTGAACCACCGAGATGGCCTGCGCCCGGCGCAAGCCGAGCTTCACGAACACGCCGCGGCAGTCGTTGGGTCGGTTTCCGCCGTCAAGCGCATCGAACGCGACGGCGGTGACCACCTCGTCGGACGCGAGGGCGGTCTGACGGAAGCCCAGGATGAACTCTCCGATAGGGACAGTTCGTTCACCCCGTGCCGAAGCCGCGGTGATGTCGGCGCCGAGCGCGACGAGCGCCGAAATCGTGTCGTTGGCAGGGCTGGCGGTGACGATGTTGCCCACTACGGTCGCTCGGTTTCGCAACGGGGGCGATCCCACCTCAAGGCACGCTTGTGCCAGCGGCAGCCCGGCAGTCAGCATCGGCGCCGAGGCGATGACATCGGCATGAGTGACGAGCGGCCCCAGCGTGACCCGCCCGTTGTCGAACGAGATCCGGTCGAGACCCGGCAGGCCGGAGATGTCGACCAGCAGCCCGACACCGGTACGAGCCCCACGGCTCAGCTCCAGCATCAGATCGGTGCCGCCGGCGATTAGCCGCGCCGTGGCGCCGTGCGATGACAGCAGCTCGACTGCCTCGCTCAGCGAGCTGGGTGCGACGTAGCGGGTCGGCAGCGGGGCCGCCCGCTGCACCTCATGAAGCTGAAACATGCCGCACACAAGGGTGTCAGATGCGAGACCCGCAGGCGACCCCCGAGCCCTATCGGCTCAGCCTCTGGCGTTGCACCTTGCCGAGCGCATTGCGGGGCAGCGCCGAGATGCGGTAGGTGCGACGGGGGCGCTTGTAGTACGCGAGCCGCTCGCCGACGTAGTCCTTCAGCTCGTCGTCGTCGAAGTCGCGGTCGGCGACGACGTAGGCGACCACGACCTGGCCCCACTCAGGATCGGGTTCGCCCCCCACGGCGCATTCGATGACATCGGGGTGCTCGGCGATGGCTTCCTCGACCTCGCGGGGATACACGTTGAATCCGCCGCAGATGATGAGCTCTTTGGCCCGTCCCACGATTCGCAGGTAGCCGTCGCCCCACACGCCGAGGTCGCCGGTGCGGAACCAGCCGTCGTCGAAGGACGCTGTGTTGTCGTCAGGCCGTTCCCAGTAGCCCGAGAACACATTGGGCCCTCGCACCAGAATCTCTGTCGCGTCAGCGCCGGCCATCGGGTCGTGTTCGCTGTCGCTGGCGTCGAGTGCATCGAGGCGCACCTCCACGCCTGGAAGGGGGAAACCGACAGTGCCTGCGCGGCGTGGCTCGTCGTACGGATTCGACACCAGCATGACGGTTTCGGTCATGCCGTAGCGCTCGATGACATGTTGACCGCTGGCCTCCCGCACGGCGTCGTGCAGCTCAGCAGGCATCGGCGCCGAACCCGACACGCACAGCCGCAGCGCCGACAGCTCAGCGGCACGCGGCGAGACCTCCAGCCGGGAGTACATCGTGGGGACGCCGAAGAACATCGTGGCCCGGTGCTCGCGAATCGCATCGAAGACGGCGTCGGGTTCGAAGCTCGGCTGTAGCACGGCTCGTGCCCCCACGGCGAGCGTGCCGTGCAGCCCGACGCCCAACCCATGCATGTGGAACAGCGGCAGCGCCAGCACAAGCACGTCATCTGAGGTCCAGCGCCATGCCAGCTCCAAAGCTCGCACCGACGCCAGCAGGTTCGCGTGGCTGAGCACTGCGCCTTTGGGACGTCCAGTCGTGCCGGACGTGTACCCGATGAGCGCCGGCTCGCCGCCCGAACGCCAGCGAGCCAGCTCTTCGAAATCGAGATCGACAGCGGCACTGCCTTCGCCTTTGATGTCACCGAGTCCGGCGGCGTCGAAGCGGTCGGTCAGCACCGTCGGATCCGCTGAGGTGATCCACTGCTCCCACTCGCCCGGACTGCCGACATCTTCGATCAGTGCCGCCGCAGGACGGCAGTCCGTCACGACATTGCGAACCTCGTCGGCGCGGTAGGCGCCGTTCAGCGGGACGACCACCGCTCCTATCCCCAGCAGCGCAGCGTGGGCAGCGACCAGCCGCGTCGAACTCGGCCCGCTCATCAGCACCCGGTCGCCCGCGACGATGCCCACGCCCGCCAGGCGCTTGGCGACCTCTTGTGCGCGCTCAAGCAGTTGGGCGCCAGTCACCCAGCCCTCGCTCGCATCCCACACCACTGCGCGCTGCGGATCCGATGACCAGCGGTCCAGCCACACCGCCGGCAGCGTGCCGCCCGCGGCCAGATCGACATCGCCAGCGCTCCAGCCAGCCGGCAGGTGTCGGTGCCAGTCCGACGCCCGGTTCGAATCGAGTTCAGGGTTCGAAGCGGGCTCAGGACTCATCGGGAGCGGTCAGCATTCTCTCGGCGGGAAGCTTGTCGAGCACGTCGGCGACAAAGGTGACGAGCGCCTCCTCATTGTGGACTTGGCGGCCTGCCGCTGTGGAGCGCTCGAAACGATGCTGGATGAACTCGTAGATCAACTGCGCGTTGTCGAGGCGGTCCCGGTAGTGCTCAGGAATGGCATCGATGACGGGCTCATAGCGCTCCGACAGCCAGCGGTAGGCCTTGACCGCCTCAGGCAGCGGTGCACCGGCTTCGCGCTCCAGCAGCAGCCCGTACGCATCGAGCGCGTTGAGCAGCGTCCGGGCCTGGTTTTCCTGCACCTCCAGCCCGGTGAGCCTCCGCAGGCGCAGGTGCGCGTGGCCTTCCTCCACCACGACGGGGCGGATGCGCAACCGGGTCCCGTCGGCAGACCGCACAATCGAGAGCTCTTCGACATCGAAGCCAAGCTCGTTGAGCCGTTCGATGCGGGCGTTGATGCGCCAGCGCTCCTCCGCCGACATGGTCTCTTCGTGGGTGAGCTCCGCCCACAGCCGCCGGTATCTGTCGATGAGCTCCTGCGCGGTCTCATACGGATCGATCGAGTCGTCGAGCAGGCCACCGCTCTGGGCATCGAGCAGGCCTCCGGCGATGTTCTCGGCGCCGGCCTCCAGATCGTGGCTGCGCATGGCGTCGCTCAACTGCGCATGGCACTCAGCCGTCTCGGCATCGACGAGATATGCCATCAACGCGCCTGCGTCGCGACGAAACAGCAGGTTGGCAAGCGACATGTCTCCCCAGAAGATGCCGTCGAGATGCAGCCGTGACAGCAGCACGACCGCCGCATCCAGCAGCCGGTCGCTCAGCATGGCGGCCGAGGTCGTGTGAAACAGGTGCTGATACGGCAGCGAGAAGTCCAGATAGCGAGTGATCAGCACAGAGTCCAGCTCTGCGCCGTCACGAGCCGTGCGGCCGCTGACGACACCGACCGGCCGCACCGCGGGCAGCCGCTCGTCCTCGAGGTGGCGCAGCACCCGGTATTCGTGGGCGGAGAGCCGATGCGGCAGCTCTTTCAGCGCGTAGACCCGCTCGTCATAGCGGACCATGCGCACAACATGTCGGCTCTGCCCCCTGCGGACATCGACGAGGCGATCCGTGACGCGATTCCACCCTTCGAGGGGATGCTCCCACGGCAGATCCAGGAAGTCGGGATGCCCTTGCCGGGTCACCACCGACAGGTCCGCGGCAGCAGTACAAGACGCTGGGCTGATCGCTTCGGCGAAATGTTCGGGTGTCACCGTGATGGGGGTCCGATGCGCCGAGCGGCCACGAGCACCCCCAACGGGATTCGAACCCGTGCCGCCACCTTGAGAGGGTGGTGTCCTTGGCCGCTAGACGATGGGGGCTGGTTGAGATGCGAGGAGCCAGCATACCCACCGCCCAGCGTGGGCTTGTGGGTGCCGGTGAGGCGGACGGGCCGGCTACGTCGGTGCTTCAGGCACGCCGTGGCGGTCGCTAATTCTCCTCGACAGGCGGCCAGATTTCGGTGTCGGGATGCAGCCCGTACCAGGCGAACCAGAACGATTGCGACGACACAATGCGCGGCAGCCTGAGATCGACGCGGTTGCGCCCGTCCACGCCATTGACGCGCAGCTCGTCGTGCAGCACTCCGCCGGGAGCCACCTCGACAGGCGCCCCGTGACGCCACGCCGCTGCCGGCACTCCTTCGACGTCGGCGGCGCTGTACACCCTCGCCCCACCCCGGTTCGGCACGATCACCAAGGGTTCCCCGCCCAGCACGTAGACGAACGGGCCCATGTCCTCCAGCTCAACGAGCCCCAACGCCAGCGCGAGGCCATTGCGGTCGATGGTGACCACTTCCTCTTTGAGCTCGAACACCTCGGGCGTCTCAAAGGTCGGGAACCACAGCTCCTCGCTGGAGTAATACGGGCGGTACGCAGCACCCGGCGTGTAGTCATAGGCGATAGGCGGACGCTCGGGCAGCTCGGGGTAATACGTCGGTGGCGGCGTGTCGAGGGTGAACGTGTCGGGATGATCGGCCAGCCAGTCCGCCCAGCGCAACGTGGCCACCGGATATTGCTCCAGCTTCGTGCCCGTCAGCGGCCCAGCGAACGCCGTGCCCGAGAGGTGGTTCCACAGGCTCTCGGTCTCGTTGTCGATCATGATCTTGTTCGAGTCCATCAGCAGGCCCGATGTCTGGAACGTGATCTCGGAACCGTCGGGCAGTCGCCGGTCGAACATGAGCGCTGTCAGGCACAGCGTGCAGTAACCGAGCGCCACCGGCACGCCCCCGATGACGTCGTTCGCAAGCTCGTGGCGAGCGAGGAACCGGACCGGATAGGCACCGGCCTCGCCGCCGATGACGAAGCCCAGCACCAGCTCGTCATCGGTCATGAAGTCGGCCTCGGCTGGGGTCAGCCGTTCGGGGTTGTTCAGCTCGGGAATGCCGCCTCGGCGCACCCCGCCGAACTGGATCGCCCCCAGCGTGACCCGATCGGTGACCTGGGCGAGCATGTCGCCGAACCGGAAGTCGAGGTAGGCGTACAGCGTCTGCTTGAAGACCTCATAGCCCTCACCCGGATCGACGCCGCGGGAGCGGTACCACGAGCCGTACCTGACGTAGTCGGTGTTGAAATCTCCCGAGCTCTCGATGCCCGTGAGCCGTTCCAGCGCTCCCATCGACGTATCGGACACGTTGCGAGAACCGCCGGTGCGCATGATGTCCATGACCCACGCAACCCATCGCTGATCTCCGCTGAGGCCCATCTCGCCGGCGACGTTCGCAGCGAATGCCGTGTTGGGCAGCTCCAAGAACTCGTCGATTTTCTCCAGCAGGTTGAGCTCGAGAAACGGACGCCCGTCTTCGGTCCCGGGAAAGAAGGGCTCGGTCGTCGTTGTCGTCGTCGTGCTGGCTGGCGCGGCGCCGGCAGTCTCGTCTGGGACCGGCTCGGCGCCATCGGCCGTCTCGCTGGGCGCAGCGGCCGTCGAACTGGTCTGGGGAGTCAACGCATCGGCGGAGTCATCCGGAGCCGAGGTGCAAGAAGCAACCAGCACGCTCGCGGCCACCGCCGCACACATCAGCCTCCTCATATCGCCGCCGAGCCTACGGCAGCCCCCCGAAACGCCATGGTCGGGCCAGGTGGACTAGAACGGCGCCAGTGCCAGCGCGAGCCGATCTCACACGACACGCCGGCAAGTCGGCTGTCGGCGCCCGGACTGGCGCTGCACACAAGGGGGAATGAGCAATGGCCACCGAGACCACCACGCTGAGCAGCGAGGCGATACCCGACAATTCGGCGGGCTACGTCTGCCTGACGTTCGACTTCGACGGTCCGTCGTTGTGGAT
>LXNI01002654.1_pt1 | contig 11803 bp, 10 predicted proteins | sample 809091 | NCBI WGS metagenome assembly LXNI01 (sample SAMN04870527, study PRJNA318959) | sponge metagenome | biome: 01000161; feature: marine sponge reef; material: water | host: Sarcotragus foetidus | place: Greece: Milos, Mediterranean Sea | collected 2013-05-29 | depth 5-7 m | reverse complement strand
CTTGACGCCCCGTTCGAGGCATCGATTCCGGCCGGTCCGCACGTCGCGATCGTTCGCCACGAGCGCTACCAGGAAGCCGCCGTCGCATTCGAGGTCGACGGCATGGATCGACAGCAGACGGTGACGGCGGCCCTCGCGCCGAACTGGGCCGACGTGTTGATTCCCACGCGGCCGCCGGGCGCCGAAGTCCTCATCGACCGCGCACCGTCGGGTTTCACCACGCCGGGCCCGGTGCCGATTCTCGCCGGCGAACATCGCGTCTCGGCGAGACTTCCCGGCTACCGGACGTGGACCGACATCCTGTACATCGAGCCGGGCGAGGATCGTGTCCTGCCGACGGTCGACCTGGTCGTGGCGGGCGGCCTGGTCGCGGTCGACTCGAGCCCGCGCGGCGCAAGCATCACGGTGAACGGCACCTTTCGCGGCGTGACGCCGCTCGAGGTCGATGTCGCCCCCGGCCGCAGCCACGAGTTCCGAGCCTTCAAGGTCGGCTACGACTCCAGGACGCGCACTGTCACGGTGCCCTCCGGCGGGCAGAGGTCCATCGAGTTCGCGTTGAACGCGCTGCGCGGCGACATCGCGGTCGAGACGGTTCCCGACGACGCCGGACTCTGGATCGACGGCAAGCACCACGGGACGGCGAGCGGCACGGTCACCCTCACGGCCGTGCCGCACGAAATCGAGATCAAGAAGGACGGCTACGCCGGCTTCCGCAAGACCGTGACGCCGCAGCCCGGATTCACGCAGGCCCTGCGCGTCAAGCTGCTGACCCTGGAAGAAGCCCGCATGGCCGCCTTGAAGCAGGTCCGCGCCAGCAGCCAAGGGCATGAACTGGTGCTGCTGAGCCCCGGCCGCATCCGCATGGGCGCCTCCCGCCGGGAGCCTGGGCGACGCGCCAACGAGGTGCTGCGCACCGCCGAGTTGACGCGCCTGTTCTACCTCGGCCGCCACGAGGTGACCAACGGCCAGTTCCGCGTATTCGCCGCCGGCCACTCCTCGGGCGACTACCAGAACATCGACCTGAACGGCGAGAAGCAGCCCGCCACGGGGATGTCCTGGCAGGAAGCCGCGCTGTACTGCAATTGGCTGTCCCGCCAGGACCGCCTGGAGCCGTTCTACGCCGTGGAGTTCGGCAAGGTCGTCGGATTCAACCCGGGCGCCTTGGGCTACCGCATGCCGACCGAGGCCGAGTGGGCATGGGCAGCGCGCTCGGTCGAAGACGAGGACGAACCCTTGCGGTTCGCATGGGGCGATCGTCTGCCGCCGCCGGAGCGGCACGGCAACTACGCCGATCAGGCCGCCGCGCACATCGTGGCCCGGATCGTGCTCGGCTTCAACGACAACCACAACGTCAGCGCGCCGGTCGGAACCTTCCCCGCCAACGCCAAGGGCATCTACGACCTCGGCGGCAACGTGGCCGAATGGGTGAACGACTACTACGAGATCCCGACTGCCGGCGAAACCCTGAACCCGCTAGGACCCTCCGAGGGGGACTATCATGTGATCCGCGGCGCGAGCTGGCAGAAGGGGACGGTCACCGATCTCAGGCTCTCGTTCCGGGACTACGGTGCCGAAGGACGCCAGGACTTGGGCTTCAGGATTGCGAGGTTTGCCGAATGATCGTCCGTCTTGGCCCGGCCAGCCTACTGGCCTTGTCGCTGGCGTTGTCGCCTTCGTCATGGGCGCAGGAGGAGGAGCCGCCGCCGGCCGACGCGGCGACCGAGGCCAGGCCGCCTTCCGAGTCCGAACCCGAGCCTGTCGGCACGGTCGAACAGGGAGGCGAACCGTCCGTCGGCACGGACGCCGCGCGCGCCGCGGACGAGTCGAGCGCCGATGACGACGCCGACCGTAGCGACGAGCCGGAACCGCCCCGAGGCGAGCCGGCCGCCGAGGTCTTTGTGCCCACCGAGGAGATCTCCGAGGACTTCGCCGTGCCATTTCCGGTAGACATCTGACGGGACCATGAAGAAAACGCTGCCGTTCGAGTTCATCTACCAGGTCATCGCCCTGGTCGTCGCGGTCATCGCCGTGCACCTGGTCTACGTGACGGTCGTCCGTCCCAACGCCGACGCCGTGCTGGCATCGCAGGCCGAGCAGGCCGAGGTCGTGGAGGACTACGTTCCCGACAGGTCACTCTACGTCGTGTTGAAGGACTACGAGCAGGAGGGCTGCTTCATCCTGGCGCTCTGGGCGATGGCGATCATGGGACTGAAGGCGCGCAACTCCTTGCGCGAGCGCCGCATGCTCCAGCAAAGCTACATCGAGGTGACCGAGGGCATGAGCATCCTGCCCGAGGACACCCGCGAGTATTCGCGCCCCCTGCAGGCGCTTCCGGAAGACGTCCGCCGCAACCTGCTACCCCGCGCCCTGCTCGCGGCGCTGCACCGATTCGCGTCCACCCGCAACGTGCAGGATGTATCCACTGCCGTGCGCGCCGTGTGCGAGACCGAGTCGGATCGGCTGGACAGCGAACTGGCCATGGTGCGCTACATCGCCTGGGCGATCCCGTCGATCGGCTTCATCGGCACGGTCCGCGGCATCGGCCAGGCGCTCGGCCAAGCCTACCAGGCGGTCGAAGGCAACATCGCCGGCGTGACCGCCAGCCTCGGCGTGGCGTTCAACTCCACGTTCGTCGCCTTGGTCATCAGCATCTTCGTCATGTTCCTGATGCACCAGCTCCAACTCATCCAGGAGCGGCTCGTGCTGGACACCCAGCACTACTGCGACGACTCCCTGATCCGTCACATGCAGGTCCGCTGACCGTGCTGCTGCTCGACATCAACGACACCGAGATCACCCTGGCCCGTGACGGCCAGGTGTTGTATGCGGAGCCGGGCATTGCCCTGGTTGAACGTGGCCGCACGCAGTTCGGCAGCGAAGCGTCCGCACAGTCCCGCCTGCATCCCCGGCAGACCCACAACGAGTTCTGGCAGCGCCTGAATGCCGACCCGGTGGCCCCCGCCGGGCGCAGCGTGGCGAACCAGGCCGATCTCGTCTACCTGCAACTGAAGAGCATCCGCGAAGCCGCCGGCCTCGATCGCGCGGACCTCCGGGGAGCGCGAGGGGCTAGCCCCTCGCATGGGATGGTCGTGGCGGCACCCTCCACCACGACCCCCGCGCAGCTCGGACTGCTGCTCGGCATTGCCGCCGAGGCCGGATTCGACGTCCGCGCCGTCGTGGACTCCGCAGTGGCCGCCGCGAGCACCCAGTCGTTGACCGGCGGTTGCCGCGTTGTCGACGTCGGCCTGCACCGCGCGTTCGTCACCCAGATCGATCTTCAGGACGGCGAGACGGTGACGCGCGGGACCGTGGACGAAGTCCCGGCCGCCGGGTTCGCCGCGCTGGTCGAAGGCTGGGTCGACACCGTCGCGGACAGTTTCGTCGAGACGACGCGCTTCGACCCGCTGCGCATCGCGGCGACCGAACAACAGGTATTCGACCAACTCCTCGCGGGCGTTGAGTCGAACAGCGCAGAGATCACGGTTGCGGTGGAGCACGACGGCGTGTCCCGGGAGGTGAACATCTCCCGGCGGGCGCTGGCGCACAAGTCGCAACAACGCTACGGCCTTCTTGCCGCGGCGGTCGGGCCGCCGTCCACCCTCCTCGTCAGCCACCGCGTGCGTCGTCTCCCGGGTCTGGCCGGCAGCCTGCAGGAGGCGGGACACCGGATCGTGGCGCTGCCTGCCGAAGCCGTTGCCGATGCCGTGCAACGCCATGCGGAGGTGTTCGCGCCGGACGCGGGAGGCGCCAGGCTGATCTCGAGTCTCGCCTTGCTGTCCGCCCCTGCGGAGTCGGCAGCCACGCAGCGCGCCCGGCCGACCCATCTGCTGTGCGGTGCGCTGGCACTGCCGCTCGGGGACGAGATCAATGCGGGCGAACATCCCGCAAGCACGCGGCAAGCGGCCGGTTTCAGGATTCTTGCCGACGGCGCCGGATTCCGGGTCGTGCCGAACGCGGATGCCCGGGTTCGATACAACGGCGAGACGCTCGATTTCGACCGGCCGGCCCACGCCGGCGACCGCATCGATTGCGACGGCGACGTGTTCCAACTCATCCGCGTCGTGGACGGCTGACCTCGGGGTCGAGGAGAGGTCATGGCCAGGGCAGGCAAACGACGCTTCACGGTCTTCTCGCTGTCCTTCCTCGACGTGATGTCCTGCGGATTCGGCGCGGTCGTGCTGATCTTCCTCGTCATCAACCATCGGATCGATACCCAGACGCCGGACGTCGATCGTGAAGCGTTGGCCGAGTCGCGCAAGCTCGACTATCTCATCGAGATCGGCCAAAAGGACCTGGTGGATCTCCAGGAACGCGTCGAGGATACGCGCCAGCGGGTGGCCGATGCGCGTCGGCAACTGCTGGCCACGGTCGTCGACCGCGACCGCCGCAAGGACGATGTCGAGGATCTCGAAGCACGAACCATCGCCGCCAGCGAAAGCGTCGAGGAACTCAAGACCGACGTCGAAACCCGCGAGCGCGACGTCCGGCGCCTGCAAGCGGAAGAGGAAGCCCAGGAGGGTTCGAAGGTCCGCGCCATCGAGGGCGAGGGGGATCGCCAGTACCTGACGGGCCTCTTCGTCGGCGGGCGACACATCCTGATCGCCCTCGACGTGTCCGCGAGCATGCTCGACGAGACGATCGTGCAGGTGATCCGGCGTCGCAACATGGCACCGGAGCGGCAACGCACCGCGCCGAAGTGGCGGCGGGCGGTGCGCACCGTGGAGTGGCTGGCGGCCCAGGTCCCCCTCGACAGCAATTTCCAGATCCTGCTCTATGCCGAGGACGCGCTGTTCGCACTGCCCGAGCCGATGTGGCACCCCGCGACGGACCCGGACGCGCTCGAGAACGCCCTCGACCTGCTCGACGAGACGGTGCCGAGCGGCGGCACGAACTTCCACGCGCTGGTCGAGGCCATCAACACCTTGCGCCCGTTCCCGGACAACGTATTCCTGATCTCCGACGGCTTGCCAACGCGCTCCGCGGACGAACCGCGCCGGTCCACCGTGACCGGTCGTCAGCGCCTGAGGCTGTTCGAGAACGCCACCCGGCGGCTGCCGAGGGACACGCCCATCAACGTGATCCTGTTCCCGCTGCAGGGCGATCCGATGGCCTCCGCAGCCTACTGGCAGCTCAGCCGGGCGACCGGCGGCACCTACATGTCCCCATCGGCGGATTGGCCGTGATCCGTCGCGAACTCGAAGAGATCGGACTGTCCTTCCTGGACGTGATCTGCTGCGGCTTCGGGGCCATCATCCTGCTCTTGATGATCGTCAAGGTGGTGGAACCCATCGTCCTCGAGGATCCCGACATCAACCTCGATGGCGTGGTCGCGCAGAAGCGCGACTCGTTGAACGAGATCCAGGGCCAGACGCGCGAACTGACCCGTCAACTGACCGATGAAGAGCGCCAATTGGCCCGCGAGCTGAGCGAACTCGCGCGCGTGGAAAGCGAACTGTCCGACATCCTGAGCCGATTCGAAGCCACTCGGGACGAGTCCGACCAGCAGATCGAGGCGCTCTCGCAATTCGCGCGCACCAAGCAGGAACTGTCCGAGGAGATGGAGCGCCTGCTCGGCCTCGACTTCACGCGCACGACCAACACCATCGGCGGCATCACGGTCGACAGTGAGTACATCATCTTCGTGATCGACACGTCGGGCAGCATGTTCAGCTACGCCTGGCCACTGGTGCAGCGCAAGGTCAGCGAGACGCTGCGGATCTACCCGCGCGTGAAGGGCATCCAGGTGATGAACGACATGGGCGACTACATGTTCAGCCAGTACGCCGGCCAGTGGATTCCGGACTCCGACGCGATCCGTCGCGGCATCGTCGAACGCATGCGCAACTGGAACGTGTTCTCGAACTCGAGCCCGGTCGAAGGCATCGAACGCGCCATCAACGCCTTCTACGCCGAAGACAAGAAGATCAGCATCTACGTGTTCGGCGACGACTTCCAGGGACAGTCGGTGGAGCGGGTGGTCGACCGCGTCGACCGGATGAACCGCGTCGACGACACCGGCGCAAGACGGGTGCGCATCCATGCCGTTGGCTTCCCCGTTGTCATCGGCACCGCTGGCGGGACCCGGTTCGCCAGCCTGATGCGCGAACTGACCTACCGCAACAACGGCACCTTTGTCGCCCTGCCCTCTTTCGAGTAGGCTTCGCGGCATGTCGCCAACGTGGCGGACCACTAGAGCGCAAAGCATGTGTAGCCAACACGTCGAGTTCCGGCGACTTGCCCGGCTCGGAGCCGCGGGCTTGGTTGCAGCCGCAGTCGTCGGCTGCCAAAGCGGTGCCTCGGTCACGGTCGACATCCGCGTGCCGCGTCCGCTCGTCCAACCGCTCGACGTGCACATGGGCGTCTACTTCGACGACCAGTTGAAGACCTACGTGCACGAGGAGGAACTCGAGGACTACGGCGACTACCGGATCGACATCGGTGCATCGCAGGTGCCGGTGTTCGCCCAGGTCTTCGACGCGATGTTCGAGCGCGTCGTCAAGGTGACCCAGGAGTCGACCGCCGAGGACGCGACGGCGACATCGGACGCCTCGTCCGCCCCGGCGACGGTTCGGTTCCGCCCCGTGGCGGATGCCGGGGCACCCGTGGACGCGATTCTCGCGCCAAGCATCGACGAGGTGCAGTTCGCGATCCCCGACCAGACCGGCGGCGAGTTCTACGAGGTCTGGATCAAGTACAAACTGAAGCTCCACGGCACGGACGGCGCCTTGCTCGCCGAGTGGCCCTTGATCGGCTACGGCAAGGCCAACCAGCGCAACTACGGGGCCATCGACCAAAAGGAAATCGCCCTGAACGAGGCCACGATCTGGGCGCTGCGCGACGCGGCGGCGTGGCTATCCTTCCAGTTCTCCGGCCAGGCGGAGGTGCAGACATGGCTCGCCACCTTGGAGGACATGCCGTGATCCGTCTTCGCGAACACGCCGTTCCCGCCGTCGCGCTGGTCGCGGCGGCGCTCTGCGCGACCGGTTGCGGCGTGCAGACAACCGTACAGGAGGTCCGGCAGGCGCAAACCGACCTCGGCGAAACCGCCATCGTCATCCTGTCCCGCAAGCACAAGACGCAAGGCGAGACGGAGGACGATTTCGTCTCCTGTGTCAGCGACGGCGTCAACAGCGGCAACGATGGCCTCCGCGTGCTTCCCGCCCGGTACTTCGTCGACGCAACCTTCCCCTGGTTCGAGCCCCGCACGGCACCGCGGACAATGGAAGACCTGGCCGGCGCCATTGACCAGCCCCTGATCCGCGAGCGCATCCAGGAGATCGGCGTGCGCTACATCGTCTGGATAGAAGGCACGACGCAGCGTTCGGACGAGAGCGGCACGCTCCAGTGCACGGTCGTCAGCGGCGGCATCCCGGCGTGCTTCGGGTTCCTGTCCTGGGAGAACGGCTCCAACTACGAAGCGTCGGTGTGGGATGTCGTCGAGGGCATGAACGTCGGCACGTTGAGTTCGGAAGCCTCGGGAACCAGCTTCGTGCCCGCCGTGGTCGTCCCGCTGCCGTTCATCGCACGCGTCCGCCAGGCGGCGTGCACCAAGCTGTCCGATCAGATCAAGGGTTTCCTCGGCCCGACCGCGTGACGCGGGGACTCAACTCTCAAGGCGCAGCGAATGCGGAGAATGGATCGTCGCCCAACACCTTGCCGTGCTTCTTGTCAGTCAAACCGCAGGGTCGCTTGTGGTGGCCGCGGAATCTCCCCGGAAGCCGATACAGGTAACGCTTAGCACCGACGACTTCGCGTACTACCAGCAAAGCAAGCCGATCATCGACAGCATTCTCTCAGGCGACCTGGCCTCGGCCGACTCCGGTTTGCTCACTTTGGCCGAACTCGACGAACCAAGAGCGTTGGTGTCCGCAGATGTTCATGCGACCGTCGGAATCGCCTACGGCGAGTCTGGCTACTTCGAACCGGCAATCGCACATATCCAGCAAGCACTAAGCCGGGAGAACGACGGCATCCCGGACGGACTTGTATCGGAGTCGCTCGCATACTTGGTGTACTACTACGCAGCCCTCTCCCGCTTCGACGAGGCCAACCGGCGGCTGCTTTCTATCGACACGCCTCCCCCGTGGCTGTTCGCCAAGCTGGCCGGGCTCTACGCCACCCTCGACCACGTCTGCGCCGCCGCGAATGCCGAAGCCTCGCTGCGACTCGCAAGGGCTGGCGGTCCGCTCGTGTCGCACTGGGCGTCGCGCCACGGGCGTCCCCCCAATGATCGGGACGGCATGATTCGGCGCTTGTCGGCACGGTTGGAGGCGCTGGGTCGGCATGTGGATTCCCCGTCGCGCGCCGACACCCCGCCTTGCGTCGGCCCTTGAGGGTTGCAGGCGAACGGATGACTCGGCCAAAAGCCCGTACGTCCGTTCCCGCAGAGACCCGATACGGCGGCGCGGCGGGCTTCACGCGCACGACCGCCCTCGTTGTCGGTCTCGGGCTTTCCTTCGGCTTCATCAGCGTCGTCTTCGCCATCGCGTGGGAGAGTTTCGTTTCGCTCCCGGGAGGCGTTGTTGCGAAGGACTACGTGACGCTTGGGCGTCGTGTCAGCGAGTCCGGTCGTTTCGCAACCGTCTCCACGGTCGACTACGCCACCATTCGCGCGGCCATGGCGGAAATGTCCTGGTCCTACGGCGACTACTACACGACGGAGGTGGAGATCCTCGACAGTATCGGGGCGAAGGTCACGGTCTCCGCCAGGGACGTGTCGGACAACTATCTGACGTTGCTTGGCGTCGACCCGGCTCTAGGGCGGACGGCTTCCGACGGCAATGTGCCGGCCGCGGTCATCAGTGCCCGGATGTGGCAGCGCGTTTTCGATTCCGGCGAGGATGTGGTGGGCAAGCTCGTCACCGTCGGCTCGACCGCCGCGCCGATCATCGGCGTGACGCATGGTGCCTTCGACGGACTCTTCGACCAGCGGACCGACTTCTGGCTCCTCCATCCATCGAGTCCACAATCCGCGCCAGAGGGCATCGCAACCAGTATTCTAATGTTCGGAGTTCTGCCGGAGGGCGCGACGCCGACGGCTCTCGCGATGCGGCTGGACGGACATCGATTCCCTATTCCCGAGCATCGGAATGATCGCTTGGAGGCGGTGCCGGGCCTCGCAATGCACCCCGACGAGCGACGCCAAACCCGCCAGCGGCTCGCATGGCTCGGCATGGTCGTTGCGCTTCTCCTCGCCCTGGCTTTCGTCGCTCTGGTCGACTATCTCGCCGCCGACCACGCGGTGCACGAGGAGTCGCATGCCATCCGACTTGCGATCGGCGCCACGCCGGCGGACGTCTTTCGCGAGAGCATCGGACAGCATGCCGGCTACGTCCCGGCGATCGCACTCGTGAGTCTGTTGTCGTTCCTGTACATGAGCGACGTCGTCCTCGGCATGTACCCCTTCGCGTCCGCGCTTGGCAGCTTGAGTTTCACGGCCTCCGCTACGGGAGTCGTCGCCAGCACCTCCCTGCTGGTGCTTGCTTTCGCATGGTCGGCCTGGGCCGTTGGACGGGTGGTGTCGCGAAGGTCCATCACCGCTTCCGCAGCAGCGCGCGGCCGGCAACGCGCCAGACAGGCATGGCGGATGCTCTTGTTCATGACAGCGGCCAGCCTGCTGCTCACCTTGTCGATCGGCCTGCAGTACGTGCGCGACCCGGCCTCCACATTGGGGTTCCAGAACCGTGACGCCCTCATGGTGGGCGTTCTCTATCCCCGCGGCCCCACCCCCGAGGGTTCGCGGCGGATTCGCGACGCCTTGGCTTCGGAGTCGACGGTCGAGAGGGCCGCACGGGCCGAAATGCTGCCGCTTCTCCCGGAAACCGTCCTGCCAAAGAACCGGACGACCGCAAAGGGACACCGCGCACTGGAGGGCATGTTCTTCTACCGCAATCGCGTCGACCCGGCGTTCTTCGCGGTCCTGGACGTGGATCTGCTCTCGGGGTCATTCCTGGACGCCGGCCGTCCAAACGAAATGGTGATGTCGCGCACCGCGGCGCTGCTTTTTCACAGCGATGTCGATGAGGTCGTCGGGGCGGCCATCGAATTCGCCCCTGAAGGTGCCTTGCAGCACGCCGACGTGTTCACGGTCACCGGAGTCGTCGAGGACATTCCTTATCGAGGTCTTTCGGAACCGCCCGAGCCAGTCGTCTACACCGCGCTGCCGGATGTCGATCCGAGCCGTCGATTCCAGGATTTCTGGCTGATCCGGCATCGTGGTGCGGCCGACGACATCATCGCGCTGCTCCATGGACTCGGCGGCGGCATCGACGAGGTCTACGGTGTCGGCTCGCCGACCGGGATACTCGACGACGAGGTCGACAGGCGAAGCATCGAAGCCGTGCTCGCGTTGGCCGGAACGTTTGCATTCGCACTCGGGCTCGCCGGGGTGGCGAACGCGCTTGCTCGCGCCGTCGCTGACCAGGCCGGTCAGATTGGCATCCGCTGCGCGTTGGGCGGCACCGGTGGAGACGAGACGCTGCGCATCGTTTCGGGCGCGCTTGTGGATCTGGTGCTGGCAGGGTCGGTCCTCTCCCTTCTCGTGGTCGTCGGACGCAACCTCGCGCCCACCTTGTTGTCTGTCATTACATTGCCGCTCGTGCTGCCCGTGCTCGGAGCCATGGCTGCCGTTTGCCTCGCCGGGAGCTACGCAAGCATCCGGCGTCTGGCCCGGTCGCCGTCGGCGTTGTTGACGCGCCGCTAGTGTGCCGCCTCTCAAATGCGTTCACATTACGTCCGTGCCCGGCGACGAACCGGGCATGTGCGCAAGTACCTGTTTCGACGGCGGCACATCCTCGCCTCGCGTCCGAGAATGCGAGCCCGAACGGCGTTCCAACAGTCAACGTATTTCCGAGACGGTACGCTAGCGCCAACCCAACAGCCCTCTTCACGGAATCTCCACTCGCTAGGCAAACCCGATGAACCTTGACTCGAAGAACGATGATGTTGTTGTGCGCCTCCATCAACTGAGCAAGGTTTTCTTGACCGAGCAGATGGAGACGCACGCGCTTGCCGATGTGTCGTTGGAAATCGGCCGCGGCGAGTACCTGCTCGTCCGCGGCCCGTCCGGCTCCGGCAAGTCCACTCTGCTGTCGATTCTAGGACTGCTCGAAGTGCCGTCGGCGGGAAGCTACGCCTTGCTTGGCGCCGACACGAAGAACCTGGGCATTACGGCGCGAGCGAAGCTCCGGAATCGTGAACTCGGGTTTGTCTTCCAGTCGTTCAACCTGATAGCCGATCTCACCATCCGTGAGAATGTCGAGCTTCCCCTCCGCTACCGCAGGGGCACTCTGAAGACGACATCAGCCGAACGCAGAGAGAAGGCGGAAGCGCTGCTCTCCCAGGTCGGGTTACCGAATCGTGCAAACCACTACCCGACACAACTCTCCGGCGGCCAGCAACAGCGCGCAGCGATAGCACGCGCATTGATCGGCGAACCCTCCCTGGTCCTGGCCGACGAACCCACCGGCAACCTGGACTCGGTTTCCGAAGACGCGGTGATGCGGCTGCTCGCGGACTGCCACGCACAGGGCAGGACGGTTTGCGTCGTATCGCACAACCCGAAATTCGTCGACGCTGCCGACCGTATCGTGACATTGATTGAAGGGCGGCTCGTTCAGTGATCCCGACCGGCGATTCTCTCGGCCTACGGCGCACATGCCGAACCGCAAAGGTTGCCGGCACTCACGGATGCCGGTGGACCGCGCCCTAGTCACTGAACCCACGCGGCGGATGTGCTGACTATGCCCAGTTTGCGTGACCGCGGTTTAGCTTTACAGTCAGGTTGCGTTTCTCTGGCCGTATG
>LXNI01002653.1_pt1 | contig 11813 bp, 11 predicted proteins | sample 809091 | NCBI WGS metagenome assembly LXNI01 (sample SAMN04870527, study PRJNA318959) | sponge metagenome | biome: 01000161; feature: marine sponge reef; material: water | host: Sarcotragus foetidus | place: Greece: Milos, Mediterranean Sea | collected 2013-05-29 | depth 5-7 m | reverse complement strand
CTGGTTTCCGGCGCCGCTGGGCCGCATCGCCCGTAGCATCGGCCCGCCGCAGTACGTCACCGGCTGGTACAGCATCGATACCCTGCTGGCCGGCGATCGCGAGGCATTCTTTTCCAGCGTGAGCCATCTGATTCTGCCGGCGCTGACCCTGGCCATCACCACCAGCCCCAGCACGCTGCAGATCACGCGCAAACGCATGCAGGAAGTGCTGCAGAGCGACTACATCCGCAGCGCGCGGGCCTTCGGCCTGCCGGGCAACAAGGTCTATCGCTACGCCCTGCGCAACACGCTCGGCCCGGTCATCACCATGATCGCCATGACCTACGGCTACCTGCTGAGCGGCACGGTGCTGGTCGAGGTGGTCTTCACCTGGCCCGGCCTGGGGCTCTACGCCGTGGACGCCATGAATCACTCCGACTACGAACCGATCATGGGCGTGGTGTTGCTCAGCTCGGGCTTTTACCTGCTGGTCTACCTGGCCAGCGATATTTTCAACGCGCTCTTTGATCCGCGCGTGCGCACGGAGCTGTGATGGTGCTGGCCGGCGAGCAGGCGATTCCCGAGCGGCCATCGCTGCTGCAGCGCATGATGCGCGCCAATGGTCCCATGCGCGTGCGGCTGAACATCGGCCTGTTGCTCCTCATTGTTCTGCTGGGCCTGCTGGCGCCGCTCCTGCCGCTGCATGACCCCGTGAGGCCCAATCCGCTTAACCGCTTCAAGGCGCCTTCGCTGGAGCACCCCTTCGGCACCGACGGCAACGGCATGGACGTGCTCTCGCGCACCATCCACGCCATTCGCACCGACTTCGCGCTGGCGATCAGTTCGGTGGCCCTGGGCATCGTCGTCGGGGCGCCGCTGGGCGCGCTTTCCGGTTACTTTGGCGGTCGGCTGGACAGCGTCATCACGCGCATCACGGAGGTATTCCAGGGCTTCCCGCAGATCCTCTTCGGCATGGCCGTGCTGGCCGCGGCCGGCAACACCATGGTCAACCTGGTGCTGATTCTCGCTTTTTACAACGTGCCGGTCTACAGCAAGATGGTGCGCAGCGTCACCCTGCCCCTGCGCGAGGCCGACTTCGTGCAAGCGGCGCGGGTGGCCGGCAACAGCCCGCTGTCGGTGGTCTTCCGTCACGTGCTGCCCAACACCCTGGTGCCCGTCTTTTCCCAGTTGCCGCTGAGCTGCGCCTACGCGGCGCAAATGATTGCCGGGCTGAGTTTCATCGGCCTCGGCGTGGCGATCCCGACGCCGGAGTGGGGCTCGATGATTCAGCTGGGCGCCAACCAGCTGGTCTTCGGCAAGTGGTGGGCCTCGATCTTCCCGGGCCTGGCGCTCTTCATCTCGGTGTGGCTGCTGAACAACGTGAGCGACCTCTTCGGCTCGCTGGTCGTGCGGCGCGGGTGAGCATGTCCCTGCTGCAGATTGAGGGCCTGCAACTGCAGTTTCGCGTGGACCGCGAGACCGTGTATGCCCTGCGCGGCGTGGACCTCAGCGTCGGGGCCGGCACGCGCACGGCCATCGTCGGCGAGAGCGGCTCGGGCAAGACGGCGCTGACCCTGTCGCTCTTGCGTCTCTTGCCGCCGAACGCGCAACTCAAGGGCAGCGTGCGCTTCCTGGGGCGGGAACTGTTGACGCTTGACGAGGCAGCTTTGCGCCAGGTGCGCGGCGCGCAAATCGCCATGATTTTCCAGCACGCACAAGCGGCCCTGAACCCGCTGCTGCCGGTCGGACGCCAGATCGCGGACGTTTGTCGCCAGCACAGCGGCATGGGCCGCGCGGAGGCCTGGGAGCGGGCGGTGGAGGTGCTGGCGGCCACCGGCATCCAGCAGGCAGCGGCGCGCGCGCGCGATTACCCGCACCAGTACAGCGGCGGCATGGCGCAACGCGCCCTGATCGCCATGGCGCTGGTCTGCGAGCCGCAGTTGCTGATCGCGGACGAGCCCACCAGCGGCCTCGACGTGGCGGTGCAGCAGCAGGTGCTGGCGCTGGTGGAGCAGGTCGTCGCGCGCCTGGACGCGACCCTGCTGCTGATCACGCATGACCTGGCGGTGGTCGCCGACACCTGCGACCAGATCATCGTCATGTACGCCGGCGAAGTGATGGAGACCGGCACGACGACGCAGGTGCTGGAGCGTCCGGCCAACCCCTACACGGCGGCGCTGCTGGCCTGCTTTGAGCAGACGGACGAGGCGCGCATGCCCTTCATACCCGGCCGTACGCCGGACATGCGTCAAGCGCCGACGGGCTGCAGTTTTGCCGGGCGCTGCGCCATGACCCGCGATATCTGTCATCAGCAGCGGCCGCAAGCCGTGGAGGTCGCGCCCGGGCACTTCTCCGCCTGCCATTTCGCGCAGGAAGTGGTGGAGGCATGAACGCAGACGCCGCCGGCGAGGCACTGCTGCGCATTGAGGGGGCGACGAAGCGTTTCAGTCTGCGCCAGAGCGGCTGGCGGCGGCAGCAGGTCGTCGCGCTGGACGGCGTTTCAATGACCCTGCGTCGCGGCGAGACGGTCGGCCTGGTGGGCGAGAGCGGCTCCGGCAAGTCGACGCTGGGGCGCTGCGTGCTGAATCTGCTGCGCCTCGACGGAGGCCGCGTCATCTACCGGGGCCGCGAGATTCAGGCGCTGCCCGAGCGCGAATGGCGCCCCTTGCGTCGCCGCCTGCAGATGGTCTTCCAGAACCCGGTCAGTTCCTTCAACCCGATGATGACCATCGAGGAGGCCCTGCTGGACGCCCTGCGCCAGGTGCCCGAACTGGACCATGCGCGGCGACGTCAGCGGGTCGGCGAGTTGCTGGAGCAGGTGCAGCTGGGCGCGCGCTTCGCCGTGCTCTATCCCTACGAGATGAGCGGCGGTCAGTTGCAGCGCGCGGCCATCGCGCGGGCGCTGGCGCCGGAACCGGACTTCATCTTCCTCGACGAACCCACCGCCAACCTGGACATGTCGATTCGCGGCCAGATCATCAATTTGCTGCTGGACCTGCAGCAGCGGGAGGGCGGGCCCGGTTGCGTCTTTGTGACGCATGATTTGCGCGTGCTGCGCTACGTGGCCGAGCGCATCTACGTGATTACGCAGGGCCACATCGTCGAATCCGGCAGCCGCGACCAGATCTTCCACGCGCCGCGTCACCCCTGGACGCGGGCCCTGCTGGAGGCGTCCTCGATCGGCCGCAGGGACCGGCGTCAGGCGTCGGGCAGCGACGGCGAGGCGGATATCTCGCTGGCAACATCGCCGGAGGGTGGCTGCCGGCTGCTGGCGCGTTGCCCGCACGCCCGCGAGCGCTGCGCGCGCGAAGCGCAGGTGTTGCGCAAGATCGAGCCGGGGCAACAGGTGCGCTGCTGGCGCGCGGAAGAACTCGACTAAAGCGCCGCTCAGTTGCGTCGGCTGCGGCCGTGGCAACGCTTGAACTTGAGGCCGCTGCCGCAGGGGCAGGGGTCGTTGCGGCCGGTGCTGGTCAGCAATGCCTCGAATTCCAGTTGTTCGCGCGCCAGAGTCAGCATGACGTTGGCCGGCGGTCGTCCGGCCCGCAGTTCGGCGGTCATCATCTCCATTGGGCGCCGCACGTGGTTGAAGAAGTGGCGGTAGCCGGCGCAGAGGTAGTTGAGGCCGGGCTCGCCATCGGGCGTGTGAATGAAGCGGTTCTTGGGGCAGCCGCCGTTGCAGACGAAGCGCACCTCGCAGTCGAGGCAGTACTGCGGCAGGCTGTCGCGTTTGTGCTGGCCGAATTCGTGCTGCTGCTGCGAGCCGACCATGGCCTCCAGCGGCACGATGTTGATGTTGCCGAGGCGGTAGTCCGGTTCGACGTAATGGTCGCAGGAGAAGACGTCACCGTTGTGTTCCATGGCGAGGGCGGCGCCGCAGGTCTCCTCGAAGATGCAGAGGCCGGGCCGGTTGCCGCTCCAGGCGGCGAGGGCCACGTCGAAGATCTGCACGAAGACGCGCCCCACGTCGTGGCGCACCCACTCGTCGAAGATGTCGCTCAGGAAGCGGCCGTACTGCTCCGCAGTGACCGAGCGGTCCTTGACGCCATCGCCTTCCTGATAGCCGGTGTCGTTGTCGCGCTCCACGATGGGGATGAACTGCATGAATTCGGCCTTGAGTTCATCGCGGAAGAAGCGATAGACCTCCAGCGGGTGGTCGGCGTTGGCGGCGTGGACGGTGCAGAGGATGTTGAAGTTGACCTCGTTGCGTTCCAGTACCTCGCGGCCGCGCATGACGCGGTCGAAGGTGGGCTGGCCGCCCTTGTCGACGCGATAGGCGTCGTGCAGCTGCGCCGGCCCGTCCACGCTGAGGCCGATCAGGAAGTCCTTGTCGCGGAAAAACTGCGCCCAGTCGTCGTCGAGCAGGACGCCGTTGGTCTGGAAGCTGTTGTGGACCTGCATGCCCGGCTTTTTGTGCTTCTGCTGGTAACTGACGGCCTCGCGGAAGAAGTCGAGGCCCATCAGGGTGGGCTCGCCGCCCTGCCAGGCGAAGGTCACCTCGGGCACCTGCTGCGCTTCCATGTACTGGCGCGTGTATTCCTCCAGCAGGGTCGGGTTCATGCGAAAGTCGCTGCCGGGGTAGAGACGTTCCTTGGAGAGGAAATAGCAGTACTTGCAGTCGAGGTTGCAGATGGCGCCGCTGGGCTTGGTCATCAGGTGGAAGGCGCGCGGCATGGGCCCAGGTTCCAGCACGGGGATCTCGTCGACGCGGATGGGGGTTAGGGACACGGGCACACCAGGGAATATGCGTTGCCCTGATTATGCCGACTTCGGGGGGCGATGCAAGCGCGTGGTGTTCAGCCGGTCAGGATGCTTCGTAACGCGATGCCGGCCAGCAGACCAAATCCCCAGATATAACTGCCCATCGCCGGCCGCTTGCGCGCGGTCATCTCCACGAACATGAAGAAGGGCAGGGCCAACACGGTCGCCATGCCATAGATGATATGCACGTCCTGCGCCGGCCGCAGGCCTTCGGCGTAGAGCAGCAGGCCCATCAGCGCCTGCAAGAGCATCGAGCCGAAAATGAGGAAAGTGGCGGCGCGAAACAGCGCCGTGACGTCATTCTTGCGCAGGATGCCGACGCGCAGGGCCTGGGCCGTCATCAGCAGGGCGATGACCAGGCCGGCGCGACCCAGCTGGTCGTGCAGCGCGCGCAACTGATGCAGGGGAGTCAGGCCGCTGTTGCTGACCAGCACCAGGACGCAGAACAGCAGAATCGCCGTCGCCAGCGCGGCCAGCGTGCGACGCTCGCGCTGCCTGAGAGCCTTCACCCAACCCTGGAGTGGGTCCGGTCGCGGCTTCACGGCTCCCGCGGCGCCGGCCGCGTGGCCAGCAGGAAACCGGCGAAGATCAGGATGGCGCCAGCCAATTCCGCCATGTACTTCAGGGAAGGTTCGCCGAGGCGGATGAGGGTGCCACCGAGGGCCGGCAACAGGCCGCCGGCGGCGATGAGCCAGTTGCCGTAAACGCGCCCGCGCATGATCTGCTTGCGGCGGAAAAGGCGCGCGGACCAGATCGCGCCGCCGACGAGGGCGACGGTGCCCCAGGTGTTCATCACCGGCGAGAAGAAGCGGACGGTGCCGCTACCCGCGGGCATGATGTCGCGAAAGAGCGCGGTCATGTCGGCGTGCGGCTGCCAGGCGCTGCTGTCCAGCGGGGTGAACCACAGGGCCCAGGGCAGGGTCATGACGGCCACCAGCAGCAGGGCCATCTGAATGTTGCGGGCGATGTTGCCGCGGCGCAGCAGCAGGTAGACCGTGCCCTGGCCCAGCCAGGGCGCCGTCATCAGGGCGCCGCACCAGTACCACAGGGCGAAGAAGGTCGGGCTCCAGGCCTGGGTCAGGACCACCTGGCTCAGCGCGCCGGTGAAATACATGGCCATGCCGATGCCCCAGGCCAGTTGATGCGGCCGGCGACCCTGCCACCAGCGCCGCAGAATGGTCAGGGCGAATATGCCGCTGACCAGGGTCGTCAGCAGCGAACTGGCGAGGGCCTGGCTCATGGTCGCGGACAGGGCCTCACTGCGTGAGTACGCGCCGGGCTGTGATGCGGTAAGTGACGCGGCGCGAGCGCGCCTGACCCTTCGCGAAGTCGCCGAAATAGCTTTCGGCGCCGGTGTAGAGCCGCGCCAGTTCGTCGATCAGCGCCTCGTCGTCCTCGTTGATCTCGCTGACCTCACCGCGCACCTCGATGTAGTTGTAGGGGTCCCTGGGATCCAGGGCCATGACGGTGACCTTGTTGTTGGCGCGGATGTTGAGGTCCTTGCGCCGGCCGGCCTGGCTGTTGACGAGGACGTCGTCCCCGTCCAGCTTGCACCAGACCGGCGTGGCCTGGGGCTGGCCGTCGGGCATCAGGGTGACCAGCGTGACCACAACGGGTCCGGCCAGCAGTTCACGATGGGACTCGGGAATGGTCGTACTCATTGCAGGCTCCTTTGCTCCGGAAACGGGTCGCAGGCGAGGGCGGTGGCAGTGCCCCGGCCAAAGCGCAATCTATTGTTTCATTGTGCGGACGCCGCCTGGGCCTGTCAATGGCCTGGCGGCCAGGATGAGCGAAGCGCCTACCAGGGGATGGTCTCCCGATCCGGGTCGAGATAGCCGCCGTTGTCGGCGGGAGTCAGGCTGTCGATCACGCGCAGCAGGGCGGCCACCGATTCATGCGTGGAGAGCGATGCCTCCATACCGCCCATTTCCGTGCGCACCCAGCCAGGATGCAGGGAGCACACGGTGATGCCCGAGGGCCCCAGATCGGCGGCCAGGCCGCGCGTGACCATGTTGAGCGCGCTCTTGCTGGAGCAGTAGGCGTACTGACCACCGCTTTGCTTGCGGCTCAGCGAGCCCATGCCGGAGGATATGTTAACGAGACGCGGCCGCGAGCCGCGGCGCAGCAGGGGCACACATTCCCTTGCCAGCAGCAGGGGGCCCAGACTGTTGACGCGCAGGGTCTGCAGCATGCTGTCCGGGTCCAGGGTCGCCAGTCGCTGCTCGGCGTCGGGCGGTTTGATGGCGGCGTTGTTGACGAGCAGGTCGAGACCCTCGACGGCCCCGGCCACGCGGGCGACGGCCGAGCGGACCGAAGCCGGGTCGCTGACGTCCATGGGCAGGACAGTCAGTTGCGGGCCGGCCATGTCGTTAAGCTCGCCGGCCTGCTGCGGGCTGCGCGCCGTGGCAAAAACCTGGACGTCAGCGCGGCCCAGCCACTGGCGGACGAACTCGAGGCCAATGCCGCGATTGGCGCCGCTGATCAGGATGCGTTCCATGTTCACTCCTGCCAGGAATATGTGATAGTATATGCCGCCCGGCACGAACCATGTCCCATTTGTGTAATCTTACACTGCCGGGATATAAGATTGCCTCTGCGGCGATGAGGTCACCATGCGTTATACCATGCTTTTCGTTTTTTTTCTGCTGCTGGCCGCCACTGGCGGGATGACGGTGGCGATCGAAGTTGAAGTTTGCGCCGGCCCCGATGCGGGCATTTGCGGCCTGAATGACGTCATCCTGGAGGACTTTCGCGAACCCAGGGTGAGCCAGCTACGCATCCTGGCGGATGTCGTGTCGGTCCGCGATTATCGTCGCGTACGGGGCACGTTGCCGGTCTTCGATGCGCCGGGCGGTGCATTGAGCGAAACGACCGACAAAGGTTTCAATTTTGTCACCGTAACGCAGACCCGGGGCGAGTGGGCGCAGATTGGCGATCAGGAATGGGTGCCGCTGGACGCGCTGGGTGAGACGGTCAGGCCCTCCTGGTTTGCCGGCGTGGAATTGCCGCAGGGCGGTCTCGCCTTTCCCATGGCCTGGACCCTGCGCCACCTGCGAGCGGCGAGCGAACCTGGCGGCGACGATGCTCCCCACAATCCCTATCTTTATCGCTACACGCGGGTGAGCATATTTGGTTGCGTGCGCGTCGATGGCAAATGCTGGTACCAGATCGGACCCGATCAGTGGGTACATCAGCACAAGCTGGCCATCTCCAGTCCCATCGCGCGGCCGCCAGAGGTGGAAACGCAGAAATGGATCGGAATTGATCTCTACGAACAGGTATTGACCGCCTATGAGGGCAGGTTTCCGGTGTTTACCACGCTCATTTCCTCCGGTCTTGACCGCTGGCCCACCAATGAAGGACACTTTCGTGTCTGGTCGCGCTACCGGGTTGGTGAAATGAGCGGCGCCTTTCGGCGACCTGACTTCTATTCGCTGCAGGAAGTCCCCTGGTCGCAGTATTTCGACGACACCATCGCCCTGCATGGCGCTTACTGGCACGATGGCTTCGGCGTCAGGCGCAGTCACGGCTGTGTGAACGCCTCACTGACCGACGCGAAATGGCTCTACGAATGGTCCAGTGACAGTTGGGACCCGGATAACCGTCAGGGTATTTCGATTTACGTCTACAGTTCCGGAGAATACAATTGATTGATCGCCGGGCATGGGGCGGCGGTGGGTCGCTGCCCCGTCCTGATTTCTGACCGGGCCGGCTGCCTCGCCGGCCTGTTACGGGCGGCGCGCAGTGGCGACTGTCCGGACGCCTCCGTGACGCACGAACCCGAGGTCAGGGCCGCGACTGGCGCCGCTGATCGGCATGCATTCCATATTCTCCCTTGCGGAAATGTTGTGATAGGATATTTATCAGCGTGAGGCCCGCAGGGGTGGCAATCCACTCCGCAGGCCACACCGGGCTGTGCCGGATTTCGTGCCGGAGGGAGTGCATGCGGCGATTGTCATCATTGATGTTGCCTGTGTTGCTGTTTGTGGCCAGCAACCTTGCGCAGGCGCTGCCAATATGCGAATCGCCAGGGGCGGTCGAATGCAGCGTCAGCGACGAGGTGTTGGCCGCCAATCGCTGGCCCACGGTGCGCCCCCTGCCCGTCGATGAAGAACTGCTTTACGATCGGGACTACCGGCGCGTGGCGGGCATCCTGCCCGTCTACGGGGAACCTTTCGGCGAGCTGCTGGAGACCACCGACGAAGGCTACAGTTTCGTCACCGTGTCGCAGATTGAGGACGACTGGGCGGAAATCGGTGAGGGCCAATGGGTCCCGCTCGACGTGCTTGGCGAGGAAGTCATACCTTCGCGCTATGCCGGCGTGGAATTGCCGGCGGAGGGCCTGGAATTCCCGATGGCCTGGACCCTGCGTCACCTGCGCGCGGCGACCGAACCGGGCGGCGCTGACTCGCCGCTAAACCCCTTCCTTTACCGCTACACACGTGTTAACGTCTTCAGTTGCGTGAAGGTGAACGGCAGATGCTGGTATCAGGTTGGCAAGGACCAGTGGATACACCAGTACAACCTTGCCATGTATCTTCCGGTTGCGCGCCCGGCAGACATTGACATGCAAAAGTGGATCGGCATCGATCTTTACGAACAGGTGCTCACGGCCTACGAGGGCGAGACGCCGGTCTTCACCACGCTGGTGTCCTCCGGTCTGGAGGAATGGTCCACCAACGAGGGGATCTTCCACGTCTGGTTGCGGCGCGCGCGCGGCGACATGAGCGGCGCTTTCCAGCAGCCGGACTTCTACTCCTTGCAGGAAGTCCCCTGGACGCAATATTTCGACGGCGGCATCGCCCTGCACGGCGCGTACTGGCACGATGGCTTCGGCTTCCGCCGCAGTCACGGCTGCGTCAACGCCTCCATCCTCGATTCGAACTGGCTCTTCGACTGGTCCAACGACTACTGGGACTGGGAAGAAGGGCACGGCATCGCGGTGTACGTCTACACCACCGGTCAGTACGAATAGTCCGCAGCCAGGGTCAATGCCGGAGCGCGATGCGCGCCCCGGCTGCCGTGTCGCTCCTTGCGGGCAGCATGGCGTCAGACTGTGTTCAGAGGGTGATATCCCAGGCGGCCAGATCGGCCAGGAAGCGGTGGGCGGTCAGGTCCAGGTGGATGGGCGTCACGCTGGCGTAGCCATGATGCACGGCCCACAGATCGGTGCCTTCCTCGTCAGTCATGCCGCCGGGCGCGGGCCCGACGATGCGATAGACGCTGCCATTGCCGGCCAGTTTGTCGTTGTAGATGCGGATACCCTGACGTGTGAGACGAATCTCGCGGATGTCGTCGCAGGCCGGCAGATTGACGTTGAGGATGGTAAAGGGCGGCAGGCAGCGTTTGAGGGCGTATTCGCCGACGATGCGGGTCGCGATGCGCGCGGCGGCGTCGTAATCGGCGACCTCGTCGGCCTCCGGGTTATCAAGGGAGAAGGCGATGGCCGGGATGCCGTGGATGGTGGCTTCCAACGCCGCGCTGACGGTGCCGCTGTAGGTGACGTCCTGGCCCATGTTGGCGCCGCGGTTGATGCCCGAAACGACGACGCGCGCCGGCCATTCGGCCATGCCCAGCGCGGTCAGCGCGATGCAGTCGGCCGGCGAGCCGCTGACGGCCAGGGCGGGCGTACCGTCCGGCAGCGTGGTTTCAGCGACCGGGATGTCCTGGAAGAGGGTCTTCTTGTGGCCGCTGGCGCTCTGGTTAAGGGCCGGGGCGATGACGCGCACCTCGCCAAGCGCCTGCATGGCGGCGGCCAGCGCGACGATGCCCGGCGCGCGTACGCCGTCATCGTTGGTGACGAGAATGTAACTCACTCAGGTTGTACTCCTTGTGTCTTCGGATTCCCCATACCATGCATTGTAAGGCCAGATGTCAAGTGGGGATTTCGACCGGGTTAAGGGCAGGTAAACCAGGCTGTCTCAGTTCTCAATGGAAATGCTGCCGAGAGGGACGCGTCTGTCTTCGGCTAGTTGACCGTCTGCGAGGGTGACCTCAAGGCGTTGCAGGTCCGCCAGTCGATAAAGTCCCGTGTAGACCTTGTAGGTCCCGCCTGTCAGATCCGACGGAACCGTGAAGTTCCATCGCTCGCTGGACTGCAACCCGGCATACCAGAGGCGGGTGGGCAAACGCAACCCAAGTGGAAACTGGTCCACATTCCAGTGAGACCCGTTGGTCTCATGTATGAAATGCAGAAACTGGGTCCAGTCTTCCTCGCCATCACTGACAGAATTCCACAGAAATTCGACGTCAATTGGCTGACCGGCCTGAACCCGCGCAGGTATGTCAACCTTCTGCAAGACAAATCCGTTGGCAAAGTCTCCGACCACTGCTTTCCGGTCCGGATTTGCTGCCAGGTCCTGAAACACCAGTTCGTCCAGTAAAATATGGGTGTCTCCCAACAGGGGATGATCGCTGGTGTCAATCGTCACAGGTATGAATTCGTCTTCATCAATCCGCCAGAACGAGAGTGCCAGCCACAGCGCACGATTGTCAGGCACGGGTTTCGGGACAAACAGGCGGGTCTCCAGGTTGACAGAATGGAGGACACCCGGATTCCATTTGCGGGTGTCGATAGCACTGCGCTGGTTGTGAGTAACGTAAACAGCCTTGCTTGCCTGGTCAATCAGCTGTACCGAGAACCCGAAGTCGTCAACGAGATACCTGTTCGCTTGCAGCCATATGCTGATCTTTGCTGATCTGCCGGGACGCAGTTCATTTGCAGTCCAACCCCGCAGGGCAAATTCACTGTCATTGACATCTGCAGCAATCCTGTTGCCGTACCCCTCCCACAGGTGTCCAAGTTCCTTGTAAATTGTGCTTTCCCACAGCGGTGCGCCAAGGGACAAAAGGAAAAACATGATGGTGGACAGACTCACACCCGCCAGTAAGGGGATTACCTGAATGCGGGAAAGGGGATCTTTTGCCACAAAATATCCGGCGACGCCGGCCATGGCGGCAGCGATTCCAAGAATTTCCAGCGTCTCTTCAAGTGGTTCTAGCCTGAAATTTCCCAAAATTTTGACCGGATCAAGACGATAGGCAAATGCCCAGACCCCCATGCCAACGGGCAAGAA
>LXNI01002652.1_pt1 | contig 11818 bp, 23 predicted proteins | sample 809091 | NCBI WGS metagenome assembly LXNI01 (sample SAMN04870527, study PRJNA318959) | sponge metagenome | biome: 01000161; feature: marine sponge reef; material: water | host: Sarcotragus foetidus | place: Greece: Milos, Mediterranean Sea | collected 2013-05-29 | depth 5-7 m | reverse complement strand
TGGGAACATTCCAAGACAAGACTTCAATGGACCGCATCCTCTACGCGGTCTTCATCCACGAAAACAAATCCCAGGGAATCAGCACCCCCGTCTCCCTGACACATAACTCTTGACGTTACCAACCCCTTTTATTACAGCCTTTATCCGGCCAAATACGTCATCGATCGAGCCCATCCCATCGACCGCCTGAAGCGATCCATTTCCCTCGTAATAAGGGAGAATGGGCGCGGTTTGTTCTCTATACGCTTCGAGCCGCGAACGCACGGTCTCGGCATTGTCGTCGGCGCGCCGGTTGAACTCGGTGGCGCCGCAATTGTCGCAAACGCCGTCCTGTTTCGGCTGCTTGAAGCTGTCATGGTACCCGGCGCCGCATCTGGCGCACGAAAAACGTCCGGAAATCCGCTCCACCACGGCATCTTCGTCGACCGTGATCTGGACCACGTGATCGATTTTGAGCCCCTTCTCGACCAGCATGGCGTCCAGAGCCTCGGCCTGCGCGGTGGTCCGCGGAAAACCGTCGAGAATCACCCCGTCGCCGCCGTTGCCGGTATCGATCCGCCCGGCGATCATGGCGATCATCAGATCATCCGGGACCAGATCGCCCCGCTCCATGATTTCCTTGGCGGTCCGTCCAAGCTCGGAGCCGGACTTGACCTCTTCGCGCAGCATGTCGCCGGTGGAGAGTTGGACGAGGTTGAACTCGTCACACAGACCCTCGGCCTGGGTGCCCTTGCCGGCGCCCGGCGGTCCCAACAGGATGAGGTTCATTAGCGGCGCCCTCTTAGACGGGACTTCTTGATCAGCCCTTCATATTGGTGCGCCAGCAGGTGGGATTGGACCTGGGCAACCGTATCCATGGTCACCGTGACCACGATCAACAAACTGGTGCCGCCGAAGAAGAACGGCACGCCTGCTTCGGCGATCAGAATCTCAGGCAAGATACCGACCGCGACCAGGTAGGCGGCGCCGACCGTGGTCAGCCGGGTCAGCACGTAGTCCAAATAGTCGCCGGTATTCTTGCCGGGCCGGATGCCGGGCACGAAGCCGCCATACTTCTTGAGGTTGTCCGCCGTCTCCTGCGGGTTGAAGACCACCGCCGTGTAGAAAAAGGCGAAGAAGGCGATCAGCGACCCATAGATGATCAGGTAGGCGGGTTGGCCGCGGCCGAGCAGCGAGGTCACGGTGGTCAGCCACTCCGGACCGCCGGCGGCCGAGAACTGAGCCAAGGTGATCGGCATCAGCAGCAGCGAGCTTGCGAAGATCATCGGAATGACGCCCGAGGTGTTGAGCTTCAATGGCAGATGAGAACTTTCACCGCCGAACATCTTGTTGCCCATTTGACGCTTGGGATACTGGATGATAATCCGCCGCTGAGCCCGCTCGATGAATACGATGAACATGATGACGGCCACCGCCATTACCAAAAGACCCATGATAAACAATGGGTTGAGGGCGCCGGTCCGGCCGAGTTCCAAGGTGCCGGCCAAGGCGCTCGGGAGTTCGGCGACAATGCCGGCGAAAATGATCAGCGAAATGCCGTTGCCGACGCCGCGGGCGGTGATCTGCTCGCCCAGCCACATCAGGAAAATGGTGCCGCCGACCAGGGTGACCACCGCGGTGAAGCGGAAGAACATGCCGGGATCAATGACCGCCGAGCCTTGCGAACCCTGCATGGATTCGAGGCCCACCGAGATACCGTAGGCCTGCATGCCGGCGATCAGCACCGTGCCGTAGCGGGTGTACTGATTGATCTTCTTGCGGCCCTGCTCGCCCTCTTTCTTGAGCTGGTTGAGGGTCGGCGAAACGGCCGTCATCAGCTGCATGATGATGGCCGCCGAGATGTAGGGCATGATGTTCAACGCAAAGATGGTCATCCGGCTGAGCGCACCGCCGGAGAACAGGTTGAACATGTCGAGAATACCGCCCGACTGCTGGCGGAAAATGTCCTGCAGGATCACCGGATCGATGCCGGGAATCGGGATATAGGTGCCGAGCCGATAGACAATCAAAGCGCCCAGGGTAAACCAGAGGCGCTTTTTCAGTTCCGTCGCCTTCGCAAAGGCGCCGAAGTTCAGGTTGGCTGCGAGTTGTTCAGCGGCTGATGCCATGGGCGGGGTTCGCCTTTATTCCTGCTCTGATTTATCTTCCTGGTCGTCCGCAACCTGATCCGCAGCTTTTTCGGCTGACGCATCCTCGGCGCCCGCCTCGGCCTTGGCTTTCTTCTTGCCGCCCCGGTCGCGCTTCGGCTTGTCCGACGGCGGCGGCAGAATAACGCTGCCCCCCGCCTTCTCGACCGCTTCGACGGCACCCTTGGACGCGCCGGCGCACTCGATGGTCACTTTAGCCGAAATCTCGCCCTTGCCGAGCAGTCGCACGCCGTCGTGAACCGAATTGATGACACCGGCCGCCTTCAACGTTTCGGCATTGATGGTTCCCTTGGTTCCCAGCTTCTTGGCATCGATGGCCTTTTGCAGGCGGCCGACATTGACCTCGGCATAGCGCTTGCCAAACAGGTTGTTGAAACCCCGCTTCGGCGTCCGCCGGTAGAGGGGCATCTGGCCGCCTTCGAATCCGAGCAGCGAGACGCCGCTTCGGGATTTCTGACCCTTGACGCCACGCCCGGCGGTCTCGCCCTTGCCCGACGCTTGGCCCCGGCCGACCCGGGTGCGCGGTGTGCGTGCGCCGGGATTATCGCAAATTTCGTTCAGCTTCATCGTTCCTGTCCTTATGGGCCATCCAATCATTTAGCCCGTTAGGCGTTCTCTTCCACCCTCACCAGGTGGCTGACCTTTTTGATCATGCCGCGAACGGAGGGCGTATCCTCGAGCGTCCGGGTGCGGTGCATCTTGTTGAGGCCGAGCCCCACCAAGGTCGCGCGCTGATCCTTCGGCCGCCCGATGGGGCTGCCGATCTGGGTCACGGTGATGGTTTTCCTTGCCTCGGCCACGAACCTACTCCTTCTCGGCCGAGGCGCCTTCACGGCGGCCGACGATATCGCCGACCTTCTTGCCCCGCTTGGCGGCGATGGAGCGCGGCGACGCGAGGTTCTGCAGCGCGGCCAAGGTGGCCTTGACCATATTGTGCGGGTTCGGACTGCCGGTCGACTTGGCGACCACGTCCTGCACACCCAAGGTTTCGAAGACCGCGCGCATGGGACCGCCGGCGATGATACCGGTGCCCGGAGGCGCCGCACGGACCACGACCTTGCCGGCACCGAAGCGGCCGGTGGAATCGTGATGCAGCGTCCGGCCCTCGCGGAGCGGCACGCGGATCATCTTGTTCTTGGCGGCCTCGGTGGCCTTGCGAATGGCTTCCGGCACCTCACGTGCCTTGCCCGAGCCATAGCCGACCCGGCCACGGCCGTCACCGACCACCACCAGCGCGGCGAAGCCGAACCGGCGGCCACCCTTTACGACCTTGGCGACGCGGTTGATGCTGACCAGCTTGTCGATAAGCTCCGGATCGTCGCGGGAACCGCCGCGTCCGCGATCGGACCCGCCGCGCTGTCCGCGCTCTCTGCCCATCGGTGCCTGTGCCATATCCTAACTCTCCTAGAACGCGAGACCGCCCTCGCGGGCAGCCTCAGCCAGGGCCTTGACCCGGCCGTGATAAAGATAACCGCCGCGGTCAAAGACCACGGTGTCGACTCCAGCCGACTTGGCCCGTTCGGCGATCAACTTGCCGACTTTGGCCGCAATGTCCTTGTTGGCGCCGGTCTTCCGGCCACCCCGTAGGTCACCCTCGACGCTGGACGCCGCGGCAACCGTCACGCCCGTCTGGTCGTCGATGACCTGCGCGTAAATGTGCTTGCCGGAACGGAACACCGACAGGCGCGGGTGGCCCGGGTTGGCCCGGCGGAGATGCGCCCGGTTGCGCTGCCGGCGCTGATTGAAAAGCTGACTGGACGACTTCATGGCTACTTCTTCTTACCTTCCTTGCGCAGGATCTGTTCGCCTTTGTAGCGGACGCCCTTGCCCTTGTAGGGCTCCGGCGGACGGAACGAACGGATTTTTGCCGCGACTGAACCGACCTGTTGCTTGTCGGCGCCGGTGATCGCGATCTCGGTCTGCGTTTCGCACTTGATCTCGATCCCTTCCGGCACCGGATACCTGATCTCATGGGAGTGGCCGAGTTGCAGGAGCAATGTCTCGTCCTGCATCTGCGCCCGGTAGCCCACGCCCTGGATCTCCAACACCTTACTGAACCCCTCGGACACGCCGATGACGATATTGTCGGCGAGGCTGCGATAGGTACCCCACAGCTTGCGAGCCTTGATGGAATCGTCCACCGGCTTCACCCAGATCTTATCGTCTTCCAGGCTGGGCTCGACCTCGTCCACGAAGGTCAGACTGAGCTCACCCAGCTTGCCCTTCGCTTTCAGGACCCTATCGACCAGCTCGACGGTAACCCCGTCGGGAACATCGACCGGCAATTGACCTACGCGTGACATGATGCGTCTGGCTCCTTCAGCCCTCTAGAATACCTGGCACAGCACTTCGCCGCCGACGTTGGCGGCCCGTGCCTCGGCATCGGACATCACGCCGCGCGGCGTCGACAGGATGGAAATGCCCAGCCCGTTATAGACCCGCGGCAGGTCCTTGATTTTCGAATACACCCGGCGGCCCGGACGGGACACGCGGCTGATCTCCTTGATCACCGGCTCACCGTCGAAGTATTTGAGTTCGATCTTGATCTCATCGATGCCCGGGCGGACGTTGTGTCGGGAGTAGTTGCGGATGTAGCCCTCGCGCTTGAGAACATCCAACAGGTTCTCACGCAAACGGGAGGCCGGGGCGTGGACACTGTCCATGCGCGCCGATTGACCATTCCGAATTCGGGTCAGCAGGTCCGCGACGGGATCGCTCATTGACATGGGACGATACTTCCTCCGTTACCAGCTGGATTTGACCATGCCCGGGATCTGTCCGGCCGAGGCCAAGTCTCTGAGTGCAATACGTGAAAGACGGAACTTCCGATAGTTGCCGCGCGGCCGGCCGGTCAGCTGACACCGCAGGCGGACGCGGACCGGTGACGAATTGCGGGGCAATTGCGCGAGCTTGAGGCGCGCGTTAAAGCGCTCCTCCGGTGACAAGGATTCGTCCTTGGCAGCCGCTTTCAGCGCTTTCCGCTTGGCCGCATACTTGCCGGCCAAACGCTGGCGCTTCTTGTTCCGCTCGACGACGCTTCTCTTAGCCATCCTCTACTCCGTCGTTCGACTAATTCTGAAACGGCACGTCGAATCCCTTGAGGAGCGCGCGGGCTTCCTCATCGGACCGTGCCGTGGTGCAAATGACGACATCCATGCCGCGGATCTCGTCAACCTGATCGTAGTTGATCTCCGGGAACACGATCTGTTCCTTGAGACCAAAGGCAAAATTTCCACGGCCATCGAAGCTCTTGCCGGAAATGCCCCGGAAGTCGCGGATACGGGGCATGGCGACATTCACCAGGCGGTCGAGAAACTCGTACATGCGGTCGCCGCGGAGCGTCACCTTGCAACCGACGGGCATACCGTCGCGCAGCTTGAAGTTGGCGATCGACTTCCGGGCCTTGGTGATCACCGGGCGCTGACCGGCGATGAGCGCCATCTCCTCGGCCGCGGCATTGACCTTCTTGGCATCGGCGACGCCTTCGCCGATCCCCATGTTGAGGACGATCTTCTCCAGCTTCGGCACCTCCATATTGTTCCCGTAGGAGAACTCCTGGATCAATGCCGGCTTGACCGTCTGCTCGAAATGTTCACGTAGCCTTGCCATCATGAATATTCCTATAAATCAATCACTTCGCCGGATTTCTTGGCGTAACGGACCTTGCGGCCGTCCTCCAGGGTCCGGTAGCCGACCCGCGTCGCGGTGGAGTCCCCGGGATCCACATGGGCGAGGTTGGACAGATGAATGGGCGCTTCCTTCTCGACGATGCCGCCGGGATTGGATTGGGTCGGCCGGGTGTGGCGCCTGACCACGTTCACGCCCTGGACGATCGCCCGCATATCGGTCGGCATCATCTTCAGCACGTCGCCGGTCTTGCCCTTGTCGCGGCCGGCGAGGACGATCACCTTATCGCCCTTGCGGAATTTGAGACGCTTGGTCATTTACAGCACTTCCGGTGCAAGAGAAATGATCTTCATGTAATTCTTCTGGCGCAGTTCACGGGTCACCGGGCCGAATATACGGGTGCCGATAGGCTCGTTCTGCTGGTTGATCAGCACAGCGGCATTGTGATCGAAGCGGATCGCGCTGCCGTCGTTGCGGCGGATTTCCTTCGCCGTCCGGACGATCACCGCGCGGTGCATCTCACCCTTCTTCACCCGGCCCCGCGGAATCGCTTCCTTGACCGAAACCACGATGACGTCGCCGACCGAAGCGGTTTTCCGCTTCGAGCCACCGAGAACCTTGATGCACTGAACCTTCCGGGCGCCCGAGTTATCGGCGACATCAAGATTGGTTTGCATCTGAATCATTACACTTTGCCTTTTCGCTTACGCCGAAGCCGCGCTACTGCGCCGCCTCGACGATCTCCCATCGTTTGCGTTTGGAAAGCGGCCGGCATTCCCGGATGCTCACCACGTCACCGATCTTCTTCTCATTCGCCGCGTCGTGGGCGACATACTTCTTGGAGCGCTTGATGTACTTCTTGTACAGCGGGTGCTTGAAGCGGCGTTCCACGTTCACCACCACCGTCTTGTCCATCTTGTCGCTGACCACGACACCTTGCATGACACGCCTGGGCATTGGTCTTGTTCTCCTTAACTCTCGGCGCCGGCTTTTTGGGCCGCGATCGTCTTGATGCGCGCGATATCCCGGCGGACCTGCCGGACCCGGGCCGTATTCTCAAGCTGGCCGCTGGCCTGCTGGAAACGCAGGTTGAACGCCTCCTTGGACAGCTCTTCCAGCTGCTCGTCGAGTTCGTCCGGCGACTTGGAACGGATATCCTGGGCTTTCATCGAACTTTCCTCGACTTCCTCTAGGCGCCCAGCCGCTGCACGAACTTGGTCTGGTTCGGCAGTTTGGCGGAGGCCAGCTCAAAAGCGCGCCGGGCGACGGTCTCCGGCACACCATCAACCTCAAACATGATCCGGCCCGGCTTGACCCGGGCGATCCAGTATTCGGGTGTCCCCTTACCCTTGCCCTGGCGGACCTCGGCGGGCTTGGTCGATACCGGCACGTCCGGGAAGATACGAATCCACACCCGGCCTGAGCGCTTCATATGGCGGGTCAGGGTCCGCCGCGCGGCCTCGATCTGGCGCGAGGTAATCCGGCCCGGCGTCATCGCCTTGAGGCCGAAGGAGCCGAAGTTCAGCGACGCACCGCCCTTGGCGTGGCCATGAATGCGGCCCTTGTGCGCCTTGCGGTATTTTGTGCGTTTCGGTTGCAGCATGGTTCTGGCTTCCCGGTCCTAGCGCGCCGGCTGTTGCTCGACAGCCCGCTTGTCGACGGCCATCGGGTCGTGCTCGAGGATTTCTCCGCGATAAACCCACACCTTGACGCCACACGCGCCGTAGGTGGTCTGCGCCGTCGCGGTGCCGTAGTCGATATCGGCGCGGAGCGTGTGTAACGGCACCTGGCCCTCCCGGTACCACTCGGTCCGGGCGATTTCCGCGCCGCCCAAACGGCCCGCGCAGTTGATCCGAATGCCCTCGGCGCCCAGGCGCATAGCCGATTGCACGGCGCGCTTCATGGCGCGGCGGAATGCGATACGTCGCTCCAGCTGCTGGGCGATGTTTTCGGCAACCAGCGTCGCATCGATTTCCGGCTTGCGGATCTCGACGATGTTGAGGTTCACATCGGCGCCGGTGTGCTGAGACAGCTCGCGGCGCAGCACTTCGATATCGGCGCCCTTCTTGCCGATCACCACACCCGGCCGGGCCGTGTGGATGGTGATCCGCGCTTTCTTGGCGGGCCGCTCGATGACCACGCGGGACAGGCCGGCCTGATGCAGACGCTTGGTCAGCATGTCCCGGAGCTCCAAATCTTCATGGAGCAACTCCGCAAAATCATCGTCGCCGGCGAACCACCGCGAATCCCAGGTGCGGTTGATCCCCAGCCGAAAGCCGATGGGGTTGACCTTTTGACCCATTACGCCGTCTCCTCGCGTTCCCGCACAACAATGGTCAGATTGCTGAACGGTTTGAAAATACGTCCGACCCGTCCGCGGGCGCGCGGGCGCCACCGCTTCATGACCAGATCCCGCCCGGCACTCGCCTCGGCCACATAGAGCCGGTCGATGTCGAGCTGCTGATTGTTTTCCGCATTGGCGATCGCCGACTGCAGAACCTTTTTGACCTCACCGGCGATGCGGCGCTTGGAGAAAGTCAGCTCGCTGAGCGCCTTCTCGCAATCCATCCCGCGGATCGACTGCGCGACCAGATTGATCTTTTGCGGGCTGGTCCGGATGAGGCGGCCATAGGCGCGCGCCTCGTTCTCAGCCAGCCGGCGAGGTGCGGATTTCTTGCCCATCGTTACGCCCTGCTCACTCTCTTGTCGCCGGAGTGACCTGCATAGGTGCGGGTTGGCGAAAATTCGCCGAACTTGTGGCCGACCATGTTTTCGGTGACCAGCACCGGAATGAATTTCTGACCGTTGTAGACGCCGAAGGTCAGTCCGACGAATTGCGGCAGGATCGTCGAGCGCCGCGACCAGGTGCGGATCACATCGTTGCGCCCGGCAGCGCGTTGATTCTCCGCCTTGGTCAGCAGGTACTGATCGACGAACGGTCCCTTCCAGACAGAACGAGCCACTCTTTTACTCCTAGCGCTTGCGCCGCCGCATGATCAGGCGGTCGGTCTTCTTGTTCGAGCGGGTGCGTTTGCCCTTGGTGGGCACGCCCCACGGTGTTACGGGATGGCGGCCGCCCGACGAGCGGCCTTCGCCGCCGCCGTGGGGGTGATCCACCGGGTTCATCGCCACGCCGCGGACCGACGGGCGCTTGCCGAGCCAGCGTTTGCGGCCGGCCTTGCCGAGCTTGATGTTGGCCTGATCGGGGTTGGAGACCGCACCGATGGTGGCCATGCACTCGGCGCGGACCATGCGGATTTCGCCGGAGGTCAGGCGAAGCTGGGCATAGCCCTGGTCCTTACCGATAAGCTGCACGTAGGTCCCGGCCGATCGCGCCAACTGGCCACCGGCGCCGGACTTGAGTTCGACGTTATGAATGATCGTGCCAACCGGAATGTTCTGCATTGGCAGCGCATTGCCCGGCTTGATATCGGCCCGCGCACCGGAAACGACGGTATCTCCGACGCTCAGGCGCTGCGGCGCCAGAATGTAGGACTTTTCGCCGTCCGCATAGGTAATCAAGGCAATGAACGCCGAGCGGTTGGGATCGTATTCGATGCGCTCAACCGTCGCCGTCACGTCGAACTTCCGGCGCTTGAAATCGACCTTGCGGTAGCGGCGCTTATGACCGCCGCCGCGGCGGCGCGCGGTGATGCGGCCGGCGTTGTTGCGCCCGCCCTTCCCCGACAGGCCCTCGGTCAGGGACTTTTCCGGTTTGCCCTTGTACAGGCCGCCGCGGTCAACGATGACCAGCGACCGGCGGCCCGGCGAAGTGGGTTTAAATGTTTTCAGTGCCATGGATCAAACACCCGTCGTCACATCAATGGAGTCGCCCTCGGCGAGAGTGACGATCGCTTTCTTGAAGTCGCTGCGCTTGCCGATCTGCCCCCGGAAACGCTTTAGCTTGCCCTTCTGGCGGAGGGTGTTGACCGACGTCACCTTGACGTCGAACAGCCCTTCGACGGCGGCCTTGATCTCGGGCTTGGTCGCGCTCAGGGGCACTTCGAAACTGATCTGGTTGTGCTCGGTGATCACCGTCGACTTCTCGGTGATCAACGGAGACGAGATAACCCTGTACATCTGCTCCTTGGTGAGCGTCACGTTTCGGCCGCCGTACTTGCTCATTTGAGACGCTCCACCAGATGTTCCACCGCACCTTTGGTCAGCACCAGGGTGTCGCGGCGCATGATGTCGTAGACGTTTGCGCCCTGCTGGGGCAGCACGTCGAGGCCCATGATGTTGCCCGCCGCCTTGGAGAAATTCTCATCGACCGATTCACCGCCGATGATCAGCGCGGAGTTCCAGCCCAACTTATCGATCTGCTTGGCGAGGTCGCTGGTCTTGGCGGTCTCTGCCGCCACATCGTCCAACACCACCAGCTTGCCGTCGGCCTGCTTGGCGGACAGCGCCGACTTCAACGCCAATTTGCGAACCTTCTTGGGCAGCGAAAATGCATGGCTGCGGACGACCGGGCCAAACGCCTTGCCGCCGCCCCGCATATGCGGCGCCTTCTTGGCCACACCCTGACGGGCCCGGCCGGTTCCCTTCTGACGGAACGGCTTGGCCCGGGAGCCGGTGATCTCGTTCCGGTTCTTGGTCTTGCGGGTTCCCGCCCGGCGCTTGGCCAACTGCCAATTCACCGTGCGCGCGAGAAGGTCGGGACGCGCCTCGCCGCCGAAGACGGCATCGTCGAGCTCGATCTCGCCGACCGTCTTGTTATCAATGCTGATGACCGGGCACTTCATGGCCGCTTAGTCCTTCTTCTCTTCTTCGTCTGTGCTTTCTTCGGAAGCTTCCTCCGCGGGGGCTTCTTCCGCCACTTCTTCCGCGGAGGCTTCGTCTTCGGCCGGCGTCTCGGCAGCCGCCGCGCCGCCGCGAACGGCGCCCGGCAGCGGGGCTTCCTCCGGCAGCGCCTTCTTAATGGCGTCGCGGATCAGCACATAGCCGCCCTTGGAGCCGGGGACGGCACCCTTGACCAGCACCAGACCGCGATCCACGTCGGTGGAGACCACTTCCAAGTTCTGTTTGGTCACCTGGACGTCGCCCAACTGACCGGCCATCTTCTTGCCCTTGAACACCTTGCCCGGATCCTGGCATTGGCCGGTGGAGCCAAGCGCACGGTGGCTGATGGAAACGCCGTGGGAGGCGCGCAAGCCACTGAAACCGTGGCGCTTCATGCCGCCGGCAAACCCCTTGCCCTTCGATTTACCGATGGCATCGACGAACTGGCCGTTGACGAAGTGATCGACGGTAAGCTCGGCACCCACATCGATCATCGCGTCCTCGCTTACGCGGAACTCGGCCAGTTTGCGCTTGGGCTCGACCTTGGCCTTGGCGAAGTGGCCGCGCTGGGGCTTGGTGACGTTTTTGACCTTGGCCGCGCCGACGCCGATCTGGACCGCGTTGTAGCCGTCCTTCTCGGTGGTGCGGTTGGCGACAACCTGGCAGTTGTCGACTTTCAGCACGGTCACGGGGATGTGCCGCCCGTCTTCGCCGAAGACAGCGCTCATACCCAATTTCTGTGCGATCAATCCGGTTCGCATCGGTCTCGTCCTACAACTTGATCTCGACGTCCACACCGGAGGCGAGGTCGAGCTTCATCAGCGCGTCCACCGTTTCCGGGGTGGGGTCCAATATGTCCAGCACCCGCTTGTGGGTCCTGATCTCGAACTGTTCCCGCGACTTCTTGTCGATGTGCGGGGACCGCAGCACGGTGTACTTCTCAATCTTGGTGGGCAGCGGGATGGGTCCCCGGACCTGTGCACCGGTACGCTTGGCCGTGTTGACGATCTCGATGGTCGACTGATCGAGCACGCGATGATCGAATGCCTTCAACCGGATCCGGATATTCTGACTGTCCACCATAATCTTGGTCCTAAATGACCTCGGCGCCCCCGAAGGGACGCCGAGAATCTGGTTTTCCCCTACTCGATGATGCTGGCGACGACGCCGGCGCCGACGGTCCGGCCGCCCTCGCGGATGGCGAAGCGCAGGCCCTGGTCCATGGCGATCGGCTGGATCAGCTCAACCGTCATCGAGATGTT
>LXNI01002651.1_pt1 | contig 11819 bp, 11 predicted proteins | sample 809091 | NCBI WGS metagenome assembly LXNI01 (sample SAMN04870527, study PRJNA318959) | sponge metagenome | biome: 01000161; feature: marine sponge reef; material: water | host: Sarcotragus foetidus | place: Greece: Milos, Mediterranean Sea | collected 2013-05-29 | depth 5-7 m | reverse complement strand
TACATTTCTTTACCGCGTAATCCGCGACAATCCGCGATTCAGACAAAAAACCTCCCTCTTCTGTAGGCGGAAACTCCGATTCCCGACCTCTTACATTTCTTCTGTAGGAGGGAACTCCGATTCCCGACCACCTACATTCTTTACCGCGTAATCCGCGAAAACCCGAGATTCAAACACAAAAAAACACCCTCACCGTTCAGCCCGAAGCGCAGCCTCCTGTCCCGACAGCACCTCCTCATCCAACACCACAGACCCCTGCGGCGGTCCAGGAACAACAAGATCCGCAGCCTGCAAACCGAAACCGCGGTCCAGACCAACAAACTCAAGCAACTTCTCAGGTGTCAGTTGCAAGCCACTTGCCTGTAAAAACTGAACAATCTGCAACCGACCCGCAGGCGTATTCGGGATAGACGTGCTATCCGGCATCACCAACTGATACCCAATCTTACGCGCATCATCAGGAAAAACAGCTGGCAGGTCTAAACCACCCCGCCACAAATGAGGTTTCAGAGGTTTACGAGCAAACTGTTGAATCATCGTCACCTTAATACGTGCCCGACGCAACCGAAACTCGTTCATCGCAGCAACATTCCCCGAAATCTGATTAAACGCCGCAGACTGCAAACTATTCACAGCGCGACCCGAAGCACCAGAAAACGGCGCATCCCCCGTAAACACAGGATTCAGAGACGGCACCATCTGATCAATCACCTGAGCAATCTGCTGAACAAACTGCACCAACGCCAAAGGCAACTCCTCAGGCGGCAAATGCTGAAAATCCGTCAAATCCTTACCCTCATTCAACTCGACAACGATACCGTGTTCAGAAAGGATACGTTCACGGTCAAGCGTCCCGTGCGTCGTCACAAACCGACCAACAGAAATATTACGATTGATAAGCACAAGATTCGCCAACAACTCATCAAGCAACTTCTGCTGAGGCCACATAAGCGTCCCGTAGCCATACCCCCAAAAATCGTGAGACTTCCCATCACCCAACAGATTAAGGAAATTACGCCACGCACAATATGGAAACCCAGGCCACCAAAAAGGACTCTCCTGCACACGCGAAATCTTATCATTCACAAGCGTCGCAAGCACAATCGGCGTACGACATTCCTCAACATTGATACCGCAATCCTCCGCCTTCTCCTTCGTCAACCACATCTCATCGACACGATAACCCGCGCGCTCCCAATCCGAATCCTCAATCCAAGGAATCTCATAATCGTCCTTGATATCCATACCGCGGTGCCAGTTCGTCTGACAAACATATTCAGCATCCGCAAAATCCATGCGAGTACAGCGCGGATCCGGCGCAAAAGTCAGCGGATCAATAGCAGGAGCACGCACAACCCCGTGTTTCCAATCGTAAAACACCTTCCCAATCGTATTCCCAACCGCAAGGTTATACGTAACAAGCGCGTTCAGTTGCGAAGCCTCGCTATCCACCTCATCCATCATATCCATCCAGTTTTGGAGATCCTCAACAAGGACAATCTCCTCATCGTTCTGAGCGTGCCGATCCGGTTGAAGCTGAATCCGAACCGTCTGCTCAAGAAACGCCGGAAGCATACGATTGATAGCATTCGTCGTCTTCGGATCAAGCGATGCCTGCACCAAAGGACGCAGCTTACCCAAACGCACAGACCCATCGAGATAGCCTTCATTCTTATAAATAGCCATCTCACGTTTCATTCGATTATGTGCCTCCTGAGAGGCAGAAAACGCATCATCGCGTAGTTCAATCAGTGTCGCCATGAGTTCCTTTTACAGTAAATTCACCTTGTGAAATTTCTGGTTTCTGAAAATGCCGACAATACCACCGTCTCAACCGCATAAAAACCAGTTCCGACACCGCTTTAAAAAGCGAACCGTGATACCACATCTGATATTGAAACTGATACAATTCGCGTAACTCGTTCCGTTCAGATTCAAGCCGCCCCAACTCAACACGATTCTCTTCAATAATCACCAATGCCCGTTCCAATCTTGATTTATCGCTATTATCATGCATCATAAACCTCCATTTATCGTTGCCCTCTCACATCACATTTCTTCTGTAGGCGGAAACTCCGATTCCCAACCTCCCACATTCTCTTCTGTAGGCGGGGAACGCCTTAATGGCGTTCATACCGTTGATTTCCCGGACGCGACCTCTTTTTCCCACATTCTGTAGGAGGGAACTCCGATTCCCGACCTCTTACATTTCTATGGCATTCATACCGTTGATTTCCCGGACGCGACCTCTTTCTCCCACATTCCGTAGGGGCGGGGTCACCCCGCCCGTGTATTATCTTCTGTAGGAGGGAACTCCGATTCCCGACCTCTTACATTTCTTCTGTAGGCGGAAACTCTGATTCCCGACCTCCCACATTCCGTAGGGGCGGGGTCACCCCGCCCGTGTATTATCTTCTGTAGAAGGGTCGCAACCCAGCGTACTTCAACCTGTATTACCAATTTACTCCCTCCAATAAACAGACCGCACACCGACAAACCTAATCTTACGTTTCCCCGATTGAATCTGCCCCTCTTCAGCAAGTTCCTTCAGCATTTTCTCAACATCATATTGTTTTGCGAACCCAAAAGCGTCCTGCACATCATGATGTATCTGAAACGATGTCTCGGGAACACTACCAACTTGACGAAGAACATCCTCTTTAGATACTTTCATACCTCCACCTTAAACTCCTCAGCGTGGCGTTGATGCCGTAAATTCACCTCACGCCGCACCTGTTCGTGTTGAGAGACGCGCAACTGGCACGCACCCTCCAACGCATCCGGACCATCAATGAAATCAGCAGTCGGAAATTGCGACATCTGTTTCATAAACTCACCGGGCAACCCCTCACGAAAAGAGAGCCACCCATTACTAATCGCTGGTTCAAGCGCAGCGATACGTTCTATTTTATTATGATACCGCGTCAAAAACTCCAGCGGCACCGTAGACTTACGACGTTCCTTAGCCGCCGCAAAAGTAAGATTTACATATTCCTTAATAGCACCCGTTTTATCAATAAAATCCTCAATCCCGAACCGGTAGCGAGGTCGGTCCGCCTTCAGCAAACCCGCCTTCACCTCCTCAAGCATATCAAATGCGCGTTCAATCTGCAAGGACAACTTCACACGATCCATCCAAACACCATACACATACCCCTGCGTCCCAGAAAGCGAATCAGGATTGACGCGCCGACCACCGAGCATCGGCACCCACACAACACAAACAACCGCAGCGAAACAATTATCCATCGAGTCCTTACCACCCGCCCAATCTAAAAGCAAGGACGCACCCGCAATCTCGTTCCACGCCACAAGCCGATCATCAGAACGGAGAAACCCTTTATCAGTAATCTTGAAAGTGATAGCGTTGTCCATATCAAAAATCGCCTTACTCGGATCGCGCGTCTCGTTCTGTAGCTCACGCAACACCGCCCAATAACCGACATCACAGATCTCCTTCCGCACATCCAAGTAAGTAATCATCTCGGGCCACAACTCTTTCACTTCAGGACCATGCATCGCCTCCTTATGCGTCTGATAAAACGCATCCGCATTCGCTTGACGTTCATGCTCAGGCACAGACATATCCGTAAAAATCTTCTCCCACTGCTTCCATAAAGGTTCAGCAGTCGGGTGCCACAAGTCCTCTGGATGTTCAATCGCCTTGTAAAGCTTCGTTTGCCAACCCGGACGATTCCGCAAAAGCGATGCCGTCGCCTCCTCGTGTTTGACGGTATCAATATTCACAAAATTCGTAGTGCCATCCAACGCACCAGCACGCAGAAAATCCGTATCAAACCAGTCCTGGTCTTTCTTCCGCACCTCAGGATTCAGCACCTTCTCCGGGTCATCAAGATCATCAGAAATAATAAGCGATGGACGATAATTCTTATATAGGCTACCCCGTATCTGTCCACCACGACCAATAGCACGTATACGAACTCCGTTGCTCGTCTCCAAAGACTTCACACCCCAGTTACCACTCGTCAAGTCACCAAAATGTTCTCGGATCAAGTCGTTATACTTCAGTTCAGACTGTATACTCTTGATACGGCTCTCCGCCATATCATAAGACTTGGAAACGATAACAATAAACCGCTCCCGTTGATGTCCTTCACTCTCCAATATCTCATCATACCGAGTATAACACACACGATAGATCGGAAAGATAACCGCCTTCAACGTCGACTTCGCAGAACCCCGCGGCGCAAGGATATTCACCTTACGACCCACAGAACCGTGCGGCAACGTCTCAAATATCTCATAGTGATGTTTAGCATACTTCACAGGCACATAATGCGATAGATAAAACTTCGTGAACAGCTTCAGATGCCAATACCCAGCAGCTTTAATCAGATTCATTGCCTCCGCCGTCTTCCCCGATGTCTGAAAGTCGCGGTAAGTCTGATATATCTCCGGTATCGGCATCGCCTTCACCCGCATTAGATATTTGTATGCGTTCTGTGAGAATGCCTTGTAGCTTTGCTGCAAATTCACTATTTTTCCCCTGTACCTCAACAACCTTTATTAGAAACTTCAAGATATCCGCATTTGAGACCTCTTCAAAGAATTTTGGATTCACGGTCTCATTTGTCAATAACGCCATCAGATTATGAAGTATCGCCTGACTCGCATCTAAAGCCTGCGATTGTTCTTCCCGTTGCTTCTCCAAATCCTTCGTTTTTGCTGATGCTTCGTAAATCGCCAAATACTCCGCATCACAGTGATATGGATAGCGAGGATTTGCCTTACGAAATTTATTCACAATCCATTTACGATTATCCTTCGTGTTCTCAAGCCCTAATTCCTCCATCATGTGCGTGTTAGCAACGCTAACACCAGTTTGAGACAAGCCATACTTCCCGAGCCAAGTAGCATACATAACATAATGATGTTTAGAGACCTTTGGCATCTTCGGATTTGATGTTCTTGCCACATTTGCTTACCTTATTTCAGCTCTTGGTAGTCTTCTTCCAGTTTAAGCCATGACCACCCACGTACATTGGCTTCGTTTCTAATCGCTTTTTTTCCATAATTCATAATTTCTTGGCGTTCTTTCAATGTTATCGTAGAATCATAAAATACGTTAACGACAATTGTATTCGCCTTAGTAGTCGTATAGTATCTGATAGAAGAAGTAGGAACACCCGCATTCAAATCCAAAGCTAACCATTCAAGCCGAGTAGGCGTATAAGGTTTATTTCCTTCAGATAACAAAACAGGCACGTCAGGTGTTGTAGTCCTGGAAGGTGCAGTAGCGGCAGAAGGTCGCCGCGGCACGGTGCCAGAGTTATGATAGTGGTATCCACCATTTATACGATCATTGTGTCCACCATATTTGTCCGTCCGACCTGAATGCGTATAGACATTGTTAGCAATACCAACCAGCGTAAAAATTACACCGACGATAATCCATGTAATTGTCCGTTTCTTGAACATCCATCTCTCCCCTTATTTTGAAGTGTCAAATCCCCTTATTTACTCATCCTTGTTCTGAAATCTAAACACTATTTCCATCAACAATATTTGAGACCTTTCACACAATTCCCCTTTTAAGGTCTCAAATAGATAAACCATAACAGATCAATTTATTATAGAAGCTCCCTAACTTCAGATTACCTTTTCTCTTTCCCGAAGATTATTCAACGAACAAACGATCATTCCCATATCCTCCACCGGGTAGTCGTGGTTTTGGTCGTTTTGCCTTTTTCTTCTGTTCCTCTATTTCAGGCTCAATACGTTCCGATGCACGACCTACTTGCATTGTAACACCATACAGATTTCTCTGTTTCTCAAACCAATCTGCTACAGCAGCGATACGTTCCTCACCGTGGACACCTTGTAGAAAACGATCCATAAACTCAGGATCTTTCAACGCCTTGACGAAACGTTTTTCCCCCAAAGCATTTTTAGCGAATTCTAACCCTCTTTTCGCAATGAAACTCGATCCGAAAATGAAAGCACCCTCCACAACGTCACCAGCGAAGCCTAAAGATTTCAGAAAATCGCTCGATTTTGCACCGACAACCGCAGCACCAATAGATGAAAGCGCATGCATGATATATGCTGTTTTGTGGCTATCTTTTACGTTACGCACTCTGTCCATCATCCTGCTAAATTCTGATATTTCGTATATTTTGAACGTTAGCGACTCAGCGACCGCGTCATTCCCCAAAAGTATATCCAATTGACTTGCGTTTTTCTTGCCAGAGACACTTTTGAGAACATCGGATAACCCGGTAGGTTTCCAATTGTTATTCTCATCCAACGCCCTTTGAAATATCCGTGCTACAAGTGCCGCTTGGATTTCCCTTTTGGCAGCAGGTCCAACCATCTCATAAAACTTGGTGATATCCGCCTCCGAACTGAGTTTACCATCCAACAACCCATCAATCATCTTCACAGGATCGGCTAAGTTTGTTTTACTATAAATGAACTGACCCGCGTTGGAGTATCGATCCTCCATCCCCTTTTTCATAGCGGCATGCGCTGCAGTAACATCGTTTAGCAGAGGTTGCCCCACAGTTTCCATCAACGACTTATGCAAATCATCAATAAGATGCTGATTAACGCCGTCCACAAGCGAACCTTTACCGATTTTACTGATTCCCTTATCACGATATGCTTCGGTTATCGCTTCACGGAATTGCGTCCGAAATCGATTGAGGTCATCAACCGTTTCAATCTTACCACCCTCCAAAATGAGATCATCAAACACTTGCACAATTTTTTCGTATTCACTGTTTTTGATATTTTTCGGTTTCCTACTCTCAAGAAATGCCCGTGTTGTAGCGATAGGATCTGTGATACCCTCATCAGCAAATTGTATCGTCTGATCCATAAGTTCTTTACCGTGTAACGTTTTATATTTTTTTCTGAGGTCTACGCTAATATCCGACTGATGTGCTTCAATAGACTGATATACACGTTCAGCAACGGTATCCGTATCATAAGGATTCACAACCCCTAATTCATTCACTGTGCGTTGTTGCGTCTGCTTGATACCGGCTTCCATTTCACCTGCCATGTCTTCTAATATTTTCTTTCCTTCTGGAGAGTTTTTTGCTACACCCGCCTCACGTTTCGTAACACTTTTTGATGTAGACTTCACAGACGGCAACATATCTTGTTTTGCGATTTCCATATCCTCAGCAATGTCAAGAACAGGTTTCGTTACCGTAACAGATTCACCTGAAGGCAATTCCTTCGTGATGATTTCAACATCAGGATTGTAATGCTTTTTATGCATACCCCACCGCATCAGATTAGGATACTTTTCCGCCAGTCTTTTCGCATACGGCACAGCAACCTGCGAAAGTCCAGTGCCGATCAAACGTCCCGAAATATCAGTTGGGTCTGGAACATATTTTCTGATCTTAGATATACTTCTATATTTTCCAAGAGCACCCGCTACTTTTGATGTCGGTTCAGGAATAAACATAAGCGCATCTGAAATTTGATCCCAAGAATTCTCTATATTTGCCTGCCGAAGCTTTCTCGGTGATCCGTATCGTCTTGGATAATCTGCAAAAATCTGAGATATCGTTGGATAGTTTTTTTGGTATCGTTTCCACTTTGCACGTTGTGCGTTTTTATCTTTTTCAGTGATAACACCCCACAGTTCGGTTGTCCATGGCTGTCCGTCCCTCAGATGAGATGTAATATCTGAACCGACACCTTTAACAATACCGGGGAGGTGACGCAACCCTTTCACAGAGTTCCATGCTGTGTGGAAAAAATCCTCAACGAATTTTGGGCTTGATACATCAATACCCGAGTCAAGCATGAATTTACCAAATTCACCCCAAGTCCAACCCGGATCGTCATCTATAGGTACATCGTATCCTCCGCTAAAACCATAAAGCATATCTAACACCTGCCGTGCCCTCTTGTCAGGTACGTCTACATGTTCTGTTACGATCGCGTATGTTTTCCACTTTGGCGTTTCATGTTCCTCCTGCATAAGCCGAAACCATTCATAAAGTTCCAATTCTCCAATAGTCCCGCTGCCATCTTTGAAATCAAAAACACCGCGTTCACCTAAAACCTCTTTACCCAGCACCGAGTCGGTATCCTCAGTTTGTGCTTCCTGCGGCATCCCTATTTCATCAAAATTAGGTTCATTATTGGGTTGGTTCTGCATTCTCTTGTGCCTCCTCTATCGGTAACCCCGAATAGTCTGTGACATCCATCCATTTGAGTGGCGGTCTCATCCCTCTCTTTTTCAGTTCGTTAATGTAACCCTGATAAGAACCACCCTTATCTTTCCACAGTTTTAGTTTCTCTAAAAACGAAGTTTCATCAGCAGGTTTGAGTCGCAACGTAGCCTGTCTCTCTTTCTCAACATCACTGGTGCGTATCTCGTTCCACCCCATAACACCCATCAAGTCAGGCAAGAATTTAGCATCTACTCCCGTCTGATAGTAGTTTTTCTGTTCATTCACAATATAATCAAGATTACCATCTATTGTGCCCTCGTTGATATTGTTATCTGCGAAAATCACAGGAAGCATAGAACGAACACGAACAAACTCCTCATCTGTTACATCAGGTCCAGATATATCTCTTAAAAAACGTGCGAGAACCATTGTAATACGGGACTGAATGCGCGCCGCAGCTTGTTTCTGTTCATCCGTAAGATCTATTGTGTTTGTCCACTCCATCGCCCAGTTTTCCAATCCTGTCTGTAAATCGGAACGCGTCATATTCTCAGTAAAACGCCCTAAAGTCCGACCGGTTTCTATACCATACCTATATTTAAGTTCGCTAAGATCCGAACGTATATCTACCAGCTGTTTAGCCAAACTTAAACGTAGCGGTGCAAGTCCAGTCTTATCAAGATTATTGAGCGCATTCCCCCATATTTTTAATGTATCCTCGCGAGTCCCTTCCTTTTCAAGGTGAGAAATTGTCTGTATAAAGAAGTCGCGTTCTGCCTCATCAAACCCTGTATGTCCCGCAATATTGAGCGTTGTGCCGACAACATCAGCATCTTCTATGTCAAAAAGCGTATCCATCGCTGTAGCAGTTATATCAGGTTCTTTCAGATATGTAGACAAATCAAAATTAGGATTACGTCCCGCCTGTAGCTTTAAAGAGTCATAGATCGCTTGTCCATTCTTCTTTTCAAGTATAACATCTTTGTGTTTCTCCAGCAACTCAATATTTAGTCTCTGTTGTTCCGAGTCCGCTTGTGCTTCTGCTTCTGCTTTTTTCTGTTCAATTTTCTGTTCTTCCTGCAGCGTCAAACGTTCCTGTTCTCCTTCTTCCCCTGTCAATTCAAGTGCACGCGTATGTTCTGCGGCGGATGCTTCAGATTCTATTTGCGTCTCAAGTCCTGTCATCCGATTACCGATCCTATTAGATATACGCAACAGACGATTCCGTTTCACAGATATTTTTTCTTTTATAACATCTCGTTTCGCAGGATCTGGTTCATTCACAAACTCATCTTCTAATAGACTAAGGTCGGTTTCTACCTCTTTATAGTCATCATTAAGTTCCGTCAAACGTTGCTGTTTTTCCTTTTCCCATGCTTCTTTGGATTTAGCAGCAGCATCCTCTCTATCAAATTTCTTAGTTTCGCGTTGCTCCCTTGATAACTCAATTTGTTGTTTGAGAAATGCCTGTGCTTCTGTGAAGTTTTGCCTACGATTCTGAAGTGCGATTTCTGCCTCTTGACGCGCGCGTTCTGTCTGTGCATTTTTCACAGCGAGTTTCCCCGCAGTCACACCACGTAAACCTGCTACTAACCCTTTGATTGCACCTTTAAGCGCATAGTTTCCATCTGCCATTTTTTATTATCCACCTGTTCCAAAGAGACTACCCAAACTTTCTAATCCTTCTCGAAGTAACCCAATAGCACCGTCAACTTCTGTGTCCATCGGTTCATCAGGCGTATACAACTCTGTGAGATTCTGCACAAGTCCGCCTAAATCCTCATAGAAACTATCATCGCTGATGAGTTGACTCGCCATATTGAACGCCTGCACATTCGCACCGGTGAGTGCTTGTGTGGCAGCAGTCTGTGCCTCCAAAAACGGTGCCTGTTGTGCTTCAGCAATAACCTGTGCACCCGCACCCGAACCCCCAAGACCACGCGCTGCTACGTTACCAGCGATACGATTGACAGTCGGCTCAGCACCCCGCATAATCGCTTCGCTTTCCGTTCCTGTGAAAATACCACGAGATTGTCGCGACAACATACGTCTAAAGTTCTTCTGATCTTCAAGCACCTCAAGCTGTATCTGCTTCGCTTTATCTGGAAACAGTGTTTCCCAGATTGTCCCACCAATCGTAGCGATATAAGGTGCAGCTTTCAGTAGTGCTGCCGTCGTTATTACAGGTTCTGCCATTTTTGTATCTCCTTATTTCTACCTAAGAATCACTCTTTTCTTCTGTAGGAGCGACTTCCCAGTCGCGACCATTATCTTTTGCCTTCTGTAGAAGCACTCTCCGAATCGCGAACTTTATTCAATCGGGAATCGGATTTCCTTCTACCTACTCACACCTGCATCTCCAATCGTAACCCTTGCAACCTCACCGCGCCGTTACCACTCACACGGAATATTATACGCCGCATCTTCCTATTGATCGGCACGCGCACAGGACGTAATGATTCACGGGCATTGAACACTTTTGTGGACAGGGCAGCAGCGGGATCATCCGCGTTAAACACCTCCAACGTGACCTCACCATCTGCTTGACCTGTCCACTCCAGCTCTCGGAAACGTTTGAATTTATTCGCAACGCCTGCCGAAAGCCCCGAAATGATATTAGATTCCCAACGCCAATCCGCATCATCAGCACCTTCCGTGCTATTCCAGTTGAGTTCCTTAAGCACACCGCTACCATCAGCAATCAACACCACCGTAGCACAATCTTGATTGTTCACTTTCTCGATGATAGTGGCAGCTTGGACAATATCAATATCTGCCCAACGCGCCCACGCGCCATCTTCAAGTTTATACTGGTAGCGTCCATCGGGGGTTTTGAAGTCATAGAGAATATCGCCATCTTGTAGGAACACAACGCCACCCGTGAGCAGCTGCCTATCTTTAAAGATACGATTCAGCACTGGATCGGATACCGCCTGTACATCAGAAGCATCTGTCACAAAAAACCCACCTTCACCGATATACGCCAGAACATCTGTAAGCCGATTCCACGAATAGCCATCCAGCGGACCACGATGTGAAAGCGTATCTATGTTAAAATTATACTCATCTGTGCCAGTAAGCCGACTAAGCCGTTGCCTACCACCAAATAATAGCACCTCACGCAACTCAGCGCAGAACGTTATCTCAGCACCCGTGCGAATTTCATTTACAGGCGGATATACCCACGGTAGAAGTGAACCGCTACGTATTTCAGAGTAAATAAGCCGATCACCCGCTGGCGCAAAAACAATATCGTTATATTTTCGGATAGACTTTACTTCTGAAGGAAATCGGTTATTATCTGTCCGCATCCCTTCTGCATCCGCCCAACTGTCAAGGAGTTGATCTTCAGTTGTACCATCATGAAGCGCATCATAGAAGGTAAAACTACCAAAACCACCTATTGTCTCTGTTATATCTACTTCACCAATCAGTCTATATGTCAGGTTTCCTAAAATGTTTTCACGGCGATCCCCAGCAGGCGGATAAGCCGGTTCTGCTGGCTGGAGTGGATCCGTAAATGAATTACTTCTATAAATAACGTGAGTTCGGTGTAAGAAAATTAGTTTTAGCAAATAGAGAACTCCTATGGTATAAAGATTATACCAAATTCTTTATCAAAGGAGTTCTCCATGTGTATTATACAACTTTTTTGTGATA
>LXNI01002650.1_pt1 | contig 11823 bp, 11 predicted proteins | sample 809091 | NCBI WGS metagenome assembly LXNI01 (sample SAMN04870527, study PRJNA318959) | sponge metagenome | biome: 01000161; feature: marine sponge reef; material: water | host: Sarcotragus foetidus | place: Greece: Milos, Mediterranean Sea | collected 2013-05-29 | depth 5-7 m | reverse complement strand
GCGACGATCGGACGGCGATCGTGGCGAAGCGGTAGAAGGCTTTATAGACGGTAGCGGCTGTTCGCTCGCTGCGACCGCCCTATTTGCCTTCCTGCAAAGCCTCCATCCCGAATTGCTCGATCGCCTCCAGGGTTTCGCGCACATCCTCCCAGGTCGTCGTGTGGTTCACGATGCACAGCCTGAGCGAAAACCTCTTCCCCAGCTTCGTCGACGACATGAACGCGCGCTCCTCCCAAAACACACGGGCGAGCACAGTCCTGTTGACCTCCTCCAGAGCCTCTTCGTCAAGGTCCGCATCCCCGGGATTGAACCGAAAACACACAATCCCCAGCGACGCAGGATTCAACACCTCCATCGTCGGACTCTCCCGAACGTACTCCTCTGCCCGAGCGGCCAACTCCATCCCCTTCGATACGGCGCGACGAAACGCCGCCATCCCGAACGTCTGAACCGACATCCATATCTTCAAAGCCCGAACCGAACGGCTCAACTGCAAACCCCGATCCGAAAAATTCGGGTGGTTGGCGCCCCAGATCGTGTCCTGAAGCATATCGTGCGGTATCACGAAGGCGTTCTTGAGCGTCTCCACATCCTTCACAAGCAAACAACCCGCCTCGTACGGCTGGAAAAACCACTTGTGAGCGTCTACCACGATCGAATCGGCGCGCTCGATCCCGCGCAAAAGCTCCTTGCCGCGCTCGGTCACTGCGCCGAAGCCCCCGTACGCCGCATCCACATGCAGCCAGATTCCTTCCGCCTCGCAGTAGTCCGCCATCTCCTCAAGCGGATCGATGGCCCCCGTACTGCCCGCTCCGGCGTTCGCGCACACCGCGATGGGAGTAAACCCCGAGGCGCGGTCCGCAGCCACGGCGCGGGCAAGCGCCTCCACGTCCAGGCGGTAACGCCCGTCGCAGGAAACCTTGCGAATGCAATCCGCGCGAACGCCGATGATGCGGGCCGCGCGGACCTGCGCACTGTGGCTCTGGTCGCTCATGTACACGGTCGCGCGATCGGGGTCTCCGGCCGCCTCCCGCGCCGCTACGAACGCATCGAGACTGGCCGCCGAACCCCCGCTCGTCAATAGCCCCCCGGCGGTCTCCGGATAGCCCAGCCAGCGACGAATCCAGTCGATGACCACTAACTCGAGCTGGCTCGGACCGCTTGAGGTCAGCCACGTGCACTGGTTCACCTGGTGACCGGCCACCATGAAGTCCGCCAGTATGCCCGGCCAGGTGGGCGACGACGGAATAAACCCGAAGAAGCGGGGATGATCGTTCCGGGCCGCGAACGGGAGAATCTCGCGGGCCGCCTGCTCGATAACTTCCAGCGCCGGACGACCCTCCTCCGGAGGAGCCTCCGCCAGTTGGGCCATAAGCCCCTCTCTGAACTCCCCGTCCCAGGCAGTTTCTTCGGGCAACCTCTCGATCCGGTCCACCACAAGCTCCGCCACACGGCGCGCAAGGTCCAACATGACCTCAGGCGTCATGCGCAGGTCGCTGCGCACCCCTGCATCCGAAACCTTATCGCTCTCTTGTCCCATCGGATTCTTCCGGCAGCCATAAAATTCATTAGAGCAGGAGGTGTCCGGCGCCCGCAAAAAGGTTTGCGAAAGGCGCCGGACCCGCCGGAAGAAATTACTTGAGCAAGATCATCTTCTTCACGGAAACATGCTGCCCGGTGCGCAGGACGTACAGGTACGTACCCGCAGCCAGGTCCGCTGCATCGAACGAAACGCTGTACCGGCCCGCCGGCTGCACGCCGTCCGCCAGCACGCGGACCTCCCGCCCAAGGACGTCATAGACCGTAAGCGTGATGGCCTGCGCCCGCTCGAGCGAGAACTCGATCGTCGTGGACGGATTGAACGGGTTCGGATAGTTCTGCTCCAGCGCAAAGGCCGAAGGGATTTCTTCGCCCACAGGTTCGATCGACGTCACATCATCCCCATATATGCCGGCGCCCATGATGAACACATTGGTTGCCTCGGTACCATTGGGCAGGGTGAACGTAAACTCGTACTGGCGGGCGAAGGTCACCTTGGGTATGTCGGCGCTGTCGCTGTCGTCGTCGGGATTGTCGAAATGATACTCGACGAAGCCTCCCTCTTCGCTGCTGGCCGCCGCCGCGATAATCTGCGGCAGAATGAGCTCTCCGGTAACGGCGTCCCTTAGAGTTTCCGTGGGCGCCTGAAGTTCGTATTTCTCCGGAAACGCCCCGTGAAAATACGTGTAGCCGGTGCCGTCCATTATAAAGAGGTAGGTGGGGCCGTGCCTCCAGTATCCGGTCGTATCCCGGAATACCCTCTTTATTCTAAGGCCGGCGTCGTAGCCTTCTGCGTTATAGAGTTCCCGGGCGTAAGCCGCCGCCCCGTTCACAAAGGCCTTCAGGCTCTCGCGGTCCATCACGTCGCGGGCCGTTACGGCGGGAGGATCGCCGGGATCGACCGCGGCTTCCATAACGTGGGATTCCTGGATATCGAGGCCGGCGGTCAGGATGCCCGCGCTGCCGTCGGGGTTAAAGTAAGACACAGCGTAGCCGTCGTCGCCCTCATACTCGAAAGCGCCGCCGAATTGCGACGAAGCCGCTGCCGCACTGACCGTCTGGAGCATAGTAGAATCTACTACTCCGCCCGTCAAAAGCACATCCTGCCCGTGCAGAGCCAGCGTGCCGCTGGTAGTTATCGTAGCAATGTAGGTGGAACCGTAATTCCAGGGCCCCTCATGTGTCAAAAGACATCCGAGGTACCCGGCCGACAGCGGGGAAGTGCTGATGCTCAGTGCGTATTGGAAATAATCTGTGACGAATTGCGCCAGCGTGGCGTCGCCACTCTCCACCTGTTCAGCCGTTGCGATAGTCGAGGCCGGAGGCATAATGCCTTCCGGGGCCGGGCAGACATCTTGTGCAAAGGCAGTACCCACACCGGAAAATACACTGGCTAATGCCAATACACATCCAAAGAACATCGGGGTTATGGTCTTCATCGTCTTGTAAGGAATGTTGAGGGGGGATTCCAATGTACTGCCACGCCGGACCATGTCTCCTTGGGCAGCTGTTTTTTCTGTCCGGTAAGAATACGTCGCCGGGAGTCCGGTTGTCAAGTCTGTGGCGTGAATGTTCCGGGTAACCTCTAATGCCGGGCGCGATCGGGCCAGATCCCGGGGCGATTTAAGGATTTCGACCTTAGTTTTCGAGTCAACACACCCGATAAGACCCCAAGCACGAGCGCATGCGCCTGTCCTGGAATGAAATACGCTCCCGCGCGGCGGCGTTCGCCCGCAAGCGGGAAGACACCGGCATGACCCGCTGGATACGCCCGCAGGCCATTGCTCTGATCGTTCTGCTGACAGCCGCCGGTTGCAGCGGAAACAAAAATATAACGGACGCCGGGCATTCGCTCTGGAAATTCTCGATTATCTGACATCCTGGTGCTTCCATGGGGTGGACATCGACTGGGAACATTGGACCAAAGACAGCAACAATACGCCCGACGCTTCCGAAAAAGCCAATCTGATTGCATTACTGGGAGACCTGCGGGCCGAACTGGAACCCCACTACCTGAAAATGTCCATAGACGTGTACCCCTCCGACTGGTTCGGACGGCACTTCGACGACCAGGTGCATTCTCTGGTGGACTACATTCACGTCATGGCCTACGATTTTTCCGGCCCCTGGTCTTCCCCGGGACCTCACTCGTCCTGGCAGCAGGCCATCGGTTCCGGGTCCGATATTTCCTCCACCGGGCTGTCCTACTGGACGCAGTATCGAAAATGGCCCCGGAACAAGACCATCCTCGGCTTGCCCTTCTACGGACGCGATTTCGACAGGGACGGCGGGGCTGGCGTCGCCTACCGCGACATCGTCGCCCGATACTCCGAGGCCCCGGACGCCAACCGGGTCGCCAACATCTATTACAACGGCGTACAGACCATTACCGACAAGACGCAATTCGTAGTCGATAACGGGTATCCGGGAGTGATGATCTGGGAGATCTCGCACGACACTCCCGAGGCGGCTACCAGCCTGCTGCACGCCGTGGACCGGACCGCCAATCCCTGAACGAGCCGGGGTGCTTCGGGCGGGCTATCGGAAATGGGCGTCGCTGCCGACCGTATGGATGAACTGGTTAAGGGAGCGCTTGCAGACCCTTCCTGCGGCGGCAACCCGATCGCACTTAATGCCGAAAACGTAAAACAGCTGCTGGAGGCCTGTATTTGAGAGGGGCGGTGTCCTGAAAACTGTGTAAGTGGTCACACATACACGTGGATTAATCAGAATTAATCAGGAGGTGAAACCGATAACCGATACGTACAGCCCTTTCCAGCTTTTACGGACCCTTTTTCCTCAGAGCTATTCGGAGAATTTTCTCCATCTTTTTCTTCTTTTGATGTTGCGACTCATTTACCCTATTCTGTCCTTCAGACCTCGTCGCGGTATACAGACTGGCGACCTTCACGGTATGCACCTGACAGGCCATGAAAATGCCATGCTCCGCCATAAAACATCTGACCTTGCAGCTGCTCCTCAGCAGCGCCTATTTCCTCGTGTCTCCTGCCGTAGTCGCAGCCCAAGGCTCGGTGGAAACAGACCGTGCTGCGTTGGTGGCCTTGTACGATGCGACGGGAGGAGACAACTGGGAGGACAAGACCAATTGGAAAAGCGACAAGCCTCTTAATGAATGGTACGGCATCAAGACCGATAGTACTGGACGAGTAACTTCGATTGATTTCCCCTTACTAATTAAATTTCAGCCTGATCTTGTACTTATAGGTAATAATTTAACAGGCTCCATACCTTCTGAAATAGGAGATCTTACTAATTTAGAAATCATCAGTCTTTCCTGGAATAATTTAACAGGTTCTATACCTCCTGAAATAGGACACCTTATTAACTTAAAAACACTTGATTTTTTTGCAAACAAACTCACCGACTCTATACCTTCCGAAATAGAAAAACTTACCAATTTGGAAATTCTGGATCTTGCAGGAAACAATCTAATAAATTCTATACCTCCTGAAATAGAAAAACTTGTAAAGGTAAAATCAATTATGCTTAATGGCAATAAATTAAGCGGTTCCATACCTCCAGAGATAGGCAACCTCGCAAATTTAGAAAAGCTTAGACTTGGTGATAATAATTTGAATGGTTTTATACCTTCAGAAATAGGAAATCTAACAAATCTTACGCTTCTCAATTTACAAGAAAACTTACTAAGCGGTTCAATACCTCCAGAATTAGGCAATCTCGCACATCTAACTCATCTTTATATTGATACTAATAAATTAGAAGGGTCGATACCTTCTGAGATAGGTAGCCTTGTAAATCTGAAGGTGCTCGTCCTTAGCTTCAATCAACTGACTGGATCCCTACCCCCGGAAATGGGCAACTTGGTGAACCTGGAAACACTTAGCATTAGATTCAATCAATTGACCGGTGTAATACCTCCTGAAGTATGTAACATTTTGTTAAATCCTCAAATATATGTCAGAATGGAAAACAATCCGGGATTAATTAATAATTGTTCCTATATACCTGAATCATTTATCAATAATAAAAGACAAATTTTTACAATACTTCAAAATGATGATCCTCCCATCAGGCGGTCTATTGAATTTATATTGATACAAGAAAATCCGTATGGGAGATTGTGGATTTCTGATGAGGCTTTTCAGATAATAAATATTTCTGATGAATCTATGGAAAATTTTTTGGGATACCTCTTTTCGTCGATACCTGCAGATTCCACAAAAGGCGTTTTTGAATACGCAAGAGATTTTTTGGGAACAGTTCGCAAAAATTATGTGAATGAAAATAACGGTGAAAGAATTATTGATATGCTTGGTCACATTTATGATTGGGGATATTTAGGACTTGCTGGCATTCATAGTAGTAATATAAATCTTTACAGATATAACATATCCCCCTTTGGTCCGGGACATTTGGTATATTCTAAAAGTATCGCACATGAATATATACATAACATACATGCTGCATATGGAGTATATTTCGGGGACACTGATTTTTTCCTCGAAGGTTTAGCCGAATGGGCGGCAGATATTATAATGTTTACCGAGGGAAATCTTCCACCTACTAATCTGTATCTTGATAATTTATCTTCTGGTGAACCTCTCTTTCCTCCACGTCCCTTCAGTTACGATGATGCCAAGGTATTCGCGCTCTATCTTGAAGAGCGTGTTGGATTGGATAATATGAAACACCTTATACAGGTATGCGAACCTGGTGGTGTTTGTAATCCGGATAATCCGGATAATAGTGACTGGTATCAAGGTATTGATGGACTGGACTATGCCCTTTCCTTATTCAATCCTTCTCTTACCCTTTCGGGTATTGTGGTAGATTATCATACTACAAATTTTGTGAATGATTCTTCTGTTCTTCTTAATGAAATTAAATATGGCTATGAAACATCAAGGTATACAAAGTTAAAACCAGGACATGTTGAGATTGTCGATTTTACAAATAAAACATCTTCGGAAAAGGAGTTTCAACTCTATTCAGGAGGTGTTGCTTATATCACCTATGAAAATCCTTCCAACCTGCACCTTTCATTCGATAAGAGTCATAGTGACATCACTTCACTGCGCTTATTCAAGGAAAAGAGCAACTCAAAAGAGCTTGTGGAGATCGACAGCGATGTCGATGAATATACGGTTATGGGAGAGTACAACCGTGTAACGCTCATTGCCGTACATAACAACCCGAGGCCGGATCAACCTATCATAGATTTTGAAGTATCGGCCATTCAAAACTATGATCCCACATCTATAGAAGACGAAGAGCTTCCTGTGGCCCTCTCCCTCGATCAGAATTACCCCAATCCCTTCAACCCGTCCACGTTCATCCGGTGGGCGCAGCCGCAAACCGGACAGGTTCGTCTTTCCGTGTACAATATGCTTGGGCAGGAAGTAGCCACATTGATCGACGAGGTTCGCCCCGCAGGAACGCACGAAACCCGCCTCGACGCTTTAGGCTGGACTAGCGGCGTGTATGTGTACGTACTGGAAGCGGGCGAGCAAACGCTGACGCAAAAAATGATCCTGTTGAAGTAGATATTGAGGGAATGCGCCTGTCCTGAAATGAAATGTGCTCCCGCACGGCGGCGTGGATCGTGTCGGTGGTACTGACGGCAGAGAGGCGAAACCGTTCGGCTTCTATGAGATACTCCGGGCGGCAGGTCGTCGTCGGTCCCTGGCCTTCTCTCTTCGGAGGCGCCGCCTGCCTCGCCGGCGGAAACCGGCGACCCGACTTACCGGTTCTTACCGCAAGCTTTTTCGTCAGGACGCATTCCGCTACAGCGGATGCACGACCCGAAAACACCCGCTCCTCAAGAAAGGTACAGCATGACCCTCGACGCCACCGAAAGACGCACCGCGGTGCGCGAACGATACGCCCGCGCGGCCGCGACGGGAGACTCCTGCTGCGAGCCCGCGAACGGCGATCCTTCTGCCGCCGGTTCTGCCGCAACCGCCTGCGCCACGACGAAGACCACCGCCGACGAAATCAGCTGCGCCGTCGGCTACGACCAGGACGAACTGGACCGCGCCCCCGAGGGCGCCAATCTCGGTCTCGGATGCGGCAACCCCGTGGCGCTGGCGTCGCTGGCTCCGGGCGAGACCGTGCTCGACCTCGGCTCGGGCGCCGGCTTCGACTGCTTCCTGGCCGCGGAGCGCGTCGGGCCCGAGGGCCGGGTCATCGGCGTGGACATGACCCCCGATATGGTGGAACTGGCCCGCGCCAATGCGCTCAAGAGCGGGTTCGCCAACGTCGAGTTCCGGCTGGGCGAGATCGAGGCCCTGCCGGTGGCCGACGGCGTCGCGGACATCGTCATCTCCAACTGCGTCCTCAACCTGTCGGCCAACCGCCCGCGCGTGCTGGCCGAGACGATGCGCGCGCTCAGGCCCGGAGGCCGCGTAATGATCTCGGATCTGGTTTCCGATCGCCCCATGCCGGACTTCATCGCGCACTCAAAGGAGTCGCTGGTCGGCTGCCTTCCGGTCCGGATCGCCGAGTACGAGGCCGACCTCGCCGCCGCGGGATTCACGGACATTAGCATCGAAAAGCAGCAACGCTATCCGTCCGAGCACATCCTCGCCGATCCCCAGGTGCAGGCGGTGATCCGCCGCCAGCCCGCGCGCAAGGCCGAGGTCCGCGCCTTCGTGGAATCGATACACGGCGGGGCAATTTGCGCCACAAAGCCCGAGAGTGCAGGGTAATGCGATTCGCCAGGAGCGGGTTGGAGGGGTTTGTGGATGGAAAGTTTCTTGTTTCGGAGCAATTAAGGCGCACGATTACGACCTTGTTTCGCGTCGACACACCCGATGAGACCCCAACAAACCCAAACGCATGCGCCTGTCCTGGAATGAAATACGCTCCCGCGCGGCTACCAGCCTGCTGCACGCGGTGGACCGGATCGCTAATCCCTGAATGACTCAGGCGGACTGAGATATATATTCCGGGCATCAACCGGCTCGTCTTCCTAACGTACCGTCGGGGCAAGAGAGAGGCTGAGGAGGTGCTTGCTTGGGAGCAAACAACCGCCTGATCTTGCCTGACTGCATTGCCTGCCGGTGAACAAATTGCCTCTCCATGCATCATATACAGTTGACAATTGACATAAAGTCATTTATATTCTGATACAATGTCAATTGCAAACTGCATATGATTATGTTATTCACGTATCCTGCTCTGGATGATGCGGAAAAGCGGGTGGAGGACGCGACGACCCGGATACGAGCCGATTTAGGCAGCTACGTCACTACGGAGCCGCGCCGCTGGTCGGGCTTGCTGGCCCGCATGACCCGGGCGCGTGCGCTTGCCGCATCCAATAGCGTGGAAGGCATCAATGTGTCCGATGACGATGCTATCGCCGCAATCGACCATGAGGACCCAGCGAACACGGATCGCGACACGTGGCAGGCTGTTGTCGGCTACCGTGAAGCGATGGACTACATTCTCCAGCGCCGCCGTAGCCCGTCTTTTACCATCACGGAGGATGTGCTTCTGGCCGTCCATTTCATGATCTGCCAATCCGATCTGGCGGCAAACCCGGGTCAATATCGTCCCGGATGGGTCTGCGTACGGAATACCAAAACCGGCGACGTGGTGCACGAGGGAGTAGATCGGGACCAACTGGAGCCCCTTATCCACGAGTTGCTGGACTACGTAAATGACGAGCAGGTCGAATCCATCTTTCTGCGCGCGGCCATGACCCACTTGAATCTGGTGATGCTACATCCATTCACGGACGGCAACGGACGGACCGCCCGATGCATTCACACCGCCGTGCTGGCGAGTGACGGGATTGTAGCGCCCGCGTTCTCTTCCATTGAAGAATATATCGGCCACAATCAACAGGCATACTACAACGTACTGGCGGAGGTTGGCGGCGGCGGATGGCATCCGGGGCGTGACACCAAGCCGTGGGTTCGTTTCTGCCTCAGCGGCCATTACCGGCAGGCGCAAACGCTACTTCGCCGTACGCGGGAACTGGAAAGAGTGTATGCAGAGCTTTGGGAGTTGGTAGAGACCTATGGCTTTCCCGACCGGATGGCTATGGCGCTCTTGCAAGCTGCCTTTGGAACCAGGGTTCGAAATGCATCTTACAGGGTAAGTGCGGATGTGTCCAAGAACCTCGCCAGCCGCGACCTGAAGATACTTGTGGACGCCGGGCTTCTCATCCCGGAGGGGGAAAAGCGGGGCCGCTCTTACAGCGCATCGCCAACTGTATCGGAAATCCGCCAGAAGTTGCGCCTTCCGAGAAAAGCCGACGATCCTTTCTCGGAAGACGGGCCATCCGAGGCTCCTGTGGGTCAGAAAGACCTTTTCTCCTAATGATATAACCTTGCATGCTTCAAGCGGGTTCTCTGTCGAGGTAGTAGCGCTTCGGTGTAAACTGGGAAGTTATGGATGACGACGACCATTTATAATAGCGAAACCTCTATGAACGTAGAGACTACCCAAGAAACTGGCCTATAAAACTAGCCTGGAAACAGAGGGGCTCCGGCCCGCTTCAACGCACCCGATGAGACCCCAACAAACCCAAACGCATGCGCCTGTCCTGGAATGAAATACGCTCCCGCGCGGCGGAATTCGCCATCCCTGTACCAAACGACGCTGGGGAATTTGCCCCCATGCCCCCTACCCCTCAAAAACCACAAGCAAGGGATGCTCGCGCCGCATCTTCCACTTGACCCAAACCATCCATACCGCATAGCCAAGAACGAACGGAGCCAAGTATGTGAGCATGAGCGAATCGGCAAAGAGGGATGCCCATACGCTCACAGCCCCGAACGCTACAGCGAGTGCATCAAACCAGTTGATGCGGTGTTTCCAATGCAGGGGATTCTTAATGATTCTCATATCTCCCCAAACAACACCCCCCATCTCCAGTGCAAAACCGGGAAGCACCCGTTCCCTTCCTGATGATTTCTGTCGCCATGCCAAACCCCGCGCACTAAAGAAAACGATAGGATGCTTATAAACAAAAGCGCTCGCCCAGGACTTGTTTCCGCTCAAATTGCATAATGATGCAGGGGGTTACGTGCGCCCGCAATTCACCGTTTTGAGTAGAAAAGGTATAAAAAAGGTATAGAAATGGTGCAAAAAAGGTATAAAAACTACTCAAAAGGGGTGAAAGCGAGGGCCGACCACAGCATACGTTAGTATCAGGCGAGACCCGGAATAATGCGAGGCGGTCCGCAGCGCCACGGCTAAAGCCTACCCCTTGGCGCCATCCAAAAAACCATAAAGAAAGGATACTCGCGCTGCACCCTCCACTTGAGCCAAATCACCCCTAACACAATGGCAAAGAAGAATGCGCTTACGCATGTCCATAGGAGGGTATCGTCACGCAGCAATAACCCCACGAACACCACCAGACTGACTACATCAAGCCAGCTGACGCGAACTCTCCAGTCCATGAGAGGAGCCTTAAGGTCCCTCATCCCCCATTTTACCAGAATCTCCATAATCACCAAAACCTCCACACCCATCCCAAACTGCAATAATAATCGAATTCGCTATCGCTGCGCCACCTGTAGTTCACCCCGACCGCAAGGTTGAAGGCGTACCTGCTCGTGTTCGGAAACGCCCTTCCCAGTTCCAGCGTGGATACGAACGCCCTGCACGAATCGGAGTCTGTACATTCCTTCCCATCGCTGTCCGGTTCCGCCTCCCTGAATTCCAGCCCATGCAAGGACATCAGGTATACGGACGATCCCGGCGGCTGGGGCATAAGGTACTTCACCCCCAGTTGCGCCCCCATATCGGCATAGTCGCTGTGATTATACATAGAGAACGCCACGCCCAGGCGATGACGGTTTTCAACCCCCGGGTGGCGCCGGTTTTCCCTGTTCACGATATACCAGGTAAACGCAGCCGAGAGACCGGTGTACGCGAATACGTCCGTATCGAGCACACCCGGCGCATTGTGCTTGACGCCCCCGGCCCCGGACACCATAAAATCGACCCCGTGCAGCAGATGCGGCTCTTGGCCCTGCGCACAGGGAATCGTCAGCAGCAGCAACAGAGGCAGTATGAGCAGGCGTTTCATGAGTCCGGAGACGGATTCGACGGCTTGGGCACGGGCGAAAATATAGGGATACTCTGATTAAATCCGCAAAGTTCAGAGGCTGAAAGGGGCGCGCTGGCAAGGAATGACGAAGCAATGTGGCAGGCCCCACATAATGAGGAATGACACAGCCAGCGCGCCCCTCTCTGCCTCCCGAAGGGCGCTTCACGCCCGCCGACGCCCCGAATCTGCGGTGTTTTCCACTAATTTCAATGATGCAAATACAATATCTTTTACGC
>LXNI01002649.1_pt1 | contig 11832 bp, 13 predicted proteins | sample 809091 | NCBI WGS metagenome assembly LXNI01 (sample SAMN04870527, study PRJNA318959) | sponge metagenome | biome: 01000161; feature: marine sponge reef; material: water | host: Sarcotragus foetidus | place: Greece: Milos, Mediterranean Sea | collected 2013-05-29 | depth 5-7 m | reverse complement strand
AGCGCCGCCGCAAAGCCCGCAGTCTGTCTGCCGGAACGAGGGGAGGGCGTTCGTCCCGATGCGCCGCCGGCCTAGCCCGAATGTATAGCTATATCGTGCGCCGCGTGGCGTTCGGCGGAATCACGGTGTTCGGGGTGTCGATCATCGTGTTCCTCATCATGCGCGTCATGCCGGGCGATCCGCTGACCGCGATCTTCGGTCCGGAAGGCATGACCAAGCTCACCGAGGCGCAGCGGCAGAGCTATATGGAGGAGCTCGGCCTCGCCGACCCGCTGATCGTCCAGTATGGCAACTGGCTCTGGGACATCGCCAAGGGCGAGCTCGGCCGTTCCTTCTTCCGCGCGGAGAGCGTGGGCGAAATGGTGCTGCGGCGCGGCCCGCTGACGGCGCAGATCGCCATTCTTTCGGTGGTCCTCTCCTGGATCCTCGGCATCCCGGTGGCGATCGTTAGCGCGCTCCGGCCCAACACCATGGCGGACAGTACCGCGCGCGTGATCTCGATTACCTGCCTCGCCGTGCCGGGCTTCTGGCTCGGCATGCTGATCGTGCTGGGCCTCCTGTTCGGCTTCGGCTACCGCGCGCCGCAGACCGCCGGCGGCCTGGGCCTGTTCGAAGACCCCGGAACGGTGCTGCAGATCATCATCGGGCCGGCCTTCGTGCTGGCGCTGGGCCAGGCCGCCTATATCGCGCGCATGGCCCGTTCCAGTCTGCTGGAGGTGATCCGCGAGGACTATGTGCGGACTGCCCGGGCCAAGGGCCTGAACGGGCGCCTCGTGGTCAGCCTGCATGCGCTGCCCAATGCGCTGCTGCCGGTCATTACGCTCTCGGGCATCCTGCTGGGCTTCGTGCTGGCCGGCTCGATTCCCGTCGAGCGCGCCTTCGGCACGCCCGGGCTCGGCTACGCCATGTTCACCGCGGTCAATGAGCGCGACATCTTCGTGATGCAGAATCTTGTCTTTCTCTACGCCGTGGTGTTCGTGATGCTCAACATTGCCGTCGATATCATCATCGCCTGGATCGACCCGAGGATCAGATACCGATGACCGCGCCGTCCGAAACCCCGATTGCGGACGCACCCGGCCGGGCCGCGCGGCCGCTGCCCATCCGCGTGTTCGCCGGCCTCCGGCATTTTGCGCGGCGCGCGCCGCTATCGGCCTTCTGGGGCTGCGTGGCGTTCCTGATCGTGGCGATGGCGGTGGCCGCGCCGGTGATCGCGCCCTATCCGCCGCTCAAGTCCGATTTCCGCAGCATGCAGAAGGCGCCCTATGAAGAGCATTTGTTCGGCACCGACCAGATCGGCCGCGACACGCTGAGCCGCGTCATCCATGGCAGCCGCACCTCGCTGATCGTCGCGTTCGCGGCGGTGCTGCTCGGCACGACGCTGGGCTCGCTCTGGGGCCTCGCCTGCGGTTATCTCGGAGGGCGGTTCGACATTGTGAGCCAGCGCATCATCGAGTTCCTGCAGGCCTTTCCCGACCTCATACTGGCCATGGCGATCGCGATGGCGCTCGGCTCCGGCACGGTGACGGTCATCATTGCCATTGCAATCACGCGCATACCCTTCGGCGGGCGCGTCATCCGCTCCGTCGTGCTGTCGCTCAAGGAGATGTCCTTCGTGGAGGCGGCGCGCAGCCTCGGCGCCTCCAATATGCGCATCATGCTGTTCCATATCCTGCCGCAATGCGTGGCGCCCTATCTGATCCTCGCCACGACCCATCTCGGGGTGGCGATCATCATCGAGGCATCGCTCGGCTTCCTCGGCGTCGGCATTCCGCCGCCCGCGCCGACCTGGGGCAACATGCTGGCGGATGCGCTCAATGCCGGTATCGTGCCGCCCTGGTGGCTGGTGCTGTTCCCCGGCGTGGCGATCACCATCACCGTGCTGGCGTTCAATCTGCTCGGCGACGGCATCCGCGACATACTCGACCCGCGCCTGCGCGGCTCGGTCTGAGGCCGGCCGGGACCTTCTTCAGGCGCTCGGGGGTGTTTTCCCGAACGCCTGCACGGCGCTCTGGTCCGTCTCCGGTCATGCCCGAAACGGGTCCGGGCAAACCCGTCTGTAGTCAACTCGTGCCTATAAAGGGCGGCAGAGGGCTTGCGCGAAGATCCCTGTTTAGCTAAATAGAGTGGACTAAATAGCGGGGAGGCTGTCCCATGCGCACCGTCAACATGCATGAAGCCAAGACCCACCTCTCGCGCCTCGTCAAGGCTGCTGCAGAAGGCGAACCCTTCATCATCGCGCGCGCTGGCAAGCCGGTGGTCAAGGTCGTAGCTCTGGACGAGCCGGAACCGGGCTCCCGGATCGGGTTCATGGCCGGCGAGATATCCGTGCCTGACGATTTCGACAGCATGGGCGCCAGCGAAATCGAGTCCATGTTCCAGGACGATGCGTGAAATACCTTCTGGATACGCATCTGCTCCTCTGGGCAGCAACCGGGTCCGCCCGGCTGCCCGCGGAGGCGCGCCGGATTATCGATCTCCCGGAGACCGAGCCGGTTGTCAGCGCCGCTGCGCTCTGGGAAATAGCGATAAAGAGCGGGCTGGGGCGAACCGATTTCCACATCGACCTGCGCTTGCTTCGGCGCAGGCTGCCGGTTCACGGCTACACCGAATTACCGGTAACCGGAGCCCATGCAGCGGAGATTTGTCTCTTGCCGCCGATTCATCGCGACCCCTTCGACCGCATGCTGGTTGCGCAGGCGAGGGTTGAGGGCATCGCTCTGCTGACAGCCGACAGCATCGTCGCGCGTTATCCGGGCCCCATCCGCGCGCTATGATGGCCGCGAACGCTGCCGGAGGAGCCTGGAATGAGCATCCGCCCGCCTGAAGACGCAGATCGCGCCGCGCTTGTCGGGCGGGTCTGGAGGGACGATGCCGGGGGGCCGTCCGTCGTTGCGCTCCGCCAGGGCCGGCTGGTCGATGTGACAGGCAGCTTCCCCACTATGACGGACCTGCTGGCGGCCGACGACCCGGCGGCCGCGCTCCGCGCGGCGCCGGGCGAGGATCTGGGGCCGCTGGATGCGCGGGACTCGCTGCTGGCGCCGGTGGATCTGCAGGCGGTCAAGGCCTGCGGTGTGACCTTCGCGGCCAGCATGCTGGAGCGCGTGATCGAGGAGCAGGCGCGCGGCGATCCCGCTGCGGCCGAAGGCGTCCGGGATGTGCTGGCGAAGGAGATCGGCGCGGACCTCACCAGCATCACGCCCGGCTCGGCCGAGGCGATGCGGCTCAAGCAGGCGCTGGTCGCAAGAGGCCTCTGGTCGGCCTATCTGGAGGTCGGCATCGGGCCGGACGCCGAGGTGTTCACGAAGGCGCAGCCCATGTCGGCGGTCGGGACCGGCATGGAAATCGGCGTGCGCTCCGACTCGGTCTGGAACAATCCGGAGCCGGAGCTCGTGCTGGTCATCGCGCCCACCGGCCGAATCGTCGGCGCGACGCTCGGCAATGACGTGAATCTGCGCGACATCGAGGGGCGCAGCGCCCTGCTGCTGGGGAAGGCCAAGGACAATAACGCCTCGACTGCGCTCGGCCCCTTCATCCGCTTCATGGACGACGGTTTCGGCTTGGACGACATGCGCCGCGCGGAGATCGCGCTGCATGTCGCGGGCCGGGACGGCTTCGTGCTGGAGGGCGCAAGCTCGATGGCCGCGATCAGCCGCGACATCGAGGATCTGGCGGCGCAGACCATCGGCAGCGCGCATGACTATCCGGACGGGCTGGTGCTCTTCACCGGCACCCTGTTCGCGCCCATTCAGGACCGCGATGCGCCCGGCCAGGGCTTCACCCACAAGACGGGCGACCTGGTGACGATCTCCAGCCTCCGTCTCGGCGCGCTCGCCAACCGCGTCACCACCTGCGAGCAGGCCCCCCGCTGGACCTTCGGCGCCCGCGCGCTGATGGCAAATCTGGCCGCGCGAGGGCTGCTGGGGTGAGGGGACAGCGGCCATCATGCGGATGGCTTCCGGCTGCGTCGGATCGCCATTCGCTAATATGTTTTTGACGAGGCTCTTGCAGAATTGCCGGGCTGACGGAGCCTCTTGTAGAACCGCCGAGCCCGCACTCAGCCGAGCTCGGCGAGCTTGGCCTCCGCGACAGCGGCGCGGCGCAGGGCGGCGGCGCGGCGGCGCGCGTCGTCGGTGTCGGACGCATCCTCGCGCGCCTCGCGTAGTTCGCGTTCGACCTCGGCGCGGTCCAGCTCGGCGAGCGGCACGGCCTCTTCCGCCAGCACAGTGCAGCGCTCCGGCGTGACTTCCGCAAAGCCGCCGGCCACGAAGATCGCCGCCGGCTCTCCCCCGCCATCATGCAGGCGGATCGCGCCGGGACGCACGGTGGAGATCAGCGGCGCATGGCGGGGCAGCACGCCGAAATCGCCGGCGCCGCCTGGCACCACCACCATGTCGGCCTCTTCCGAGAGCAGCAGGCGCTCGGGCGTGACCAGTTCGAAGGAGACCTTGCCGTCCGCCATCGCTATGCCGCCTCGGCCGCCATGCGGCGGGCCTTCTCGACGGCCTCCTCAATGGTGCCGACCATGTAGAAGGCGGCCTCCGGCAAGTCATCATACTCGCCGGAGACGATGCCGGTGAAGCCCTTGATGGTGTCCTCGATCTCGACATAGACGCCGGGCGATCCGGTGAATACCTCCGCCACATGGAAGGGCTGGGAGAGGAAGCGCTGGATCTTGCGCGCCCGCGCCACCACCAGCTTGTCCTCTTCCGACAGCTCGTCCATGCCGAGAATGGCGATGATGTCCTGGAGGCTCTTATATTGCTGCAGCACCTCCTGGACGTTGCGGGCGATGCCGTAATGCTCCTCGCCCACCACGCGCGGGTCGAGGATGCGCGAGGTGCTGTCGAGCGGGTCCACGGCGGGATAGATGCCGAGTTCCGCGATCTGGCGCGAGAGCACCGTGGTGGCGTCGAGATGCGAGAAGGCGGTCGCAGGCGCCGGGTCGGTCAGGTCGTCGGCAGGCACATAGATCGCCTGCACCGAGGTGATCGAGCCCTTGGTGGTCGAGGTGATGCGCTCCTGCAGGGTGCCCATGTCGGTGCCGAGCGTCGGCTGGTAGCCGACCGCCGAAGGGATGCGGCCCAGCAGCGCCGAGACTTCCGAGCCCGCCTGGGTGAAGCGGAAGATATTGTCGATGAAGAGCAGCACGTCCTGGCCCTCTTCGTCGCGGAAATACTCCGCCTGCGTCAGGCCCGTCAGCCCGACGCGGGCGCGCGCGCCCGGCGGCTCGTTCATCTGTCCATAGACCAGCGCGGCCTTGGACTCGCTGCCTTCCAGATCGATCACGCCCGACTCGATCATCTCGTGATAGAGGTCGTTGCCCTCGCGGGTGCGTTCGCCCACCCCGGCGAACACCGAATAGCCGCCATGGCCCTTCGCGATATTGTTGATGAGCTCCATGATGAGCACGGTCTTGCCGACGCCGGCGCCCCCGAACAGGCCGATCTTGCCGCCCTTCACATAGGGGGTCAGCAGGTCCACCACCTTGATGCCCGTGACAAGCTGCTCCGCCTCGGTGGATTGGTCCACGAAGGCCGGCGCCGGGCGGTGGATCGGATAGGTCTTCGCCGTTTCGACGGGCCCGCGCTCGTCGATAGGCTCGCCGATCACATTCATGATCCGCCCGAGCGTTTCGGGGCCGACCGGAACGCTGATGGCGCTGCCGGTATCGACCGCCTCCTCGCCGCGCACGAGTCCTTCGGTCGTGTCCATGGCGATGGTGCGCACGATATTCTGGCCCAGATGCTGCGCCACTTCGAGCACCAGCGTCCGGTCTCCGTCCTTCACATGGAGCGCGTTCAGGATCGACGGAATATCGCCTTCGAACTCGACATCCACGACGGCGCCCAGAACCTGAGTGATGCGGCCGACCGCATTCCTGGCCATCTTTGTTGCTCCTAGACTGCTTCGGCGCCGGAGATGATCTCGATCAATTCCTTCGTGATCATCGCCTGGCGGGTGCGGTTATATTGCAGGGTGAGGCGGGCGATCATGTCGCCCGCATTGCGGGTGGCGTTGTCCATAGCGGCCATGCGCGCGCCATGCTCGGAGGCCGCGTTTTCCAGCAGCGCGCGATAGACCTGCACCGAGACATTGCGCGGCAGCAGGTCTTCCAGAATCGCTTCTTCATCCGGCTCATAGATATAAACGGCCGACGGCCCGCCGGCATCGGCGGCATCGGCCTGTTCCGGCAGCGGCGCCGGCACCAATTGCTGGACTGTCACCTCATTGCTGATCGCGGACTTGAAGCGGGCATAGACCATGGTGCAGACATCGAATTCGCCCTCGTCGAACATGGTCCGCACGCGCTCGGCGATCTCGTCCGCCTCGGCGAACTCGACCGAGCGGCGCCCGACGCCCTCGATGACATCGACGATCTTGGCCCCGTGCAGGCGGCGAAGCTGATCGCGGCCCTTGCGGCCGACGCAGAGGAGGCGCACCGTCTTGCCCGCGTCCTCAAGTTCCTCAATGAGCTCGCGCGCGCGGCGCACAATGCCGCCATTGAAGCCGCCGCACAGTCCCCGGTCGGCCGTGGCGACGACGACCAGATGGGTCCTGTCCTCGCCGCTGCCGGCCAATAGTTTCGGCGCCCCGGCGCTGCCCGCAAGCGAGCCGCCGAGCGAGCCCAGCATCCGCTCCATGCGCTCGGCATAGGGGCGTGCCGCCTCGGCCGCTTCCTGGGCGCGGCGCAGCTTGGCGGCCGCCACCATCTTCATGGCCGAGGTGATCTTCTGCGTCGCGCGGACGCTGGAGATGCGGTTGCGCAGTTCCTTCAGGCTGGACATGGCGGCGTCGGCTCAGGCGAAGGTCTTGGCGAAGGCGGCGGTGACGGCGTCCACCTCCTTCTCGGTGTCGTCGTCTAGGTCCCCGGTTGCGTCGATGCGCGCCAGGAGTTCGCCGTGGCGGCCCCGGAACTCGCCGAGCAAGCCTTCCTCGAAGCGGGTCACGTCGCGCACGCCGACGCCGTCCAGATAGCCGCGCACGCCGGCGAAGATCGCCACCACCTGCTCGGCCACGCTGCGCGGCGCATATTGCCCCTGCTTGAGGACTTCCGTCAGGCGCGCGCCGCGGGCCAGCAATTGCTGCGTCGAGGCATCAAGATCGGAGGCGAATTGCGAGAAGGCCTCCATCTCGCGGAACTGGGCAAGCTCCAGCTTGATGCTGCCCGCCACCTTCTTCATCGCCCTGGTCTGCGCGGCGGAGCCGACGCGGCTGACCGAAAGGCCGACATTGATCGCCGGGCGCACGCCTTTGTAGAACAGGTCGGTCTCCAGGAAGATCTGCCCGTCCGTGATCGAGATCACATTGGTCGGGATGAAGGCGGAGACGTCATTGCCCTGGGTCTCGATCACCGGCAGCGCCGTCAGCGAGCCGGCGCCGTGGTTGTCGGACATCTTGGCGGCCCGCTCCAGAAGGCGCGAGTGAAGGTAGAAGACGTCGCCCGGAAAGGCCTCGCGGCCGGGCGGGCGGCGCAGCAGCAGCGACATCTGGCGATAGGCAGTCGCCTGCTTGGAGAGGTCGTCATAGACGATCACCGCATGCATGCCGTTGTCGCGAAAATACTCGCCCATGGCGCAGCCCGAATAGGGCGCCAGGAACTGCAGCGGCGCGGGGTCCGAGGCCGTTGCGGCGACGACGATGGAGTATTCCATCGCGCCGTATTCCTCCAGCGTCTTGACCACCTGGGCCACTGAGGAGCGCTTCTGGCCGACGGCGACATAGATGCAGTAGAGCTTCTTCGACTCGTCGTCGCCCTCATTGATCTGCTTCTGGTTGATGAAGGTGTCGATGGCGACCGCGGTCTTGCCGGTCTGCCGGTCGCCGATGATGAGCTCGCGCTGGCCGCGCCCGATGGGCACCAGCGCATCGAGCGCCTTCAGGCCGGTCTGCATCGGCTCGTGGACCGAGCGGCGCGGGATGATGCCGGGGGCCTTGACCTCCACAAGCCGGCGCTCGGCCGCCTCGATCGGGCCCTTGCCGTCGATGGGGTTGCCGAGGCCGTCCACCACGCGGCCGAGCAGCCCTTTGCCGACCGGCACATCGACGATGGCGGCGGTGCGCTTGACGAGGTCGCCCTCGTGGATGTCGCGGTCTTCACCGAAGATCACCACGCCCACATTGTCGGCTTCCAGATTGAGCGCCATGCCGCGCGTGCCGTCGGCGAATTCAACCATCTCGCCGGCCTGCACACGGTCCAGGCCATACACCCGCGCCACGCCGTCGCCGACGGACAACACCGTGCCGACCTCGGCGACATCGGCCTCGTCGCCGAAATTGGCGATCTCGTTCTTGAGGATCGCGGAGATTTCGGAGGCGTCGATATTCATGTCCCCTCAAGCCCCTTTCATGGAGAGTTCGAGCCGGCGCAGCCGGGAGCCGAGCGAGCTGTCGAAGAGCCGCGAGCCGAGCCTGACGACCAGCCCGCCGAGAATGTCGGGATCGACCTTGAGGTCGATGGAAACCTTGCCGCCCGCAATGCCGCCAAGCGCGGCCTCGAGCGAGCGGCGCTGCGCGTCGTCGAGGGCGCGCGCCACGGTGACTTCCGCCGTCACCTCGCCCCGGCGCGCGGCCAGCACGGCAAGGAAGCGCGCGGCGATGGCGCCCAGCGCGAACAGCCGGCCATGGCGCGCGACAACGCCGATGAAATTGCGCGTCAGCTCCGAAAACCCGGCCCGCGCCGCCACGGCCTGCATGGCGCGGGTGCGGTCCTCCCGGGCGATCAGCGGCGAGCGCACGAGATGCGTGAGCTCGGGGCTCCCGTCCAGCAGCGCCTGCAGCGCCTCCAGGTCTTCCGCGACCCCGTCCAGCGCCTTGCGTTCCTCCGCAAGCTCCAGCAGAGCGGTCGCATAGCGCTCGGCGAGTGCGGAAACCGGTCCTGCCTGAGAAGCCACGTGACAATGTCCTCGAATGCGTGCCGTCTAAGGTCCGCCGCCGCTCGAAAGCCCCGGCCAAACAGAAGGCCGCCAAGCCAAGCGCTGCGGGCGCGAGCCCAGGAGCGCCGCGCGAGGCTCCTGCTATCACAGCGCCCGCCGGAGCTGCAACCGAACCCTCCGCGACATATTGGCTGGGCGGCCTCGACACGGTCTCGACGGGTTGTTGAAACCGGGCCTTGCCGCCCTTACCTTGCGCCCATGAATTGAAGCCGGACGGGAGGCGGTAATGGAAATCGCCATAGGCGAGGCGAAGGCGCGACTCTCCGAACTCGTAAACGCGGCCCGGAACGGCGAGCGCGTGGTCATCACAAAGCACGGACGCCCGGCGGCCGAGCTCGTCGCCTGCAAGGCGCGCGGCGGTATCGACTTCGACAAGCTCGAAGAGGTGTGCCGACGCCACGGTATAGCCGGCGACGGCGAGCGCTGGCCGGAGGAATGGAACGACCCGGCTTTCAGCCGGCAAGTGCTGGGGCTGGAAGACGAAAACGAGTAGCGGGGTACGGCTTCTCCTCGACACCCACTGGCTGTATGCGATCATGCCGGCTCGCGACAGGCTGTCGGCAGCTGAGCGCCTCTATCTGGCCGATCCGGCTGCTGAAGTCCGCGTGAGCGCCGTGTCGATCTGCGAAATGCGGCTCAAATTTCACGCCCGTCACCGGGACGGCGCGCGCAAGAGCCGCTTCGATCCGAACGACGTGCTGGCGGCGCTGGAGGATTTGGCCATTCCGGTGCTTGCGATGACCCCGGCGCATGCGGCGCAGCCTCTCGAAACGCCGCTCCGCCATCGCGACCCCTTCGATGAATTGCTGCTGGTCCAGGCGCAGGAGGAGGGGCTGAAGCTGTTGACCCATGACCGGCTCCTGATCGGCCATCCGCTCGCGGTCTCCCCGCCTGCAGGCATGTAATGCGATCTCGCCCGGCCGTTCATGACCGGGCCGGGTCAGGTCGGTTTGCGATCCCGGTCAACCAGAAGCGTCGTCAGCACATCAACCGCGCCTTCGAGTTTCGCCATGCGTTCGCGCAGATCGGCGATATCGCGCTTCACCGAAGACAAATCCTGGTGAATGCGCACATTCCCCCGCCAGAGAGCGATGCCCACGCCGATTATCGCGATGACGATGGCCATCGTGTCGTAATGCGCTTCCACAGCCAACCTCTCCACGCGGACTTTCTTCGGATTATAGGGCTGCTCGTCGGGGTCACAACGCCGGAGCGTGAACATTCCACGATTCTGCGCATGTCGGGGCAAGCCCGGCGCGGCGTCCTCGGCCGGCTCATAGCCGCGCCTCCCCCTCACATGAAGCTGTAGGGGTCTACGTCTATCTGGAGGGAGACATTGGCGGGCAGCGTCACCTTGCCGAGCCAGGCGCGCAGCAGCGGCTGCACCGCCCGCTCGCGCGGGGCCTTGAGCAGCAGGCGCCAGCGATAGCGCCCGCGCAGCAGCGCCAGCGGCGCGGGCGCGGGGCCGAGCACATCCGCCTCCCCGCCCTGCGGCGCAGCGCGGGCGAGCGCGCGGGCCGCCGCCTCCACCGCCGCCGCATCGCGCGAGGCCAGCACCAGCGCTGCGAGGCGCCCATAGGGCGGCATGCCGGCCGCCCGGCGCCCCTCGCGCTCGGCCGCCAGGAACGCCTGCCGGTCGCCGGAGGCCAGCGCCTGCATCACCGGGTTCTCCGGCTGCCAGGTCTGCACCAGCACACGCCCCGGCCGCGCCGCCCGCCCGGCGCGGCCGGCGACCTGGGTGAGCAATTGATGGGTGCGCTCCGAAGCGCGCAGGTCGCCGCCGGCGAGGCCGAGATCGCCGTCCACCACGCCGACGGCGGTGAGCCAGGGGAAGTGGTGCCCCTTGGCGGCGAGCTGCGTGCCGATGATGAGGTCGATCTCGCGCGCTTCCACCCTGGCGACGAATTCCGCAGCGGCGCGGGGGCCGCGCACGCTGTCGCTGGAAAACACGCCGAGCCGTGCCTCGGGAAACAGCGCCGCCGCCTCCTCCGCGATGCGCTCCACGCCGGGCCCGCAGGCGGCGAAGGTCTCCTCCGCTCCGCAGGCCGGGCAGGCTCCCGGCGGCGGCCCGGCGAAGCCGCAATGGTGGCATTGCAGCCGCCCGGCCAGCCTGTGCTCCACCAGCCAGGCGCTGCAATGGCGGCATTCGATGCGGTGTCCGCAGGCGCGGCAGAGCGTGAGCGGCGCATAGCCCCGCCGGTTGAGGAACAGCAGCGCCTGCTCGCCGGCTTCGAGCGCCGTGCGAAGCGCCGCCTCCAGGGGTGCGGCGAGCCACTGTCCGCGCGCCGGCGGGCTCCGCCGCAGGTCGATCAGCGACACCTCCGGCAGCGCCGCCCGCCGGTAGCGCTCCGCCAGGCGGAGGCGCCGATAGCGTCCGGCGCGGGCGTTCTCCTCACTCTCCAGTGACGGCGTGGCGGAGGCGAGCACGACCGGCGCATCCTCCAGCCGGGCGCGCAGCACCGCCATGTCGCGGGCGTGATAGGCGACGCCGTCCTCCTGCTTGAAGGCGGGTTCGTGCTCCTCGTCCACCACGACCGCGCCGAGCTCGGGGAAAGGCAGGAACAGCGCCGAGCGCGCGCCTACGACCACCCGCGCCGCGCCTTCTGCAATCGCCCGCCAGCCGGCGCGCCGTTCGCCGGCCGGCAGATCCGAATGCCAGGCCAGCGGCCGCGCGCCGAACCTGGCCTCGAAGCGCTGCATCCACTGGGCCGTCAGCGCGATCTCCGGCAGCAGGATGAGCGCCTGCCGGCCGCGCCGGAGCGCAGCCGCGACCGCCTCGAAATAGACCTCCGTCTTGCCCGCCCCGGCCACCCCCTCCAGCAGCGACACCGAGAAGCCGGGGCCGCCGAGCCCCGCCGCCGCCGCCGCCTGCTCGTCGAGGCCGTCGGGGTCGAGT
>LXNI01002648.1_pt1 | contig 11850 bp, 7 predicted proteins | sample 809091 | NCBI WGS metagenome assembly LXNI01 (sample SAMN04870527, study PRJNA318959) | sponge metagenome | biome: 01000161; feature: marine sponge reef; material: water | host: Sarcotragus foetidus | place: Greece: Milos, Mediterranean Sea | collected 2013-05-29 | depth 5-7 m | reverse complement strand
GTCGCGATGGATGTATATCGTGGGCGAATTCTTCAATATCGTTCGCGCGAAGAGCCGCTCGTCCAAACCGTTCCAGGATTCGGCGGAGGGCAAATCGTGTACGTTGATAAGCACCTTGCCCTCAAGATTGAGCAGCTGCCGGCGGAAATTCGCCAGCGTGATGGCGGCGTCATGATCCGCCTCCATCTGCTCAAGCGCCATATAGGTATCGCTGATGTCCGGGCTATTCTTGCGCAAGGCGTCTATCGCCCATTGCGTGCCGGAGCGGCGATGCGTGGCGATCACGACCGTATTAAAAACAAACACCTATGCCTCCGCCACCATCCGCTTCAATTCGTAAAGCGCGGTCAAGGCCTCCAGCGGGCTGAGATCGTCAACCTCGAGCGAGCGCAGCGTCGCTACTACCGGATTCTCCGGCGCATCAAAGAAGCTGAATTGCTGGTGCTGTGGTTTGGGTTTGTATGCGGCGAAATCGCTGCCGCCGGCTTCCAGCTGAGCGAGCAATTCGCGCGCCCTTTCAACCACCGAGCGCGGCATGCCGGCCAGCTGCGCCACGTGTACGCCGTAGCTCTGATCAGCGCCGCCGGGCAGCACGCGATGCAAAAATACGATGTCGTCGCCCTGCTCCGCCACCGCCACATTGTGGTTCGCCGTACGAGGTAATATATTGGGCAGCTCGGTCAACTCATGATAATGCGTGGCGAAGAGCGTACGGCAATTCAGACGCGGATTGTTATGAATGAATTCGATGACGGCGCGCGCGATGGCCATGCCGTCATAGGTCGAAGTGCCGCGGCCGATTTCGTCGAGGATCAGCAAGCTGCGCGGGCTGCTGCCGGAGAGCAGGCGCGCCGTCTCCACCATTTCCACCATGAAGGTGCTCTGGCCGGCGTGGATTTCGTCCTGGGCGCCGATGCGGGCAAAGATGCGATCCACCAGCCCGATCGTAGCCGAGTCAGCCGGGACAAAGCTGCCAATCTGCGCCATTAAGGTGATCAGCGCCACCTGTCGGATGTAGGTCGATTTGCCGGACATATTAGGGCCGGTGATGATATGAATCCGCGACATCATATCGAAGCGGCTGTCGTTGGCGACATAACGGGTCGAGCGCTCGAGCAGTTTCTCGACTACCGGATGCCGTCCGGCCTCGATTTCGAGCACGTTGTCTTCTGTCAGCGTCGGCCGCGCGTAGCCCTCTCGCACCGCCACTTCCGCCAGCGACAAGAACCCGTCCAGATGCGCGATGGCGTTGGCAGTCTTCAACAGGCGCTTGCTCTGCGCGCCCACGCTCTGGCATAAGTCGGCAAAGAGTTGCCGCTCCGCCGCCAGGATTTCTTCCTCGGCGTTCAACACCCGCGATTCATACTCTTTCAGCTCGGGCGTGATATAGCGCTCGGCGTTGACCAAGGTCTGTTTGCGCAGGTAGTCGTCGGGCACTTTGTCCGTATGCGCGTTGGTGACTTCAATATAGTAGCCGAAGACCTTGTTGTAACTCACCTTGATGCTGGGGATGCCAGTGCGCCGCCGCTCCTGCGATTCCAAATTGGCAATCCAGTCGCGCGCGTCCTGGGATGCGCTAACGATGGCATCCAGCTCGGGCGCATAACCGTCTCGAATGACGCCGATGGCATTTAGCGTCGTCGGCGGATCATCGGTGAGGGCCCGCGAGATCAGCTCAAAGGCCTGCTCGCAAGGATCAAGACGTTCGGCGATGGCTGTTAGGCTTGGCGTGCTCTCAATCAGTTCGCGCAAACGGGGTATCATGGTCAGGGCCGCTTTGAGCGCCACCAGCTCGCGTGGTCCGGCTTTCCCCATCACAACTCGATTGGTGAGCCGCTCCATATCCGCAACCGGCTTCAGCGTCTGGGCGACTTCGCCTCGCAAGACATCTCCGCCGGTCAAGGCTTCAACCGCATCCAGCCGGGCGTTAAGCCGATTAATTTCCAGCAGCGGCTCGCTCAGCCATTTGCGCAAGAGCCGCCCACCCATCGGCGTCACTGTGCGGTCCAGTATGCCCAGCAAGCTGCCTCGCTGCCTGCCGCCGCGAATGGTTTCGACCAGTTCCAGGTTGCGGCGCGTAAACTGATCGAGCACCATAAACGAGTCAGTCGAGTAGGCGCGCAGGGTAGTCAACTGATCGAGCGACTGCTTCTGTGTCGCGCGCAAATACTGCAAGACGCCGCCGGCCGCCGCCACCGCATCCGGCTGATGATCCAGGCCGAATCCAGCCAGGCTGGAAACACGAAAGTGATCCAGCAGCAGTTGCGCAGTGCCGTCGAATTCGAAGGTCCAGTCTTGCGCCGGGCTCAGATGGATGCCTTCGGGCAATGTCGCGCCCCGCTCCACCCAGCTCTCGGGCATGATGACTTCGCGCGGCGCCACCCGCGCCAATTCTTCAAAGGCCCGCAGGCCGATGTCGTCGCCGGCGAACTGTGTCGCGCAGAATTCTCCGGTGGACACATCGGCAAAGGCGATGCCGCAGCGGCGCCAAGTCCCCGATTCGGAATCGCCAATCGGCAGAATGCCCATCAAGTAATTCGACTTGCCTTCTTCAAGCAGCGCTGGTTCGACCACGGTGCCGGGCGTCATCACCCGCGTAACCTCACGCTCTACAATGCCGCGGCCCGTCGGCTCCGTCACTTGATCGCAGACGGCCACGTGGAAGCCCTTTTCGATCAGCTTGGCAATATAGCCGTCGACCGAATGGTAGGGCACGCCGGCCATGGGAATCTTCTCACCACCTTTGCGCTGCGCGCGCGATGTCAACGTAATATCGAGCTCGCGGGCGGCTACTTCAGCATCGTCATCAAACATCTCGTAAAAGTCGCCCATGCGGAACATGAGGATGCAATCCGGATATTGGCTTTTGATTTCGAGATACTGCCGCCGCATCGGCGTGACACGAGCCATGAGGTTGTCCCAGCTTTATTGCGTTACATTGCTAAATGCTCGGGCCAATCCATGTTATTCTATCAGCGTCATTTCGCGGCCACAAGCTCAATAGCAGAAATGTTCTAATACGCGCTGTTCCATTTGAATAATTACGATCGGCCGTCTAGCTTGCAGGGCGCGGACAAAACGACATGAACCTATGGAGTGCCTTTGATGGGAAAACAGATCATCGCGGTTGACCTGGGCGGAACGCAAATTCGCAGCGCCCGCTACGACAGCGACCTCAATATATTGCAGCGGGAAAATACGCTTACGCAGGCGGAATCGGGCCCGCAAGCCACAGTGGAGCGGATGAAAGCCTATATCGACAAGGTCATGCCTGCCAATCGCGACGAGGTTCAGGGCATCGGGATTTCTTCGCCGGGTCCCTTAAATCCAAAAACGGGCGTGGTCATCGCGCCGCCCAACCTGCCCGGCTGGCGCAATGTTCCGCTGGGAGACATGATCGCGGACGCCTTTAAGCTGCCGGTTTTTGTCGGGAACGACGCCAACGTGGCGGCCCTGGCCGAAGCATGCAAGGGCGCGGCGCAAGGCTGTCGCCACCTGGTCTACATCACGGTGAGCACGGGCATTGGCTCCGGCATCATCAGCGAGGGCCGGCTGGTATCAGGGCGCGCCGGTTTGGCCGCGGAGCTGGGGCACATTCCCATCATTGTGGAAAATAATCGCGTCTCGTCTATCGAGCTGGAAGCGGCTGGCCCCGCCATCGCGCGCCGCGTCAAAGCCGCTTTAGCTGATGGCGCCGAGTCAAGAATTACTGACCTGGCTGGCGGCGACCTGGAAGCGATTGACGCCAAAGTCGTGGGCATGGCGGCGGCCGCGGGCGATGATCTGGCGATCAGCAATTTGGCCTATGCCGGGCGCATCATCGGGATGGCCATTGTCACGGCCCTGCTCCTGTTTAATCCGGAGATCGTCGTGGTCGGCGGCGGCGTGACGAAGACCGGCGAGCTGCTCTTCGCGCCCATGCGCCAGGCTGTCGCAGACCACATTCTTGACAGCGCATTTGTCCAAGACTTGCGCATAGAGCGAGCTGCGCTGGGCGACGATGTCGCTTTGGTCGGCGCGGCCGCGCTGGTGGCGACCGCCGGCGGCAACATCGACATCAGCGAATTGGACAGGCGCTTCTGATACGCGGCGGATGGTCCATTGCATTGGACGGGCGCGGCCAGGCCGGGTAGTGATACAATTCAGCTATGTTGATGCGCCCCGATTTACGTACGCAGCAGCGAGATTTTCTGCTGGAAATCACGCGCGCGATCACCGCCCAACTGGACTTGGGCGAAGTATTGCGCCGCGTGCTACACGCGTCTCTGGTGATGCTGGCCGGGCGCGTCGGCATCGTCGCCCTTAGCAACAAGCATGACGGCAGATTCTACGTGCGCGCCTTCAGCGGCATCGCTGCCGACACAGTGCCTGAACTCAACGTCAAGCTGCAAGAGCTCATGGACCCCGGCGACGCCGAGGGCTTCAGCCGCGAGTTTCTTAATACCAAGCTGCGCGAGATGGCCGATGCCATTGACGCGAACCTGGCGCAATCCATTGCCATGCCGCTGGTTTTCGCGCGCAACCCGCTGGGGCTGCTCATCGTCTTTCGCTCCTACCAGACCAGCATAACGCCGGAAGACTTGACGACCCTGCAAAGTTTCGCCGACCAAGCCGCCATCGCCGTAAATAACGCCCAGCTATATGGCGACATTCAGCACGAGCATCAGCGCCTGGAAGCCATCATCAACAGCAGCGGCGACGGGGTCCTGATCCTTGATCCGAATCTTACGATCCAGCAAGCCAACGATTCATTCGCGCGCATGTCGGGCTGGCGCAAGGCGGACCTGCTCCATCTGCCCAAACGCGAGGTCATCGTCTGGGCTAATCTGGAGGGCCCGGATCTTGAGGACGCTGGCTGGGCTGGGCAGGCCGCCGATACGCTTTACGTCGAGGGGGACATGATCCGCCGCGACGGCATGTCTCTCGGCATCGGCATAACCTATGCGCCGCTGTTGAATAGCGACGGCAAACTGGAAAGCATCATCGCGAATGTGCGCGACATTACCAACATTCGCAAAGCGCAGGAGATGCAGTCCGTCTTTATCTCGACCATACATCACGAACTGCGCACGCCGATTGCCATCATCAAGGGATACGCCAGTACGCTGGGCCGCGATGATGTCGAGTGGGAGCGAGATGTAATCCGCGAGAAAATGGCGATCATTGAAGACGAGACCGACCGGCTGACCAACCTGGTCGAGGACCTGCTTACCGCCAGCAAGATTCAGTCGGCGCAGGTATTGCAGCTTAACAAAGCCGATGTTGATATAAGCGACCTGGCGGCGCGCTCCGCTGCCCGGCTGGAGAGCCAAGCAGGGCGCCGCATTGAGCTGAGTTTTCCGGAAAACTTCCCGACGATCCTGGGCGACGAGACACGCCTGCGCCAGGTCATCGACAATCTGCTGACGAACGCCATCAAGTACTCGCCCGAAGACAAGACGATCACGGTAGGCGGGCGCTTCAGCCAGCAGAGCGTCACGGTGTTTGTGCGCGACGAAGGCGCCGGCATCGCGAAAGACGAGATCGACCGCGTCTTCGACCGCTTCTACAGAATCGACAATACCATCACGCGGCGAACGCAGGGCGCCGGCCTCGGCTTGTACCTGGTCAAAGCCATTGTAGACGCGCATGGCGGCGAGATTGCGGTGAAAAGCCAGATCGGGGGCGGCTCCACATTTTACTTCACCTTGCCGCGGGATATGCCCGTCCAGCAGCGGCCGCGGCGCTGACTTGCGCCCCGTCGGCAGCGCGCGTACTAAACGAAGTTGGCCCGTAGCCTCGCCGACTAACAAACCATAGCAATCTCGTTTTTATTCGCTATGCTTTTGGTTCACGAGCAAACTAGCAACGAGTGAGAAGGCTTATGCGAGAGACACAATTGCCCAAAGTATTCACGAGATTGTTTCCTGTGCTGCTGGCGTTCACGCTGCTGCTTTCTGTCGGCCTGCCCTTGACGGCGCAAGAAGACGCGGAAACGGAGCCGGTCCTGGTTAGCCCGGTGATGAGAGGTATGCAGGTAGCGCGGGACCTGGTTGAGGAAGACCTTGGCGCAACGATGCGGCTCCGGCGCTGGCGCTTCTACGAAGATAACTGGACCAGCATCGCCAGCATGAGCCTCTACGGGGCCGCCGGCATCGACAATTGCACCGACTCTGTACCATACGATGCAAAGCGCGACGACATACTCTTCGGCTGGACATATATTTTCACGACCACATCGAACGAGGAATACCAGGCGCGAGTCAGTTTCGACCTGCAAGACTCGGTCATCTGCGATGATATCGTGGTGCCGCCGCAATACGCGCCGCCGCCCGCGCCAGAATCCGCCCAGGCGGCCGAAGCCCAAGAGGCTGCGATTGCCGTGGGACCGGCCAATGCGGGACCCGCCGGATTCGAACTGGGCGGCCACGTCGCCGGCTTGGATGGAGCAGCCGTTGCGGCGATGAAGAGCGCCAGGATGACATGGGTCAAGAAGCAAGTGAGACACGGCATATCGGACGGCAGAGACACCATCGCCCAGGCCCATGCCCAGGGCTTCAAGGTGCTGCTGGGCGCGCTCGGGAGCAAGAGCCAGTTGGCGAGCAATTTTGACGGCTATGTCGCGGAATTCGCCGAATACGTGGCGCATCTGGCCAGGCTTGGCGCGGACGCCATTGAAGTGTGGAACGAGCCCAATATCGACCGCGAGTGGCCCGCAGGTCAGATCAATGGCGGCTCATACACGCGGCTGCTGCAAGCCGCATACCAAGCCATCAAGGCGGCCAACCCGGCCACGCTTGTCATCAGCGGCGCGCCGGCGCCAACCGGCTACTTCGGCGCAGCTGGCTGTGGAGACGGCGGCTGCAATGACGATACCTTCATGGCGCAGATGGCGCAAGCAGGCGCCGTCCAATACATGGACTGCCTGGGCTTGCATTACAACGAGGGCGTCCTCAGCCCGACGCAAACCAACGGCGACCCGCGCGGCTACTATCCCACGTACTTCTTTGGAACCATGCTGCAGCGGGGCGCGCAGTACTTTCCCGCTAGCAAAGTCTGCTGGACTGAACTGGGCTATCTGAGCGGCGAAGGCATGCCCTCCGGAATCCCGGCTGGTTTCAATTGGACGCCGAATGATCCGGTGACGGTTGGCGAACAAGCACAGTGGTTGGCGGACGCGGCTCGTCTATCGCGCAATTCCGGGCGCGTTTCGCTGATGATCGTGTGGAATGTGAACTTCACAGCCTGGGGCGCCGATCCTCAGGCCGGTTACGCCATCATTAGGCCCGGCGGCGGCTGCCCCGCGTGCGGCGCGCTTGCCGGCGCTATGGCGGGCTAAGTCTAACCAAGCCTGTTCAACGGATATGAGGAAGGGCCCTGTAAAGTTGTAGGGCCCTTTTTCATTGGCTGGACTTTGCCCGGCGCGAGCGTGACTTGGGGAGAATTCTTTGGCGATTTCGCGGTGAGTACGCCGCGATTTTGACATGTCCAGCGCAATTCGTTATAGTGAGCCGGTTGAAAAACGCGTTGCCAGAATAGCCCCGGCAACCGAAGTCGGAGAGCCAGGCGAAGCGCCGCAAAGGAGGTGAACCGGGCAATTATGTTGGAGGATTTCGTCATCGCATTTGCAATTCACAATTGACAAGGAGAATCAGTATGACCAGGATGCGTATTGTTGCATTGCTCTTAGTGCTAATCTTGGTATTGCCATCGGCAATGGCCCAGGATGAGCCAGTCATCTACATTTTTAACAATTCCGGCACACTCCAGTTTGACGCCGGCGGCAGCGATCCCGATGTATTGCAGCGCGTGCAAGATCATATCGCCGAGCAATCGGGCGTGCGTCCGGTCACCATTGTTCCAGGCGGCGCTGCCAGCGCGACCGAGCAATTGAACCTCCTGCTAGGCTCGAGTGACCCTGTCGACCTCTTCCAGGCGCCCGGCAATGGCTGGCACGACTACGCCATGGCGATCATCCCGATTACCGATCTGCTGGCGGAGCACGGTCAGAACATCATGCAAGTCATTCCCGAGCAGCAGTGGGATATCATGCGCAACGCCGATGGCGAAATCATGGGCATCCCGCGCTCGACGCCGACCAGCCCTTACATCACCTGGGTGCGACAGGACTGGCTTGACGAGCTCGGCCTGGAAGTGCCGACGACCTGGGATGAGCTGGAAGATACGATCGACGCTTTCCTGGCGCATAATCCCGAAGCCATGGTCGCCACGCGCCCGGGGGACATTCGCTGGACGACTCTCGGCGGCTTCACGCCCAATGGCCATTCCAACTGGCTCGACCCTGAAGATGGCATGGTTAAGCCTTGGGTCTTGCAGCCCGGCGTCCTCGATTGGGTGACCGAGCTGAATTCCTGGTGGGAAGCCGGCTACTTCTTCCCCGATACTTTCACGCGCTTTGACGCGCCGGAGCTGTTCCGCACTTGCAACCTGGGCGTCTGGATGGGCTGGTATTCGCGCATTACGCTGATCACGCCGCAGATTGAAAGCGGCTGCGAAGGCATCGCCTGGGCCCGCACCAGCATCACGACTGACATGGGGTATATCGCCACCGCTCGCCCGCAAAACGCCAGCGCTTACGCCGTCACGCGCAAAGCGGAGAACCCGGCGGCGGTCATCCAGTTCATGGACTGGGTCTATAGCGCCGACACCACCGACAATCAGTTGACCGCGCGCTACGGCATCAAGGGCGAAATGTGGGATTACCTCGATGAGGAAACCAGGCTAGTCAACCCGGACTTGAGCTTCGGCTACGTCAGCGAATACATGCTGCCCAACCTTAATGTCGAGATTCGCTACAGCCTGGACGACCCGTCCCGCGCCTGGCACGTGGAATACCTCGGCAGCCAGCTCATCGACCTGGGCGACGCCAAGTGGCCCTTTGATGGCGGGCTGGCATACAATCTGAGCCGCATCGCCGATGAAGTCCCCACGCTGGGCGACCTCAACCGGCTCCTGGACGAACAGACCATTCTGTTCATCACCGGCCAGCGCCCGCTCGATCAATGGGACGACTTCATGAACGACCTGGAGCGCGCCGGCATTAACGACTGGGTCAACGCCATTTCCGCTCAATACAACGAACTGGGCGGCGTATAGTCCAGTTTCCACAAGTGGCGGGAGGCTGCCTTATGTCTCCCGCCACCTCAAATGAGCGCTAATCCGTAGCTACTTGATACGGCATAGCCAGGAGTGCCTAGCTCTGGGCGAGACCTACTGAATCCAATGGACAAGCCGAACGTACTCTTCATCGCAGTCGACGACTTGCGGACGGCGCTGGACTGCTACGGCGACAGCAACGCGATTACGCCGAATATCGATCGCCTCGCCGGGGGCGGCATGCTCTTTCAGCGCGCCTATTGCCAGCAAGCCGTTTGCAACCCCTCTCGCGCATCGCTGATGACCGGCTTGCGTCCTGATACCATCAAAGTCTGGGACCTCAAATCCCATTTCCGACATGAGCTGCCGGCCCGGCTGGCGGACCTGCCGCAGCATTGCGGCGGCACGCATTTCCGCGCGGCGCGGCCTGATGTCGTCACATTGCCGGAGTACTTCAAGCAGCATGGCTATATCGCGCGCTCGGTCGGCAAGATTTTTCACGGCTCGCCCCAAGCGCAGGATCCGCAATCCTGGTCTGGCGACGCGCTCCTCAATGTCGTCTGGAAAAGCGACGACTACCTGCTGCCGGAGAATCAAGCGCCCCAGGCTGAAAGCTGGCCCGGCTACAAGATGGCGGCCACCGAAGCTGCCGATGCGCCCGACAACGCCTATGGCGATGGAAAGGTCGCCGACGCCGCTTGCCAGCTCATCGCTGAATTTGGCGCTGATCCCTTCTTTCTGGCTGTCGGCTTCCGCAAGCCGCACCTGCCCTTCAGCGCGCCCAAGCGCTACTGGGATCGCTATGACGCGAGTGAAATCTCCTCGCCGGAATACGCGGAGAAGCCAGTCGGCATTCCCGACTTCGCTTGGCATAACAGCCGGGAGCTGCGCGGCTACAGCGATGTTCCAGACGCCGGCCCCATTCCCGACGATATGGCGCGCAAGCTCAGGCATGGTTATTACGCCTGCGTCAGCTATATGGACGCCCAAGTGGGCAAGCTGCTGGACGCCCTTGATGAGCAGGGACTGCGTGACAACACCCTCATCGTTCTCTGGGGCGACCATGGCTATCACCTGGGCGAGAAGGCGCTTTGGTGCAAAACAAGCAACTACGAACTGGATACGCGCGCGCCGCTGATTATTTCCGCGCCGGGCGCTGGCGTCGGTGATTGCGCCGCGCTGGTCGAGTTCGTCGACATCTACCCGACCTTGCTCGATTGCTGCGGTCTGCCGCCGCGCGCGGACCTGGAAGGCATCAGTTTGGCGCCGCTGCTGCAACAGCCGGACCTGCCCTGGAAGACCGCCGCCTTCAGCCAGTTTCCCCGCCCCTGGGCTTATCTCGGCGAGCCGGAAGTGATGGGCTATAGCATGCGCACGGAGCGCTATCGTTATACCGAATGGCAAGACTTTCGCTCGGGCGAGGCGCTTGATCGGGAGCTGTACGATCACGCTGAGGGGCAGGCTGAAATCGACAATATCGCCAGAAACGCGAGCTCCGCGCAGACCTTAAGCGACTTGTCCGCTCGGCTTCGCGCCGGCTGGAGAGGGGCGCTGCCGGAGGCGCATCTTGAGCCTTCTGCCCAAGCGCCAGGCGGGGCCCGATGACCGCGCGCAGCAGCATGATGCCAAACAGTCGCTATTCGCCGCCAGTCGCCAGTGACGGGAAATGGCGCCGGCTTTTGAAGCGCATCTGGTTCTACCGCTTCTATTATCTGTTAGCCTTGCCGGGCATCCTGTATTTCATCATATTTCATTATCTGCCCATGATTGGCATCGTAATCGCCTTCAAGGACATCTCGCCCTTCGGCGGCGTCACCGGCATTATTGAAGCGCCCTGGGTGGGCCTGAAGCACTTCAACCGCTTTTTCAACTCCATCTTCTTTTGGAATGTCATCGAAAACACCGTGGTCATCAGCGGCTTGAAGATCATTTTCGGCTTTCCCGCGCCTATTATATTCGCGCTCATGCTCAATGAGGTCTTTCGCGTCAAGTTCAAGCGCTTCGTGCAGACGGTTTCGTATTTGCCGCACTTCATCTCCTGGGTGGTGACCACGGGTCTGGTGACGGCGCTGGTGGCGACGAGCGGCGGACTGTTTACGGAGTTTCTGAATGAATTAACCGGCGAGCGCTGGACATTCCTGACCAATCCCGATCAATTCCGCGGCATATTGACGCTCACTCACGTCTGGAAAACCATCGGCTGGAGCAGCATTCTTTACCTGGCCGCCATGTCCGCGATTGACCCGGCGCTATATGAGGCGGCAGCCATCGACGGCGCCAACCGCTACCAAATGGCGCGCCATATCACGATTCCCAGCATCGCCTTCGTCATCACTATTCTCTTCATATTTGAAATCGGGAACCTGCTTGACGCCGGCTTTGAACAGATCCTGCTGCTCTACTCGCCGGCGGTTTACAGCGTCTCGGATATCATCGATACCTACGTCTATCGCGAAGGATTGCTGGGACTGAAATATTCGTTTGCCGCGGCCGTCGGCTTGTTCAAAGGCGTCATGGCCTTCTTGTTCTTGATTGCAGCTAATACCCTGGCCAACCGACTGGGCCAGCCGGGTCTCTGGTAGGAGAAGGCGGATGCTCAAGCTGTCACGCAACGAAAAGTTCGCTCACACCACAATATACTTGCTGCTAATTCTGCTGACGCTGGCCTTCCTGATTCCCTTTATCATCGTCTTTTCCACCTCATTCATCAGCGACGCCGAATTCGCTCGCCGCGGCGGCTACGTGCTCTACCCC
>LXNI01002647.1_pt1 | contig 11853 bp, 14 predicted proteins | sample 809091 | NCBI WGS metagenome assembly LXNI01 (sample SAMN04870527, study PRJNA318959) | sponge metagenome | biome: 01000161; feature: marine sponge reef; material: water | host: Sarcotragus foetidus | place: Greece: Milos, Mediterranean Sea | collected 2013-05-29 | depth 5-7 m | reverse complement strand
TTGGAAAACCGGCAGACCGGTTTCCCACAGCTACCGCAGCCTCGGCGACTACGGCGGATCGGTACGAGACGGTGATCGGAATCAACCTCGGAAAGGTACAGGTGCGCCGGCCCTCTGGCCGGCTGCCGCCGAAGGCGGCCAAGGTAACGCGCCGCCGAAGGCGGCTCCGCTCTGGCAGGCCGCCGGGAGGACTCGGCGGAGGTCGGGAGGGAGTACAGCGGGCGGACGATGCCCTGGTAGTGCCTCAGGGCGCCGCGCGAAACGGGGAACTACGCGAAGAAGGCGAGCCGGACCATGGCAGCCGCGACCGGCGCGCCAACGGCCGCCACGACGCCGACGAGGATGCCCAGCGTCCACTTCAGCGTCCGGAGTTCGCCTAGCACGCCGTCCATCTTGCCCTCCAGGCTGCCGATACGGCCGTCCATCTTGGCCTCCAGGCTGCCGAAGCGGGCGTCCATCTTGGCCTCCAGGCTGCCGAAGCGGGCGTCCATTTTGGCCTCCAGGCTGCCGATGTGGGTGGCCAGGGCGCTCATGCGGCGGTCGACACGTGCCACGTCGTTCTCGTAGGCGGTCATGCTTTCGCTCGTCACCAGCCTGCTCTCCCGATCGGCGATGAGGTCGAGCAGGGCGCGAGCCTGTCCGGGCGCGAAGCCGGCTTCTTCCAGTATCCGGCAGGGATCCCCATGCCGGTAGTGTACTTCCGCGTTCTCTGCCGTCACTTGGTTCTCCTTCGTTCGCTCGGGCTCGGGTCGTCCGCCGGAACCGGCGGAGATCCTCGGCTTCTGAAGACCAGGACGGAATTCGGCGCAACGGAATAGCTACCCCTGCTTCGCCGCCCTGAGCGCCCGGTACGGCACCACGGCAAACAGCGGCACGACCACCAGGGCAATGAACACCCAAGCCAGCGTCCCGTAGCCGCTGGCGACCAGATCGATGATCCCGAACGTCGACAGCCCGGCCGCGGCAGCGCTTCAGGGCGCCGCGACGTGGGGAAGGCGCTGCATGGCCGCGTCGAACGTGTAGACGCCGTCCAGCAGTTCGCCGTCGCTGGCCGCGGTCCGGAGCGCCTTGAACACGATCAGCGCGTCGGCGAAGCCGACTCCCCTGGCCGACCCCGTTTCGCCAGCCGCCCCGTCGCTGCGGTAGGCGTGGAGAGCTCGCCACACGACCTGGTCGTCTTCGAAGCGGATTCCCGGTTCGCTGAACAACCGTTCAAGGACGGCCACCAGTTGAGCCTTGGGAAGTCCGTACTTCTTGCCGGAGAGCGTCCAGATCGTCTCCACCAGGACCACATCGGTGACAAGGATCGTCTCGCCGCCGCCGAAGACAGCGTCTGCGCGATCCGCCTGCGCTTCGTCGTCCTGGAGCAGGTAGCGGAGCAGGACGCTCGTGTCGACTGCGATCAAGGCCTCGGCACGTCGAGTGCGCTCCGCAGCGACTCGTCGTCGCTCATCGCCGGGTCGCCGGCGACCTGCCGCAGAAAGCCTCTGGCCGCGCCGGCCTCCTTCCGCACAATGGTGATGCGGCCGTTGGCGACGAAGCAGCGGTACTCGTCGCCGGGTTCGATGCCGACTTCCCTGCATTGAGCGATGGGGAGCGTGATCTGGCGTTTGGCGCTCACTCGCGGCATGGTTTCGTCCCTTCGCGGATGGCCGATGGAGCGAAGGCTAGCCCTGTTCTTTACTGCAAGTCAAGAGGTAAAGAACGCCGCCGCCCCGGCGACCGCGCGAAACGGAGAACTACGCGAAGAAGGCGAGCCGGACCAGGGCGGCCGCGACCGGCGCGCCAACGGCCGCCACGACGCCGACGAGGATGCCCAGCGTCCACTTCAGCGTCCGGAGTTCGCCTAGCACGCCGTCCATCTTGCCCTCCAGGCTGCCCATGCGGCCGTCCAGGGCGCTCATGCGGCGGTCGACGCGTGCTTCCAGGGCCTCGAACCTGGCCGTCAGCTCGAGCCGGAGCGCGTCGTTCCTCTCCCTGACCTCTTGCCGGAGACCCTCGACGACCATGACGAGGCCATCGATACGTCCCTCGACCGACGCCATCCTCTCCTTCAGTTCGCCCAGACCGCTCTTGAGGATCGCAACGTCGTTCTCGTAGGCGGTCATGCTTTCGCTCGTCACCAGCCTGCTCTCCCGGTCGGCGATGAGGTCGACCAGAGCACGGGCCTGTCCGGGCCCGAAGCCGGCTGCGCGGAGTGAACGGCTTCGGCGAGACTCTCCGCTTCCCGGTCGAACGCGATGTACTGAACGCCATTCGACCGTCCAACCGTCGCGTCGTCACAACCCGCCTCGAAGAGTGCCTCGGTTTTCGGATCGGCCTGCAGGTCGGTGCCCTCGACGATCAGGGTGAAGTGATGGACGGGCATCTATTGTCGTTCGAACGTGCGCAGCAAATCCTCTTCCAGAGGGGCGTCAAGGTCGTCCGGCACGACGAACCGGCCCTTGTCGATGCCGAAGATCGGCCGCTCCTCTTCCATGGCGACGAGCTTCGCGACGGGCTGACCGGCGCGGGTGATCACCACTTCCTGGCCGGCGGCTACTTCCCGCAGGAGTCGCGAGAGGTGCGTCTTTGCTGCATGGACGGTGACCTGCTTCATGGCAAGGTGACCGTAGACCAAGTCCATGACCAAGTCGAGTGGTGCGCTGCTTGAGCACTACGCCCGGCTGTACGGCGAGGGGAAGGTGGCGCTCGCGGGAGCGGCGCGCGATGGCGGCGTCGATACGCGGGATCTACCTAGCTGCGCCTGCTGCGTTGTCCCTGAACGCCCGGTACGGCACCACAACAAACAGCGGCACAACCACCAGGGCAATGAACCCCCACGCCAGCGTGCCGTAGCCCCTGGCGACCAGGTCGATGATCCCGAACGTCGACAGCCCCGCGGCGGCCACGAGCACGCCAACCGCGGTCCCCGCCTTCTGCACCCGCGTCAGCTTTCCCGAAGCCGGCCTCCACCGGCGCGGCAGGTCGTCGAGGTTGCTCTCGACTCGCCTCAGGAGCGCGTGAATCGAACCGACAGCGGTTTCGATCAGCGTCCAGCCGGCGACGAGGCCGAAGATCGCGATCCACAGCGCCGCTCCGCCGGCGCGGCCATCGGCCGCGGCTCCAATCAGCGGCAGCCAGGGCACTTCCGCTTCCATCACGGAGGCCTGCGGCGACCGGAGCAGGCAGGCCAGGGTCAGCGCGAATGGCACGGTCATCGCGACTCCGGCGAGAGCGCCTGACGAGAAGGTCTCGCTCCTCCGGGTCTGCCGATGCAAGCAGAACAGCACGGCCGGCACGACGGCGACGTTGTAGGCGACGTACAGCGCTGCAGCGACGATCACCTCCAGCACGCCGCCTTCCGTCGCGGGCGCGGGCGCGTACACCACCGCCACCGGCTGCGCGACCGTCGCCGTCGCCGCCGGCGCACCCACCCCCTCAACCGGCGCCGTCAACACCAGCACCGCGAACGCGCAATACCCCAGATACAGCGCCGCACTGCCCCAGGTCTTCGCCTTCTCGATGAAGCCGGAACCTCGCCACGACAAGAACCCGACGCACGCCAGCGCGATCGCCAGGCTCAGCAACTTCGGAAGCCCGACAGTCTGCTGCAGCACCTCGCCGATCGCCGCGGTCATCACGGCGATCACCAGCATCATCATGCTCAGAATCAGCAGGTCGACGAGCCACCACAACGGCCCGACCAGGTTCCGGCTCCACGTCTTGTAGTCGTACGCCCCGGCGAGCCGCGCCAGCTCGAAGGACAGCGCCATGACGACGGCGAAGCAGACGGTGATGATCGCGACGGACAGCCATCCCCGGTTGCCGAAGCGGCCGGCGTACTCGACGACCTCCCGGCCCGTGGCGTAGCCGCCGCCGATGATCATCGACTGGGCGATGATCGCCGGCAGGACGAGGGTGTGGAAGCGGGTCGGCGCCCGGTCCGGCATCGCGGGTGTCCCGGCGGTCAGTCGCCGACGCGCTCGAAGCGGATGGGCGGGATGGCCGGCTCAAGCGGCGCCGAAACGGCGTTGATCTCCCCGGCGTTGTCGTAGTCGAAGCGGACCTTGAGCCCGCCGAACCCCGAGGCGAGGCGGTCGGCCGGAAGGTCGTAGGGGACGCTGAACACGTCGTAGTGGTAGTGCCGGAGCGGAATCTCGATGCCGACGACTTCGAGGACCAGCCCGTCTCCCTCGACTCGCACCGAAGCCTTGCCGTATCCCGCGTGCTCGTAGTCGCCGGCGTAGTCGGCGAGCGCGTGCGACGGGCTCGTACCCGCCACCGCCGCCGCGAGATCGGCCTTCTTCGCCTCCTCGCCCTTCGCCTTCGCTTCGGCTTCGCGCTTGCGCGCCCTGGCGGCCCAGTCGATGGGTTCAAGGCCGAGCAACCGGTCGAACGCGTTGCGCACGACGAGCGCGGGCACCGTCCCGGTGTGCGACGTGTTGGAGAGGGCGACGACGCCGATCTGCTCGTCGGGCAGCCACTCCATCGCGGAGATGAAGCCGTCGATGCCGCCGCCGTGGCTGATGTGCTTGCGGCCCCGGTAACCGCCCACCATGAGGCCCAGCCCGTAGCTGGGATCGCTGATCTCGGGGCCGTCCTTCAGCCGCTCCCGGAGCGGTCCGGTCATCACCATCTGCGGTAGCTGCATGAGCCTCGCCGACTCCTCCTTCAGGAGCTGCGTGTCGCCGACCTTCCCGTAGGCGAGGTGGAACAGCACGTAGCGGGCGAGCTCGCGGGCGGACGTGTTGATCGAACCGGCGGGGCCGATCGCGTCGATGTTTCGGAACGGCACCCGCTCGATCTCCTGCTGCGCGCCGTAGCCGTAGGAGAAGTCGTCGTCCTGCTGCATCCCGTCGACGGAGAAGTTGGCCCGCTCCATGCCGAGGGGCCGGAGGATGCGCTCCTCGACGAGCTCCTCCCAGGACTTGCCACCGATCCGCTCAGCGACCACGCCGGCGGTGAGGAACATCAGGTTCTGGTACTGGTACTTGCTCCTGAACGAGGCGGACGGCTCCAGGTGGTGGAGACCGGCCATCAGCTCGGCGCGGCTCTTGCCCGTGGCCAGCCAGTACAGGTCGTGCCTGGGCAGGCCCGAGCGGTGGCTCAGCAGGTCGACGGCGGTCATCTGCTCCGTCGCCACCGGGTCGTGGAGGTGGAACTCGGGGAGCACGGTACGGATCGGCGCGTCCCAGGCGAGGGCGCCTTCGTCGACGTACATGGCCAGCAGGGTGGCGGTGAAGGACTTCGTGTTCGAGCCAATGGCGAAGAGCGTGTCCGCCGTCGCGGGGAGCTCCTGCTCGACGTTGCGCCAGCCGTAGCCTTTCGCGTAGACGATCTCGCCGTCTTCGACGATCGCGACGCCGAGGCCGGGGACCTTCCACTCGGCCATGACGGATTCGACCCAGGGGTCGAAGCCGTCGAGGCGGGGGTCGGGCGTTTGGGCGGGGAGGGGGGTGGTGAGGGAGAGGGTGAGGGTGAGGGCTGCGAGGAGCGGTGCGTACGGCGTGCGGCGGCTGCGGCGTGATCGACCCATGGAGTACACCTTAGCCCCGCGCTTGACAATCTGGCGAACAACTGGTGATGTCATGGCATCACAAGCATGGAGGCGATGACATCATGCGGAGTACGGTGCGGATAGACGACAACCTCATGGAGGCACTGCGCACTCGCTCCGAGGAGGAGGGCCTGAGCATGACTCGCATGCTGAACCGGCTGTTGCGGTCCGGCCTGGCCGCGGAGACGGCGGCCGCCCGCCGGCCGAGGTTTCGACAGGCAACCGCGCGCATGGGCCGGGCCCGGGTCGATCTCGACAAGGCGCTCTCGCTCGCCGCTGCGCTCGAGGACGAAGAGATCGTCCGCAAGCTCTCCATGAGGAAATGACCGACCCATGATGATCGTCGACGTCAATGTCCTCCTGTACTCCGTCAACGAGGACGCCGAGAACCACGAGCCGGTCCGCTCCTGGTTGGAGGATGCGCTGGACGGGGACGAGACGGTGGGTCTGCCGTGGATCGTCTTGCTGGGCTTTGTCCGGATAGCGACGAACCCACGGGTGTTCCCGGCGCCGTTGCCGGTCGACGAGGCGCTCGACAGAGTGGAACAGTGGTTGGACGTGCATGTCGTCACGGTCGTCACGGAGAAGACCGACCACTGGCCCGCGCTCCGGGGTCTGCTCGACTACACGGGAACGGCCGGGAACCTGACAACCGATGCGCACCTCGCGGCGTGCGCCATCACCCACGACGCGACGCTGGTGTCCTGTGACGGCGACTTCGCGCGCTTCGAGGGCCTTCGATGGAAGAACCCCCTGCGAGAGACGCCGGGATGAGGAGCGGTTTCATCGTGTCGGGGCTCCTCGCGGCGCTCCTCCTCACGGGTTGCAACGGAGCGACCGACGGGGCGGACGAAGCGCCGACCCAGCACTTCGACATCGTCTTCCAGGGCGCCCGCGTCATCGACCCCGAGCGGCGCCTCGACGAGATCCGCAACGTCGGCATCCGCGGCGACACCATCACCGCCCTGACCGAGGACCCCCTCGCCGAATCCCTCGCCGACGGCGGCGTCCTCATCGACGCGTCCGGCCTCGTCCTCGCGCCGGGCTTCGTCGACCTCCACGCCCACGGCCAGGGCCCGGCGTCGCGCGAGTACCAGGCAAGGGACGGCGTGACCACCGCGCTCGAGCTGGAATGGGGCGTCGCCGACGTGGGGGCGTTCCTGGATGCCAGGCGGGGGAAGTCGCTCGTCAACTACGGCGCCACCGTGAATCACGGCGCGTTGAGGGGCCTGGAGATCGTCCCGCAGGACGAACGGCCGGAGCTCGAGGCGGCCTTCACGGCGGCCAGCTCCGCCGACGAGCCGCTCACCGCCGAGCGCGACGCCGCGGACAGCACGTACTACTCCGAACTGCCGCCCGAGCGTTTCCCCGCCATGCTGGAGCGTCTGGAGCAGGGACTCGAGGAAGGCGCCCTGGGGATCGGCCTCGCCGTCCAGTACTACCCCGGCGCGAGCCGCCGGGAGATCGTCGAGGTGTTCCGCTTCGCCGGCGAGAAGCGGGCCACCATCCACACCCACGTCCGTTCGATGACGATCGAGGCGATGCAGGAAGTCCTGGCCAACGCGGTCGCCACCGGGGCGCCCCTGCACATCGTCCACGTGAACAGCATGGCCCTCGGCGAGATCGACACCGTGCTCGACCTGATCGGCGGCGCGCGCCGCCTGGGGCTCGACGTGACGACGGAGGCCTACCCCTACACCGCCGGCTCGACCAGCCTCCACAGCACGATCTTCGACGAGGGCTGGCAAGGCCGCCTGGGCATCGACTACGGCGACCTCCAGTGGGAGGCGACGGGAGAGAGGCTGACCAGGGAGACCTTCGAGCGCTACCGCCGCGAGCGGGGCACCGTCATCCTGCACTTCATGAAGGAAGAGTGGATCGAGACGGCGCTCGGGAACAACTGGGTGATCGTCGCCTCCGACGGCATGCCCTACGCTCCGAAGGCGCACCCCCGCACGGCTGGCACCTTCTCACGCGTCCTGGGCCGCTACGTCCGCGAGCGGGGCACGCTCGACCTGATGACGGCCCTGTTGAAGATGACCCTCCTGCCGGCGGACCGCGTGGCCTCGATGTCCGAGCAGATGAGGCGCAAGGGGCGGATCCAGGTCGGCGCCGACGCGGACATCGTCGTCTTCGATCCCGAGACGGTGATCGACACCGCCACGTTCGAGGGCGGGCTGTCGTTCTCGGAGGGGATCGTCCACACGATGGTGAATGGGGTGTTCGTGGTGCGGGACGGGGAGACTGTGGAGGGGGTTGCGCCGGGGCGGGGGATTGTTGGGCGGTTTGGGGGGGAGCAGTAGCGGCAGGCGATCGACGTCGCAGGCGTTGGCCTCCACGGCTGGACCCGCAGATCCTCCTGCGCGCCATCGCCGGTCGCCGCGTCGCACACTTGGGGATCAAAGCTGCCTCACGTTCCGGCCTCAGTACCGATGCCTGCCGGGACCAGTGAGCGCCGACGGACACCCGGTTCGGACGAACGAAAACGGCGGCAGACGAAAGGCGCTCGCGGGGCGCTGCGACACCTAGAGATCGCTGACGGTATCCCAAATGGCAGCGATGAACGCACACGCGCTTTCCAGATCGTTTCTGCGGCGAACATAGTGGCGAGGCGCAGTGAAGACTGCACCATGCTGCACGTCAATGGACATGCAGAGCCTGTTTGCTGGAACGCGATTCTTGATGGCGAGGTGCTCGACATGCATCATCGCCAAGGTGGCGACATACTCACCCATCTCTTTTCGCTTCTCTTTGCTCGTTCGCGTAGAGGCGTCATCCTTCGTCATGCGCAAAACTGCCGCGCCCGCCTCGTCTCGCTCACCCTTGCGGCCGTACACCAGCAGGTCGGCGTACACGGATACTTGGACATCAGCGATGACCAGTTTGCTTTGCTGGAGCGGTGACGGGAGAAACCTGTACGTCTCAAGCTTGTCGAGCATCTCTTCGATGTCTCTAAGAACGTCGATTGACTTGCGGGCGTCGTCCTTGAGCATCGGCCCCAAGTCTGAGTCGAATTCACGTAAGGAAAGCTCTCGTTCGGCTTCGCGCAGGACTTGAGGATCGTGGTCGGGGTCCACGAGGAATTTACGAATTGGCGCGCGCGCGTCACGGTATCGCGCCACAATATACTCCTTTTTTGGCTCACGCGCACGTTTCACTATGCTCTTGCGTGCCGTGTCTGACGAGACCATGAAAGTCGCCAGCTCATTCACTGAGATACGAGGAGAATTGGTAGTCATGGAAGAACCTCTTGGGGCCGTTGAGCTGAAGGCGCACTTGGGCGAGAGAACGATGTGCCGGCTAGTCGCGGCCTCGAAGTGACGCACTACCCGATTTCGAAGGTGTAGGTAGTATTCTCGGCGTCAACACTCGTGATGCTTCGTCGTCCAGGATTGGGCGGCGCTTGCCGCGTTCGGGCAAAGGTACTGGACTGGAGCAAGGGCCGTCAACGGAACTGGAGTTACTCCGGTCTCGTGGGCAGTCTACGGCCTTTCGGTGATAGCCGGTAGAGTTTGGCCTTGGCTTAGCGGACGTGCTCCTTCTTCAGGACTACCGAGCCCTGGCCCGGTTACGGCCTCCCCGTTGGCCGGGGTCGGTGCGGCGCTGGCGAGCAGACTCCAAAGGTCAGCCGGGGCCGCCTGCGTCGTGGTCGGGCACGCGTCGCGCTACGAACATACCGATGAACGAAGCCTGAGGAAACGTGCGGGATAAGACGGACTTCGCGGCTGCATAGTGCGCTCCTGTCGTGAGAATGTCGTCGACAATGGCGATCCGTTTGGGCTTGGGCCGCGAGGCGGTTTCCTTGACTCGATCGCGTTCCGCGATCTCCGGTGGGCGAGGCCGTTCACCAGTCGGCTTTTCATGGGCCGCGACTGTACTTTCGTCTTGGACGAGGAGTTGGAGCACGTTCCATGCTTGACTAGGCCGAGCGGCACGGAGCATCCGCTCGAGACGGTCGTCGTAGAACTGGTCATCTAGTGCCTTGGACGGCGGCATCGGTACGAACGCATGGCCCTCCGGAGGGACTGGAACTACAGCACGCCGGAACGCTGCAGCGATAGTGCTAATCGCCTCCTCCTTGTACCTCCATTCAGGTCTCCCGCGCTTGCTCATCGGCTTTTTGAAGTTCGAGATCAGGTTGTTGGTCGGGCTGTAGGCGTAGCCCCGCCCAGCAACGTACTCGCCGAGAAAGTAGCAGCGGTCCTCGTCGTTGAGCCAGTGGTGGTCGGGCCGCGTCAGCTCGTCGATTCGGGTGAAGCGATCAGGCAAGCTCACGTCGGATGGCCGTGTAGTCTTGAACTCGAATCGCCCCCTTTTCGGCTAGGCGTGCAGGCCAGGTCAACCGCGGGTTCCGAAGCAGTTGTCGAGGACGAAGAGTCTTCGCCCTTGGTGCAGGGCCGCGCGTGCCTGAGTCAGCGTGCCAGAGGTTTCGCCAGCTTCAACGATGATGGTGGCTTCCGTCAGCGCTGACATCACGACGTTGCGCTCGGGAAAGAACAGGCGGTTGCGACGATAGTCTTGCGACTCGTACCGTCTTAGGGGAACCGGGCTCACGACGAGAAATTGCGCGGCGATTCGACGCTGCAACTCCGCATGATCCCTCGGATAGGCATGAGACAGAGGCGTACCGATGACCGCGATAGTACGGCCTCCACACGTGAGCGCAGTGTCATGAGCGACTCGATCAATACCGCCAAACCGGATACGACCGTGAAGTTGTCTGAGACGAGTTGACGCACGAGAGCCCGTGTACGCGTACATCCGGCCATTGACGGTTTTCGGGTTCCGACTACAGCGACGCACCGAGAAGAAACGAGGTCCCAACATCCTTGGTAGTAGAGAAGCTCAACTGGATGGGCCGCATCTCGCAGTTTCTTTGGATATTCGCTGGCACCATTCACGCTTACTCCGAACCTTGAGATATCGGCTTCCGCAAAACGCTCCTTGACGGCGGTGGCGCAACTTAGGGCATCCTCCTCCGACACGAAGTGCGATGGCACACGCTGGGGATGCTCGGCAAACCGCTTCGCGAGAGACTTGAAGGTGGTACGCGGGTCGGACCACAGAACTTCATACGCTCCCATCTCTCGGAAGGGCGAGATGGCCCGCTCTTCAAACGAGGATTCAACGGGGAGCGGCAGCGTTCCGTTGGCGTCTTGATCGACGGCTGGCATTCCGAACAAAGTGACTGTAGCAGATGTGGCCACGAGCTATGCTCCAGTTTTACGCCCCATTACCGCTCCCATAGTGCCAGCTTTTCTCCGCACAGGCAAGACCCGACCCCGAGTGGCCACCCGGACGCCCGCCGATATCGCCTCTCAGCCCTCCTAGATCTCGCCGACGCGACCGGCACCGCCGGTGCCTGGATGGTTCAGCAGGCTCCGGCCCAGGGCGTCCAAGGCAGTGGCGACGGTGAGCGCCACAAATGGACTGACCGACCTTTCCTGGGCCACAGTGGGAGTATCGAGCGCGTACCAGACCGAGAAGGGTACGGTCCAACCAACGAACGCAGCACGAAGGGCGAGTTCGCGGCGTGGTCGTCAGATCGATCGCTTCACCGCTGCCCTGGAGCCCAAGGGGCCGCTCGATGCGGTCGTGCTGACGGTCACCTAGAGGTGTCGCTCCCGGCAGAGATGGTCCCTGCGGGAGGGTTGCGCCAGAGGCGGGCGCCGTGAAGTGACGAGACTCGCGTACACTCGAACACGGCCGAGGTGGCTCACTTTCCAAACGTTGGGTGGCTCAGTTTCCGGGCGTTGCCGACAGCCGGTGAACGTGGTTCAGCAACGCGACGTTGTTGTGATGATCGGCGCGGGCCGGCGGGATGATCCCCGGAGGTGGGGAGGGAGTGCAGCGGGCGGCCTATGCCATGGTGAACAACGTCGAGATCGTGCTCCCCAACAGGCTTACGAAGCAAGAAGACGCAGGAGCTGAGAGACTTCCTCGTGTAGCACTGCGGCCGACTCCATTCGGCTCAGGAGGTAGTTGAGAGCGTTCCGCTGACTGGGGGTCAAGCTGCCTTGACCCTTTTCTACAACGTCCAGGGCCTTCGAGGACTTCGGAGAAATCCAGCGGCGTTCTCTAGCTTCGGCGCGGATACGCATGGCGGCCAGACCGAGTGTGTGATTGGTGCTCCTCGGCTTAACAGGGTCCCGAGCGGGCGGTGGACCCGATTGCTCACTCCCGGGCACCTGCGGGGGATGTCCCGCCGGTTGTTGAAGTTGGGGAGTAGGGTGGCGGCTCTCCGGCCCGGTAAGCGGGCCGATTTCAACCAAGAAAGGAGCACGCCACCCATGGTCAATCATGGCAGTCGGAAG
>LXNI01002646.1_pt1 | contig 11853 bp, 13 predicted proteins | sample 809091 | NCBI WGS metagenome assembly LXNI01 (sample SAMN04870527, study PRJNA318959) | sponge metagenome | biome: 01000161; feature: marine sponge reef; material: water | host: Sarcotragus foetidus | place: Greece: Milos, Mediterranean Sea | collected 2013-05-29 | depth 5-7 m | reverse complement strand
GCCACAGCCAGCTTTCGGTCACGGTCGCACACCCCCGGTGCGGCGGCGGAGTATACGGGCGGGATGTGATCGTTCTGGCACGCAGCGAGGGGTCAGCGCACGGACTCGTGGAACGTCGTGGCGATGTGGCCTTCGGCGGCGAGGCGGTCGTACTCCTCGTCGGAGACGCCCAGGAGTTCGCGGTAGACGTAGTCGTTGTCCTGGCCGAGGGCGACGGGGGGGCGGCGGATGCCGCCCTCGGAGGCAGGGAGCCGGTAGAGAGGCGTGGGATAGGAGTAGACGCCGATGTCGTCCTCGATCTCGCAGGGCTCGTAGAGGCCGTGGGCCTGCACGTGGGGATCGCCGAGGACGCGCCAGGAGTGGAGGACGGGGGCGGCGGGGACACCGACTTGCTGCAGGCGGTGGAAGAGCGCCTCGTCCTCGAATCCACGTGTCCACTCAGCGATCTTCTCGTCGAGGAGGTCCTGGCTGGCGGCACGGCCTGCCCCAGTCGCAAGCTCGGGACTCCCCGCCCAGTCGGGGTCGCCCATGACGCCGCGGAGCGCGACCCACTCTTCATCGTTGGAGACGGTGATGGCGATCCAGCAGTCGTCGCCGTCGCCGCTTGCCTCGGCGGGGAGGCAGGGGTAGACGCCGCAGGGGGCGACGCCGTCGGCCGCGTAGATGGAGCGATTCCCGATGGCGTCCTGGACGTTCCCGGTGAGGGCGTAGTCGAGGTAGGCCTGGGAGAACATGGCGGCGGCGTTCTCGGCCTGGGCAAGCTCGATGAACTGGCCCTTGCCGGTGTTGTTGCGATGCCACAGGGCGAGGAGCACGGAGAGCGCGATCTGGGTGCCGCTCACGTAGTCGGCGGCGAAGACGCCGAGGATCGGCTCTTCGGGCTGGTAGCCGCGCAGCAGCTGGTGTCCCATGACGCTCTCGAGGTGGATGCCGAGCGTGCGGGCATCGGAGTACTCGCCGGTGAGCCCGTAGCCGGAGGCGCGCACGAAGATGATGTCGTCACGCTGCTCGCGCAGCCAGTCGTAGGTGATACCCAGCTTCTCCATGGTGCCGACGGTGCTGTTCTCGATGACGGCGTCGGCCTGGGCGATGACGCGCCCGAGAATCTCGCGGCCCTCGGGGCGGCGGAGGTCGACGGTAAAGCTGCGCTTGTTGCGGAACATCCCGACGAAGAGGGAGCAGTAGTTCCAGGAACGCGAACCGGGGTCGTTGTTGGGAAAGCAGATCGTGCTCGGGTAGGCCTTCACCTCGTCGGGGGTGGGGTGGGCGCGCGACCCGCGCGTGAGGGGCTGCCAGACGTACTGGTTCTCGGCCTTCAGCACTTCCGCGCCGAGGTCGCCGAGGATGGCGGTCGAAAAAGAGCCCGCCCACACGCCAGTGAGGTCGATAACGCGCACGCCTTCGAGGGGCAGGGGGACGCTCACGGCGCGCACCGTACGCGCTGGGAGCGAGCGTCGCGAGTAGCCGCGACGGCCTCAGAGGAGGGCATCGGCGAGCTCGGTGAAGGTGGGGACGGTGAGGTCGGGTTGGAGGGGCGAGTCCTCGTAGGGCATGTCGCGACGGTTCACGAAGACGGCGCGGTAGCCGCAGGCGCGCGCGCCAAGCACGTCGAAGGAGTTGGCGGAGACCATCAGGCACTGGGCCGGTTCGAGGCCGAGCTTCGCGGCGGCGTGGCGGTAGACGGCCGGGTGGGGCTTGAAGGCGCCCACCTCGCCTACCGAGATGACGGCGTCGAAGTCCCAGCCAATGCGGTTCGTGGCGAGGTGATCGAGGAAGTGCGCGTTGCCGTTGGAGAGAGCGACGAGGTCGTAGCGGCCGGTGAGACGTGCGAGAGCATCGAGCACCTCGGGGTAGGGCGAGAGGTCCTGCCAGAAGGCCATGATCGCGTCGTCGGTTCCGTCGTCGACGTCGATGCGGTTCAGGCGGAGGGTGTAGCGCAGGGCGCGGCGGCAGGTTTCGAGGTAGCCGCTGTGGCCGAGCATGAGGATGGTGTCCTGGTACTGTTCGATGCGCTGGCGGGCGCGCCACTGCGCCCAGAACACCGCTGCATCCACGCCGAGGCCGCGTTCGCGGAAGGAGCGCGCGAGCGGGGGCACGAGGCTGCCATCGAGGTCGAGCACTGTCCCGAAGAGGTCGAAGGTGAGGGCGCGGACGCCGTCGAGGCTGGTCATGGGGCGGGAGGATAGCCGGTCGGGGCGGCGGGAGCGCGGGCGGGGTTCGACAACAACGCCGAAAGTGTCCACGATTGCCGGTGACCCGCGACCACTCGGCCGGCGGGGGGAGCAAGGTATGAAGTTCGGAGTCTTCTTCGAGATATCGGTGCCGCGTCCGTGGGGACCGGAGACCGAGTACACGGTGTACCAGAACTGCCTGGAGCAGGCGCGGCTCGCGGACGAGCTGGGGTTCGACCAGGCGTGGGCGGTGGAGCACCACTTCCTGGAGGAGTACTCGCACTGCTCGGCGCCAGAGATCTTCCTGACGGCGATCGCGATGCAGACGAAGAACCTTCGCGTAGGGCACGGCATCGTGACCTGCGTGCCCGAGCTGAACAACCCGATTCGCTCGGCCGAGCGGGCGGCCGTGCTCGACCTGGTCTCGGGCGGGCGGCTGGAGTTCGGCACGGGCCGGTCGGCGACGTGGACGGAGCTGGGAGGCTTCGGCGCGAATCCGGACGAGACGAAGAAGACGTGGGACGAGTACGTGCGGGTCATCCCGAAGATGTGGACGCAGGAGCGCTTCAGCCACCAGGGGCGGGCGTTCTCGATGCCGGAACGCACGATCCTGCCGAAGCCGTACCAGAAGCCGCACCCGCCGATGTGGGTGGCGGTGACGAGCGTGGGCACGGAGATCGACGCGGCCGAGCGGGGGCTGGGCAGCCTCGGGCTCTCCTTCGGGGGCGTGGGCGAGCAGGCGCAGAAGATCGAGGGCTACCGCAAGCGCATCCAGTTGTGCGATCCGGTGGGCGAGTTCGTGAACGAGCAGGTGAACACGGTCAGCTTCCTCTACTGCCACGAGGACGACGAGAAGGGCGTGAAGACGGGCCAGCGCATGGCGGGCACGTTCAACTACCTGTCCGAACAGACGCTGGCGACGCGGCAGGCGTTCCCGACGCCCTCGTACCTGTCGCCGGGGCTGCTGTACCAGCTGCGGCAGGAATCGACGAGCGGTCCCGAGGGCAAGGTTCCGCAGGGGCTCACCATCGGCGACCCGCACCGGGTAGCGGAGGCGGTTCGCAGCTGGGAGGCAGCAGGCGTGGACCGCATCAACTTCCTGCTGAACGTGCACGAGACGGTCCCGCAGGAGGACGTGCTCGCTTCGATGCGGCTCTTTGCGAAGGAAGTGATGCCCCAGTTCGCCCAGGCGGACGAGGCTCCCGAACCCGCCGGCGCAACGGCGGCGGGTGGCGCCTGATGCCGCTGACGGGAACGCGCGACCTCACCGCCATCGCCGGCAGCGCCCCGCTGCTCACGAGCCTGGATACGGATCCGTGGGAGTTGAAGGGGGCGCAGCACCTGCAGCTCCACCACGAGCTCGGGGGCGATCGCCAGGCCCTGCTACCACCCGCCCTGCACCCCAGCATCCCCCCGACGCTGCTGGTCAACGTGACGCACGTGCCCGATAGCGAGGTGGGGGCGTTCAACCTGGCGACGGTGCGGGTGGGGTGCCGCGCAGGGGCGCGACCCCGCGGCCTGCTGGTGCGCGGCTACTGCGACTCGGCAGCGGCCACGAGCGTCCTGCGGGAGCGCTGGGGCTACCCGATCGACCTGGCGGATGTCTGGTTCAAGCCGGGCTATGCGCGCGCGGCCACGAGCGTCACGGTCGATGGGGAAGTGGTCCTTGAGGGGGAACTGGTCGACCCGCAGCCGATCACCGGCGCGGACGTGCAATACATGGCCTCGCTCAACCTTGCGCGGGTGTCGCGCGACGGCGAGGAGAAGGCCCTGCTGCTCCAGGTCGACCCCGACTTCACGTTCGAGCGAGCGCAGCGTGGCCGCCCGCGGCTCACCGTATTCGAGGCGGAGGCGTGGAACCTGCCCGGGGCGAGCGCCGCGCATCCCATCTCGGCATCGCTGACGACGGTCGACATGACGCTGCCGAGCCTGCGTTACCTGGTCCACCCGGAACGGGACCCGCTCAGCGCGGTCGAGCGGCTGCCGGAGCCGCAGCCTGCCTAGGGCTCGCAAGCAGTCGCTGGGGCTTGGGCAGCTCTGACCTAATCGTCGAAGCCGGGGGCCTGCACGCCGACAGCCAGCAGCTCGGGCGGGCTTACCAACCTCTTGTGGGTTGTGTCAGCGATGAGGGCGAGTTCCTCCAACGTCACTGCGCCGAGGAGGTACGTGCCTTCGGCGCCGAAAGCGACGTTCGAATAGGCCTCGATGCCTTCGACCCGGAAGAGGGCGGGGGCGACGCCCCACACTTTGCTGCTTCCGTCGGCAAGCTTGAACGTCATCTCCCTGGTTGGAGACATGCCGAGGCCCTCCAGCAAGGAGGCAGGGAGCATCGTGAAGTAGGCGCCCGTATCGACGAGCGTTTCGACCGATGTGAATTCCCCGTCGGCCGGGTTCGCCACTTCGATCGAGACACGGAACTGTCCCATCACCACGCTCCCTCGTCTTTTTCAGACTACCACGGGGCGCAGGTCAACCGGCTTCAGCCCGGGAGCGGGTTCCAGACCCTAACTGCGGCCGAAGAGCTTGGAGCCGAGCCAGCGGATGGGGTCGAAGTAGCGGTCGGCGACGCGCTCTTTCAGGGGGATGATGGCGTTGTCCGTGATGTGGATATCTTCCGGACAGACCTCGGTGCAGCACTTGGTGATGTTGCAGTAGCCGACGCCCGCATCCTGCCGGGCGAGCTCGAGCCGGTCCTCGGTATCGAGGGGGTGCATCTCGAGCTCGGCGAGGCGCACGAAGAAGCGCGGCCCGGCGAACTCGGGCTTGTTCTCGGGGTGATCACGGATGACGTGGCAGACGTTCTGGCAGAGGAAGCACTCGATGCACTTGCGGAACTCCTGCCCGCGCTCGACGTCTTCCTGCATCATGCGGTAGGTGCCGTCGGCCTCGGGGGCGCGCGGCTTGAAGGCGGGGATGGTCTTGGCGACCTCGTAGTTGAAGGAGACGTCGGTCACGAGGTCGCGGATGAGCGGCCAGGTCTTCATCGGAGCGACGGTGATCTGCTCGCCGGGCTCGAATAGGTTCATGCGGGTCATGCACATGAGGCGCGGTTCGCCGTTAATCTCGGCGCTACAGGAGCCGCACTTGCCGGCCTTGCAGTTCCAGCGGACGGCGAGGTCGGGGGCCTGGGTGGCCTGGATGCGATGGATGACGTCGAGGACGACCTGGCCCTCCTCCATCTCGACCTCGTAGTCCTGCCAGTCGCCGCTCTCGGCATCGCCACGGAACACGCGCATGTTCGCCGTTTCGCTCATGGTTACTCCTCGAACAGCTCCTGCAGGTCGGCGGGCATCTCGGGGAGGGGCGAGGTGGTGACCTCCATCTCCCCGTCCGCGCCCTGGCGGATGACGACGTTCTTGTTGCCCCACTCGGCATCGTTCGGACCGGGATAGTCATCGCGGGTGTGGCCGCCACGGCTTTCCTGGCGCACGTTGGCGGCGCGGGCGGTCGCTTCCGAGACGGTCATCAGGGCCTGCAGGTCGATGGCCAGGTGCCAGCCCGGGTTGTACTGCTGGTGGCCGTAGACGCCCACGTTGGAGGCGCGGCCCTTGAGCGCGTCGATGCGCTCGCGCGCTTCGAGCAGCTCCGACTCGGTGCGGATGATGCCGACGAGGCTGTTCATCGTCTCCTGGAGGTCGCGCTGGATGTCGTACGGGCCCTCGGCGCCATCGCGCTCGAAGGGGGCGCGCATCTCCGCGACGATCTCCTCGACCTGCGCGTCATCGGCCTCCGGGGCGGAGACCTGCGCGGCGTCCTCGACGGCGCCAAGGCCGGCGCGGCGCCCGAAGACGACGAGGTCGGAGAGCGAGTTGCCGCCGAGGCGGTTGGCGCCGTGCATGCCGCCGGCGCACTCGCCCGCGGCGAAGAGGCCGGGGACGGTCGCGGCGCCGGTGTCGGCATCGACGCGGATGCCACCCATGATGTAGTGCATCGTGGGGCCGACTTCCATCGGCTGGGCAGTGATGTCGACATCGGCGAGCTGCTTGAACTGGTGGTACATGCTCGGCAGGCGGCGGCGGATGTACTCGGTGGAGCGCCGCGAGGCGATGTCGAGGAAGACGCCGCCGTGGGGGCTCCCGCGTCCAGCCTTCACCTCGGAGTTGATGGCGCGGGCCACCTCGTCGCGGGGGAGGAGGTCGGGGGTACGGCGGTTGTTGACCTTGTCCTCGTACCAGCCGTCCGCCTCCTCGATGGTGTCGGCCGTCTCGGCCGCGAAGAAGTCGGGGATGTAGTTGAACATGAAGCGTTCGCCGTCGCTGTTGCGCAGCGTGCCGCCATCGCCACGGACGCCCTCGGTGACGAGGATGCCGCGCACGCTGGGGGGCCAGACCATGCCGGTCGGGTGGAACTGGACGCACTCCATATCGATAAGCTCGGCGCCGGCCCAGTAGGCGAGCGCGTGGCCGTCGCCGGTGTACTCCCAGGAGTTGGAGGTGACGGAGAAGGCCTTGCCGGTGCCGCCGGTGGCAAGCACGACCGACTTCGCGTTGAAGACGAGGAGATTGCCGCTCTCGCGCCAGTAGGCGACGGCGCCGGAGACGCGATCGCCATCCTTGAGCAGTCGGGAGACCGTGCACTCCATGAAGACGTCGATGCCCTTGTGGACGGCGTGCTGCTGAAGGGTGCGGATCAGCTCGAGGCCGGTGCGGTCGCCGACGTGGGCGAGGCGCGCGTAGCGGTGACCGCCGAAGTCGCGCTGGAGGATGCGTCCGTCATCGGTGCGGTCGAAGAGGGCGCCCCACTCTTCCAGCTCGTTCACGCGGTCGGGGGCTTCCTGGGCGTGGAGCTGGGCCATGCGCCAGTTGTTGAGCATCTTGCCGCCGCGCATGGTGTCGCGGAAGTGCACTTCCCAGTTGTCCTGGGGCCAGACGTTGCCGAGCGCCGCGGCGATGCCGCCCTCGGCCATGACGGTGTGGGCCTTGCCCAGCAGCGACTTGCAGATGAGGGCGGTGCGGGCGCCCTGCGCAGAGGCCTCGATGGCGGCGCGCAGCCCGGCCCCACCGGCCCCGATGACGATGACGTCGTAGTCGTGGCGCTCGTACTCAACCATCGTCTAGAAGTGGCTCCAGGTGTTGGGGTCGGTCATGTGTCCGTTCGCGACCAGGCGGATGTAGACATCGACGAGGACGATGACGAGCAGGCTCGACCAGGCCCAGAAGCGGTGGTTCTCGTTCCAGATGCTGACGTAGTCCCAGACGCGCTTGCGGGCGCGGGTGAAGGCGGAGCAGCTGAAGCAGTTGAGGCCGCCGCCCACGAAGTGGCGCAGGGAGTGGCAGGAGAATGTGTACATCATCAGGAGGAAGGCGTTGAGGATGAGCAGGGCGGAGCCGACGCCGAAGCCCCAGCCTTCGCCGGGGACGTAGAGGCTGCGGATGGCGCCGATCCAGAGGAGCGGCACGAACACCAGGGCCACATACATCACGTAGCGATGCATGTTCTGCATGATGAGGGGGAAGCGGGACTCGCCCTTGTAGCTCGGGGCCACGTCGCCGACGGCGCAGGCGGGCGGGCTGAGGAAATAGGAGCGGTAGTAGGCGCGCCGGTAGTAGTAGCAGGTGGCGCGGAAGGGGACCGGCCCGATGAGCACGATGAAGGCCGGGGAGAGGTACCAGGCGCCCTCCCAGTCGGCGTTAATCATGGTGAGCCAGGTGGGCTCGAAGATTGGGGTGAGGAGGTGGGTGCCCTCGACCTCGTAGTGCCCGATGGGGCCGAAGTCCATGATGATGGAGACGGTGAGCCAGCCGAAGAAGAGCGAGAGGCTGGCGAATACGAGCGCCGGTTCGAACCACCAGCGGTCTTGCCGGAGCGTGGTCAGAAATCCGCGTCGGAGGGGCGCGGCAACAGCCTGAGCCATGGTTACCCTCGGAGTTATCAGACCCGCGAAACGGGCCTCAGGCATCCTACCGCCGCCCCCAATAGGGGGCAATTGCGGCGCGTAGGATCGCGTTGACGGCGCCTGTAGCTGCGTGCTACCAACGCCGCCGCAAGGAGCAACCATGCTGGGAACATCGGACCTGACCGCGCTCGTGGGGAGCGTCCGCTTCGACGAGGCCCGCGCCTTCTATCAGGACACACTCGGTCTCGCGCTGCTCTCCGAGGATCCGTTCGCAGCCGTGTTCGACGGGCACGGGACGATGCTTCGGCTCTCCAGGGTCGGGGAGTTCACACCGGTACCGTTCGCAGTGCTCGGCTGGGGCGTCTCCAACATCGAAGGCACCATCGACGGGCTCGCGGATCGCGGGGTGGTCTTCGAGCACTACGAAGGCATGGAGCAGGACGAACGCGGCATCTGGACGGTTCCCGGGGCCGGTGTGCGCATCGCCTGGTTCAAGGATCCCGATGGCAATACCCTTTCGCTCACGGAGGCGCCTGCATGACCGCACCGACGGAGCTCAACCCGTACAACGCCGATGTGATCGAGTGCCCTTACCCGATGTACGAGCGCATGCGCGAGCAGGGCGTGTACTACCTCGAATCGGCGGATACCTGGATCGTGACGCGCTGGGAAGACGTGCAGTTCGTCTTGAAGCGGTCGGACCTGTTCTCGAACCTGCCGCAGGTGGACCCGCACAGCGTTCCGGCGGAGCAGGCCCGGCTCGCGCGAGAGACGGGCGCCCTCCCGGGCAGCGACCCGCCCGAGCACACGCACTACCGTCGCCTGGCAGGCCCCTGGCTCTCGAAGCGCGGCATCGAGTCGTTCGAGCCGAACGTCTACCGCGTCATCGACGGGCTCATCGACCGCTTCATCGATGACGGCGAGGTGGAGCTGGCGAGCCAGTTTTCGACGCCGCTGACCGTGCTCGTGTTCGTCGAGCTGATGGGCATCCTCGACGAGGACATTCCCCGGGTAACGAGCTGGGTGAACGACACGATCGAGCTGATGGGGGCAGGCTTCGGGCTGGTCGAGCGGGAGCGCGTGGGGGAGCTGTTGACGAGCGGCGAGGAATTCCGGCGCTACCTGCTGGGCCTTGCCGAGGAACGCCGCCAGAACCCGCGCGGCGACATGCTCACCGACCTCGTAACGGGTTCCATGAAGGGCTTCGGGGGGCGCACGCTGCACGAGCAGGAGCTGCAGGGCATGCTCGTAACGCTGCTGATGGGCGGCACGGAAACGACCCTGAACATGGTCGACAGCGGCATGTGGCTGCTGCTGGAGCACCCCGAACTGCTGGCCGAACTACGCGCGGACCACTCCCTCATCCCCAACTTCGTCGAGGAGGCGTTGCGGATCGAGTCGCCGGTGCAGCAGCTGGGGCGCCACGCGATCGTCGACACCGAAATCGGGGGCGTGGCAGTGCCGGCGGGGGCGCGCATCTCCATCTTCTACGCGGCCGCCAACCGCGACCCCTCGCACTGGGACGACCCGGACGCCTTCGACATCCACCGCGAGGAGGCGAAGCGGCACCTCGGCTTCGGGGCGGGGGTGCACTACTGCATCGGGGCGCCGCTGGCCCGGATGGAGGGCCGCATCGCCTTCGAGCGCCTGCTGACGCGGCTCACGAACATCCGCTACAGCCCCGGCAAGAACGACTTCCGCCACGGCCCGAACCACGTCCTCCGCGGATTCCGGGAGCTGTGGCTGGAGTTCGACCGGGCGTAGGGCTATTCGCAAAAGGAGGCTGGATGTTGCCAGAGAGCGACGGTGAATCGACCCGCAAGAAGCAGGATCGCCAGCGACTGCGCGACCTTCTGCTTGAAGGCGCTGCGTCACCGCCGGCGGTCGTGGCTGACGCAGATTACTTCAATGCGCTCCGCGACCGGGTTCGCGAGGCCGGTCAGGCGTAGTCCTGCGTCGGCGGATTCTCCAGGTCCTAACCGCAGCGGGCGATTGTGCGCTACAATTGAGGCATGGCATCGACGAAGGCGACGAAGCAGCAAGCGCCCGCTCACGACCCGTTGGGGGTTCTCCTGGCAGGAGATAGCGAGGCCATAGATGCGTTGGCCGCGGCGGCGGAGCTTGGGGTGGTGGAGTGGATTCGCGCGACTCTCTCCGATGCCCTCGATGCGCGTGACCCGAGGGTGACCGTCGACGAGGACATGGAGCGCAAGTTCCGCGCCCTCGTTGAGGCGACTCAGCACTCCTTCCCAACCGCTGACATTGAGGACATGCTCCGGGAGACCGAGGCTGGGCGCTGGGTCCGGTGGTGATCTTCGTCGACGCGAACGTCCCGATGTACATCGTCGGAGACGAACACCCCAACCGAAGGCGGATCGCAGAGGTGCTCATCGGGCTCTTCAGGCAAGGAGAGCGGTTCGTAACAGACGTTGAGGTCTATCAGGAGATACTCCACCGCTACAAAGCGATCCGTCGCCTGGACGCAGCCGATCTTGCGTTCAGGAGTCTCGACAGGATTGTGTCCCATATCTACCGCTACGGACGGGAAGATGTGGACGAAGCCAAGGCCATCCTCGCCACTGCGCCCGGCCTCCCCGCGCGTGACGCTATCCACATTGCTGTTATGCGCCGTGCAGGGGTCAGTCGCATCCTGAGCTTCGACCGCGGATTCGACGCGTTTCCCGAGGTGGAGCGGGTGAGTTAGCCGACCACCGCCAAGGCGTCGACCGCGGAGCCGCGGAGGGCGAAGGGGCCGGCGTGCTCGATGTGGACGTCGACGAGGGCGCCGGTGCGGGCAGGGGCGTCGAGGTGGACGAGCTTGCCGGTGCGGGTGCGGCCGTAGTGTTGCCCCTTCTTGCTAACGCCCTCGACGAGGATGGTCTGGGTCGTGCCGAGGAGTGCCTCGTTGATCTCGCGGGAGATGCGCTCCTCGATGGCGTTGACGCGCTGGAGGCGCTCGGACTTGACCTCGGCGGGTATGTCATCGGGCAGCTTGCGGTAGGCGATCGTGCCGGGCCGGGGGGAGTAGGCTGCCGAATGAACCTTATCGAAGCGCAAATCCTCGAGTAGCCCGACCGTCTCCTCGAAGTCGGCCTCGGTCTCGCCGGGGTAGCCGACGATGACGTCGGTGGTGATGCCGGCGTCGGGCATGAGGCCGCGCACCTCGGCGACCTTCTCGAGGTATTCGGCCTTCGTGTAGCCGCGACGCATGGAGTCGAGGACGGCATCGCTGCCGGCCTGGACCGGGAGGGAGAAGCACTCCATGACCTTCGGCAGGTCCGCCACCGCCTGGAGGATGCGCGGGGTCATGTCTTTCGGGTAGGAGGTGAGGAAGCGGATGCGGTCGAGCCGCTCGATGGCGGAGAGCTCGCCCATCAGGTCGCCAAGGTCGGGGGTGTCGTCGAGGTCGTGGCCGTAGGCCTCGACGGTCTGGCCGAGCAGGGTCACCTCACGGACGTCGTTGGCGGCGAGGTAGGCGACCTCGCGCACGATCTCGTCGACGGGGCGGCTGCGTTCGCGACCGCGGCGGTAGGGGACGATGCAGTAGGTGCAGAACTTGTCGCAACCGTGGACGACGGGGACGTAGGCGGTCGGTCCCTCGGGGACGGCAAAGGTAGAGGGCCAGAACTCGCCGCCAAGATCCTCAGCGGGTTCCTCGACGAGCTCCATGATGGGCTCGAACTGCTGGGGACGGGCGAACACGTCGACGAAGGGGAAGCGCTTCTCCAGATCGGTCGTGCGCAGGCCGACCATGCAGCCCATGACGGCCACCTTGAGGTCGGGGCGCTCCTCCTTCACGAGGCGGACGCGTCCGAGCTGGGACCAGGCGCGGTCCTCGGCGTGCTG
>LXNI01002645.1_pt1 | contig 11853 bp, 5 predicted proteins | sample 809091 | NCBI WGS metagenome assembly LXNI01 (sample SAMN04870527, study PRJNA318959) | sponge metagenome | biome: 01000161; feature: marine sponge reef; material: water | host: Sarcotragus foetidus | place: Greece: Milos, Mediterranean Sea | collected 2013-05-29 | depth 5-7 m | reverse complement strand
CTTCACGCTTGAATTCGTCGCTGTAGCGATGGCCTTGGCGTCCTTTCTTTCGTGGTTCAGTCATTTGCATGCTCCTAAGCTAAATTCTGCAAAAAACTGTCCCCCTAAACGTGCGCATACCCATATCGTTCGTGGGTCTTAATATGTAACAGAAATTTACTTAGAAACCAAGTCGGCTCAAATCATGACCGTAATACATTAACTAATTTACTCAATACTCCACACATCAACGCCAACGTGAGAGCAGTATCAGGCGCTATGTACGAGACCCGGAGGTCTGAATACTAGCTACACGTTTATTCAACAACTACAAACGTGATTTCGTGATATGTTACGTAATCAGAGACTCGTTCAGTTCCGATATATTGCTTTGAGTAGCTCGAATCCAAGCGCATTCCCTCGACGCGACGTTTTTCCACCAGAACGGATTTTTTCATAAAGCCATGTTTTCTGTCAAGCGTTTCCTTCGAAATCTACTTTCTTTTAGAACATTATTAGTACTTATTTCAGTGTCTTTCAATAGTCATCTTCTGCACGCGCAGGCTTTAAGACATGCAAGTTCCGTCGATACGAGCTCACGTACGGTCGAGATGTACGGAAACGAATTGACCTACCAAGTGGTGGATGGTTTAGCAATTTATGGTGGCGATATCGTTCTCGGTACTTTGGATGAAATCGAGTCAATGGATGAAAGAATCAGTTTATCGCAGCCGCCGTGGTCAGATCGAGCAGAAGCCACGTCCGTACCGCTCTGGTCACGTGGAGTGATTCCGTATGTCATCGACAGCGGACTGAAGAACAGCAAATACTTGCCAAATATAAACGCGGCGATCGAGGCGTGGAACACCAGAACGGTGGTCTCGCTGCGTGAACGAACTGACGAAGACGATTTCGTGCGTTTCAAGCTTAGCTACGGAGGATGCTGGTCTCATATAGGAAGAAGCGGGGGTGAACAAACCATTGCCCTGTGGGGACCAAATTGCGCGGGGAGAAAAAACGTAATCGTGCATGAAATCCGCCACACAGTTGGGTTGTGGCACGAGCACCAGCGTCGCGACCGAGATCGCTATATTTCGATCAGCGGCGCAAACGAAGCGTTCATTGATGTAGTGGGATTGTGGACGAGCGATTCAGAGTTTTATGGCCAGTATGACTTTGCTTCGACCATGCACTACGGTCGTGGCAAGTTCCCCGACAAGCCTGTGTATCGCACGATTCCACCGGGTTTAGCCACCACTTATAACCGTGAACCGAATGGTCTATCCGATGGCGACATCGACGATGTCGCTCGCTTATACGGACAACCTCCGACTATGACTACGATCACGAGCAATCCACTAGGTTTGGACATAATTGTGGACGGTGTTCGCGTGACCACCCCAGCCAGTTTCGATTGGGAATCTGGTAGCGAACATAGTCTTGAGGCACCCTTACAAACGGCCGCTGAGGACGGGTATAGATTTGTGTTTGGACGCTGGTCCAATGACGGAACTCGAGTTCAAACTGTCGAGGCCGATATCAACGCGACATGGTTCGGCGCTAACTATATCGTGCAAAAATGGCTGACAGCCGAGGCAGGTCCGAAAAATGCAGGCGAGGTTGCTATTGGTCCCGACATATCAGATGGCTTCCATAGCTTCGACAGCAGAATCAAACTATCAGCGTCGCCAAGCACGGCGTACAACATATTTACGTCGTGGAATTGGGGAGAGCACTACGAAGGTTACCAAGGCTGGTTGCCTAGCCAGCGATGGAATCCCGCCTACCCAGTGCTAGGGGTTGGAACAACCCCACGACCGGTACACGGTTTTTTTCGAACGAAAACGGAGGGCTCGACGTACGTAACAATCAATTCCAACGTGTATAACGCCGTGATCCGCCGACTATACGAGAAAAGTTCGACGGGCGTTAGGTTACCTGAGGTAATAGATACATCTCGCTCGAGCGTGCGAGTTAGCGCGTACGACGAAGTTTCTCCATGGGACGTTGTGCACTGTTACGTCTTCGATAGTTGGGACGATGGAGCGGAAATTGAAAGAGAATTTGAGCAAGGCGATGAGAGCACTGTTACTCTCAATGCAAACACCTTCTTTCCGATCTTGGTCGATGGCATCAACGAGGGGCGGATAGAGTTTTCGCCACCCGCTGAGGAAGTTTGTAATTCATGGAAGAGCTACTTCGCGGAAGGAACCACCGTACAGCTCACCGCCGTACCTGAATCGAGTTCAACTGATTTTGTAGCTTGGTTAGGTGATGCGTCGGGTAGCGATCCCGTAACTAGGGTCACGATGGATACAACGAAGCAGGTCAATGCTGTTTTTTATCAATCTGGCCATGGATTGACGCCAGATGAGCAAACGGATGTCGTATTGGACCAGTACGTTACACGTTGGATATATGTACCGCCGGGCGCAGTTGAGCTTAAGGTTGTTCTCAATGTAACGGATGCAAATCACGGAGAGCTACTTCTTGGAGTACACCATGGTGGAGTTCCACGAATGGAGAACGACCCGAAGTGGGCCGATTTCACGGTCGGTGTGGATGAAGGAAAGGCAACTGTAGTAGTCACTCCACATACGAACCCACCTTTGAAGGAAGGTCCCTACTTTATTACTGTATATACAAATCAGGGACCCTACAACGGTAAACTAACGGCGAATGTCGTTCGTGGTCCTCCGGTCCGCATGCAACCGAGCGTGTTTACATTTGTTGCACCGACGGAGTGGAACCCACCGTCTCAATCGTTTCAACTAATCAATGTCGGGAATGACACATTGAACTACGAAATTGACTCCAGCACAGACTGGATGTCAGTGACTCCTTCCCGTGGAACCTTAACGACCGACGAATCGATCCAAATTTCAATTGACGTCGAAAGCATGGATCTGGAACCTGAATCGTACGCAGGGAAGTTAATCATTAGGGATCGCGACTCAATTGTGGGTCCTACAGTCTCGGTGACCTTCGTGGTAATAACAACTGACCAAAACCGCGCACCTACTCCGATATGGCATCTCCGGTGGCTGAAACTCTACGCTGGGGGCGATTCCTTTTATCGGAGTCTAGCACAGCTTTTCATTGATCCTGATGGAGACGTCTTAGACTACGAAGCGAGATCGTCTGAGCCTGAAGTATTGACGGTATCGGTCGATTCCTTCGATGGATTGGTTTTGGAACCGATCTCGGTAGGTACCGCGACCGTTCTGGTCACGGCGACCGACGCTGAAGGACTGAAAGCCAAACACTCAACTTCAGTAACCGTAGTAAGTTCCTCATCTGTTAACAGCCCGCCTGAATCAATCGGCGAAATTGGACCGTTTTCCTTTCAACTCGACGAGGAGAATAACAGGTACTTGATAGACGTATGGAGCGCGTTTAAAGATCCAGATGGCGACACACTCACATTCGTGGCCGAGAGCGACAATCCTGACGTGGTGGAAGTAGACGGTGTATACGATACTAGTGTCCTACAGATAGTTGCAACGTCGCAAGGCTCTACGGAGGTTACCGTGACTGTTGCGGACCCTGATGGATTGAAAACCTCGCAATCTTTCGCAGTAACAGTGACAGATGCGTCGACAGGGACAGTGAATGGCAGTACATCCACGAGACTGTTAGTACCTGCGTCGCCTTGATTACATACGCTTTCCCCGGGTCGGGGATGAGCGTAATCTACAGTGCTTTTCTTTGCGGTCTGCTATGCGGAAAAACCCTAGAGAGATTCACTTCATTAGATAGGTTTGCTGGATAGAGATCGGTTTATTTATGCCCGTTCCCGTGGGTCGACAATCCAATCGACATCCGAGGCAAGTGACAGGCGAAGACGCGCTCCAAGAGGCAGTCGGCTACCACAAAACGCGGTCGATTCGGACCTCTCGAAGACTCTGTTTCGATACATGTCTTCGTTCGGAGAATTTCTGTTGAAAGAGTCGATTTTCGTCTTGAAACTTAGGGCGAATTGAGCTATCGAGTAGCTTGACGATAGGTGGCTTCGCAATTCCCAGTAATTGGCGCCTTCCCCGGGACTCGATGCGTAGCGCCTTGCATACGCCAGGACGTCTTGGCTGGAGTCTGGGGCGCGAAACGCCGAGCCGGGTCCAATTTAGTTTCGGTGACAGAGCGTACCATCAATACAACGACCTACGCGAAGGTCACACCCGTTAACGACAGCCTGAGGGGCTGTACGTGCGGCGCAAGTCGTGCAACAAAGGTGGCAAACCATCGTGTGAAGGCAACCTATTCCATATCGGCGGGGTGTCTACACGCCCGATTTCAAGATGTTTGAGTAGGTGATTCCCATTGTCTAATTTGACAAACGGTAAATCCAGGACTGTAACAGAGAGGTTAAGGTATCAAGTCCCGCTCTTTGGCGCGTAATACTGCGTCAGCTCGATTTTTCACCTGTAATTTTGAGAAAAGCCCTCGTAAGTGATATCGCACTCCGTGAACGCTCATTTCGAGTTCCGAAGCGATTTGTTTATCACTAGAGCCGTGTAAACGAGCTAGTACGGCTGATTCCATTTGGGTTAGCGCGTGAGTTCGTTCCTGATCCACTTGTTGCATTGATCGAAGGAGAGTTTTGGCTGCGTGTTGACGGTTGGAAGTCCCCTTCTTGTCGAGAAACTGCTTGAGTACGGGTAGGCAATCGCGAGATTCTCGTACGATGGACCACGCGTATGGGCATTCGTCGAATATCTCTAAGTAGTCTGACAGACGGTCTAGAGCTTGATTCGTTTTTCCCGCGCGGTGTTCAAGTACCACTGACAACGCTAACGCACGCATTTCAGTTCTCTTCAACTCCCGTTTCTTACTGACGCTGTGCCATACTTCGAGTAAGTTTCTACCTTCATCAAAGCGGTTAGACGCGATTAGGAGACGGACACGTGCTTCCGAGATCGCCTCCATTTCACGCCAGCTCCTGGTTGCGAGATCGACACATTCCAATGCATCCACAGGAAGTCCTTCAGCTTGCCAGCTCGTTTCCGCTTCTTCAACACGATCACACCGCACGAGCGCTGAAATTCGTAGTGTCGCGAACAATCGAGCAAAGATCGTGTAACCGCGTCCGCGTAAGAATCCGATTAGATCGTCCACAATGTTTAGGGACTGTTCCAATCTGCCTGACCTGATTCTGGTGTCGATGAACAGATTGCAGGTCGTGGAGAATAATGAGAATGGCATCCCATGTTGTTCCAGCGCATTTCGAAAACCCGGAAGGGATCGAGTTGACACATTGGTTGAGCATTCGAGCGCAAGTTCGAGTTGCACGACTTGACAACTCATCATCGCGACGGCATCGCGCTGGAAGTGGTCTTTTGCGGTCCGTGACGCCCGTTGGAAGCTCAATTTGGCTTCCTCGGGAAGACCCTTAACAAATTCGATCTGTCCTCGAAGTACGTTGCCATAAAACGAGACGTAATGTGTTCCGTATAGCAGTTGTTCTGCGGATTCAAGCAGCGTTCGAGCAATATTGAACTCGGCTTTAAGAAAGTAAGCCACGCAGCGCACATACTCAAAGGTGCCGCATAACTTGGGATCAACTGACTCTGACTTCCTGAGCAAGTCAGAGTTATTCGGGAATGATCGCAGCCAATCTGAACCGGTGGGACTGCCACCGTACAGTGCCATCGACCCACGCACTAACGCGTTTTCTATCGCATAATCTAATTCGGCTGTATCGTTGCTCGTGACATGATCTGGATGCGGACACTCGTTATAGAGCAATACAGCTTCATGCGGTCGACCATGTGTCACGAGGTCGATACATCTCACGAGCTTTAGTCGAGGATGTTGATCGATTACTTCCTCAGTGAGTAATTCGTTTGCTTTCGATAGTTCTTGCAGTCCCTGCTTGGTCCAAATCCGTATACCTCCTTCACTTTCAAGGATTTCACCAGCAAGGAAGGGGTCACTTCCATCAATGGCGTGACGCATCGCAACGACCGTAGTTGAGGGTCTCTTTGAGAGTGCGACCGCAATGCGCCTATTGACGATCTTGAACCGCTCAGCATCCTCCCGGAAGCGTTGCCTCGCACAGTATTCCCGAACGAGTTGATGAAGTTGCCAAACGGTGCGGCCTTCGACGCGTAGCGGTTCCAGCAAACCTTCAAGCACCGTCAACGATTCGAGGCGTTGTTGCGTATCGCGTCGTTTCAGTACTTCGTCAACGATTGCCGTATCAATCCGATCGATTAGACTTAAGTCGAGTACGAAATTCCGGTCCTCAGGTGTTAGACTGCTAAGTAGACGAGACTCGATCCAGTGCCCTACGTTCCAGCTCGTTTTTTCCTGGTTCGAATCGGTACGACGTTGTTTGCTGTACCGTGAAATCCGTAGTGCAAATGCCCATCCAGCGGAGGTCTCTATTTCTTTTACTAGATTAGAGTGGTTGAGCTTTAAATCGAAAAACCGGGCTACGTCCGGTTCTGAGAACCGTAAATCCTCACTATCTAGAAACGCCCCACGTTCCTCCATCTGAACGCTTGTCACATTCAGACCCGATGGCACTTCGCGACCCGCGAATGCAATGTGTAGGTTCGGAGGCGCGCGTTGAGCAAGAAAATCAAGAAGTGCGACCGATTCCGGATTCCTTATCCGCTCGATCTCATCGAATGCGATGACAAAGAGCTTTCGATTCAACTGAATTTGCTGGACTATTAATGAGGTCCAGTTTTCGTTGGGATCGTCGAACTTTTTGTCCGACATGTCGCTGTCATTTAGCTTCAATCCAGCTTGTTGACAAGCGAATCCGATGTAGCGGTCGAGCACCTTAGGTTCGTCGTGTTCGTCGAGAGCGATCCACGCGGTAGCGATGCCTTGTCGCTGCAGACTGCGACAGCACTCGGCGAGCAACGTAGTTTTGCCGAAACCTGCTGCGGCTCTTAGTACGGTAAGCCTGTGAGAGAGAGGCGATGCGCGTTCGACGAGGTCGTGGCGGTGAACATAGCCGGGAACCCGGTCAGGAATCGTTACTTTTTGACGCAACAACCGCTCAACAGCGTTTGTCACGAGCGAATCTCGTGATCAAGCACAATGGTTTCAAGGACCATGTCGAATACTGTGTTTACAAAGCGGCGACGGGAATCTCGAACTACGCAAAGTGTGCGTAACCAGCGGTACTTCGAAGCTCAGGTTCGAGGTGCTACGTTTAGATCGCATGGTCAGCTACGATATCGGCGTTCGGGGATCGTGAATCTGAGATTTTGGATTTCCGCCGCCGACGATTTTGTGTCCTAGTTTTTAGTATTAGGTTACATTATTGTGATATTCGCATTTCTACCGTGATATATAGGCTTTCTTAGGTTTCATGAGTAACTGATTCTGGAGCAGCGTGCGACGTGATTCCGTGTCGGGAGACCGTTTTCAATCTGATTGCGATGCAATTGAGTACGTCTCATCTGTCCGACAGCTTAGGAATTCCTCAACGAAGCATGTCACTTCTGCGTAACGCGATTCGTTTTGACCTTTCTGTGCACCTTGGCTTGCTGCACGTGACAACGCGACTGATTGACGTGTGAGGTCAGCATGGTTAGTTCGCTCAACCTATAGGATCATGATTCAGGGTGTTCAACAGCCTCCACTCGGGCGACAAACCCGCGACTGGTTCGCGTGCTGCGTTTCAGCATGTGAATATTCCGTAGCAATGAAATTCCACGGTTTTGTCGATTGAAATGGTCCTTGACGCGAACGTATTTCTACGAGTTTCGGCCGAAGGCGATTGATTCTTGATTTTCACGCCCTCTATATCTCTATAGAGTTAATTGGAGTTTGGAAATGTCAATTTCAATCGGCAAATTTTTCCTCGTCTGCCTATTTGCTGCATTCGTCGCTGCGTGCGGCGGCGGTGGCGAAGGCGGTGAAGGCGGGAATGAATCAAGTGAAGGTACCGGTCACGGCGGCGAAGGCGGCGGTGAAGGTGGTGGAGAAGGCGGGAATGACGGATCGAACGTTCCGTTCGTCAGTAGTGGACAGAGCCTCGGACTGTATGCATCACCGATTCTGCGATCGGACGAATCGTACGCAGGTCTACTCAATGACACCGAAATCGCGATCCGATTCGATACTGAGAAGCGTCTGTTCGCGGCTCGCGTTCGTAACGAAGCAGGTGTTGCCGTATGTGACGTCAGACCGTCAATCGAGCTCGACGGTTACTACACGATAGACCGCTTGTCCGCAGGAAGGGGCACGTTCGCACTCGAAGGATTACGTCCGTTTGATTCTGCCGAGTTTGAGTTTCAATTGGCGGCGGATGAGACCTTTTCCGAATGGACTGTGATGATCGAATCATTCGGGTGTTCAAGTGCACCGAGTGGTACGGGTGCCGGCGGCGAAGGGAATGAAGGCAACCACGGTAACGAAGGTGGCGGCGAAGGTGGCGGCGAAGGAGGTGGTGAAGGTGGCGGCGAAGGCGGCGGTGAAGGTGGCGGCGAAGGCGGCGGTGAAGGTGGTGGTGACGCCAATGAAGACGACCCCATCACACCAATCGCGGATGTAGCATCTGGAACTTTCCGCAAGGCCGAATACACGTTCATGTTCGATTTCGAGGAAATGGTGTTTCGTGGTACGGTGCTCAATCCGACAACCCAGCCGATTTGCGGTCTAAAGACTGAAATACACATGGGTATTGGTAACGCACAGGTCATCGAGCTAGGACCGACCATCCCGTTTGACCTCCCTGCGGGAATGACTGACAAGGTGGTCATGACGGCACCCGCGTATCTACCGGCCATGTACTCAGTTCATCCCGAATCCGTAGATTGCCCGTAGAGACTCAAAAGAACCGGGGAGCACATCCGTGCTCCCCACTTACCAGGAAAGTGGAATAAACGTGTGAGGCGATACGATGACGATAGAAAGCTCGCGCGTGCGATTGTCAAGGGTGATCGCGATTCGCTGCGAACACTCTTTGACGCGCAATACGCGCCGGTCTATCGGTATTGCCTTCGTTACGTGTCCGAGTCAGACGCAGAAGAAATCGCAACCGATACACTCCGCCAAGCAATCCGTCGCTTGGAGACCTATCGGGGTGAAGCGTCCTTGACGACGTGGATTGGTAGTGTTGCTCGGAGCCAACTAAGCATGCACCTCAAGAAGATCAATCGGCGTCCGCGAATGTACTCAATTGACCAGGACGAACAGATTCGACAAAAGGTGGAAGGCATGGCAAACGAGCTAGAAACCCTCGAGCAATCACAAGAAACAGCTGATCGGCAAGCGCTCGTTCATCGTTTACTCGACGCGCTTCCCCGCGACTACGGCGACATCCTCGAGTGGAAGTACATCGAAGGTCTCTCTGTCGAAGAAATCGCTGCGAGACTCAACACAACATCTACCAGTATCCAATCTAAACTCGCACGGGCGCGAAACGCGTTTAGAACCCATTTCGAGGAGACCGGACTGGATCCTAACTTTACAGAGCGAGCGTTGTCATGAACGACGAATCCAAGTCTGATCAATCGGACGATCCTCTCGAATCACTGTTCGCCGGTGTTGAAAGCCGTCCAAAACCGAGTAAGGCGGCTCGTGAGCGAGCGTTTGAAGCCGTTACGGAAGAATGGGAAGCGATTCAAAAACGTCGCGTCACCATCTACCGATTCGTGCCTCTCGCGGTCGCTGCTACGTTGTTGCTCGGTGTGGTGGGGTTGGTGATGACGCTGCAACCGGTCAGCACGCAACTAACTCTACAACTAGCGCAAGGTCACATCCATGTCGATACCGTCGTTCACCGTGCGACGCAGCAACCGATTCAGCTTGAATTGGATGCCGGTTCAACCATCAAGGCAGTGGAGTCAACACGGTGGGTCGCCGCCAACGGCGCAGACGTGCGCGTAGACAAAGGAGCTGAATTCGCGTGGCTCTCGCACGATAAACTGTCGCTCGAAAAGGGCGATATCTATGTCATCACCGACGGTCTTACACCGTTTGTCGTCGAAACCGTTCATGGAGTTATCACTGATATCGGGACAGAGTTTCTAATAACGAGCGACGATGAAGCGCTCCTCGTCGCGGTCCGAGAGGGTCGAATCGAACTTGCGACTGCATCTGAGGTGCGACAAACCGCGCCCGTGGAACAAGGACAGTCAAACGTCATCGAGTTCGCTGGCGGTTCGATCGTCGAGAGAACTGAATTTGCGAGTCACGAACGGTGGAACTGGGTTCACATCACGTCGAAAGGCTATACAAGCGAAAATCCGGTCGCCATGTTGCAGGCAATCACTAGAGATCTTGGCAAGCAACTCCAATTTGAACCGGGAGTTGAAGAACGATTACGGCGCGAGGAACTCCACGGTGATTACCGAGGTATGACGCCGTGGGCCGCACTCGAGCAAGTGACGAGAGTGACCGACATTCGATGGGGTGAAGCGAATGGCATCGTTACTATTTCGTTAAACCACTAGAACGAACATGATCGTTTGGTCGAAAACCAGCATTGGATGACACCGCGACGACACTGGTTTTTATTAATCGCTGTTATCTGGGTATGTCCCGCAATGGGGCAAGATCGATCGCTTGCTTCAGCGTATCCGGAGGTGGGAGAACCTGTTCGACACGCGATCGACAAATACGTAGACCTCAACATCTTCTCCTCAACGCGACTATTACCACGGCGGTACGTTGTCCAATCGCTACCTGATCGACGCTTAGCGCTCGACGCACAGATTCAGCACCTTCTCGACCCGTTCGGGTTGAAGTTAATCATGACTGGCCCAAATACGGGTTACGTCACGATTAAGCGAGAGTCTGAACCCACGACTGCTGAGGAACGTGCAATCTCTGCCCCCACCGTGCAACCGTACATGGAGGAGATCATCGTCTATGCGCCGGTGCGCGTGGATCGAACGGTTCGGCGACAGTCCCTGCAACAGCAGCAGCTTGAATTAATCCCAAGCCTCGGTCGCGACACATTTCGGACGTTGCAGACGCTGCCAAGCGTCGCGGCCGATGGTGTTTCCGCCACGCACAGTATTCGTGGCGGTGATACGAACGAAGTGCTCTATCGGCTTGACGGGGTTGACCGCTACAAACCGTTTCATTTTGCGGACATTAATGGTCTGTTCTCAGCAGTTAATCCCAACGTGGTTGACTCAGTCGATATTTACACATCGGGTTTTCCTTCTCGTTTCGGTACGCGGATGACGGGTGTGGTTGACATGTATCTTCTTGAACCGGAACGACCATTTCAAGGGACGCTCGATTTAAGTGCCGTGTCGGCGTCTGCAGATGCGCGAGGATACAGCAGGAACTGGTCATGGCTCGCATCTGGACGTGTCAGTCTTGTCGGCGATGTACTGAGCTGGACGAAAGTCTCCTCGGAAGAAAACCTCAAGATTCCTCGTTTTGATGATGAGCTGCTTCGTCTGCAATGGTCGGGAGTTCGTGATGAGGTGGTCGCGGGTGTTTATCGGAGTGGGGAAGTGGTTGATGTTGAGCGGGAGAGTATTGGGGAACGTGCGAGTGCAGAGGTTGATCAGTACGACCTCTGGATGCGGTGGACGCACGATTTTGGAAACGAGCTTCAGTCGACGTGGCAATCCACGTATTTCAATACCGAACGAACGCGAAATGGCTCGAATGAGGTCGGCGAAGAAGCACGCGGTACATTGCACGAACGCCGATCTTCTACGATCGCTTCAATAAGCAATCAATGGCGTTGGTCGCCCGATCGCGACACCGAAGTTAATGTTGGATGGTCATACCTACAACACGACGCTGACGTCGACGCATCGTTGAGCGTTAGATACGGACCGATTGGATTACCGATACAGCAAGCAAGCTCGGAAGCACGTCATCTCGTCTTCAATCGCACAGGACCTAGTAAGCATGTCTTTCTGTCACTGACGCGATCGCTTTCCG
>LXNI01002644.1_pt1 | contig 11857 bp, 11 predicted proteins | sample 809091 | NCBI WGS metagenome assembly LXNI01 (sample SAMN04870527, study PRJNA318959) | sponge metagenome | biome: 01000161; feature: marine sponge reef; material: water | host: Sarcotragus foetidus | place: Greece: Milos, Mediterranean Sea | collected 2013-05-29 | depth 5-7 m | reverse complement strand
GCATAGGTTTGCAGGCATAATGGTTCCCGCCGGCGCCGGTCGGACCGGTGGGGTCAGAGTAAAATCGCTGTTATCGGGGTCGTTGGCAAGGTCGGTGGTGATTTTACTCTGACCCCGGCATTCAGCGGGAACTGCCGGGTCAGGGGGCGAGTAGTTACCGTAATCCTTAATTGAATCACATTCCCGGGTAATTCGGTCCGCCGCCGCCTTCCGGGGGTACCCAGACGATGTTCTGGGTGGGGTCCTTGATGTCGCAGGTTTTACAGTGTACGCAGTTCTGGGCGTTGATCTGCAAGCTGGGTTCGCCCGTTTCGGTAACGATCTCGTACACACCGGCGGGACAGTAGCGTTGTTCGGGGGCCGCGTAGCGCGGCAGGTTTGTCTGAATCGGCGCCTCCGGGTCTTTCAGGGTGAGATGGCAGGGCTGGTCTTCTTCATGGTTGGTATTGGAAATGAAAACTGATGAGAGCTTGTCAAAACTCAGCTTGCCGTCCGGTTTGGGATAGTCGATGTCCTTGCACTGCGCGGCCGGCTTCAGGCACTCATGGTCCGCGCGCCGGTCATGCAGGGTGAGTGGAAACCGGCCGGCAAAAACGGATTGCTCGACAAGATTGAACGCGGCGCCCAGGTATATGCCAAAGCGGTGCAGGGCCGCGCCGAAATTGCGGGAGCGATACATCTCATCGTAAGCCCAGGAGGCGCGAAAATTCTCGCCATAGGCAAGCAGGTCCTGCCCGCCGGCGCCCGCTGAGGCCAGCGCCTCGAGCAACGTCTCTGCCGCGACCATGCCGGACTTCATGGCCGTGTGCGTGCCCTTGATCTTGGCAAAATTCAGCGTACCTGCATCACAGCCCACCATCAGGGCGCCGGGCATGGACATTTTCGGCAGCGAATTCAAGCCGCCCTTGGTGATGGAGCGAGCGCCGTAGGCCAGACGCCGGCCGCCGCCCAAGGTCTTTGCCACCAGGGGATGGTGCTTGAAGCGCTGAAACTCATCAAACGGGCTGAGGTAAGGATTGGCGTAATTCAGGTCGATGATCAAACCCACTACGACCTGGTTCTGCTCCAGGTGATACAGAAAAAACCCACCGGAAGCCTGCTTTGACAGCGGCCAGCCTGAACCATGCACGACCAGGCCGGGGCGGAAGTTGTCCGCCTCCACTTCCCACAGTTCCTTGATGCCCAATCCGTAATGCTGTGGATCACGGTCGTCAGCAAGCCGGCACCTGTCAATAAGTTGCCGGCCCAGGTGGCCGCGGCTGCCTTCGGCAAAAACCGTGTACTTCCCGTGCAGTTCCATACCCGGTTCAAAACCGTCCTTCTGCTCTCCACCGGCAGACCGTCCCATGTCCCCGGTCGCCACACCCTTGACCCGTCCCTCGGTATCGAACAATACCTCTGCCGCGGCAAACCCCGGATAGATCTCGACCTCCAGCGCCTCTGCCTGCTCTGCCAGCCAGCGGCACACATTGCCCAGGCTGACAATATAATTGCCCCGGTTATGCATGCTTGCGGGCGCCAGCAGTCCAGGCACCTTGACGGCCGCTTGCTGACTGGCAAGAAAGTAGATTTGATCCTGGCTGACCGGCGTGTTCAAGGGCGCGCCGCGCGCGCGCCAGTCGGGGATCAACTCATCCAGGGCACGGGGTTCCAGCACCGCACCGGAAAGGATATGCGCGCCAATCTCGGAACCTTTTTCCAGCAGGCAGACACTGATTTCCAAATCCCGCTGCTGCGCCAGCGTCTTCAGGTGAATGGCAGTCGCCAACCCCGCCGGCCCGCCACCGACGATGACTACGTCATACTCCATGATCTCGCGTTGCGTGGAGTCAGTCATGATGAATTATCCGCGGATGACGCAGATTAACGCAGATAAAAATCAACTACTGCGGCGTTGTTTGAGGCTTTCTTCCAGTTGTTTCTTTCTTTCTTTTTCGCTGTTCACGTAGCCCAACCAGGTTTGCGCGGCCTTCTGGCTGCGCTTGTCCTTGCTGGCCTCGGTGAAGGCTTTGATGGAGGCGTCAAACTTCTGTACCTCGAACAGGGCCAAGCCCAGCATGATATTGGCCTGGTCGCTACGCTTGAGGCCGCCTTTGCGGAATGCCTCCCGCAGGGATGCCACGGCTTCATCATAGCGGTACAGGTTGAGATAAGCCTGGGCCAGGCGCATGTCCAGTTCGCCATCCTTGGACAGCTTGGCAGCCTGGATTAAAGGCGGGAGTGATTTTTCATTCTCCTGGGCTTGCAACCAGGCTTGCGACAGTAACCTCAGGTTTCTGATATTTTCCTCGATTTTTCCTTCTTTCATGCCCTTGTCCAGCAACACCGCCGCCTTGTAGGGCGCCTCGTGCAACATGTACAGGTTAGCCAGGTTCAACTGCTGGTTGCCCCGTTGCAGCAGGCCTGCTTCATACAGCATCTCCAGGATGGACATTTGCTTGTCCAGGCGCTTCAGTTCGGAATAGGTGCCGGCCATGGTCAACCAGTACTCTGACTTGGGGTAATAGACAACCAGTTCCTTGAGCACCGCAAGCATATTTTCGTAATCGTTGAGGTTGAAATAGTCCACGCGCAGCAACAGCAGCAGGTTTTCCTTGGGTACATCACCACGCTCCCTGACCATGTTGTAAGCCTTCTTCAGCGGCACCAGCGAGTTCTCGTATTCTTCCAACTGGTAATAGCCCTGGCCGAGCAGCATGTAGGCATTCTCGGTCGGTTTTACCGTCACGGTAAACCACCTGTTGATGATGTCCACCGCCTTCCGGTAATCCTCTATGATGAAATACAACTGGGCGAGGGTATACAGGGAATTGGTCTCCAGCGCCTCGGGCAGGTCGGGTTGCGCCAGCACTTTTTCATACGAAGCAATCGCGTCCTTGTATCGCTCCAGGGTGAAATAGGTATAGGCGAAATAGTTGTAGAGTTGCGCTTTTTCGTAGTTCGACAACTTCGGTTGCTGGGCCAGGTCGCTCAGGGCTGCCAGGCCTTCTTCATAATTCTTTGCCTCGATCAGTTCCTGCGCTTCCGTCAATTTCTCGTAAACCTTCTCGCTCATGGACGGCGTTTTCCGGGTCTTGCGCTTCTGTCCTGAATCCGATTTTTCCTGTGCGACCACGCCCGGCGCAGTGGCTGCCATAAACGCCGGGACCATCAACAACGCCCATGCCAGAAATAGCGCACGGATAAAAAGAGACTTTACTGTCGTATAACCAATACCCATAAGTACCAATCTCCTGCGTTAATCCTCCAGTTCAAATGTAATCTTGTTCTGCACACCCGGCACTTCGATGGGCTGCCCGTCCACGACGCGCGGCTTGTACTTGAACTTGGCTGCCGCGGCCAGGGAGGCCCTGTCAAAAATACCCGGCGGCACAGACTCGACGATCCGGATATCCTTGGTAGTGCCCGATTTGGTCACGACGAACTCAACGATCACGTAGCCCTCGATACCGCGTGATTGCGCCCGGCGCGGATAGACTGGCTGCACCTTGACAATAGGCAGGTATTCGCCGTCGCTGGGCGCCAGGCCGAAGCCGCTTGCGTCCAGGCTGATATTGGTGTTTACCGGCGCGGCTGATACCTGCACGCTCTGCGCCTCCGGAGTAACGTTATCCATGGTCGGCGGGGGCGGTTCCGGCGGCGGCTGATCCGGCGGTGGGGGTTTCTTCGGGGGCGGTTTGCGCCGGTTGACTATCTCTTCCGGGTCTACCCGTACAAATTCCAGCATCCTGCCGGCGTTATCATGGTCCAGGTCCCGGTCGGCGATGTTGATCAGGTATTGCATCAACCAGAACAGGCCGAACACGACTGTCAGGGCACACGCGCCGGCGATAAAGTAACGACCAACAACGAGTGAATGGGCAACCATCGGCATAACCCGTGTTCAGTTCTCGGCTGCCAGCGCGATATTGACCACGCCGGCCTGCCGCGCCGCGTCCATGACCTCGACCAGCATCTTGTTCTTGGAGTCCTCATCCGCCTGTATCACCACCGACCCCTGGGGATTCTCTGCGCGCAGGCGTTTGATATTCGGAATGACGGAACGGATGTCAATCTTTCTGCGGTCCAGCCAGATATTATTATTGGCATCGATCGCAATCAGGATGTTGGCTTTTTTCTTCACCTCCGCAGTCGGCGCATCGGGTTTGTTGACATCGATGCCCGTTTCCTTGACGAAGGTCGCGGTGACGATGAAGAATATCAGCATGATGAATACGATGTCGATCAGTGGCGTGATGTTCACTTCTGATTCGTCATCAGCAGATACACTGGTGATTCTACGCATGGTTTATCTTCCCCAGAGGATGTTGTGTTAATGGTCCATAGTCAGGCGCTCACTGAGTTTCTCAACTTCGGAGTCAGCCTTGCTCTGCAACCAGACACTGATAAAGTAACCGGACAGCGCCGCCACCATGCCGGACATGGTCGGTACCGTTGCCTGCGACACTCCGGCGGCCATGGCCCTGGCATTGCCGGTGCCGAGAAACGCCATTACCTCGAACACGGTGACCATGCCGGTGACCGTACCCAACAGGCCGACCAGCGGGCACAGGGCGACACAGACCTTGATGGTGCCGAGGTACTGGTTGGCCTGCACCTTCACGTCCGAGATCATGGCTTCCCGTACCCGGTGTGCGTTCCAGGATATGCGTTCCCGGCGCGCATCCCAACGCTTGACCGCATCGTTGGACAGGCGCTGTTGCTGGGCGGAAAAGAAAATCAACCTTTCCACAATACACAGCCACATGATGGCCAGCACCACTGCAACCAGGTACAGCACCGGTCCGCCCAGCTCCAGGAAGTCCCGAATGGCCTCCCACATGTCGATGAAGCCTTGCTCCAGGCCGAACAGGGAGGTAATGGCGCGCAGGATTGAATAGACAAGATCAGTCATGTGTCATTATCTGTTGGCGGATTGTCCTTACTCGGCGGCTTTGTGCTGCTGCTCCGAGGCCTGGGCCACAAACCCGGTGGCCTGGCCTTCCAGTATCTCGATAATCTTGCGGCTCTGGCCCGCCATCATACTGTGCAGGAACACCGTGGGAATAGCGACGCACAAGCCCAGCATGGTGGTGATCAAGGCCTGGGAAATACCGCCGGCCATGAGTTTCGGGTCGCCGGTGCCGAACAAGGTGATCGACTGGAACGTGACGATCATGCCGATAACCGTGCCCAGCAGGCCCAGCAACGGCGCCACCACGGAGATTACCTTGATCAAGGTGTTCAACCGACTCAGCTTGGGCACTTCCCGTAATACCGCCTCGCCCATCTTCAATTCCAGTGATTCCACGTCGATATCCTTGTTCTCGGTGTAAGCCAGCAATACCCGCCCGAGCGGGTTTTTCGCGGAAGGAGCACCCAGGTTACGCACCTGGCTGTTCACCGACATGCTTACCATCATCATATAGAGGATCCTGAGCAGGGCCACGGCAATGCCGAAGATACCCAGACCAATGATAATCCAGCCTACCGTACCACCCTGGGTGGTGGAGCGCTCGTACCAGCTTGGCACGTCAACCAGTTGCGCCAGCAACTGGCCCTTGGTCGGGTCCAGCCCGATCGAGACGAAGCCGCCCTCAGCTTCGGTCAATTCCCCGGCGCCCTTGACAAAACGATCCTCGGGTTGGCGCAACAATTCGGAGATGGTCTGTGTTTCCGAGTCGTATTTCAGGTATTTACCGCCGGCAATCAGGTTGAATACCCCCACCCTGATGATGTCTTTTTGCACTTCTGCCCCATCAGGCATAATGACGTTGCCCTGGAACCGCTTGATCTTGCCGGTTTCGGTCATTTCCCGCTGGATCTCGAACCAGAGTTGCTCGATCTCTTCCAGGGAGGCCAACTCACTGCCGGAACCCATCTTTTCAGCCAGTTCAGTGAGGAAATCACCGCGTCCCGGATATTCGATATTGGTCAGCGAGGCATCAAACGTGGCGCGGGAATCGCCGGCCGCAGTCTGCAACACGCCGAATAGCTCCTTCAACGAACCCAGCGCCTGCTGCAAGTCCTGCTTCAGCAGGTCTACTTCGTCCTGGTTGGCTTCAAATTCTTTTTCCAGGGCTTCACTGATCGCTTCCTGCGCCGCGCGCTCATTATTGGCCTGCTGCATCAGGGTCGCCTGCCTGGCCTTGTTCTTTTTGAACTCCTCTTCCCTGGCCTGGTTCTCTTTTGACTCATCGACCCGCCCCTGCTGCACCTGTTCCAGCAGCGCGTCCAGGGACAGCGCGTCCTGGGCCACCACCGCGGGCGACAGGAAACAGGAAAGCAAACCGGTGAGAATTAATTGTCGGAAGATTTTCATGTCCGTGTCTCCTCTGCTACTCCGCCGCGCTGACCGGCAGGATAAAAATGTCGGGTGGAAGTTGCTTCCTGGCGATTTTCAATCCCTGGCGGATATAATTGCGGAACTCCGGGGCTTCCAGTGGCACCCACTGGCGTGCGGCCTGGTCCCAGACGCCGTTTTCCTTGCCGTCGTCGGTCTGGTAAACCAGCACCAGGCGGCCAAAGCGGAGAATATTCACCGGCCGCTCCTGACCGTTGATTTCCAGCACTTCGCTGTACTCGTCCAGGTCGCCGCCGTAACTCGTCTCAATGCGATAAGCCTCCAGCACCAGGCGCAGTTTTTCCGCCGCGCTGATACCGGCATCACCGATATAGGCTTTCAGGTCCGCGACCCGTTTGCGGCGCTCTTCCAGGTGGAAGGGGCGGTCGAGTTCGACAAACTGCTCCAGGGCATTTGCCATTCTGAGCATGAGCGGGAAAATCTGCCGTTCCACCACCGCGATTTCATCAATGGATTCGCCAATCGTGCGCTTTTCCCGGTTCTGATCGTCAACCTGTTTCTGCAACAACGCGTTATAGACCTTGAGGCCGTCGATCACTTTAAGTTCGCGCCGGTAGCGTGATGCCAGTTTTTCCGTATCGCCTGCCGTCACGTCAATGCGCTGCTGCGACTCCACCGCATCCTGGTTACGGGCCAGACCTTCGTCCACGACCTGGTCAACCTGGTCCTGGGCCACGGCGGTCGAACTGAAGCCGACGATGAAACTCAACATTAGTAACTTCCTTGAAGCTACTAATATTTTTTTAGTATCCATAAGACAATAACCTCCCCGAGGTAATTATTCCAGGCTAAACGTAATTCCTGCATATGCATTGCACAAAATGCCAGTTAGTACCAAACTTTACGGCAATCTACTATAAAAAACAAACTCGCGCAATTAAAGTATGATCCCGTACCTGTGATGACTGCCATTCCCGCACAAATCCGTGACGTGCTGGCGGCGTATGCCGTGGCGCCGGCGCAGGTCCGGCTACTGGAATCAGGCTTGATCAACAGGACGTACCGGGTCACGGCAGAAACTGGCATCGAGTATATCCTGCAGGCCGTGAATGCGATGTTTCCGGTGGCGGTCAACCAGGATATTGACGCAGTCACCCGGCACCTGCAACAGTCCGGCCTGGTGGCGCCCCGCTTGCAACGCAGCCGGCAGGACCAGGTGTTTCACCGGTATGACGGCCAGGTGTGGCGCTTGTTCAATTATATCCCCGGCCGCGTCCATGCGCGCCTGCAACAACCGGCGCCGGCCGCTGCGGCAGGCCGGCTGCTGGGGCGCGTCCATAGCGCGCTGGCGCGCCTTGATTATACGTTGCGGGCGGCCCGGCCCGGGGTGCACGATACGCCGCGCCACGTGCGACACCTGCAAACCACCCTGAAACAGCACCACAACCATGCCGGATATGCCACGCTCAAACCCCTGGCAGAGGCCATCCTGGCGCACCTTGAACAATGCCCGCCCCTGCCTGCGGCGGCCAACCGGATGGTGCACGGCGACCCCAAGATATCCAACTTTATCTTCAGCGCTGAGCGCGAGGAAGCGATCTGCATGGTCGATTTCGATACCCTGAACCGGATGCCCGTATACCTGGAACTGGGTGATGCGCTGCGTTCCTGGTGCAATCCGTCCGGGGAAGACGCGGTTGACGGCGCCTTTTCCATGGCCCATTGCCGCGCCGCACTGGAAGGTTATGCCTGCCATGCCGGCACACTGCTCACGCGTGCAGAATGGCGCGCAATCCCGGCGGCGACCCTGACCACCTACCTGGAGTTGGCCGCGCGCTTTTGTGCCGATGCCCTGAACGAGGATTATTTTTCCTGGGATCCGCAGCGCTTCGGCAGCCAGCGCGAGCACAGCGAGGTCAGGGCCAGGGGCCAATTCAACGCGGCCTGCTCCCTGCTGGAACACTACGACGAATTGACCGATACGGTCGAAAAAATATAGCAGCAGTGATTGACAGATAAAGTATGGCCGTGCAAAGTAACTTGTAACAGGGAATTGCCAGCCACTCGGCGCTTCCCGAACGGATAACGATAGTGAAGCTGTGCCCGAAGGACATACCAGGGGTATCGCCTGTGTTGAACTCCGGCAGCTTGGGGAAACACCTGCGTATGTTGCGCTGTTTGCGAGCGCGCAATGATTTTAATCTTCATCAACCCTGCCGTCATGACCGTAACGGAATACTTCCCCACTCAGGCCACGGAGCAGCGCCGGCGCTGCTCCGCTGCACGCACCCACCTTGAACGCCGCTACCTCACCATCATGTTCTGCGACCTGGTCAATTCCACGCGCCTTGCCGTCCGCCTGGACCCGGAAGACCTGCTGCACCTGTTCCAATCTTATCGGCGCCTGTGCGAGGCAATCACCAACCAGCACGAGGGCTTGATTGCAGATTATGCGGGTGACGGCATCATGGTCGTGTTCGGTTATCCGCGCACCCGTGAAGATGACGCCGCGCGCGCGGTGCGCGCGGCGCTGGATTTGACCAGTGCGCTTGACGCGCATAAATCCGGGTCCGCCGACTCTGCCTGGAACAGGATCTCCATACGCATAGGCATTGCCTCCGGACTGGTCCTGCTCGGCGACCCCGAGGGAACCGTGGTGGGCGAGACTCCGAACCTGGCCGCAAGACTACAGGCAGCGGCGCAACCCGGCGCCATCATCATCAGTAACGAGACCCGCAGCCTGGTCAAGCACATTTTCAGGCTGAAAAATATCGGCCTGTATCCCTTGCGCGGCTACGAACAAATGCTCAGGTTGTGGCAGGTCATCAGTCGCGCGCAGCGGCGCAATGCCGTAGTGCGCATCAATCCGGCAGTGTTGACGGCCAGGCTGTACCGGCTACCTGTGCCGGCGCGCCGCATCGCCCAGGTCGGCGCGCTGCTGGGGCGTGAGTTCAGTTATTCCCTGATAACGACGCTCTGGCCTTATCAGCGTGAACAACTCGAGCAGGGCCTGCGCCTGCTGTGCCGGTCGGAAGTACTTGTTAAAACGGGCGTGGGCGGTAACGCCCGTTACCGGTTCAAATGGGCGCTGATGCAGGAAGTGGCGCAACAAAGTACGTTAAAACAGGTGCGGCTGAGTTTGCACAGGCAAGCCACACCGATCTTTACGGGGGAGGCAACATGACAAAACAAGTCATTGAAATATCAGCGAAGTTATTATCCGCGATTGAATTGTTTTACGACCTCTCCAGTTGTGATCGCAAAGTGGTCGCGGACCGGTGCCGCGGTTTCCGCTATGCGGCCGGAGATATCATCGCTTCCTACGATGATATCGATAACGATGTTTACTTCATTATCAGCGGCAAGGTGCACATCGCCTTCTACTCATCTTCAGGGAAGGAAATCTATTTTGGCGAACAGGTGGCAGGCGGCATGTTTGGTGAAGTCTCGGCAGTAGACCGGAAACCCCGTTCTGCCTGTGTGGTCAGCCAGGATGACACCATACTCGCAGCCGTCAGTGCGGACAACTTCTCCTGGCTGATGCAACTCTATCCCTCGATCATGTCCGGCACCCTGAAACGTTTTGCCCGGTTGGTACGGACCTTGTCACAGCGCGTCATTGAATTCAATTCCCTGGACGTGAGAAACCGGCTGCATGCCGAACTGTTCAGGCTGGCCTGTCATCACCTGGACAAGACTGACAACAGCGCGACCATAACGCCGGCGCCCAGACAGGTTGAACTCGCCAGTCGTATCAGTTCCCATCGTGAAGCCGTCTCACGCGAAATGACAGAACTCACCTCAGCCGGGGTGATACGCAAAAGCAGTAACAGCCTGCGCATCAACGACGTCAACCGGCTGGAAAACATGGTGCGTGAAACAGCGGCGAAGTACAAATAAGCCGGATTCATGAAAATCGGCCAATCTGTCATTTTTTTTTGAAAAAATGTGACATTTCTCACAGACATTTACGGTAAATAACGGCAGACTCTTGACTGCCTGTCCACAAGATGGAGTTTGTTACGTGCTCACCTCATTTTGCTGGACGTTTCCGGCACAGGAAGCGCCGGAGGCGGCGCCGGAATTGCCATAACCGGCGCTGCCGTGTGGTTGTATCATTCGGGAGTACGGCAGGGACGCCGTTCTTCCGGGTGGCTTAACCTACTCAGCGAAACCACGCCGGCAACGGCTTTTCCCCTGCATGGTAAGGCCGCCAGAACCGGATGGTCAGGGGCACCGCCACGTTAAGCCAGAAGATGGTAACCATGAGGGTGTAGAAAACTTCCTCGGTAAAGATACCGTGCTGGGTGTAGGCGATATTCATCACGACGAACGCCAGTTCCGCCCGGCCCAGCATACCGAAGCCGATCATCATGGAATCCTGCCAGTTGAAACTGCCGGTATAACGCGCCGCGAGCGAGGCGGAGAGCACCTGGGCAACAAACACGCAGACAAGCAGGATCAGGGTTTCGTCAAGGATGGCGGAAAAAATCTCCGCATCGAACACAATCTCTGTGCCCAGGTTGACAAAAAAGATAGGGCCTATCCAGGAAAAAGCCACGTCATCGATAATTTTACGGGTATCCGCGTATAAGGTGTCCCGGGTTTCCTGACTGCCGAAGTGAAAGTACTCCTCGCGCAGGATGAGGCCTGCCATGTACGCGCCGATAGCCGGGTGCAGCCCCAGTTGATGGGCCAGCAGGCTGATCCCGACGGCCACCAGCAGGATGCCCAGGGTGGCCTTGCTGCCGTTATCTATGGCGAGCAGGTTGATCATGCCGAAGCGGCGCAGGATGGGATAGCGCGCCAGCAAACCCCGCTCGGCATTGTGCGGCATGACCCAGACTGCAAGGATGATAATGAGCACGAAAAACAGCAGCGCCTTGAGTATCAGTACGCCGATCCCGGTGACGGATAACTCCCCCGCGCCCGTGGTAACGGGGATCAATATGGCAACCAGGGCCAGTGAGGCAATATCGTCGATGATGGCCGAGGTCATGATCCCGTTGGCCGCGTTCGACAGGTGCAAGCCCTCACTTTTCAGCGACACCATGGTGAGAGACACCGCGGTGGCAGTCATGGTCAGGCCGCACAGCAGGGCGATTTTATCGTCGCCCCAGAAATACTGCGCACAGGAGTAAGCGGCGATGAACGGCGCCAGCGCGCCGAACAGGGCAATACCCCAACTGCGCTTGACGCTGCTGACAAAATGTCCCGGGTTGGCCTCGAAGCCCAGCGCAAACATGATCAGGATAATGCCCACCTCGGAAATGCCGGCAATGAACGGTGTGCTGTGGGCAGGCAACCACCCCAGGTTGACCATGACGCAACCGGCGGCCAGAAAATACAGCACCGGTGTCAGCTTGGTCCTGGCCGCCAGCCAGGAAGCGATAAAAACGCTGGCCCAGATCAAGGCCAGTTGTTGCAGATCATGCATGTTCAGGTGTTATTCCAGGTTACTATTCATGGTCCGGCACGCCGGCTACACGATGAAGGGGACATTTTCCACGTTCCTGTTCAAGATTACAATTTCGGAACCTGTTCGCGCCGGAATTTTGTCCCCGACAGTCAACA
>LXNI01002643.1_pt1 | contig 11859 bp, 11 predicted proteins | sample 809091 | NCBI WGS metagenome assembly LXNI01 (sample SAMN04870527, study PRJNA318959) | sponge metagenome | biome: 01000161; feature: marine sponge reef; material: water | host: Sarcotragus foetidus | place: Greece: Milos, Mediterranean Sea | collected 2013-05-29 | depth 5-7 m | reverse complement strand
GCGCTACACCCGCAACGTCAAGCGTTGGCGCGGCGGGGCCATGATCCAGCGCTGGGTCGGCGCCGCCCTCGTCGATGCGCAAAGCCGCTTCCATCGGGTCAGCGGCTACCGAGACATGACGAACTCACACAGGCGCTCGAACCAACCTCTCGCCATCTTGACCGACAAGAAAGAGCCGCGTAACGTCACTACAACGCGAGACGCCATCCACGAAGTTCAACAGAAAACGGGACAATCCCGGGTGGGAGGAACCAGCAGCATCGTCCAGACCGAAGGCCCGCTGAAGCTCCTTCAGGGTCTCGTGAGCCGCCCCATAAGTCGGCGGCAGTCGACGCAGGAGCCCCCGCCGTATCTGATCAATGCGGGGCCGGTCTCGCGATCCGCCCGCTACCTGCCGGCAAAGCGCAACCATGTCGGCCACGATCTGCTGACCCAGTGGCGGCCGGTCCCGGCGGGCCCTGACCTCCACAATCTTGATCAGTGACCGAAACGCGCGACTCAGGAAGATGCGCAGGTCGTCCGCCGCTTCGAATTCCACATCCTCGTCCGCGAAGAGGATCTGAAACGGCACGAGTTGCGCCTTCTTGCGCGAGAGCAGAGCCATTCGGTCACGGGGGCCACGGTTCTCGAGAAACGCCCGAACCTGCTTCATCACGTCCTCCACCGCCGCTGTCGCCGTGGGCGAATCGCGCAGAATCACCTCCGCATCCTCGTGCTTCATGGGCTCGACCCGTTTGACGTGGCGTCGCCGGTTGTGCCGAATCAAAGCGTCAGCCGCCCCCACGAGGTTTCTAGGGCAACGGTAGTTCCGCTCAAAGAGGATCGTCTCGAATACCCGCCCGAACTCCCGCTCAGGTTCAAGCAGAAAGGTCGGCGACCCGCCGCACCACTCGTAGATGGCCTGGTCGTCATCTCCGACGATCACCAGCGATGCCCCATGCCAATCGGCGATGTTGCGCACCAGGTTCAGGTCCAGCGGGCTGATGTCCTGGAACTCGTCGACCAGGACGTGGGTGAACCGCTTCTCCGGAGGAGGCGGCCGCCCGGACTCCCGGGCCTGCTCCACCCTCAGGAGCGCCAGGTACTTCTGGTCGTCGATCGTGAGGTGGTTCGTCCGGTACATGGACTTGAACAGGCCGACGGCAAACGGCCAGAACCTCTCGAAGAGCTCGACCCTGGGATCACTACCGACCTTCCCTTGACCTGCGGGTCCGACTTCCAATCGGCGGTCAATCGCGCCACGAACCGGGTCCGGCAAGATGTCCAGCTTCTGCAGGTCCGATATCAGGCGTTCAAGCTGCGGGGTGAGCGCGAGCCCCTCCAGGGTGCCACAGTGCGCGAGAGACTCCTCTCGCTTCCACCCTCGATCAAGGCGGAAGCCCAGGTTCTTCAGCGTGTCCGTATGATCCAGCAGCCCCGACGCCAGATTCCCTCTCTGCTTGAGCGCGGAGGCAACGACTCCGTAACGGTCAGAAGAACTAACCGCCCGGGCTACGCAACCCGCCTTGTCCGCGCGTTTGGTCACTAGATTCAGCGGTCCATCAGTCCGCTTGCGGCCTTCCCGGACGACCTTCCAGCCGAAGCTGTTCAGCGTGCTGACCGTCGTCACCCGGTCCCGTTGCAGGGGCTTGAACACGGGATCCTGCAGCCTCTTCTGCAATTCCGCCCGGGCCGCAACGGTAAAGGTGACGATCAAAAGCGGGGATACCCCTCCGTACGCTGATGGACGTTCAGGCACCGCCAGAGCAGGGTCTGCGTCTTGCCGCTGCCGGCGGGGGCAAGAACCCGGGTGTTGTCCGCCCGACTTTCGCAGAAAGCCCGCTGATACGGGTCGAGTTGCTCGAGGCCTAAATTTGCGGAGAGCCGACGTTGGTCAAGGTCCGTTTCCCAGTAGCCGATGTCGTTCATTGGGGCATTTTCCGACTCAATCAACTCGTGTTCAGGTGAGAAAGCGAAGCGTCCTCACCGGTGGCACGCCAGACAGTCGTCGCTGGCCTCGTTCTCGCGGTGACACTCGACGCACCATCCCATATCGGCGACGTTGCGGACGGGCTCGGCGACGGTCATCGCGGCGACGTCCCCGTGGCAGGCCAGGCACTCGATGCCGGCACGGGCATGGGCGCGGTGATTGAAATGGACCATCGCCGAGTCCGGGATCACGTTCACCTTGGCCCACAGGATCGGCTCGCGGTTTTCGTTGGCGAGCATGACCTTCTGCACTTCCGGATGGTCGGGGATCTCGCGCCGATGACAGCCGGCGCAGGCCTGGACCGACGGCATGCCGGCATGAACCCCTTCCTCCGCACCCCGATGACAACGAACGCACTCCAGCCCAGCCTCGATGTGGACCAGGTGGTTGTACGCGATCGGTTGTTCCGGCGTCGGCAGGTTCTGGGGCGGTCCGCAGCCGGCGAGAAGGAGGAGCGGGGCAGCGACCGAAAACAGGACCGACTTGGTCCGCCAACGTAGCGGCCGAAGCCGGGGTCCGTCAGGTTTCACCGATACTCCGTTCTCGCGGTGCAACCCGGAGTTGCCTCAGACCTCTCGGATCCGCTGGTAGGACGGGACTTCCTGCAGCCGTGTCCAGTAGCGCCGCACGTTCTCCCCGAAGTCGTCGATGCCGAGCGACGTCGCCAGGTGCAGGCCGTAGCCGACGCAGATGTCGGCGATCGTGAAGCGGTCGCAGCACAGAAAGTCGCGGCCGTCCGAGGTCGCCTTCTCCACCAGCCGCAGCCGGCCGAGGAACCACTTGCGATAGTCCTCGGCAACCTGGGGAACCCGCCGCTCCTCGGGCTCGAGGCGGGTGTAGCGGAGGAACAGCGTCTGCGGGAAGGTCAACGTCGCGTCGCTGTAGAAGAGCCAGTTGAGGTACGCGCCGTACTCCGGGTCGTCCACGTCGACGGCGATCGGGGTCGGGCCGTAGCGGTCGACCAGGTACTTCGCCATCCCCGAGGACTCCGTCATGTGAACGTCGCCGTCGATCATGCACGGGACCGTGCCCAGGACGTTGGTTCCCAGGTAGTCCTTCTTGAAGACCCGCGGCGGGAAGGGCAGCACGTGCAGGTCGTAGTCGATGCCCATCTCCTCGAGAGTCCACACGGGACGGAGCGAGCGAGCGCCCTTGCAGTGGTAGAGCTGGATCGTCACGACGAATCGCCCGCGCCGCCCACAGCCGCCGCCCAACTCGGTTTCCTCTTCTCGCGGAACGCGGCCATGCCCTCGGCCGCTTCGTCGCCCTGGAACATGCGACGGCTCCAGCCCTGGGTCAGCTCAAACCCCTCGGCGAGCGAGATGTCCGGCACCGCACGGACCAGCTTCTTGCACTCGACGACCGCCGTCGGGCCGCCCAGGTTGATCGCGTCGATCTCCTCCTGGACCACGGACCACAGATCGTCGCGCGGCACCGCCTTGTGCGCCAGCCCGTACTCGACGGCCTGGCGGCCGTTGAATCGGTCGCCGGTCAGGAACAGCCTCATGCCGTGGTGCGGTCCCAGCTTGCGCAGACAGACGACGGCGATGATCGCCGGGATCACGCCGATCCGCACTTCGCTGAAGCTGAACATCGCCTCCTCGGCGGTGATCACGAGATCGGAGGCCGCGACCATGCCCAGCCCGCCGGCGAAGGCGTGGCCGTTCACCGCGGCGATCACGGGCTTCTCTCCCTCCCAGATCGCGGTCAGCAGATCCGGATAGGGCACGATCCGGTCCGACTCGCCCTCACCCGGCTGCCGCTTGAGGTCCGCGCCCGAACAGAAGCCCTTGCCGGCTCCGGTGATCACGATCGACCGGACGGCGTCGTCGCCCTGGGCCGCCGTCAGGTGGTCGTAGACCTCGGTGATCAGACCCGGTGACAGGGCGTTGCGCCGTTCCGGGCGATTCAGCGTGATGACCGCCGCCCCGGATCGGACTTCGTAGAGCGAGTAGTCGGTCCCCGGCTGGTTCGTCATTCCCATCCTCCTACCGCCAACCCTCGGGCCGCTACGCCGCGTCCTCCTCGACGACCACGAGCAGTTCGCCGTTCCCCACCTGTTCGCCCTCGGCGACGCGGAACTCGGAAACGGTGCCCGGCTCCGGCGCGGTGACGCGGTGCTCCATCTTCATCGCTTCCAGCACCAGGAGGAGCTGGCCCGACTCGACCCGATCGCCGACAGCGGCGTGGGTCGAGATCACCTTGCCCGGCATCGGCGCGGTCAAACCGCCGGCGACGGCCTCCAGGCCGGCGACCGGGAACCGCGGCAGCTCCCGCAGTTCGACGTCGCCCTGCGGCCCATGCACGAGCCAGCGGTCGCCGTCGGCCGTCACTGTCGCCCGGAATCTGCGGCCGTCGATCACCAGTTCGACGCCGTCCGCGGTCCGTCGACGAAGCTCGACCAGGTGTCGGCTCGGCTCGCCGTCGCCGGCCGCGGCACGTATATCGAACCGGCCGTCGCGCTGGATCCGGTACTCGATACGGAGCGCGTCGCCGGCTGCGGCCTCGAACTCGGCCCGCTCGTAAGGCATCACCGTGTTGCGCCAGCCGCTGACGATCGTCGGATGGATCCGCGCCGCCTGCCTGCGGTCGTGCTGAGCGGCCATCACCGCGCAGATTCCAGCAGAGACCAACTCGTCGGCCGACGGCAGGCGCACGGGTTGCGGCGCCACCCGCTCGATGAAGTCGGTCGTCGTATCGCCGGCCAGATACTCCGGTGAGCGGAGCGTCGCGACCAGGAAGTCCCGGTTGGTCCGAATGCCCTGCACCCGCGTCGTCTCCAGGACTCGGGCGAGCCGGAGCGCGGCCTCGCGTCGCGTCGCTGCGCCGACGATCACCTTGGCGAGCATCGGATCGAACTCGATGCCGACCTCGCTCCCGCTCTCGATCCCGGAGTCGAAGCGCGCGTTCATCCCCGGCGCCGGTTGCCAGCGCTGCACCCGCCCGGTCTGGGGCAGGAAGTCGTTCGCCGGATCCTCCGCGTAGAGCCGCGCCTCGATCGCGTGGCCAACGATTGCGAGATCCTCCTGCGCGAACCCGAGCGTCTCACCCTGCGCCACGCGGAGCTGCTCACGGACCAGGTCGAGGCCGGTGATCTCCTCGGTCACCGGATGCTCCACCTGCAACCGGGTATTCACCTCGAGGAACCAGAAGTCGGTCGGCGCGGACCCGTCCGCCGGCTGCTCGACCAGGAACTCGACCGTGCCGGCCGAGCTGTAGCCGATCGCCTGTCCGGCGGCCACCGCCGCCGCGCCCATGCGGGCCCGGAGTTCGTCGCTCACGACCGGCGACGGCGCCTCCTCGATGATCTTCTGGTGGCGTCGCTGGATAGAGCACTCCCGTTCGAAGCAGTGGACGAGGTTGCCGTGCAGGTCGCCCAGGATCTGGATTTCGACGTGGCGCGAGGACGCCAGCCAGCGCTCCAGGAACACGGTGCCGTCGCCGAACGAGGCCGCCGCTTCACGGCGCGCGCCCTCAACCGCGGCCTCGAGTTCCTCCTGGGACTCAACGACCCGCATGCCGCGGCCGCCGCCACCGGCCGAGGCCTTGACCAGGGCCGGGAAGCCGACTTCCGCCGCCGCCGCGGCGAGATCGGCGCCGTCGCCGAGTTCGACGGCCTGAAGCGTCGGCACCTTCGCCTCGCGCATCAGAGCCTTCGCCGAGAGCTTGTCGCCCATCGCGGCGATCGCCTCGGGCGACGGACCGACCCAGACCAGGCCGGCGTCGGTCACCGCGCGGGCGAAGTCCGCGTTCTCGGACAAGAAGCCGTACCCGGGATGCACCGCGTCGGCGCCTGTCCGGGCGGCAGCAGCCAGCACCTTCTCCACGTCGAGGTAGGTCTCCGCAGAGGAACGGCCGTCCAGTGCTACCCCAACATCCGCTTCGGCCACGAAGGGCGCGTCCGCGTCGCCGTCGGCGTAGACCGCGACGGTCGCGATCCCCATGTCGCGCGCCGAGCGGAAGATCCGTCGGGCGATTTCACCGCGATTGGCGACCAGGAGTCGGGTAATCATGCCGCTTTCCATCCTGAAGACGGCCAGAAGCACCGTGCTCCTTCGCCGCCGCGGCGGGCGATCGCAAGCCTGGGCATCACGCCGCGCTCACATCCTGAAGACGGCATAGCCCTTCGCTCCCTCGACCGCCCGGCTGTGGCAGGCGGACAGCGACAGGCCGAGCACGGTGCGGGTGTCGCGCGGGTCGATCATGCCGTCGTCGGAAACCCGCGACGTCGCGTAGAGACCCAGCGAGCGCTTCTCCGCCCAGTGGATCACGCCGGCCGCGCGCTTCCTGTCCGCCTCTTCGTCGAACTCGATGCCGCGCCGCTGCGCGGCTCTGCGGGTCACGATCGTCATCACGCCGGCCATCTGTTCCGGGCCCATCACCGCGATCTTCGCGGTCGGCCAGATGTACGTGAACCGGGTGCCGTAGGCGCGGCCGCTCATGCCGTAGTTGCCGGCGCCGTACGACGCGCCGACGATCACCGACAGGTGCGGCACGGTCGAGTTGGCGACCGCGTTGATCATCTTCGAGCCGTTCTTCGTGATCCCGCCCTGCTCGTAGTCCGTGCCCACGATGTAGCCGGTGATGTTGTGCAGGAACAGAAGCGGCACGTCGATCTGGTTGCAGAGCTGGATGAACTGCGTCGCCTTCTCGGCCGACTCGGAGAACAGGGCGCCGTTGTTGCCGAGGATGCCGACCGGGTAACCGTGGATCGAGGACCAGCCGCAGACGATCGTCGGCCCGTAGAGGGGCTTGAACTCCTCGAACCGGGAACCGTCGACGACGCGTCCGATCACCTCGCGGATGTCGAGCGGCGAGCGCAGATCGCGAGAGACGAGGCCGAGCAGTTCTTCGGGATCGAGCACGGGATCATCTGGCGGCAGGCTGGGCCCGGGGCCTTCCTTGCGCCAGTTCAGGTGGTGAACCACGTCCCGAAGCAACCGGATGCCGTCCATCTCGTCCTGGGCGAGGTAGTCGCCCAGCCCGGAGACGCGGCAGTGCATGTCGGCGCCGCCCAGGCTCTCGGGCTCCGCGTCCTCGCCGGTCGCCATCTTGACCAGCGGCGGCCCGCCGAGCGAGACCATCGCCTGGTTCCTGACGAAGATGTTGTAGTCGCTCATCCCCGGCTGGTACGCCCCGCCCGCGGTCGAGGCGCCGAAGACGATCGACACCGTCGGGATCCGCATCTTGGAGAGCTCGGAGATCTCGTAGAACAGCCGTCCCGACTCCCCGAAATGGCCGATGGTCCGCTTCGTCTGCGCGTCCGGATCGTCGCCCGTGTTGCCGCGCAGGTCGGCCCCCGCGGACTCCACGAACTGGACGTAGGGCAGCCGGTTGACCCGCGCGATCTCGAGGCCGCGCATCAGCTTCTTCGAGTTGAACTCGTTGAACGCGCCGGCGCGAACCGACGGGTCGTGGCCGAGGATCACGCACTCCGTGCCCGAGATCACGCCGACTCCCAGCACGAAGCCCGAGCCGACCGTGTAGTACGAGTTCCAGGCCGCGAGCGGCGAGATCTCCAGGAACGGGCTGTCCCGATCGAGCGCGTTCGCGACGCGCTCGCGCACCGGCAGCTTGCCGCGGCTCCGCAGGCGGTTCATCGCCTCCGGCCCACCACCGCCGGACACCTGCTCGAGCAGGCCATTTACCTGCTCGATCTGCTCCAGGATGTCGTCGCGGTTCTTCCTGAACTGCGCCGAACGGATGTCGACGTTGGATCTGAGAGCCTGCATGCTTATGCCGCTCGCAAGCAACAGAGCGGCGAAGAGAAGTCTGCGTGAAGAGCGGCGATCATGTCAGATCTCACGCCGCGCTGTAGGCGCCCTTTCTCCACTCGTCCACAAGCACGAACTTCTGGATCTTGCCGGACGGCGTCAGCGGGAAGTCGTCGACCCGGTACCAGGCCTTGGGCGTCTTCTGCGGCGCCAGATTCTCGCGGCAGTAGGTGTGGAGTTCCGCGTCCGAGGCCGGGTTGGCCGGGTCCGCGTCTCGAATGAAAGCGCCGACGATCTCGCCCCAACGCTCGTCCGGCAGGCCGACGATCGCCACGTCCGAAACCTGCGGGTGCTCGAACAGCAACTCCTCGATCTCGCGCGGATAGATGTTCTCGCCACCGCGGATGATCATGTCCCTCAGCCGGCCGGTGATCGTCGTGTAGCCGCGGTCGTCCATCGTCACCAGGTCGCCGCTATGCAACCAGCCGTCCTCGTCGATCGTCTCGGCGGTCTTGTCCGGCATCTCGAAGTACCCGAGCATCACGAGATACCCGCGGCAACAGAGTTCCCCCGACTCGCCAATCGGAACCGTGGCGCCGGTCTCGGGATCGATCACCTTCATCTCGGTCTGCGGCAGGACCGGCCCGAGCGTGTTCGCCTTGTCCTCCTCGCTGTCGTCCGGCTTCATCAGCGTCACGCCCGGGGACGCCTCCGTCTGGCCGTAGATGATCGAGAACTGCACCCCGAGCGTCTTCTCGATCCGCCGAACAAGGTCGGCCGGCACCGTCGCACCGCCCGAGCAGACGGTGTGAACGGACGAAAGGTCGCGACTGTCGAAGTCGGGATGCTCCATCACGGCAATCAGCATCGTCGGCACGCCGAGCAGGTGGGTGGCGCGCATCTCCTCCGCCAGCGCCAGCATCAGCCCCGGGTCGAACATGACGAGGTTGACCAGCGTCGCCTGGAACTGGCACGGCCCCAGAACTCCAAGCACGCAGCCGCCGGTGTGGAAGAGCGGCATGGGGTTGATGTAGACGCCCCCCGGCTCCATGCCAAGGCGCTGGCCAACGAAGCGCGCATTGTTCGTGATCCCGCGGTGGTGGAGATACGCGCCCTTGGGGAAACCGGTGGTGCCCGACGTGTACTGGATCTGGACCGGATCGTCCGGACTCACCTCGGGCAACTCCACGTCATCCGGCGCGGAGGCGACGAACTCCTCGAAGTCGTCGAACGGGATGAGCTCCTTGAGATCCGGCAGACCGTTCGCAACCTGCTTGAGCGATTCCTCCATCGGATTGCCGCGGAACGAACGCAGGTAGAAGATGCCCGAGGATCTCGACTGCCGCAGGACGTACTCGAGTTCCTTCGGCTGGTAGGCCGGGTTGACCGTGACCAGGACCACGCCGGCCAGGCCCGCGCCGTACTCGAGCAGCACCCACTCCGGGATGTTCGGAGCCCACACGGCGACCCGATCGCCCTTCTCGAAGCGGGCAGCCAGCGCCCGCGCCACGCGCTCCGCGTCGGCCAGCAGTTCGGCGTAGGTCCAGGACCGACGCTCGCCCGGCACGCCCTCGATCAAAGCGACCTGGTCCGGCGTCCTGGCCGCGGCGTCGCGGAGGATGCCGCCGACCGTCGTCTCGAGGACGGGTGAACTGGTATCGGCGGGAACGTAGCTCTCGGTCAGCGGCATCGCGATTCTCCTGTGAAATCCGGACCCGGAATCGTAACCGCTCGCGGACCCGCTCCGATGCGCCGTATGGAAGCGCCCAGGAGCTTGCGCCGTCCTCTGGCCTGATGCCGATCTGGTCTGACTAGTCAGATAGACTCCGCTCATGGCCATCACCTACTCGACCTACGAAGCGAAAGCGCGCTTCTCGGAGGTTCTCCGGCAGGTGCGCCAGGGCAAGACCGTGACGATCTCCTATCGGGGCGAGCCGGCGGCTGAGATTCGCCCGATCCCACCGAAGAAGCAGACTCTCGAGGAACGCGTGGAGGATTTGGAGCGTCGCGGGATTCTCGTTCCGGCAAAGGACCCCACCGCAACGATTCGGCCGATTGCACACCGCCCCGGTGCACTGAAGCGTTTCCTCGATGAGCGTGCGGAAGATTGACCACCGCGTATGTCGACAGTTCCCTGCTCGTTGCCGTCGCCCTCCGGGAAGAAGAACACCAGCGGCACATCGCCCGGCTCTCCGGAGTCCGGCGCCTCGTGTCCTCCAACCTCCTTGAGGCTGAGCTTCGTTCCGCACTGCTCCGAGAGCTGACCTTCGCCGTGCCGCCGCTGTTGGAACGCATCGTGTGGATCTTCCCCGACCGTGTCCTGACCCGCGAGATCGAACGGGTTCTCGCGGCCGGTCGTCTGCGCGGCGCCGATCTCTGGCACGTGGCAACCGCCCTCTACCTGGAGCCCGACCCAAGCGAGCTGACCTTCCTGACGGCGGACAACCGCCAGCGGGAAGTCGCCGCCGCTGTCGGCTTTCGGATCTAGGCGTGTTTACAGCGCTCTCACTGCGGTGGAGCGCGGGGCCTGGCCGCTCGCCGCACGCGCCGGCACCCCCTCCGGCCGCATGCCCGGCGCCTGCCCTTGCTAGCCTCCGCTCCCATGACCGACCACGCCGCCGAGAAGATCCTCGACTCGCTCTACAGAGTCGTCGTCCCCCTGCCGCGGAACCCGCTCAAGGAAGTCAACTGCTACGTCCTCGCCGAGGACTACCGCTGGCTCGTCATCGACACGGGCATGAACCGGCCCGAGTGCCGGGAGGTCCTCACCGCCGGGCTCGCCGAGATCGGCGTGGACCTCGAGAAGACGGACTTCCTGGCGACCCACCTGCACGCCGACCACCACGGCCTGATCCCCGAGCTACTGCAGCCGGGACGCACCGCGTCGATGGGCGCCATCGACGCCGCGTCGATGGGCCGGGCCCACGGCGGCTGGTCGGCCGACAGCCCGATGGGCGTCTACCTCAAGCGCAGCGGCTTCCCGCCCGAGGAGCTCGCCGAGTCCTTCCGGCGCCACCCCGGCGCGCGCTTCAGCGGCCAGATGATCGAGTACGCCCCGCTGTACGAAGGCGACGTGATCGAGATCGCCGGCTACCGCCTCGAGGTCATCGACACCCCGGGCCACACGTTCGGTCACATCTCCCTCTACGACCGGGCGAAGCGCCTGTTCATCGCCGGCGACCACATCCTGGGCGACATCACGCCGAACATCCAGGCCTGGGCCGACGACCACGATCCCCTGGGGCTCTACCTGGCCAGCATCGCCAAGGTCGAGGCCCTCGACGTCGACCTGTGCCTCCCGGGCCACCGCAGCCTGATCCACGACTTCCAGGGCCGCTGCCGGGAACTTCGCGAGCACCACAAACTCCGCGGCCGGGAAGTCGTCGACATCCTGCGCGACAACGGCGGGCGGAACGCCTACGAGACGGCGGCGCTGATGACCTGGGACATCCGCGCGAAGTCCTGGGACGACTTCCCGATCATGCAGCGTTGGTTCGCGACCGGCGAGGCGATCGCGCACCTGCGGTGGCTGGAAGATCTGGGAGAACTGCAGCGGGAGGAAGCCGGGGGGCGGATTCTGTACAGCGCTTGAGAGTCGACCCGCATTGGTGACGTTACGCGGCTCTTTCTTGTCGGTCAACATGGCGAGAGGTTGGTTTGAGCGCCTGGGTGAGTTTCGGCATGTCTCGGTAGCCGCTGACCCGATGGAAGCGGCTTTGCGCCTCGACGAGGGCGGCGGTGCCCCAGCGCTGGATCATGGCCCCGCCGGGCCAGCGCTTGACGTTGCGGGTGTAGCGCTGCACGGAGCCGTTGAGGCTCTCGATCGGATTCGTGCTGCGCATCGTCCTCTGGAGAGCGCCGGTGAGGCCGAGAGAGAGCACCGTCACGGTCTCTTCCATGCCTTCCCGAAGAGAGGCGGCCGCGCCGGGATGCTCCCGATCGAGGTGACTGGCTATCTGCCGCAGGCGCTTCAGGGCCGTCTTGGCGGACTTGCTGTCCCACGCCTTGCGAATGGCCCTGCGGGTCGGGGCTCGCTTCCCTTCGGGCAGGTGGTCCTCGACGTTGCGCAGCTTGTGCACTTGGCAGCGCTGCACCGTGGCGGTGTCGCCGAAGACATCCCTGATCGCCCGACGCAGAGCCTTGCTTCCGTCGATGACGAACAACAGCGGTCTCTCC
>LXNI01002642.1_pt1 | contig 11860 bp, 12 predicted proteins | sample 809091 | NCBI WGS metagenome assembly LXNI01 (sample SAMN04870527, study PRJNA318959) | sponge metagenome | biome: 01000161; feature: marine sponge reef; material: water | host: Sarcotragus foetidus | place: Greece: Milos, Mediterranean Sea | collected 2013-05-29 | depth 5-7 m | reverse complement strand
GTTGGCTAGACACGTTGCTGGGGAAGAGTAAACACGGTCGGTGAGGCATGTTTTTGTAGGGGGGCGTTGCGGGGGCGCAGCCCCTGCACAAGGGAGGGCCGAAGGCCCGACCGCCCATATGCAAACCGAGGGGAGAGCGGAGTGACGAGATTGTAACAGGTTGGTTGCTCCATTCGGGTCGGCGGATTGAATGTGGATGGGCAGCTAACTGTTGGGGAGGTATTTTACAGTTTCTGCCTGCGTTGGCGTTGGGAGGGGCACGGGAAGCGGCCTGGGACTGTGTTATACTGATAGACCGGTCCGAAGCCATTTACAGAGAGGGAGGCTCAACTGAACAGCAACCAACTGGCACGGAAGATCGTTGAGATCATTGAGGAGAAGCAGGCGGCCGACATCGTTTTGTTGGATGTGAGTGAACAGACCAGCATAGCTTCCTATTTTGTGCTGGGCAGTGTGAACAACGAACGGCAGGCCAATGCGATCCGAGATGACTTGTGGGAGCAGCTGCAGATCGAAGAGAAGATGCGACCGTTGAATGTCCATGACCTGCGGCAGGAGGGAGGAGGATGGCTCCTGGCCGACTACGGCGATGTCATTTTGCACCTATTTACCGAGGAGACACGGCTACATTACGACCTGGAAGGGCTGTGGAACGATGCCCATGTCGTGTTGAAGATACTTTGACCCGCGCGGAGACGAAGCCGCAAGGTTAGTGGCAACCTAATATTGGATAGGGGCCATTGTCATCCGGCGACGTTCGACCCGTACAAGGCAACGGCTGATGCGGTGTCCATGTGTTCGGTGGCGTCGAAGAGATCGGTCGCTTCGCCGGCGCCGTCATTGACATCAGGGTTCTCTTTGGCTTTGTAGGCGTTTTTCGGTGTAATACCGGCGGCCTGCATTGCATTGACAATTCTGGGCGGCGTTGCAGAGATATCTGAGCCCAGGAGGCTGCCGAAGAAGTTGTCGATTTCGAACATGGCCTCGAAGGGACCGGCCGAGAGATGAACGCCGTTGTTTGCAATGGTCACTTCTTCGAAACCGTAGCGGGCCGGGTTGGCGTGAAGTTCGCCGCGAATTGAGCCGGCAACTGCTCGTTCGGGGAAGGTATCGCCGATCATCTGGTCACGCAGGACGGCCCAACCGGTGTCCGAGTGCACGAGCATGAGAGCGATTCGATGGGTGGGTTCGGTGAAGTGGGCCAACTGGGCGGGGTGAAAACCGTTGACGAGAATGAATTTTTCGTTGACTGTCTCGTAGGCCTGGACGTAGAAGCCGGAACGGATTTTCTCGGCCTTTCTTGTAAACCAAAGCGTGTCGAGGCTGGCCGGCGTGAAGGATTGATGGGCGGCAAGGAACTCGTGTCCGCCAAACAAGGGGTAGTCGGCAGGTGCGACGTCGAGAGCGTCATAGATGCTGCTGCGGTCAGCCGCGTTCAGGCCGGCAGATGCTGTCTTGGACAGGACATTGATGGCGCCGTAGTGCTGGTCCATGCTTTGCTTGCGTTCAAGGGTCTGGCCGCCGACCAGGACGAGCCCGTTTACAGAGGCGCCAAATTCTGCCAGTTTTCCCCAAATCAGATCGATTGAATTGCCCTGAGAGGCCCGGTCTTCGACGCCCAGAATCTCCGGTTTGATGAACATGAGTAGCTCGTTCTGCCGCTCTGTCTGCCCGATGGCAGGCGGCTGAACAACGGCGATTTCCTCTGCCCCCTGCATAGCTTCTAGCAGCGACTCTTTCAGTTGTTGCTGACTCTGCACAAAACGCCCCTTTCTGCGCCAAAATAATCGAGGAAAGTAATTGTTAAGCGTTGGGTACGTCCAGATAAGGACGACCAAGTTCCGTCCCCGTCCGCCCAGTCTTTGCAGCAGATTACCGCAGAGCTTCCTTTTTTACAAAAAGATCGTGTGATGAGGGTTACGTTGGAGTCCGGTCGGATTTTGGCGCGCCCGGCGTACTGCTACGGGGATTTCCTGACAGCGCCTAGAATGGCTGCATCTTCAGGCGAGACGGAGATGTCGGTCGGGACGGCGAAGGTGTTTTTGTCGGCGAAGCGGGTGATGGCGTACTCGCCGTCGGGGTCGAGGGCCACTAGGGGAGCCTTTGCCAGGGCATTGTCGTCTTCATCGCCGATGCGGGCTGATACGACCCAGCCCAGCAGAAGGTCGGGATTGAGCGAGACCAGGTAACGCGCGAGGTGCAGCGCCTCCTCTTGGTGACCACAGTGCCAGGTGGCTTCGAGCAGGTTGCTCTGGAAGTCGAGCCGGCCGGGTTCTTCTTCGGTCAACTCGGCGTAGATGCGAATTGCCCTTTCCCAGCGGCCACCCATTCGGTAAAGGGTTGCAAGCGCCGGACGCGTCAGCATCAGAGGTCGCTTCTGGCGCAGGAGGGTGCGGGACAGTCCCTGGCGGATTGGGCGGTTGTAGGGCGCGTTTTCGAGGGCAAGCGTCCAGTATCGTTGGGCCATGGCCAGTTCGCCATCGGATTCTGAACATCTGGCCAGCACGGCCCAGGCAAGTTCGCTGCCGGGATCGGCGTGCAGCAGGCGGAGGGCCCAGTCGCGGCCTTCATGCCAGCGGCGCAACAGCCAGATGGCCTGGAGAAGGCGAAAGTAGGAGGGCAGGTGTCGGGGCAGGCACTTGAGGACGATTCGAATCAGCGGAAGGGCTTCTTCGGCGCGACTGGCGGCCAGGTGGCTGTCGATGAGGTCGTTCCAGTGGGAGAGCTGCGTTTGTATTGCAGGAGGTTTACCAAAACGGGGTTGCGTCATTCGGACCGATGCGCCTCGTCTTTCTGCAGTAGCTCGATCATGACGCCGTGTGCGGCCTGGGGATGAACGAAGGCTACGAGACCGTGGATGCCCCGCCTAGGGGTCTCGTCGATAAGGCGGACGCCGCGGGCGCGCAGGTCCTGCAGGGCTTGCACGATGTCGGTGACGGTAAGGCAGACGTGGTGCGTTCCTTCGCCTCGCCGCGCGAGGAAGCGGGCGGTTCCGCTTTGGTCATCGGTGGGGGACAGGAGCTCAAGAGTGCCGGGGCCGGCGTCGAGGAAGGCGATTTCGACGCCGTGGGCAGGGGCGTCGAGCCGCTCCAGAAGGCGGAAGCCGAGGACGCCGCAGTAGGTTGCGAGGGCATGGTCGAGGCTTTGGACGACGATGCCGACGTGGTCGATGTGGGCGTTGGTTAGTTGGATGGGGTCTGGGATATTCACTTTCTCTCGCTAGCTGGAGTCCGTTGCAGACAGGTTAGAGCTTGCGTTCAGGACTGCTTCCAATCGACCTAACCAGGTTCGAAAGTGCGGACACTCTCCGCGGATGGCATCAAGACCGATTTCCAACGCGGCCAGTGTCCCCAACAGCGGCTTGCTATAGCCCGGCACAAGGTTTTCGACGCGCTTAGAAGGGGCGGTTTGGGGCGAGTCGTCGATCTCTTCCGGGCTTCTAAAGGCATCCCTGACGGCCTGGAACTGGCCGGCCAACGCGGGAGTGCCGATTCCTCGGCCAAAGGCGCGGCAGTCACTGAAGAGCATTGCCTCATACTCGTGCATCATCACGTACGGAACAAACCTTTCGCGGTCGAAGCTTTCCCCCATGTGCTGAGTGACATCTTCCAGCAGAGCATTCTCGACAGTAGATGCTTTGGCTGCGTTGCCGGAAGTAGCGGCCGCATGGCGTCCAGGCCACGCGCTGGCACCGCTTTGCGGGAGTCCATAAAAGTCAACCATCGTGCTGACCAAGCAACCGGCGTCTTGCCTCAGATGATTGAGTATGCCTTTTCTAACCGCTGGCCAAGGCTTGATTCCGCCACGCCGGTCGCGCTGTCGAGCGTTACCTACTATGCGAGCACTTACCAATGTGAATCCTTTGGAATAGAGGTCTGGCGCGAGAAGCTCATTTACAAAACTCTCCTCTGTTTGGCCCTCTACGTGGATGAGCAGCCTGGTCAAAGTTCGTGTCTCCAGCTACTCATGCGCGGGACGGCCACCAAATTCGTTTTTCTCCCAGAGTTGGCCCAGGCTGTAGTCATGGAGCCAGTTCTTCAGGTTGCCTGCATCGAGGCGACTGAACTGCGTTTGACCTTCTACGCGGTCTGCCACTAGCACATCTTCTGGTTCGAAATGATCGAGAAGTAGTGACGATTGTGTTGCGAGAATAACTTGCGTCTTGGTGGATGCCTGTTTTGCGAGTGAAGCAAACAGCGCAATGGCATAGGGATGCAGCCCCAACTCTGGTTCGTCTATGATTACGATGGGAGGTCGTAGAGAATCCGGTTGGAGAAGTAGGGTGGCCAAGGCGACAAACCGCAAAGTGCCGTCGGAGAACGAAGCAGCGTCAAAATAAGCGTCCGTTCCTTTATGTTTCCACTCCATGCGGATTGTGTCTTTGTTCAGAGCCAGCGGTTGGAGGAGAAAGTCATCGAAAAAGGGAGCGACGAGTCTGACGGTGCGACGGATCAGGTTGTATTCATTTTCGTGCTTCAGGCTTAAGAAATACAGAAATGCAGCCAGATTGGAAGCGTCTGGGCGGAGATAGCGGTTGTCATTGACGCTCGTGGTTTTCCGCATTCGGGAGGTGGAGCCTGCATCATGAAAGTGGTACAGACGCCAACTGTTCAAGAGACGTTGAACATTGTCAGCGTATCGAGGGATGCCGCTGAGGCTAATTCCGGCTTCGCCTCCTCGGCTCTTTAGTGGCTGCTCGTCAGGCCTTCCATAACAAGGCCTGACGCGATAGTAAGCGGTTTCCTTGTAAGGCTGAAGCGCGTCATCATCGGTTGCCAGCAGCTGTAAGCGATACTGAAACCTTGCTTCTGCCAGGGAAACGTGTAAGGTCATCCCTTTGGTTTCCTGGGAACCAAAGTGAAGTATCCTGTCGGCCCCACCGGCGCGCTTAACGTACTCCTGGAGTCTTCCGAATCGGATCTCATGCAAAAACGAAAACACGCCCAAGAAATTTGACTTGCCTGACCCGTTTGGACCAATCAAGACGTTCATCGGACCAAGTTGCAACTCGCTAATTGACCCTATGCTCTTGAAACCCTCCACAGTTATGCTGTCAAGCACAATTCACTCCTCCTCCGCGTACAATCGCCAACCTGGCAGTTCCACTTCCGGGCCGGAAATGGCGCTGAGGGGCAGCTTCAGGAACTTGCCTTCGGCGCGCACGGCGACTGTGCCGTCGGGGAGATAGATTTCGCCGCTGCCGGTGAACATGCGCCGGTTTTGGGTCAGGACACGGCCGCGGGCGCTGATTTCCGCTTCGAGCGGAACGGGCTGCAGTAACCGTGTATTCAGCTCGGCGGTGATGCCCCATCTCTCTACGTCGACGCCTGAACCGTAGTTGATGGCGCGGGCGATGGTTTCGTCGAGGACGCCGGTGAGGACGCCACCGTGCATGCGCCCCGGGTAGCCCTGGTGGCAGTGCTGCCCAGCGAAGCGGGCCAGGATTTCAGCGTCTCCTTGGGCGGTTACAGTCTCATAGAATCGCACTTTCACGCCGGCAATGTTCTTCAGGCCGCAGACAAAGCAGTAGGAGCTATTGGGTTGCTTCTGCATTATACCCAGCTTGTCGGTTGATATTCGCCGAAGACTGCCCTGAGCGTGTCGCAAATTTCGCCAACGGTGGCATCGTTTTCGACGGCCTCCACGAAGAGGGGCATCAGCGGCTCGTCGGCAGCGCGGGCGGCCTGCTCTATGCGCTGCAGTACTGCGGAGACTTTAGCCTGATCGCGAGTAACACGCAGAGAGGCCAGCGCGGCGATCTGCTCGTTTTGCACGGCCTCGTCGACGTTCAGGGTTTCTTCGGGGAAGGCAGCTCCACCCTGGTAGCTGTTGACGCCGACAACTGTTTGGGCGCCGCTTTCGACAGCTCGCATTGTGGCATAGGCCGACTCCTGTATTTCCCGCTGGATGAAACCGTCGGCAACAGCCTGCATTGCGCCGCCCAATTCGTCGATACGGTCGAGGTAGTCGCAGGCCTGGCGTTCGATTTCGTCGGTCAGCCATTCGATGTAGTAGCTGCCGCCAAGCGGGTCGACGACGTCGGCCACGCCGCTCTCGCCGGCCAGAATCTGCTGGGTGCGCAAAGCGATTTCGACGGCCTTTTCGGTTGGCAGTGCGAGGGCCTCGTCCTTGGAATTGGTGTGCAAACTCTGGGTGCCGCCGAGAATGGCGGCCAGTGCCTGAACCGTTACGCGGACAATGTTGTTGTCAGGCTGTTGCGTCGTCAAGGTGCTGCCACCGGTCTGGGTGTGGAAACGCAGCCGCCAGCTCTTTGGGTCTGTGGCCCCGAATCGTTGCCGCATCAGCTTTGCCCACAGGCGACGGGCGGCGCGAAACTTGGCTACCTCCTCGAGGAAGTCGTTATGCGCATTGAAGAAGAAACTGATTTGGGACGAGAAACGGTCGACGTCAAGGCCGACTTTGATCGCCTGTTGCACGTATTCGACGGCATTTGCCAACGTGAAAGCCACTTCCTGGACGGCGCTGCTACCGGCTTCACGGATATGGTAGCCGCTGACTGAAATGGTATTCCATCTGGGCACGTGGACGGCACAGTAGCGGAATAGATCGGTCATGAGACGCATTGAAGGCAGCGGTGGGAAGATGTAGGTGCCGCGGGCGATGTACTCCTTCAGTATGTCGTTCTGGACAGTGCCTCGCAGCTGCGCCAGCGGTACGCCCTGCTCCTTTGCGACTGCAACAACCATGGCCAGGAGAATGGCCGCCGGGGCATTTATCGTCATGCTGACGCTAACTTTGTCGAGGGGGATACCTTGCAGAAGGGTTCGCATGTCCTGCAGGCTGCTGATGGAGACACCGACCTTACCTACCTCGCCCAGGGCGAGATCGTGGTCGGCGTCGTAGCCGATCTGGGTGGGGAGATCGAAGGCGACGGAAAGACCGGTCTGGCCTTGTTCGATCAGGTAGTGGTAGCGCTGGTTGCTTTCTGAAGCCGAGCCGAAGCCGGCGTACTGGCGCATGGTCCAGAGGCGGCCGCGATACATATTGGGCTGGACGCCGCGGGTGAAGGGGAACTCGCCGGGGAAACCCAATTTCTGCAGGTAGTCGGCGGCGACTTCATCGGTTGTTGCCTCTTCGGAGGGTGTGTAGAGGGGCTGGACGACGATGGAGGGGCTGCTGGTCGTGAAACGCTCTTTGCGTTCGGGGAACCGCCGCACCACCGGGGTCAGCGTATTCTCCTGCCAGGCCTGTTTCAGGTTGGTCAGCTTGTTGGGGAACGGGGGGTTCTGCAAGCTTTTGGCTTGCGGCTTGCTTTTGGGTTCAGCCATCTCGATACACCTTCTTGGCGGGCAGCACTGGCGGCAGTTTACATTTCCAGGCGGCCAGCCAGCGCGTTGCTAAGGGTCATTTCATCGGCATATTCGAGATCGCCGCCGGTGGGCAGGCCGCGCGCCAGACGGGTTACGCGTACGCCCAGAGGCTTAATGAGCCTGGCAATGTACATCGCCGTGGCTTCGCCTTCAAGGTTTGGGTTGGTGGCTACCAGGAGTTCCTGCGTCGCACCGGCATCAACCGGATGGCTGGATTGGCCGCTCTGCAGCCGAGAGAGTAGTTCCCGAAGTTTCAGGTCGTCAGGCCCAATTCCTTCCACTGGCGAGATCGCGCCGTGCAAGACGTGATAAAGTCCATGGAAGGTTCCCGTGCGCTCGATAGCCTGGACGTCGAGCGGCTCCTCGACCACACAGATGATCGAACTGTCGCGTTGTTCACTGTCGCAGATGACGCAGGGGTCGCTGTCGGCGATGTTGTGACAGACGCCGCAAAAGAGTGTATTCGCTTTTAGCTCCTGTAGAGCGGCCGCCAACGAGAGCGCTATTTCCTCATCGCTTCGGAGGAGGAAATAGGCCAGACGAGAGGCCGACTTTGGTCCGATGCCCGGCAAGCGGCTGAAAGCGTCGATCAGATTTGTGACTGGCTGAGCAAGCGGCTGCATTGGGTGATCCTAGAATCCCAGGCCTGGGATATTGAGCCCATCGGTGAATCCGCCCATGCGGTCCTCAGTCAGAGATTTGACTTTTTCTGAGGCATCGCCAATGGCGGCCATCAGCATGTCTTCCAGCATTTCCACGTCTTCGGGATCGACGACCTCCGGCTTGATGCGCAGTGCTTGCACGGCTTGATGTCCGTCCATGTCCACTTCGACCATACCGCCGCCGGCGCTGCCGGTCACGATTTCCTCGGCGAGTTCTTCCTGGGCCTTTTCCATGTCGCCCTGCATTTTGCGCACGCGTGCAGCCAGATCGCCGCCCATGCCGCCGCCGCCAAGCCCTCCGGCAGCGGGTGGACCAGCTGCGCCGCCTCCAAACGGATTGGCGCCGCTTCTGGTTCTGCGATTTCTTTTCTTTTTTGCCATAGAATTCACTCCCATTTCGAAATTATTAGATGTGCAAAGAGGTCCGGTCGTCAGCGACGGCCGTCACTGACCTCGGCGCCCAGCTCCGAGACCGCGTACTCTAACAGTGGGTCCTGCCCGTCTGCAGACGCTTCCTCTACTGCCCGTCCTGCGGCTGTGGGAATCGAAGCTTTGTCGCCGCTTTGGCAGATGATAGATACCTGCTGACCGAGGATTTCGGACAAGATGACGGCGACTGAATCCTTTGTTTTGGCCTCGGAAATCACGCCTAGCGTGAACGAATTATTGCCAAAAGCCATTGCGACGGAATCACCGCCGATTGCGAGGTCCCTTATGGAGCGCAGCGATGCCTGTTCCTTTGGTCCACACCGTTCGCGAACGGTATTCAAGAATCGGTCCCAGTTCTCTCTCAGCCGTTGGGTTGCCTGTTTGTCCAAGGGTGTGGTTTCTTTTTTTTCGGCAACGGGACTGCTGGAGGCCCCTGTCTTGGGCTGAGCGGTACTCTTTTCCTTGGCCGGCGGCTTGGGCGCGGCCGGTTGGGAAAGTGTTTGGGCAGGTGCTGGCGGGGCGAATTGCTGGGGTTCGCCCTCAATGACCTCGACCAGCGCCAATTCGAGGGGGAGTTGGGGCTGGAATCCGCCCTTGAGTTCAGACATGGCTTCGCTGAACCGTTTGATGGCCCAGAGCGTCTCCGACTTGGACAAATCCTTGGCCTGCCGCTGCAAAGTCTGCACAGTATCCGGTGCGGAATCTTCGAGGAGGGCGCTATCGCCGACCATCTGGACGAGCATCACGCCGCGAAGATGTTCAATGACCTGGGCGGCGAATTCATTCAGGCTGCCGCCCTGCAGAAGGAGGTCATGGATAAGTTGCAGTCCCGCGGATACATCCTTGGCTGCGAGAGCTTCAACAAATGCGGCCACGGTAGCGGTAGCAACACTGCCCAGCACCTGTTGGACTTGTTCCAAAGAGATTGGAGGGCTTTCCTCGGTTGAGGCGGTTGCGCCGTAACTGGTCATCTGGTCCAGAAGGCTGACGGCATCGCGCATGCAGCCTTGCGCGCTGCGGGCGATGGCGAAGACAGCGGCCTCCTGTACTTGAAATCCCTCTTCTGCGGCGATGAAAGTCAGATGTGCGGCAATTTCGGCCACAGGGATGCGGCGGAAATCGAAGCGCTGGCAGCGGCTGAGGACGGTTGCTGGAATGCGGTGCGGTTCGGTAGTCGCCAAGACGAAACGCACGTATGGGGGAGGTTCTTCCAGTGTTTTGAGAAGGGCGTTGAATGCGCTGGCGCTGAGCATATGCACTTCGTCGATGATGTAGATCTTGTAACGAGACTCGCTGGGCTGAAAGCCGACCTTGTCGCGCAGTTCCCGCACATCGTCGACGCTGTTATTGCTGGCGGCGTCGATTTCGATCAGGTCCAACATGCGACCTTCGTTGATGGCGGTACAGTGGCTGCAGCGGTTGCAGGGCTGACTGTTTTCATCGGTGCAGTTCAGGGCTTTGGCGAGGATGCGGGCGGTGGAAGTCTTACCGGTGCCACGCGGTCCTGCAAACAGATAGGCGTGGGCCACGCGGCCATCGCGCAGGGCATTTAGCAGGGTGGTGGTTACGTGTTCCTGGCCCACCACTTGATCGAAAGTTTGGCTGCGCCACTTGCGATATAACGCCTGTGCCATGTTGGCTTGCTCCTGCGGAGCCGTAGGACCGGAGAGGATTCTCGGCCACAAAATACACTGTCTTGCGTCCCAAATCAGTCTACCATCTGGCAGAACCAGAAGCAAACGGACCTGTAATTTTTCACGTGGTATACTTGAATGATGAGCAATAAAATCATTAACTCATTTCAGGCGAGGCGGCTGGTCGAAGAGGCGGTCGCGGGGCTGGCTAATCTGTCTTCGGATGCGGAGCTGGTGGAGGAGGTGGAGAAGATCGCACGCGATCACGCGCCTTCGATGGTCCTGCCGGCGATTCGCAGGCATTTGAACACCGGCAGCAGCCAGATGCGGGGCGGGTTGGGCCGTCTGGCGGCGTTGATATCGGGTCGGGAAGTCGTTGAGATGCTGCGGAAAGAGGCCGGCCGACGAGACAACCCCACACAGACTCGACTGACGGCTGCCATGATCCTGGAAAGGTTCCTTCAGGTTGAGGTTTCAGCGGGCCTGATGGGCGATCTCAGAGACCCGAACCTGATCGTGATGCAGAGCCTGCAGGAGGCGGTGGAGGAGGCGCGGACCAACCGGCATGTCCTGCTGGAATATGTGCGGCAGATGCGGCAGGAAAACCAGGATGTTGCCTTTCTGGTTCTTGATCTTATCGGCCAGTTGGCTGAAGCAGACCGGCCGGAGCTGCTGCGGCTGATCGCCTACGATGCCCGCACACCTGTGGCGGAGGCCGCCTTGGACCAGTTGGGGGCGCTGCGGGGCGGCGAGGTAGGGGTGCAGAGCGCGGCCGCGTTGCACACGCTCCAGGCCAGTTTGCGGCCGGAACTAGCGAAGGCGGCGTCGCGGCATTTGCGGAAGCTGAAAATGGCAGGGGTACGTTGGGATCCAGATCCGGCAGACGAATGGTGGGCGCTGCTTTCCCCCTGTGATTTTCAGGGAACTCAGCACCTTTGGTTTCTGAGGAACGGAAGCGGGCCTGACTGTGATTTGATCGGTCTGCGTATTAACAGGATAGCAGGTATTCTCGAAGGGTTCGGCGGTGAAAATGTGGACAGCGGGCATCTGCCGGCCAGGCGGCAGGTTGGCGAGATGCTGTCGATTTCACTGGCGCCTGGTGAGAGCGCCGTCTTTCTTACCATCCCTTACGGTTATGGACGCCAGTGTTTGCAACATTGTTTAGAGAGGCACTGGCGGGCGTCCTCCCGAACGTTACCAGAGGAGTTCACACTTTTTTGCCCGTCGATTCTTGCGCACAGTTTTGAAACGACTTTGCCTCAACTCTCTTCATTGCTCGATTCAGGCCCGGAGCTGTGGGCCCAGGAAGATACAGATTTGTCGCAGGTAACGATGATGCTGCTTGGTCATCCGGCTATGGCTGGCTGGGTTTTTTCGACAGGAAATATTGGTGAGGACCACAGTAGACCGGGTGCACGGGCGCCGGGGAGTGCTGAGGATCGAACCGGATTGCAGCCTTTGGCCAGTCTGCCAGTGGAAGAGTTGGAGAAGCTGGCGCGCTCGATTGTAACTGAAGAGATTCCGCAAGAACTAGCCGAGCAGTTGCGGGAGGCGTTGCTGGCCCAGGCGGGTTGGATGCACTTCGCCGGGAACCAGGGCTTTGCGCGCCACGCCGTATTGATCGCCGAGAGTCTGCGCCACGAGCCCTTTCACGGTCATCCTCTGCTGCTGCGAATGATTGCACTCGGGTTCATTCGCAGCGAGGGCGAGGGCGGCGCGTCAGACTAGCCGGCGAGTGGCAGGTTGGAGATTCTGCAAGTTGTGATGGAATCTCAGTCGAGATTCGCTGGCTAGCGTCCGAGAG
>LXNI01002641.1_pt1 | contig 11866 bp, 6 predicted proteins | sample 809091 | NCBI WGS metagenome assembly LXNI01 (sample SAMN04870527, study PRJNA318959) | sponge metagenome | biome: 01000161; feature: marine sponge reef; material: water | host: Sarcotragus foetidus | place: Greece: Milos, Mediterranean Sea | collected 2013-05-29 | depth 5-7 m | reverse complement strand
GCCAGTGCGCGAACGGCCTCTTCACCCCACCCGCCGCCAGTTCACGCCCGAGGCGTCGCAGACACAAGCCCGCGTTACTCCCGCGACCGAGCCGGAGCGCCACGCCGGTGGAGGCTTAACAGGAAAGTGAAAAGCGTAACGAGAGTCAGTATCGTTCTCTTGTACATTCTGAAAGTCTCCCCTCAAGCGTGGTCTAAGTCATAGTATGGCGGTACAGGTCTCGCAGCAGTTCTGCGTCCAGATAGGTTGATTTCTCGTCAGTACTTGGGCCAATTCAGCGAAAGCCGCACGCCTCCTTGGTCGTAGCAGCAAACGCCCAGGACCCATTCGGGCCCTTAAAGCAACCATTGCGCCATTGGCCCCTGTAAAATTCGCCATTAGCAAGCATGAGGGTGCCATGGCCATGCGGCTTGTCGTCGCGCCATGCACCTATGTAACGGCTGTCGTTTGGCCATGATTGTTTCCCACTTCCGTGTCGCTTATCGTCGTGCCACTCGCCATTATAGCGGTCTCCAGCGGGCCAAGTTTGGGTGCCAGTGCCGTGGCGCTTGTCGTCGCGCCACTCACCTTCGTAGCGGCCGTCGATGCCCTCGTAGCGGCCGTCACCGGGCCAGGTAAGGGTCCCCTGTCCGTGTTGCCTGTCGGCACGCCATACACCCTCATAGCGTCTTCCGTCGGACCAGATGAGGACCCCACTGCCGTCAAGCTTGCTGTCCCGCAACTCGCCTTCGTAGCGATCACCGTTGGGCCAGACAAGGGTTCCTTGCCCGGTCGCCTTGCCGGCAAGGAAGTTGCCTTGGTAGACACTCTCGCCGTGTCTGTTGCGCCAAACAAGCTGTCCGAAACCAGATGCCTTGTGATCACGGCAAGCACCGGTCCAGGTGACCGCTTCAGCTGGCTCAGGGTATGGATTGTAGACTTGGCAGCGCTGGTTCTCGACGACGATCCAGTTAGGTCCGAACGGCTTCAGAGGTGCAGCGCTTGCTGAGGCTTCCTCTGCCTGCGGTAGTGTTGCCTGTCGCTCCTCAGACTGCGGCGCCTCGTCGCGTGCCTCTACAAGCCGCTTCGCTACTTCCGAATCTAGATAGCCCGTAACGGGTTCCCCCACCGAAGCCTGCCACTCCTGGATCGCGATGCGCGTGCGTCGGCCGAACAGGCCGTCGGCTGGGCCGGGATCGAACCCCAAAGCGGCGAGGCCTATCTGGATCTGTCGCCGCTCGCCGCGCTGCAGTCCCAGCGACGCCTCCACCGACTCCGGCGCGGGCGCAGGGGGATCTGGGGAACTCACCGGTTCCGGCTCATCGGGAGTCGCTACACGAGCGGCAGATTCCTGCTCGTGCATGACCTTCAATCGCGCCAGTCTGTTTCGCGCCAGAACCTCGTACGTACCGCCGGAAAACTGCTCCAGATAGGCTTCGAAGTCGGCCGTATGCGTGCTGTCCTTCACCGACTCCCAGAACACCAATTCCTTCTCCGCCGCTATGCGCCGCTCAACGATCTGATTCACGTCTGGAGTCTCGGAGTCTGCTCCGCTCCGCGCCGTTGCGGGCACGGGCGTACGTTCAGGCTCCGGCTCTGCCTCAGGCAACGCCGAGAGATAGATGGCCTGGCTGGAGAGAGAGCCGTAGGTAAAGGGAATCTGGCGACCTCCCGTGGCCGCCACCACCGCATCGCGTACCCGGCGGAACAGCAGGTTCACTTCGAGGCCCGGCTCCTCGAGATGAGCGAGAAGGGCCGAAGTGTAGGGGCTGTTGCGCCCCTTGCCGTCCGCCGCGACCGTGCCCTCCTTCGCCGCATAGGCCACCAGCGTCCCGCCCGAGGGTTCCACCGGCGCGAGCCCGCGCCCGATAGAGCGGGCCGCTCCTGCGCGCTGCATCGCCACCGTGAAGGGGTTGTCGCGGCAGGCATCGAGGATTATCAGCCGGAAGCCACGTGCCCGCTCCACGGCCCGCGACACCAATTCGAGAGGCACCGTCTCGAACTCGATGTCGGCATCACTCTTCAGGCGGGCATCGACAGGCACGAGGAAGTTGCGCTTGTCCACCTCGATCCCGTGGCCGGCGTAGAACACAACCGCCATCTCGGACGCCGAGGCCGCCAGCGCGAACTCTTGCAGACCCTTCCATAGTTCGGCGCGGCCCGCGTTCTCCACGATGGTTACGGTGAAGCCGAGGCGGCCAAGGGTGGCGCCGATGTCGGCCGCGTCGTTGAGGGGGTTCGCCAGCACCGGCACGTGTTGGTAGGACGCGTTGCCGATCACCAGGGCCACGCGCTGACCGGTCGAGGCCGACGTGGTGGAGGCGAACAGCATCGCGGCAACGGCAACAGGGATTACCGTCGCTGCGAGCAGCCGAGCGCCCGCCCTGGCCGACAAACTCGCAACCGACAGACGCCAAGGCGATGCAAACCCCTTACGAGGGGTCGTCATCGAATCTCTCCAGCTCTGCCGTGAAACGGTTCTCGGCCTGATGCAAGCGGTGAGGCACCACGACGGCCGAACCCCGCAGTGCCGGGCCCGCTGGCATGGTTGGCGAGGTGGAGGCGGGCGTCGCCTCGCCTGACGTCAACCTGACCGACGACCTGATGCCAGAACCCCATGCCGCTCAAGGCCTCCTATTCGTCCTCTGCAAATGCTCGACGCGCTTGTTACAGCCCCGCGACCGAGAAATTTGCGCCCCTCGAATAGCCCAGCGGCTTCTGACTGATGGGCTGCTGCGAGAGCCTGTCTGCGAGATTGGGCATCTCGGCGGTGGCGTAGTCGATGACCTCGCGCACCGTCACGCTCTTGTCGCCGTTCACGTCAGCCTCGCCCCTAACGCCCTCAAGCACGAGATAGGTGAGGGCACCGTGGGGCTCCAGTTGAAGTTCCGTGGCCGTCTCGTGCGCGCGAGAAGCGGCAAGCACGTGGAGCCCGCCGATGCGGGCAATCTGGCGCAACGCTTTCTGGGTCGCGGCATCGTCGCCCGGAACCGGGCTCGGGACTACCAAGCCCTCGACGGCCTCCACCACCGCGCCGGAGTAGCAGGAGTCGAGAACCAGGAACACGCGCTGTGCCGGTGTGCGCGTGAGGAGCGACATCAGATGCCGGGCAGAGAGGCCGTGCTGACGGATGAGGTCTTCGAATTCTTCCGGCGAGTCCGTCCGCCGCCGCCATTCCCTGGTGTAGGGAAGCAGATACCAGTCCCACCCGCGCTCGCCCTCCAAGGCGTAGCCGTGGCCGGCGAAATAGAGCACCAATACATCCTGTGCGTCGGTCTCCGAGCGCGCGATCAGACTCTCGATCGCATCCTTGCGGGCTGACCTGTCGAGCAGCATCTCCGCGCGAACGCTGGCGAAGGCAGGACGACCGTTCTCTGCGAGCAGTCGAGTTCCCCGGTCCCGCAGGGCCGAGACCAGGGTCTCTGCGTCGTTGCGAGGATAGAAGAGCTCCCACGCCGGATTGGCGTAATCGTTGATCCCGATTGCCAATACGTTCAAGTTGGGTGGGAGCCGCGGGCCGGCAAGGGTGGCGATGCGCATCGCGGGCTTGCTCTCCACTCCGTCAACGCCTACCGCGACCGCTCTGATCCGGTTTTCCCCCGGTACGAGTCGGACGACGGTTTGGAGAGTTGCGTTGCCTTCGCCGTCGAGAACGAGCTTACCGTTGTGATAGAGACGGAGACCGGCGATGCCATCGGCGGGATACCCGCTCTCTGTGCGCACCGTCACCGGGAGCCCACCTGCGGCATCCTGTTTCCCGATGTCGATCGACACGTCCGGCGGGCGGACATATCCGCTCTGGGGGATGTCGGCAGCCGTGTCGTTCAACAGATCGGATGCGGGGCCATCGAGCTTCGCCAGCAATCCGGGCTCGTAGTGGCTCTCGGAAAATGAGTCGACGGGAAGCTCGTGCGCGGCTCCGCCTTCCTGCGCTTCTCCTGCCCAGCTCAGGGCGTCGATCCCGTTCTGCGAGCCGTCGAAGCGCCCGGCGCTGTCCAGCACGGACCACCCGTCTTTCGTGGAGATGAGACTCGCAATTGGGCGCGATCGCTGCTCGCTGCTACGCGCTCTGAAATCGTGGATGGCGACGGTGCCGTTCTCGCCGCCTGCGAAGAACCATCCTCGATCGGTATCGAGTGCGAGTGCGGCCGCAGAGCGCATCTGTAGCGTCAGGGAAGACGCGCGTTCGATCCTGCCGGCTACGGGCCATATCTCGACAGCATTGCGGCCATCGCCTGCTGCGGCGAGGCGTCCCTCCCGGTCGAGGGCCAGGGTTCGGACGGGGCCGGACAGGCCCGTGCGAACCGAGAAGAGCAGCCTTGGGGCGGATGCACCCGATACGTCCCACAGACAGAGATTGCCGCGCGCATCGCCTAGAACGACACGGCCTCCCGCCGGCGTGAAGTGTGCCGCGGTAATCCGCGCGGACCTGGAGCACCCGGACAAGAGGCCCACCGGCTCCAGTCCCCGACTGCCAAGACGCATGGCTCGAACGGCGCGGCCTCGATCTGCAAGATATGCGACCTTGTAGCCGTCGGGGGAGAATACGGGCAACGCATCGCTCGCCGCGCCGGGGAGTACCAGCTGATTACCGTTGCTGGTGCTCAGCCACCAGGCCCCGTCCCGCTTGCGGTATGCCATTGCGCCGCTGTCGGCAAGCGCAACGGATCGTGCCGCGCGGTCGAAGTCGGCAATTCTCTCCGAGAGGGGGTAAGGGCTCCCGTCAAGCCGAAAGAACGCGGAAGAACCGTCAGCGCGAACCGTGAGGATGTCGGCCGCCAGACCTCCACCGCGGATCAGACCGGCGACAATTCGCTGGTCGCGTACAGCACCCCTCTCAATTCCCCGATCGATATCCCACCAGCGCGCACTGCCATCCGCCAGAACGACGAGCAGGAGATTCCTGTCCCGGTCCAGCGAGAGATGGGTCACGGACCCTGCCCGTCGCGCTTCGGCAATGGCAAGGCGCGGCTGCACGATGACAAACCGCCGATCCGAGCCGATTGCCGTGGCCGAGCGGAGGACCGAGCCCCCGACCGCGCCGCCCAGAATGCGGCCCAGGCCCTGAGCCTCGGAGGAAATCGGCACGAGCAGTGTGCCGCAAAAAAAGAGCAGGGCAGCGAAGATGTGAGTCGCGGCCCCGCTCTTTCGCCGAAGCGATATCATCGTGCGGCGACCACCTCATATTCGCGCGTCGCTCGTCCCCAATCGGTCCCACTAGCGGCACGCAGTGCTTCGTGGAGTTCCACGAGATAGGCGCCGGGGCGTTCGATGACCGCTAGATCCTTGTGCCGCGACACCAGTCCGGAAAGCTGCAAGCCCTGTTGGGTCACGACGGCCAGCAACATTCCCTCCCCGATGGGAGGCTCCACCGAGAACCGAAATCCGCCGCCGGCGCCGGGTATCCGCAAGACTTGCCCCGCACGGATGCGATCCGAGACCCCGCTACGCTCGCTGAACCGGTTGGGAAATATCTGCACCATGCGCCCCGTAGGATCGATATCCAGAAGGACCAGGTTGCCGTCCTGGTCGCTCTCGACGACGATATCGACCGAGCTCCCCACCGGAAGGCTGGTGCCGGGCTCGATACTGAGCTGCACTCCCTGTTCGCTCGATGCCACGAGCCGCTCGGCCTGGCGAACGAGGATGTCCTTGGCGACCGCTGCATTAGGGGCTATGGATGCAGCCGCTCGTCCAGGCGAGAAGGCTGCCCTGTCCATTCCACCGACCTCCGCGTGAAGCTGGGGCGTCAATCCGTTTCCGCAGCGATGGGGATGCCGTTCGCAGTAGGCCTCGGATTCGCGGACGAGATAGGTATGAAGTTCCGAGCGGCTGACGATGCCGTCGGCGTTGGTGTCAGCCTTGCCGTCGCGCGCGCCCCAGAGCAGCCTCCGCGTGAATACGCTTCCGGGTTCGCTCGGCAGCTCTTCATCCACCAGCGCCTTCTGGTCGGCTCTCACGGCCGCCCAGACGGTGATGTCGAGGCGGTTTACTCCGGGGTCCTTGGTGGAGACGAAGCCTTCCTGTGCGATGGGCTGCCCCGTGACGGCACTGGCGTCCGTTCCAACCGTGCCGATGCGGAGCGGGGCGCCATCGGGGCCGCGCGGCGCCTTCACGTAGCGCCAGCTCTCGACCCCGGTATCCATGATCGCGAACCTGTCGCTGGTGCCGGAGTGGCAGGCGTCGATCACCAGGTGCACCCGCCGCCCTGGAAGCTGCGCCAGCAGAGCTGCAACTTCGTCATCGGCGATCATGCCGCGCGGCACACCGTCGGCGCCTATTGTGACATCGACGGGAACCAGCGTTTCGTCCAGCCGGTCGGCCTCGTCGTCATTCTCGTCCGGTTGCTGAAACCCGTGGCCGCTGTAGTAGAGAAAGACGTCGTCGCCTTCCCGGGTGCCCGCGATCAGCCAGTCCTCGATCGTGCTCAGGATGTTGTCGCGGGTCGCCTCTCCGTCCAGCAGCATCCTGACGTCACGGTCGTCGAAGCCGAGATGGGAGGAAATGTAGGACTTCATCGCATGCACGTCGTTCACCGTGCCGATGAGCGGGGATACGTGCTGATAGCGGTCGATGCCGATCAACAGCGCCCGCCCTTCTCGCTGCTCGGTATCGCGCCGCCGGGTCGCGGCGGAGCCGATGGCGGCTGTGCCGGTGCCAAGGTTGATGACTTCGACGCGCCGGTTGCGCGCATCGTCTCCAGCCGTTCCGTCGACGGGGTAGTCCTCGCCGAGCCCCACCTCGACCAGCCGCCCCGCGCTCACATCGGCGGCAACGAGGTGGCGCTTCACCGAGCGGGCGCGGCGGAGCGACAGGTCTCTATTGTATTCGCTGGCGCCGACGCTGTCGGTATGGCCCACCACGGAGAAGGAGAACCCCTTCAGAGTCGGAAGTGTCAGCGCGGCCGCCAACTCGGCGACCTGGCTTCGCGCCTTCGCCGTCAGCCTGTCCGAATTGAACTCGAACTGAATCGCGGACAGGCTCACGCGAGGCGCGGTCTCGACGGGACTGTCGGCCGTGGGGCGTATTGCCCTGTCCCGAGAGAAGCCGAGCTGCTTGGCGATATCGTCGCGGCTCACGACCGAATCGCCGCCTTCCGCGTTTGCCCAAGGCGTAACGGTCAAATGAAGTGCTGCGCCGCACAGGCATGCGGCGACAACGGCGACGGCCCGTCGCGGCAGGAATCGTTGCATGACCTTCCCTTCCCGTGTTCTCCCTTTCAGGCTCGGTAACGGCGAGGCGGGCAGCCCTCGATCAGTGGCTGCCCGCCCCGTGGCGCTTATTCGACGATGTGGAACACTTGGTGTTGCGCGACCGCGCTGGGATGGTCTCGCTTGATCGTGATTTTCAAGTCCTTGGAGAGTGAAGCCGCGGTTCCCTGCAACGCCAGGAATGGCCCTGCGCTGGTCTCCCTGTCGATGAGATCCCGGGTTAGCGGCTTGTTGTTCCGCGAGGCGATGACGGTGAGCAACTCGACGCCCGCCGGTTCCGAAACGAGGAACTGATAATCGTCCTTGGCGTCCGGCAGCGTGAGCGACTGCCCCGCGCGCACAAAGTTGTCGGCCGCATATTCGTTGGGAAAGAGTTGATGCACGCGGCCGCTGGTCCCGGTGTCGAACACCCAGATGTAGGCGTCCTCGGTCGTCTCCACCGTCAACGCTACATTCTCACCCGGCCTGTAGGTGCCTTCGGCCCGATCCAGCAGGGTGGTCAGTCTGAGAGCGTTCCCTGATGAAGTAGTGGTGGACGCAGGGGTGGGTGCCACCTGTTCGACCATCGCTCTCTGCTCGATGCTCAGGTCCTTGTAGGGGTCTGCGGCATTCGCAGGACCGGCTAATGCGACCGCCGCCAGAACGGCGGCCAGCGCTGAAATGCGAAGCATTGTCTTCATGGTGCTGTCTCCTTCGAGTGGTTGACCGGCTTTCGTCAGTGACTGATCACTTGGCTGCGCAGCGTCCTGGCGCTCCAGCTGTCGGGATTGATGCGCCCCCGCGTATCTTCCAGGCGCCGGTAGAACTGCTCCGGGCTGAGGTCGAGGCTGGACACGCCGGCCCCCTCGCCGAGAACATCGCCGCCGGTACCGCCGGACAGGAAGTCGATCGGCTCGCGCGTCGCGATGAAGTGGAACGCCTCATTGCCGGCAGGCGGCTTTACCGTCATGACAAGGCCGCTCTCCGGAGTGGGGAAATCGACGATTTCCGTCGCCCCGACCGGACGATTGTTCAACAGGCGCGCGACCTTGCACGAGCTGCTGACGTAGTAGACGCTCATGTACGCTTCCGTGCTGGTCCGCATCTGAAGCCTCAGAGGCTCACCGACATCGAAGTTGGTGTCGGGAAGGCCCCAAGCCTCGACCACGAAGCTGCGTCCGCCACTGAAGTCGCGCAGTTCGCACTTGGGAACCTCAACGGGAACGTGAACGACTTGCGGCGGCGGCGGCGGTGCACAGGCGGTCAGCAGCGCGAGGACTCCGATCACACAGACCGGAATTGACATGCTCCTGCCGAACTGCCTCTTGATACAGATCGGCAGCATCTCCCACATCCGGTGGGCTGAATTGCGATTCATTGCTCGTTTCTCCTCTTGTTTATCAAAGTCGCGAAGCCTCTGGACTCTCGGTAAACCGAAGACTGAAGAGCGCGGCACATCGATTGCCGATCCAGGAGACGACCGGCGCCGGGTTGGTGGGGGCGATGCCATCGCCATCTTCGTGGCTCAGGAGCGCCCCCGACCCGGCACCAGCTCGCTCAGAAGCCGATCCGGGCGCGGAACTGTACGCTGTGCTCGGCGTCTTCGGTGACGTCGCTGGTCCGATCTGCCGACAGCTCGAGGGCTACCGACGGACCCAGGCTGTAACGGGAACCCACGCGGGTCCGGTGGCTGTCGCTGTCGTGCAGGGAGAACTCCGCAAACGGCGCGACAACTCCAGGCCCTGCTACGAAGCCGTAGGAGACGCGCGAGTTCAGCGAGAGCGAGTCGGAGCGGGCGTCACCGGCATTCTGGGGGAACAGGCTCGCGTCAATGGAATCGAGCGAGTTGGTTGGTGCCCCCCAGGTCGGGGTCATGGCCAGCGACAGTCCAGTGCCGTATGCATCCGGTGCCTTGCTAACCGTGAGGCTGGCTCCGTACTCGCGATGGTTCTCCGCGGAATGGAGCACAAGCGCCCGCCCGCGGGCTTCAATCGAGAACCCGCTTTCGGAATCGCTGAACGCCAATCCCGGCGAGAGTTCGAGCCCCTGACCTTCAGCCGAAGCGCCGCCGTCCTGCCGGCCCGCGACTTCCAGGAAAGACGTCAGTGTAGAGCCGCCCTCCCAAACGGTCGTGTAGGACGCCTCCACACCGGCACGGACGCGCCAGACACTCGCGGAAATGCCGTCGACGGCCTGTACGCCCTCGCCCTGATCGGTCTCCACCTTTGCGAGGCTTCCGTCGCCCAGGAGGGCCCAATCAATGCCGATGAAGCTGTTCAACAGGTGGCGCGCACCAGCCGACATCATGTGCATGGAGAGGTCGCTCTTCTCGGGAGACTCTCCCTGAGCGGTATCGGTCACCTCGCCCTTGCCGAGCCCGAGAATGGTCCAGACCTCACTTCGGTCATCGACGGCGAAGCGGGCATAGGGGTGGAGATTTGTGAGCTCGGCTTCGAGCGTTCCTGCGCCTTCAGCATTCTCCAGTGTGTAGTCGGCCTCCGCCTTGATCCTGGAGAGGGCCATGCCGACGAGCCAGCTTCCGCCCGTGTTGAAATCGGCACCCAGGTAGCCTGCGACCAGATCGCCGTCATAACCAGAATTCTGACCTCCGCCGCTCTCGAATACCTGGAAGTCGCCACGGCCCCAAACAGTGACCTGCCTGCCGGCGTCGGGCGAGTTGTTTGCCTCCGAGGCACCCAGTGCAATCTCGAAGGAACTGGAGCCCAGCAGTTCGTCGCCCGCCAGGGATCTGGTTGGCGATTGCCAGAGATCTCCGCCAAAGCTACCCAAGTCGTTGGCGAGAGAAGTCCACGTCGAATCATGAGAGCCGCTTTGTCCGAACACCACAGGCATCCCCGCCAAGCTGATTGAGGCACCACCAGTGTTCGGAGCCGAGAACCGCGCGCCGATGTTCGACGTGACGTTCGAGACCGTCGCTGCCGCTACCGCGGCAACGGTTCCCTCCACGGCCTGCTGCTGCGCCGAATCTGCAGTGGCAGCAGTTAAGGTGACTTGGTTCTCGGAGATGGCATAAACAACCCACTCTTGTTGCTCTCCAGCCGACAAGCCCCAAGTGCCGAGTGGTGACACTGAAGCCCCTGAGGTTGCGTGACGCAATCGCAAAGCTGCAGTGTTGGTAGGACTTGATCCTTCAGAAATCGCTTGAACGCGAATTGCATTTCGTTCTGGATCGCGCTTGAGCGTTACTGTCGTGCACTGTTCTTCAAATTCAAGTTCGAGATTATCGAACACAATTTCGTCGTTAACGAAAATGTTGACATTATCTCCGTCTTGTACGGTCCCATTGTCATATGCGCAGAGTCGATATGTGAATTCATCAGAGGTTTGTGATGTCGATTCGACAGTTACTTGGAACTCTCCAGTACTTGTCGAGGTTCCATCACTGACCGTTACCGTGATCGTGGTTGTGCCTACGGCGACGGGCGAAACCGTCACCTGGCTACCGGGATTATACCTCACTAGTTCCGTTGGTGTTGCCGTCGCAACGTTTTCGTTGCTTGAAGTAGCCTGATATTGGAGATCATCGCCATCAGCGTCAGTTGCACCAATTTCCACAGTCAAAGTTTTGTCTAGTCTTGTAGTCCTGTTGGAATGTCCGATTACGTTCGGTGGCTGATTGCCTAAGTGCACAACCGAACTGATTGTGATTACAGAAACAGTGAATGGATCTCTTCCTTCGATCAAAAACAATGAAACGACCGAGCTGTCGGCGTTGTTTATGTTGAAGGCCGCCAGCAACAATCTCTGTTCTTGTGTCAAACCGGCAAAGATATTGCGTGCATCTCCGTAGCCATTTTGGCGATATTCTGAAACCACCTCATCAAGTGATCGAGGGTCTGTAGACGATTGACACATGGGACGTGATTGCGCAAGTATCGACTCTATGGAGGCATCTGATGAAATCTGTACGGAAATGTTGCAACTCGTTACCTCGACTGTGGCGCTCGCCTGCGTAGGGGACAGGAGTATGAATCCCAGAACAAACAGGAGGGCAAAGCTCAGAAAGGGGGTTGTTGCCATGTGCAGAGAAGCCTTGAATGTACGAGTCATCGTCACTCTCCTCAGTGTCACTAGAGCGGCGCTGGAAGCTGCGGAAATGGACCGCGAGTGCTCGCGCGTGGGCGCTGCTGTCGAGGCGTTCAAAGACCAAGCGTAACCAGACGACAGGCGAGCCAACTACATCTCCCCCCGACCATCATTCGGTCGGTCGCCGAGTTGCCTTCCCCTCGGCTCGCCGCCTTCCCGCACGCGCGTCTGCGCCGCCGGCCTGGCGTCGGGCCGTTGCAAGCAACACACTGGACTCGTGGGATGCCCCACCTATTCACCGAGCGCGGGGAGCTACCCCTCGCCGGGTCTCGCGGCTGTTGTATTCAGCGGGCGACCCGACAGGGCGGGCGCCAGCGGTTGCTTGCAGGAATGAGCCTAGGCACCGGCACCGCGGAGTGTCAAGCTGGATTAAGCAGCCATCGGCGGTCGCACGCCGCACCGTCGTCAGGTCGATGGTGACTTGGCCGGCTTCAGCCCGGTGATTTCCTATAGGCGGCTTGGTTAAGCTAGCCCGACTTCCGCAACTCGGGGGTCGCGAGGATGCTAACTCATTGATATTCCTCGATCGGAACATTAAAGGTCGGCACTACAGAGCGCCGAACGGAGGGGGTGGTTCGAGCGCCGTCAGG
>LXNI01002640.1_pt1 | contig 11881 bp, 9 predicted proteins | sample 809091 | NCBI WGS metagenome assembly LXNI01 (sample SAMN04870527, study PRJNA318959) | sponge metagenome | biome: 01000161; feature: marine sponge reef; material: water | host: Sarcotragus foetidus | place: Greece: Milos, Mediterranean Sea | collected 2013-05-29 | depth 5-7 m | reverse complement strand
GGTGCGGGGACGCATGCGGGCGGGGAGGGGGGCGGTGGCGGATGTGGCCCGGGGGGAGGGGGTGGGGCGGGAGGTGCCGGGGTCGCCACCGGGGAAGAGTTCGAGGCTGTCGCTCATCGCGGCGGCTTCATGGCCGCGACACGCTCCATCAGGGTGGCGCGGTCGTTGAGCGTGGGGTCTTCCCATACGGCCTCCATGAGGGAGCGCAAGGCCGCGCCGATCCCGGGGCCGGGCAGCCAACCCTGCGCGACCAGATCCCGGCCCGCGACGGGGAGGTCGCCGACCCGTGCGGGGATGCCGGCAGCGTGGTCGTGCTGGATATCGGCGGCGAGGCGAGCCACTTCGGTGGGGTCGGTTCGCGTGGGGGCGGCCTGCGCGACCGCATTCCAGATGCGAAGGATGTCCGCCACGGTGGAGGCCCCCGTCCGGGTCATGCGGGAAACCCATCGCCGCCTTGCCACCGAGTGGTCGGCAATCCCCACCGGCGGTGCAAATCCTCCCCGCGCGACCGCGGCGATTCGCTCCGCGTCGGCGTTGGAGAAGCGCAGGCGCGTGAGCAGGTCGGCGACCCGGCCAGGGGTCACATCCCCCGGCTGCATGCCGAAGAGGAGGAGCGCCGCCATTCGGAGCAACCAGTCACCCTGGTCGAGGTCGTCCACGGTTGCCATCGCCTCAGACGATACGCTTTCTCGAAGCTCGGGCAGGATCTGCGCCAGCGCTCCGGACCGCCGGTACAGCTCCAGGGCGCGGGAGGGACGAGGTCCCGAGAGCACTTTCTCCAGCTCTTCGCGCACCCGTTCCATCGACAGACGCGAGAGTCCCGGTACGGCTTCCACGAGGCCGCCCCAGGTGTCGTCGTCGATCACCATCTTGAGCGCGCCCGCAAAGCGAAGCCCGCGCAAGACGCGCAGGTAATCCTCGCGGAAGCGTTCCCGGGGGGATCCGACGGCGCGCAGGATCCGGTTGTGCAGGTCGTCGCGGCCACCGTGGGGGTCCCGCAGTTCCTGACGGTGCGGATGCCACGCCATGGCGTTCACCGTGAAGTCGCGGCGGGCCAGGTCTTCGTCCAGGGTCTCGGCAAAGGCCACCTTCGCCTTGCGTCCGTAGGTGATGACATCGTGGCGGAAGGTGGTGACTTCGTAGAGTCTCTCGTCGGACCCGAAAACTCCCACGGTCCCGTGTTCCATGCCCAGCGGAACCGTCCGTTTGAAGAGCCGTCGCACCTGACGGGGTGTGGCACGAGTGGCCAGATCCCATTCACGGCCTTCGGAGGGACTCCCCCGGAGCTCGTCTCGCACCCCGCCGCCCACCGTCCACGTCTCGAAACCCTTGTCCTCGAGTTTGCCGATCAATTCGAGGACGGGATCCGGGACCTGGACCAGCGGCTCAGGCTCGGCAGCGTGGTCGGACCCACCCCGCCACCTTTCCGTCACGCCTTCACCTTTCACTTTAGATCTCACCCCGCAAGTACCGATCCCCCATTGACATTGAGTATCTCACCAGTGATGTGACGGGCCAGTGGCGAGCAGAGCATCACGATCGGCCCGGCCACGTCCCCGGCCGTGGCGATTCTCCCGATCGGGATGGCCGCCTCGATCTCGGCCCGGTCCTCGCCTTGCAGCACGTCCTCCGACATCTCGGTGTCGATCCACCCGGGAGCCACGGCGTTGACGGTGATCCCCCGCTCCCCCACCTCCGTGCAGAGTCCCTTCACCAGCGAGATCATCGCGCCCTTGCTCGCGGCGTAGTCCGAGTGATAGGCCTCGCCCCGCTGACCCGCGGTCGAACTGACGAGCACGATGCGGCCGTCGTCGTTCATGCGCCGAATCGCCTCGCGGGTCGTGAAGAAGATCGAGTCCAGGTTCACGGCGATGGTCCGGCGCCAGCGCTCGTCGTCCATTTCGGACAGGGGAACGTCGGCCACGGGCCAGATCCCCGCGTTGCCGACGAAGATGTCGAGTCCCCCGAACTCATCGTCGACGCGGCGATAGAGGCGGTCCGCGGCGGCCCGGTCGGAGAGGTCGCCGGCTTCGGCCCAGCTGCGTACGCCGAGCGCACGGGCCTCGTTGACCACGCGATGTGCCTCGTCGGCACGTCTATGGTACGAAATCCCCACGTCGGCACCGGCCCGGGCGAGCAGTCGCACCGTCTCGGCACCCACACCGCGCGACCCTCCCGTCACCAGCGCGCGTTTCCCGGCCAGTTCCAGATTCAGACCCGTCACTCGTGCTTCTCCATGAAGTATCTTTCGACTTGGTCGCACACAATATGGCCGATTGCGAGGTGGAGTTCCTGTGCGCGGGAGATTCGGCCGGTCGGCAGGTCGATGGCGATGTCGACCATGGAGCGAAGGCGTCCGCCTCCCCGGGCCAACAGCGCGACGGTGGAGAGTCCCGCCTGCGACGCAACCCTGGCAGCCTGGACGAGGTTTTCGGATTCGCCCGATGTCGAGTGGAGGACGAGCAGGTCTCCGGGTCTCCCGAGCGCCTCCACCTGGCGGGCGAAGACCTGATCGAAGCCCAGATCGTTGGCGCACGCGGTGAGGACCGAGGTGTCGGTGGTGAGGGCAACGGCCGGAATCGCCGGGCGGTTCCTGACGAGACGGACCACGTACTCCGCGGCCATGTGCTGGGCGTCGGCGGCGGATCCGCCGTTACCGCAGAAGAGGAGCTTGCCCCCCGCCTCGATGGTGCCGAGGGCGAGCCGCGCGTAGGCCGCAATTTCCCCATGCTGGTGCTCCGCAACCATCTCGGCCAGTAATGCCAGTTGCTGAAGTTCGTCCTTTGCAAATCCCGCGATGTCAGACATCGGACCACCTCCCGGCCGAGTGGGAGAGGGGTTCTTCGATCTCCAGCGGGGGCACCGCCAGCGGGCGCTTCCCTTCGAAGAGGCGGGCAGGGTTGACCCGTGCGAGCAGGTCGAGTTGGGCATCGCCGCCGAGGCGCTTCAGTTCGGCCGTGCCCGGTTCGAGGTAGAAGGTATAGCCGCGCTGCCCGTGGAAATCGGACGAGAGGTAGTCGACAAGACCCTCCTGCAGGAAGCGGCGGATCAGCGCCCTGGGCTTCGCGCCGTACTGGCCCGTCAGCGAGCCGTAGTTCGCCTGCAGATAAGCGCCTGCGTTCTTCCACGCGTGTACGATACGCAGCTCCCGGTCGATCCCGTGGTAGCGTTCGGGGTGGGCAAGGACTGGAATGTACCCCGAATCGGCGAGCCGCGAGAGCATCTCGGGTGAACCCAGCCGGGCCATGAACGCCGCCCATTCGACAAGGACGAACCGCGTGCCGCCAAGGCGCATGCGGGGTTTCGACAGGTCCGGAGCGGGCGCGTCGAGCCGGACTTCGAAGCCGCGGCGGAAGTCGAGCCCCGGCCAGGTCACCCGGACCGCGTCGCGGACGCGTCGCCATCTGCGGTCCATGTGGTCCATGACGGGATCGAAGCGGGAGCTGGTAAGCAACGAGGCGCGGAAATGGGGGGTGGTGATGATTCCGTTCACGCCGGCGTCGACCATGCGGCCGATCGAGTGCAGGGAGTCGTCCAGGTTGCGCGAGCCGTCATCCACGCCCGGGACGAGGTGGCTGTGGAAGTCGGCGTAGGCGCCGGTTACTCCGGATTCGGGGGAATCCATTCCCGAGCCACCCGTTCGGTGATACTGTCCAGTAACGAGCCGCCGCTCTCGCGCACCATCCACAGACAGGCGTAGGTGAGATAGGCGTCGGCGGCGAGGAGGGCGAACCCGGCGTTCCGGTTCCGAGAGTCTCCGGTGGCATATGCTCGCATCTCGGTCTCGGCCGCGGCGAGCAGGTTGACGAGCGACGCGGGACCGTCGGCGTTCAGGAATGTACGGAACGCGGCCGGGACGGGACGATCCCGCCGATCGATCCACTCGGCGATGGTCATCCGGACCTTCCTCGCACGAGGCTCTCCACCAGTTCCGCCCCCGAACGGACTGCCTCGTCGATTCCATCGGGATCGCCGACTCCCGCCTGCGCCATGTGCGGCCGCCCCCCTCCCCGCCCCCCCACCCGCGCGGCCACCTCCCTGACCACCTGGTCGGCCCTCAGCCCTGCTGCGATCGCACGATCCGTCGCGAACGCGAAGAGCGAGTGCTTCCCTCCCGGCATCTCCGCCACCACCACCGCCACACCCGCGTTCGGGGAGTCCCTGAACGTATCCCCCCATTTCCGCACGTCGCCCGCGTTGCGCACGCGCAGGCGCACGCCGCTGTACTTGACGGAACGGCCTGCCGCCTCGATTTCGGCCTCGGCCAGCACATCGGCGCCCCCCGATCCGTGTCGGCGCAGGTCGTCGACCAGCTCCTCGAGGGCGGTCTTCTCGGCGAGCAGCTCGCCCACCCGCCGCTCGACGTTGGCGGGCTGGGCCTTGACGGACGCCGCCAGCTCCTCGACACGGTTCTTGAATGCGGCCAGGTACTCGAAGGCCTTCCGGCCCGTCAGCGCCTCGATGCGCCGGACCCCCCCGCCCACCCCCGTCTCAGAGGTGATCTTGAAAAGCCCGATCTCGCCCGTGCGACGGACGTGGGTGCCTCCGCAGAGTTCCATGCTGACTCCGGGGATGTCCACGACGCGGACTTCATCGTCGTACTTTTCGCCGAAGAGGGCCATGGCGCCGGCCTTGACGGCTTCGTCGAAGGGGCGGAGTTCGGTGCGGACGGGATGGTTGACCCAGATTCCTTCGTTGACCATGGCTTCGACCTCGGCGATCTGGTCGGGCGTCATGGGGGCCGTGTGGGAGAAGTCGAAGCGAAGGCGGTCGGGGGCGACGAGGGAGCCGCGCTGGACAACGTGGTCGCCGAGGATGGAGCGCAGGGCGGCGTGGAGGAGGTGGGTGGCGGTGTGGTTGCGTTCGGTGTCGCGGCGCGAGGGGGCGTCGACCTGGGCGGTGACGGTGGTGCCGAGGATGGCGGAGCCGGGGAAGTTGCCGGTGGGGTGGCCGCGGAGGATGACGTGGTCGCCGTCGCGGAGGACTTCGGCCACGTTCATGGTCCAGCCGTCGGCGAAGACGCGGCCCTGGTCGGAGACCTGGCCGCCGGCTTCCAGGTAGAAGGGGCGGTTTTGGAGGATGAGGTCGGCTTGGCCGTTGTGCTCTAGTACGCCTATCACTGCGGTTTGGGCGTCGAGGGTGTCGTAGCCGATGAAGGTGGGGCGCGTGACGGTTGCGCTTGCCTGCGGGATGTCGAACCTCCACCGAACGGGATCCGGGACAGCGACGTGGATTCGAACGGGGTCTGCATCCACGGTTATCGATCTTCCCCCCCGAGACCTCTCCCGCTGCCCCTCCAACGCCTCCTCAAACCCCGCCATATCCACCCCATACCCCCGCTCCCCCGCCACAATCCGGGTCAGATCCGGCGGAAACCCGAACGTGTCATACAACTTGAACACCTCATCCCCGGCGATCACCGGCCTCGGCGATGTCCCCGCAACCACCCGCGGCGCCACCTCCGCCAACCTCTCCATCCCCCCGTCGATCGTCCCCAGAAACCGCTCCTCCTCCCCCCGCACCGCCCCCACAATGTTCTCCCGGCGAGCCCCCAACCCCGGAAACGCCCCCTCCATCGCGTCGATCACCCGATCCACCACCTTCACCAGCGTCGGCTCCCGCCTCCCCATCAGCCACGCATGCCGCACCCCCCGCCGCAGGATCCGCCTGAGCACATACCCCCGCCCCTCGTTCGACGGGAACACCCCGTCCCCGAGCAAGAACGCCACCGCCCGGGCATGATCGGCCAGCACCCGATACGACACGCCTTCTTCGGACCCCGCCTCATACCCCCGCCCCACAACCTCCGCCACCCGCTCCAGCAGCGGCACGAACAGGTCCGTGTGATAGTTGCTCTCCACCCCCTGCATCACGGCGGCCAGCCGTTCCAGTCCCAACCCCGTATCGATGCTCGGCGCCGGCAGCGGCGTCTGCTCGCCCGACACATCCCGGTCGAACTGCATGAACACCAGGTTCCACAACTCCAGGAACTCCCCCGCCTCGCCCCGCCGCTCGAACTCCTCGGTCCCCGGTACGGTTCCCCGCTCCGCGCGCGGCCGCATGTCGTAGTGGATCTCCGAGCAGGGGCCGCAGGGACCCGTGTCGGCCATCTGCCAGAAGTTGTCCTTGTCCCCCAGCCGGTAGATGCGCTCGGACGCCACCCCGGCCACCTCGGTCCAGAGTCCGGCCGCTTCGTCGTCCGTATGGTGAACCGTCACGAACAGTCGATCCGGATCCAGTCCCATCTCGACGGTGAGAAATTCCCACCCGTACTCGATCGCCTCTCGCTTGAAGTAGTCGCCGAAGGAGAAGTTGCCCAGCATCTCGAAGAAGGTGTGGTGGCGCGCCGTGCGGCCGACCTCCTCCAGGTCGTTGTGTTTGCCGCCCGCGCGCACGCACTTCTGCGAGGTGGCCGCGCGGGCGAACGGCAGCTTCTCCTCGCCGAGGAAGGCGCCCTTGAACTGGACCATCCCGGCGTTGGTGAAGAGGAGCGTCGCATCGTTGGCGGGGACCAGAGGGGAACTCGGCCGGACGGCGTGGCCGCGGGCCTCGAAGTACTCGAGGAATTTCCGGCGGATTTCAGTGGATTTCATGGGACGGGAGGTAGCACATCACCCGGGGTTGCAACCGGGTCGAGTAGCGGGGGAACGACGAACGCCGGACGCGGTGCCCGGCGAAGCGTCTAAATCTAGCAGTCCGTGGACAGAGCCGCCCGTGCACCGAGAGCGGCGAGGCGCCGTGCTGGCAAGGCGCGACGAAGGGGGAATAGCAGCGCTATTTGCCCGAGGAGCAACGCAGAGCGAAGCGGTCCAGCGCGGATGCATCGCCGCTCGAATGCCGGGAGGGTTTGTCCTCGGGCTGCCAGCCCGACCGGGGTCTCCGGTTCCAGATGAAGTCCTGGTCTTGAACGGTGGGCCCGGCGAGGATGACTGTCCCATCCGAACATGCCGGCGTCCCTTGATTTGCCGCGGCGTCGGGCGGGCTGACTGCCGTCCGCGGCATGTACGCTCACACCACCTTCACCGCCGGCTTTTCACCCCCACTCTCCTGTTCCTCCTCCTCCCGGATCCCCAGCGCCACCAGCAGCCGCCCCTCGATCTCCCCGGCCACGTCCTGGTTCTCCTTCAGGAACGTCCGCACGTTTTCCTTGCCCTGCCCGAGCCGCAGATCCCCATACGAGAACCACGACCCCGACTTCTCCACGATCCCCTGCTCCACCCCGATGTCGATCAACAGCCCCGTGTGGCTGATCCCCTGCCCGTACATGATGTCGAACTCGGCCTGCTTGAAGGGGGGCGCGCACTTGTTCTTGACCACCTTGACGCGGGTGCGGTTGCCGATCACGTCGGGCCCGTCCTTGAGGGCGCCGATGCGACGGATGTCCATGCGCAGGGAGGCGTAGAACTTGAGCGCGCGGCCGCCCGACGTCGTTTCGGGGCTGCCGAACATGACGCCGATCTTTTCGCGGATCTGGTTGGTGAAGATGACGGCCGCGTTGGAGCGGCTCACCGCGCCGGTCAGCTTCCTGAGCGCCTGGCTCATCAGCCGCGCCTGCAGGCCCACATGCGAATCACCCATCTCGCCTTCGATCTCGGCCCTGGGCACAAGCGCCGCCACCGAGTCGATCACGATCACGTCCACCGCGTTGCTGCGGATGAGCACCTCGGCGATCTCGAGCGCCTGCTCGCCCGTGTCGGGCTGCGACACCAGTAGGTTGTCCACGTCGATTCCGAGCTTGCGCGCGTACTGGATGTCGAGCGCGTGCTCGGCGTCGATGAAGGCGGCGATGCCTCCGTCGCGCTGGGCGTTGGCGATCACGTGAAGACAGAGCGTCGTCTTTCCCGACGATTCGGGCCCGTAGATCTCGCTGATCCTGCCCTTCGGCACCCCGCCGACTCCGATCACCGCGTCGAGGTTGATGGCTCCGGTGGAGATCGCCTCAATCTGGAGGTTGGCGCCCTCGGCCCCCATGCGCATGATGGCGCCCCGCCCGTACGACCGCTCGATCTGGGTCAGGGCCGTGTTGAGCGCTTTCTCCTTCTGTTGCTTGTCCTTGCCGTTCGTGGTGGACATCCTCTTGCTGGACGCCGGCTGTCTGGGCATCGATCGAACCTCTTCCTCTCGACGGGGGGGTTGTCTGGGCGGTCCCGCCGGCCGCGCCGGGAAGGCCTCCCGGGGCAGCCTGCGGCACCAATACCGAAGATAACACGAAACCTATCCGGGTCAAGCTGCCCCGGGGGTGTCATCCGCGCCCGCTTCGCGGCTCCACCCCACCCGGCCCCTGGAACCCCGGAACCGTTTCCGATGGCGCCAAGGTACCTTCTATTGTCGGGCGGATACATGTCAGAATCGGCCAAACTTTCATATAGACCATTCACAGAACCCCAAATGGGCAAATCCATCTCGCAGATACACGAATACGACCTCGTCGCGATCGGCGGCGGCACCGGCGGCCTCGTCACGGCCGCGGGCGCGGCCTACCTCGGCATGAATCCGGCGATTGTCGAGAAGCACGCACTCGGCGGCGACTGCCTCTGGACCGGCTGCGTCCCCTCCAAGGCCCTCATCGCCTCGGCCCGCCTCGCACGGCAGATGGACCGCGCCGCCGACCTCGGCCTCATCCCGAACGGGGCCCGCCACGACTTCCGCGCCGTCATGGAACGGATGCGGGCCGCGCGCGCCACCGTCGCGCACCACGACGACCCCCAACGCTTCCGCGACATGGGCGTCGCCGTCCACTTCGGAGCCGCGCGCTTCCTCGATCCCAACACCGTCGAGGTTGAGGGCGAGGGCACCCTTCGCTCCAAGCGTTTCGTCATCGCGACGGGCGCCGTGCCCGCCATCCCCCCCATCCCCGGCCTCGCGGAAACCGGCTACTGGACCTACGAAACCGTCTTCGACGAGAACGAGCTCCCCGATTCGATCGCGATCCTGGGCGGCGGGCCCATCGGGATCGAATTCGCGCAGGTCTTCGCGCGCCTGGGGTCGAAGGTCACCGTCCTCGAGATGATGCCCAGGATCCTGATCAAGGAGGACCGGGACGTGGCTGAGTTCATGCAGAACCTACTCGAGGCGGAGGGGATCGGGATCCGCACCGGCACCGCGGTGAGTCGCGTAGGCGCGGAGAACGGGCGCGCGGTCGTCGAGACGGACGACGGGGGCAGTGTCGAGGTGGACCGGGTATTCGTCGCGACCGGGCGGCGTCCCTGCATCGACGGCCTGGACCTGGACGCCGCCGGGATTCGGACCGGCATGGGCGCCGTCGTCGTCGACGACTACCTGCGAACCAGCTCCAGGTCGGCATGGGGCGTGGGCGACGTGACCGGTGGGCTCCACTTCACCCACGTCGCGGAGCAGATGGCCAAGGTGGCGATCCGCAATTCGGTCCTCCCCAAGACGAAGATCCGCTACGACAGCGTCCCCTGGGTTACCTACACCGACCCCGAGGTCGCCCACATCGGCATGTCGGAAGACGAGGCCGAGGACGCCGGCGGCACCACCTACCGCTACGAGATGGACGACCTGGACCGCGCCATCGTGGACGGCTCGGCGGTGGGGTTCGTGAAGATCTCGGCGGACCGCAAGGGCAAGGTGATCGGCGCCACCATCGTCGCCCACGGCGCCGGCGACCTCCTCATGCCCCTCGTCCTCGCGAAACAGCACGGCCTGAGCCTCGGCAAGGTCAACGGAACCATCTTCCCCTACCCCACCATGGTCGAGGGCGTGAAGCGCGCCTCGGGCGAGTACATGCGCTCGCGCCTCGACACGGCCGGGGGAAGGACGCTCAAGAGAATCGTCAAATGGCTGAAGTAGAACCACGGGGCAGAACCGGAGCCTGGCTGAAGCTGGGGGCCTTTGTGCTCCTCATCGTCGGCGGCTTTTTCGGCATCAAGGCGACTCCGGCCGGACCGTACCTCACCCTCGAAGGCATCGGCGACGGAATCGAGTGGCTGAGAGGCAATCCCTGGGCCGCTCCGATCTTCGTCGGCATCTACGCCACCGCCACCGCGCTGGCGGTCCCCGGCACCATCCTGACGCTTGCCGGGGGCGCCGTCTTCGGATTCTACTGGGGGACGCTGTACAACTTCATTGCGGCAAACATCGGGGCAAACGCGGCCTTCCTCATCGCCCGTTCACTGGGTGGGGACGCGGTGCGCCGCCTCATCGGAAGGGACTCCAAGGTGCTGAACAAACTGGATGGCATCGTCGAACAGCACGGATTCAGGGGACTGTTGACCCTTCGCCTGATCCCCCTCGCGCCCTTCAACGCCCTCAACTTCGGGTCGGGGCTCATGGCGCTCAGATGGCGTACCTACGCGATCGCCACGCTGATCGGCATCCTGCCCGGCACCGCGATCTACACCTTCTTCGCCGATGCGCTCCTGCAGGGCTCGCAGGAGGCGTCACGCGACGCGTGGCTGAATGTACTCCTGGCAGGCCTCCTCCTCGTCCTGCTCAGTTTCCTCCCCACGATCCTGAAAAAAATGAATGTACGACTCCCTGGCATGTCAACCATAGTTGTCGTTTTGTCAACTGCAGTTGTCACTATGGGGCTCGCGGGCGGGCTCAACACCGCTTCCGCCCAGCAGCTTCCGGACCACAGCGAGTTCACCGGCGTGCTGGCGGCCGTCGTGGTCGATGCGCAGGTGGATTACGCGAAACTGGCGGCGGACGACGCGGGGCTCCGGGCCTACCTGACCCGGCTCGCGGCGACGGATATCTCGGCGGTCACGAGCGCGTCGCAGGACGAGCAGCTCGCCTTCTGGATCAACGCCTACAACGCCTGCATGCTGAAGCGCGTGATCGAGCACTACCCGATCAAGAAGGCCGGCGGACTTCACGGGCTGAAGAACCGCGCCGCCGGAAGGCCCGAAAACTCGGTCTGGCAGATCGAGGACGTCTTCACCGGCGACCATTGCGTCGTGGCCGGCGAGGAGCGTTCGCAGGACGAGATCGAGCACGAAATCATCCGTCCAATGGGCGATGCGCGGATTCACCTGGCCGTCAACTGCGCCGCGTGGAGCTGTCCGCCGCTGATCGGCCGCGCCTACCTGGCGGAGACGCTGGACGAGCAGCTGGACGAACGCGTGCGCGCCTTCATGATGGACCCGACACACTTCGATGTGACGACCGAGGGGGACAGGCGGACCCTGCGCGTGAACAAGGTGCTGGACTGGTTCAAGGAGGACTTCGGGGGGAACAACGAGGGGGTCAAGGCGTTCTTCGTGGAGTTTGCGGCGGGGGGCTACCGGGAGGCGCTGCTGGATCCGGAGACGAAGGTGGAGTTTCACGAGTATGACTGGACGCTGAACGACATCGCGCGGTAGGGGATGGTGCGGCGCCGGGGACTGGAGACGGGAGAACCGGGCCGGGTTGTCGCCAAGTGCCGGTGACGGGCCGGGTGGCGGGGTGACGTTCTCGGGGGAGCCGGTCCACTCGCGGTCCGTCGAGATCGGGGTGGTGATTCCGGCGTTGGACGAGGAGGAGAACCTTCCCGGGCTGCTGGGGGATCTGTCGGGGCTGGGTCTCGAGCGTGTGGTGTTGGTGGTGGATGGGGGGTCGGGGGACGGGACGGTGGCGGCCGCGCGAGCCGGGGGTGCGATGGTGATGAGGAGTCGGAAGGGCCGGGCCGCCCAGATGAATGCGGGGGCCGCGCTGTTGTCCACGTCGTGGCTGCTCTTTCTGCACGCGGATTCGCGGGTGGGGGACGAGGCGTTGCGGGCGATCGAGGGGCATGTGCGGGGGGGGCGGCGGGAGGCGGGGTATTTCGGGCTGACGATATGTCATCCGCACTTGTATTACCGCCTCATCGAGGGGGGACAGCGGGTGCGGGAGCGGCTGTCGGGGCTGGTCTACGGGGACCAGGGGCTGCTGATGCGGC
>LXNI01002639.1_pt1 | contig 11886 bp, 9 predicted proteins | sample 809091 | NCBI WGS metagenome assembly LXNI01 (sample SAMN04870527, study PRJNA318959) | sponge metagenome | biome: 01000161; feature: marine sponge reef; material: water | host: Sarcotragus foetidus | place: Greece: Milos, Mediterranean Sea | collected 2013-05-29 | depth 5-7 m | reverse complement strand
GGACCGGTGGGGTCAGAGTAAAATCGCTGTTATCGGGGTCGATGGCAAGGTCGGTGGTGATTTTACTCTGACCCCGGCATTCAGCGGGAACTGCCGGGTCAGGGGGCGAGTAGTTACGAATTACGGATTAGTCGAAATGTTTTGCGCGGTAGACTTGCCCGATCCAGTTGTTGATGACGGATTCGGCGCTGTCGTGCCAGGTGTTGTCCAGGGTGGGGCTGATGAGTCGTTCGGGGAACTCCGGCAGGGTCTGGCCTGTGTCTCTGGCCGCTACCACCCGGTCCCGGTATTCGGTCAGTATGGCCTGGGCCTGCTTGCTGAAATAATTGTCAGGGAACGGCGCATAAACGTCTGTCTCCGCGGCAAGATAGCGCAACACCTCCCGCTTGTATTCCTTTAACAGGCTGTTCGCGTCGTACTCGGGATGACCCTGGAAAAATACCAGGCGCAAGCCGTCCTCGCTGACGGCCAGGTGTACCCCGACCTCGTCACTTTGCACCAGCACTTTCAGGCCGGCCGCGGCGAATTGTTGCGGCGTCACTGCGTTGAAGCGGGAGTGCGGCACGTCAAAGCGGGTATTCATGCCGGCTACCAGCGGGTGTGAGCGCTCCCTGACCCGGTGTGAATAAACCCCCCAGCACTTGGTTGGCAAGGAGACCCGGCGTTGCCGGTAACGGAATTGTAATACCGCATGCGTGGCCAGGCAGGAACACAGTATGGAGGTCACGTTCTCACAGGCCCAGTCAACCACTTCGATCAGCGGTTCCCAGAATTCCTGCCGGTCCAGCGCGGCGTCAACCACGTTGGCGCCGGTGATGATCAACGCGTCCAGTCCCTCGGCCTGGATCTCCTCAAAACGTTTGTAATACTTCTCCACGTGTGCGCGGCCTTCCCGGTTGCGTTGTAATTGCTCCAGGGTAAACGGGTGCAGGTAGAACCGGGCAATCTGGTTGCTCTCGCCGACGAGCCGGAAGAACTGCCGCTCGGTTGCCTCCAGGGCCTTGTCCGGCATCATGTTGAGCAGGCCGATATGCAGTTCGCGCACGTTCTGGCTCAGCGCGGTATCGCGTGCAATGACAAGGCTGCCCTCGCTCTGCAAGCGCGCGAAACTGGGGAGATCGGTATTTGCTACCAAAGGCATGTGTCATCCCGCGCATCTCGCCGGGGCCTCTGCGTTACAAGTAAATGCAACATTCTCCACCAATTCATAAATTCCTAATTCTTAATTCTATCCAGCACCGCGGCGATGACGTCAATAAAATCCTGCTCCGAGGCAACCCCCAGCACTTCATCACTGGCCACGGTGTAACCGTAACGGGCAGCGATCTGTTCATAGCGGGGCAGCCGGGCGTGCAGCAGCCGGGGGAAGACCCACCTGACAAAATCGTCGGGCTCGATCAGGGCAATGTACTCCAGGTCCCGTTCCCGCATATAGACTGCCAGTTGCTCATCCAGGAACGACTCCTGGTAATACAGGGGCTTGGGGTCCTGTTCAGCCCGCGCCATCAGTTCCTTTTCATCCTCGGCCGTGGCGTTCATATACAACACCAGGGTGTGCCGCGCCAGCATCTCGATGACCTTGTCATCCAGTTCACACAGGCTGCCACCGGCATCATTGACAAAATGCGCATAACCGTACACCTCCCGGGCCTTGCGCATGAACTCCGGTACGTCATTCATGGCGTTGACCTCGGCGGCGTGGTGCAGCGCCTGGCGACGTTTGAATTCCTGCAAGTCCAGTCCGCCCAGTTCCGGGTTGCCCAGCTTGCCGAGAAAACTGGACAGCGGTTTCAGGTTGTCGATGTCCAGGTTGTTGGTGATATAGATCGAATCGGAGCGCAACAACTCCCGCGTAAACGGGATCTGCATCACGTGCTGCTTGATATTGTCCAGGATGGGCTCATCCAGGTAACGGGTGCCGATGCGGTAATCACCGGAATAATGGAACCAGTGGTGCCGCCGCAGTTTGCGCGCCAGGGTCGTCTTGCCCACCCCGGACATGCCCAGCAGCGTCACCGACTTGTGCTCCCAACGCCTGAATTGATCACCGGTCAATTTCATGATGTTTCAACCACAAACGTACAGAGTACCAGCTAATACAGGGATTCATCCGCAGATGAACGCAGATGTATTTTATCCGCTCATTCGTCTACCGCTTTCATGCTCAGGCGCACCCGGCCCTGGCGGTCGATTTCCAGCACCTTGACCTTGACGAAATCACCTTCGGACAGTTTGTCGCTGACGTTCTGCACGCGTTCGTGGGAAATCTGCGAGATATGCACCAGGCCGTCCTTGCCCGGCAGGATATTGACGAAAGCGCCAAAGTCCATCAGTTTCGCCACCCGGCCACGGTACACCTTGCCTACCTCCACTTCTTCGGTCAGGTCTTCAATGCGTTTGCGCGCGGCGTCGCTGGCGCTCTTGTCACTGGAATAAATCTTGACGATGCCGTTGTCGTCGATATCGATGGACGCGCCGGTCTCGTCGGTGAGGGCGCGGATGGTGGCGCCGCCCTTGCCGATCACGTCCCTGATCTTGTCCGGATGAATCTTGATGGTGGTAATGCGCGGGGCATATTCCGACATCTCGGCGCGCGTCGCGCCCAGCACCGCGTTCATCTTCTCCAAGATATGCAATCTTCCCGTCCGGGCCTGGGACAGGGCTGTCTCCATGATCTCCCGGGTGATGCCCGGCACCTTGATATCCATTTGCAACGCGCTGACGCCGGTCGCGGTGCCGGCCACCTTGAAATCCATATCGCCAAGATGGTCTTCATCGCCCATGATGTCCGACAGTACCACGAACTTGTCATCTTCCTTGATCAAGCCCATGGCGATGCCGGCCACCGGCGCCTTGATAGCGATGCCGGCGTCCATCATGGCCAGGCTGGCGCCGCACACCGAGGCCATGGAACTGGAACCGTTCGATTCGGTGATTTCGGAGACAATGCGGATGGCGTAGGGAAAGTCCTCCAGGTTCGGCATGACTGTCATCAAGGCGCGCTTGGCTAACTTGCCGTGGCCGATCTCACGCCGTTTGGGTGAGCCCGCGCGTCCCGTCTCGCCCACACAGTACGGCGGGAAGTTGTAGTGCAGCATGAACGGGTCCTTGTGCTCGCCCTCAATGGCGTCGATGATCTGTGCATCCCGGTCGGTGCCCAGCGTGGCCGCTACCAGCGCCTGGGTTTCACCGCGGGTGAACAGGGCAGAACCGTGCGCCCGGGGCAGCAGGCCTACTTCCACGCTGACGTCTCTTACCGTCTCGGTATCCCGGCCGTCGATACGCGGCTCGCCGGCAACGACTGCGCCCCGGACGGTACTGCTTTCCAGTGCTGAAAAGGCGTTGCTGATGGTCTTCTCGGTCCAGCGCTCGCCATGTTTCTCGCTGAGGGTGGCAATTGCCGTGGCGCGCATCTCCGCCAGGCGTTCACGCCGGCCGAGCTTGTCCCGGATTGAATAGGCTTCACGGAGCGGGTCGGCGCACAGGTTGTTGACCTCGTCCGCCAGTTCCCGGTCCTGCTCCGGCGCTTGCCAGTCCCAGGGTTGGGTCCCGGCCTCGGCCACCAGTTGCCGGATAGTGCTGATCACAATCTGCAGTTGCTCGTGACCGAACATTACCGCGCCCAGCATCACCTCTTCCGATAACAGCGCGGCCTCGGATTCAACCATCAGCACGGAGCTATCTGTGCCGGCTACCACCAGGTTCAGTTCCGAGTCAGCCAGGGTGGTCTGACCGGGATTGAGCAGGTACTCGCCATTGCGATAGCCCACCCGCGCCGCGCCGATAGGGCCCTGAAACGGGATGCCGGACAGGCCCAGCGCCGCCGAGGCGCCGATCAGGGCCGGTATGTCCGGGTCGATCTGCGGGTCCAGTGACATCACCGTGGCGATGATCTGCACCTCATTCCTGAACTGTTTGGGAAACAGCGGGCGTACCGGCCTGTCGATCAGCCGGCACGTCAACACTTCCTTTTCCGAGGGCCGCCCCTCGCGCCGGAAGAAACCACCGGGGATCTTCCCGGCGGCATAGGTCTTTTCCATGTAATCCACCGTGAGTGGAAAAAAATCCTGGTCGGGCCTGGCTTCCTTGCTGGCCACACAGGTTACCAGCACTACCGTATCGCCCATACTTACCAACACCGCGCCGTTAGCCTGCCGCGCAATGCGGCCGGTCTCCAGCGTGACCGGAATATCCCCATACTGAAATTCTTTTGTTACTACGTTCATTAACACTCTTCCCGATGATTATCTGATTGAAGGAACCCCTGAACAGGTCAGGGGAGAATATAAATAACACCTAACAATGGCAGCCTATGCCTATGCTGCAAGGGCGCCTCTGATTTTCAGAGGCGCCCTGTAAAATACTCCCGGCAAGGAATACTTTTTACTGTTTATGTATAAAATGATGTGCTTCTGCGAGGGCTGGACACGCCGACAGCCTGATACAGTTTCAGGGATGCGGACATGTGGTAATAACGTGCCGGCTACTTTCTCAGGGACAAGCGGCCAATCAATTCACGATACCGATCAACGTCTTTGTTCTTTAAATAGTCCAGCAATTTCCGACGCCGGTTTACCATACGCAGCAAACCCTGACGTGAATGGTGATCTTTGGCATGAGATTTAAAGTGCTGCGACAAATCAGTAATGCGCGCGGTCAACAACGCCACCTGCACCTCGGTCGAACCCGTGTCAGCGGATGAACGTTGGTATTGTTTCAAAATATCAGCTTTATGCTGTCGATTTAACGACATAAACTTATCTTCTCCTGTCCTCTCATTCAAAAGCGCGCCCATTTTACCCATGCTTGCAACAACTGACAAGAAAAACTTTTGCCCCCACCCGTCCTCTGCTTGCTCCCGCACGTCGCGCCGCGCAGACAAAGAGTGGCAGGCGCGTTCAAGCAACCAGCCGTTTAGGCGCTACGCGGCCATCAGGAAGGACTTCCCCTACGCCCAGGAAGCGTTTGTCTTCGGTGTAGATGCGCAGCAGTCCCCGGGTCGGCGCGTGTGGTACCGTTACCGGTTGGCCCTGGCACAGGTAATAGGCCACGGAGTCGACCAGGTACACGGCAGGCATGTCCTGTACGATGGTATCAATACCCAGCAACAGCTCATCCAGGCCTGCTGTCCCGGCCTCGGCGGCGTGTTCCAGTTGCGCCAGCGCCAGCATGTGTGCATCCGTGTAAGGTCCCGAACCGATGCGCCTCAGCGTTTGCACGTGCGCGCCGCAGCCCAGTTGCTTGCCGACGTCTTCCGCCAGGGTGCGGATATAGGTTCCCTTGGAGCAGCGTATATCCAGTTCCAGTTCAGCCTCCCGGTAATCGAGCAGTTTGATGTGATGGATAGTGATTTCACGGGGTTCCCGCTCCACTTCCAAGCCCTGGTGGGCGAGCTTGTACAAGCGCTCTCCCTTGTGTTTCAGCGCGGAAAACATGGGCGGCACCTGCATGATGGGGCCCTCAAAGCGCGCCAGGGCTTGTGCTACCTGTTTGCGCGCCAGTTTTCCGGTCTCGCCCCGAAATACCACGTCACCTTCGGCATCGCCGGTGCTGGTCTGGGCGCCCAGTTGAAACACCGTATGGTAGTGTTTATCGGCATTGAGCAGGAAACCGGAGAGTTTTGTCGCCTCGCCGAAGCACAGCGGCAACAAGCCGGACGCGGCCTTGTCCAGGCTGCCGGTGTGCCCCGCTTTTCTGGCCCGGTACAGGGACTTCACCTGCTGCAGGGCATCATTGGAGGTCAACCCCGGCGGCTTGTCCAGCAGCAGCACGCCGGTGACGCTGCGACCCTTGACCTTGCTTTTACCCCGCATATCTCACCAAGTCGCTTGTTGCAATCTGAAACATTCTTGCTGTCGATAGGTTATGACAGTATTCACACTTTCTCGAGATGACACACTGTGCTTGATGCGCCCTCACTAGTCTTTTTTCCGCCTGCGGGCACGTGCTCCCTCAACCATAGCTACCGCTATGCTTTCGGTCGCAGGCACCCGCAGGCAGAAAAAATCCTGCGTGATCTTCGCATCACTTGGTGAGATATGCGGGCTATGGGCCATTACTCAGTACTCAATCTTTCTGGTTGACGCGATCGATAAGTTCGGTCAGGCGGTTGGCGCGGTTCAGGGTCTGGTCGAAGCGGAACACCAGTTGCGGCACCGCCCGCAGCGCCAGGGATTGTCCCAGCAGGTGGCGGATGTGGCGGGCGCGTTCATTCAGCAGGTCTGCCAGGGCTTCCTCGCTGCACGTGGGGTCAAGACAGGTAAAATAAACACTGGCATTCCTGAGATCGGGGCTGACGTCCACGAACGACACCGTGATCAGTCCCGCCTCCCGGAATGCAGTCTCCTTTTGCAACAAGCGCGCGATCTCGCGCTGCAACAGGTCTGCAACGCGTTGATTTCGATTGTATTCACGAGGCATCTTTTGAGAAATAGGAATTAGGAATTGAGAATTAGAAATGCCGGGGTCAGAGTAAAATCACCGCCAATCCTGCTATCAACCCCGATAACAGCGATTTTACTCTGACCCCACCTGTCCAATTCCTAATTCCTAAACCCTCCGCTCCACCTCAATTCTCTCGAACACCTCAATCTGGTCGCCGGCCTTGACGTCGTTGTAGTTCTTCACGCCGATGCCGCATTCTACACCGGATTTTACCTCGGCCACGTCGTCCTTGAAGCGGCGCAGGGATTCCAGTTCGCCTTCGAAGATGACGACGTTGTCGCGCAGTACCCGGATGGGGTTGGCCTTGCGTACCAGGCCGCTGGAGACGATGCAGCCGGCAATATCGCCGAAGGCGGGGGAACGGAACACTTCCTTGACCTCTGCGATACCGATGATCTGTTCCCTGATTTCGGGTGCAAGCAGGCCGTTAATTGCTGCTTTCACATCATCGATAACGTCGTAGATCACACTGTAATAGCGCAGGTCCACACCTTCTTCATCGACCAGTTTGCGCGCCGCGCCGTCCACTCTTACGTTGAAACCGAAGACCATGCCGTTCGAAGCAAGCGCCAGGTTGATGTCGGATTCGGTAATACCGCCAACACCGGCGCTGATAATGTTAACCGCCACCTCATCACCGGAGAGCTTTTGCAGCGCTTCCGTCAGGGCTTCCGCCGAACCTTGTACGTCGGCCTTGATGAGGACGTTGACGGCAGCGCCGTCCCCGTCGCTCAGGCGGGTCATCGCGTCCTTTACCTTGGAGGCCTGTTGCCTGGCCAGTTTCACTTCCCGGTACTTGCCCTGGCGGAACAGTGCGATCTCCCGCGCCTTGCGTTCGTCCGGCACGACGATCATATCGTCACCGGCATTGGGTGTGCCGGACAGGCCCAGTACCTCAACCGGCGTGGAGGGAGCGGCGGCGCGCACGTCCGCGCCGTTTTCATCGTGCATTGCCCGCACCCGGCCGAACTCGTGGCCGGTGAGGATCACGTCGCCGCGTCGCAATTCACCCTGCTGCACCAGGACGGTAGCGACCGGCCCCCGGCCCTTGTCCAGTTTCGCTTCAATGACGGCGCCGGAAGCAGGCCCTTCCGCGACGGCCTTGAGTTCCAGGATTTCGGCTTGCAGGGAGATGCTCTCAAGCAGGCTGTCCACGCCCTCTCCGGTTTTTGCGGACAGGTTGACAAACATGGTGTCGCCGCCCCAGTCGTCCGGAATAACCGAGAACTTGCCCAGCGCCTGCCTGACCCGGTCGGGGTCGGCATCGGCCTTGTCAATCTTGTTCACTGCCACGATCAGCGGTGTTGAACCCGCCTTGGCGTGTTGTATGGCTTCTTCGGTCTGCGGCATCACGCCGTCGTCTGCGGCCACCACCAGGATGACGATATCGGTCACCTTGGCGCCGCGTGCACGCATCGCGGTAAACGCCTCGTGGCCGGGGGTGTCCAGGAACGTGATCGCGCCTTTTGCCGTGTTGACGCTGTAGGCGCCGATGTGCTGGGTCACCCCGCCCGCCTCACCCGCGGCCACCTTGCTGCGTCTGATATAGTCCAGCAGCGAAGTCTTGCCGTGATCGACGTGCCCCATGATCGTTACCACCGGCGCACGCACAACCACCTCTCCCTCGCTGAGGCCGGACTGCATGATTTCCTCTTCCAGCGCGTTTTCCTTGAGCATTTTTGCCTTGTGGCCCATTTCTTCCGCCACGATGGCGGCGGTTTCCTGGTCGATGGTCTGGTTGATGGTGACCATGGTGCCCAGGTTCATCATCGCCTTGATAACCTCGGCGCTTTTTACCGACATGCGCTGGGCCAGTTCCGATACCGTGATGCTCTCCGGTATCTCCACTTCACGCACAATCGGCGCGGTGGGTTTTTCAAACCCGTGCTGAGCGGGTCGTTTCAGCACTTGGCGCGGCCGTTGCTTCTTTCTTCTGCGGCCCGACTTGCCGGATGCGACGTGCAATTCCTCGCGCTGGATGCGCGCGGGCTTTTCTTTCTCTTTGTCTTTCCCTGCCGGCGCTGCCGGGGGTTCTCCGGATAGTTCCGGCGCTAGCGCAGGCGCTTGTTCGTTGACCGTTGCGGGGGGGCGCTCCGGAGCCTGTTCGTCCACCGGCGCGGCCGGCTCTGCCTCTGTCTCTGTCTCGTGCTCGGTCGTTGCCACTTCGGGCACGGCCGCGCGGTCTGCGGGCGGCGTGGCGCGGTCGTCTTCTGTTGCGGGGATGGGCGGCGTTGCCACCGCGGCTTCCTGCTGTGCCTGCGCTTCCTGTTGCGCCTGCAGGCGAGCCTGTTCTTCCGCGTCAAGTCTTGCCTGCTGCTCTTTTGCCTCCTGTGCCCGCTTGCTGGCCTCCTCCTCGATAACGCCGCGTTTGATGTAGGTGCGGCGCTTCCTGACTTCTACGCTGACGGTTTTCGAACGTACCTTGCTGATGCGGTTGCCGGCGCCGGTGGCCGGCAGCTTGATCTCACTCAGGGTTTTCCTTCTCAGGGTAATCTTCTCCGGGCCGGTGCGGTTTTCCTTGCCGTGTTTGCGGCGCAGGTAACCCAATAGTTCCGTCTTTTCGTCATCGGAAATGCGGTCATCCGCGTGCTTGGCCGGCAGGCCGGCTTCCTGGAGTTGCACAAGCAACTTTTCCACCGGTATGCGGATGACTTCGGCGTATTGTTTTATCGTGACTTCAGGCATCTGTGGTTACCCGTTGGCTTCTTCGGCGGCAAACCAGGGGATGCGCGCGGTCATGATCAGTTGGCCGGCCCGGGCCTTGTCCAGACCCTCGATATCCAGCAGTTCATCCACGGAACTCTCGGCCAGGTCTTCCATGGTCACCACGCCGCGCCCGGCCAGTTCATAAGCCAGCGCTTCATTCATGCCTTCCATTTCCAGCAGGTCGGCAGCCGGTTCCACGTCCACCAGCTTTTCCTCGTTGGTAATGGCGCGGGTCAACATGATGTCGCGCGCGCGGTCGCGCAATTCCTTCACCAGCGCTTCGTCAAACTCCTCAATGTCCTGCATCTCATCCTCCGGGACGTAGGCGATTTCCTCGACACTGGAGAAGCCTTCCTGTACCAGGATTACGGCAATTTCCTCATCCACGTCCAGTTCTTCCATGAACATCTGTTGCAGGGTCTGGGCTTCGGCTTCGGTCTTCTGGTCGGCCTGTTCCACGGACATGACGTTGAGTTCCCATTGCGTCAGTTCACTGGCGAGCTTGACGTTCTGGCCGCCGCGGCCGATTGCCTGGGACAGGTTGTCCTCGGCCACGGCCACGTCCATACTGTGGCTGTCCTCATCCACCAGTATCGACACGACTTCCGCCGGGGACATGGCATTAATCACGAACTGTGCGGGATTTTCATCCCAGGGGATGATATCGACGCGCTCGCCCCCCAGCGCGTTGGACACTGCCTGCACCCGCGAACCTCTCATGCCGACACAGGCGCCGATCGGGTCGATCCTGGGATCGTTGGCCCGTACCGCTATTTTTGCCCTGGAACCGGGGTCGCGGGCGCCGTTGATGATATCGATCAGGCCCTCGTTGATTTCCGGCACTTCGATCTTGAACAGTTCGATCAGTAACTCCGGCGCGGTGCGGCTGAGGATCAACTGCGGTCCCCTGTTTTCGGGATCGACCGCGCGCAAGTAGGCCCGGATCTGGTCGCGTGGCCGGATGGCTTCCCTGGGGATCAACTCGTCCCTGGGGATGATACCTTCCGCATTCCCGCCCAGGTCCATGATAACGTGGCCCCGTTCGGCCTTTTTCACGAAACCGATGACCATTTCGCCGACCCGGTCGATATAGGCGTCGAACACCTGTTTGCGCTCGGCCTCACGCACTTTTTGCATGATCACCTGTTTTGCGCTTTGCGCGGCGATACGGCCGAATTCCACCGACATCATCGGTTCTTCGATGAAGCCCCCAGGTTCCATGTCGTCCTGCTGCTTGCGGGCGTCGGACAGGTACAACTGGCGCGAGGGGAACTCCAGCGGTTCGGGGTCGTCTTCGACCACTTCCCATTGCCGGAAAGTTTCGTAGTCTCCCGTTTCCTGGTCGATGGCAACGCGCACTTCGATATCTTCGCGCTGGCGTTTTTTGGTCGCGCTGGCCAGCGCGGCCTCAATGGCCTCGAAGATAATCTCCTTGCCTACGCCTTTTTCGTTGGACACCACGTCCACAACCATCAGAATTTCTTTGTTCATGTAATACCTTAATGCTGGTCTGTCCGGTTAATCTCCCCGGTTAATCTCATCCGGGCGCAGTCTTGCCTGTTCTATTGCTCCCAGGGATACGTGAAATTCCGCGCCTGCTTCCTCCAGCAGCACGGTCTGCCCGGTTACCTTCCGGATGCGGCCGGTAATGCGTTTACGTTTCTCAATAGCCCCCGCCAATCTCACGGTCACCGTCTCTCCGATGAACTGCTCATACTGGTCCGGGGTGAATAACAGCCGGTCCAGGCCCGGCGAAGACACTTCCAGCAGGTATTCCCCGGCGATCGGGTCTTCCACGTCGAGGATGCCGGAGATGCGCCGGCTGACCTGTTCACAGTCTTCCAGGGTCACGCCTGTTGCGTTGTCGATGTAGACGCGCAGTAACAAATCCCGGCCCTGGCGTAACTGTTCAATCCCCCAGCATACGTAGCCCATGTCCGCAATAACGGGCCGCAGCAGCGCGTCCAGGTTTGCGTTTTGTCTGTACACGTCAGTTCCTCACGTTTTCTGCCCCCGGTTCCCGGTCCCCAGGTTTCCGGTATTGATGTTCCGGGCCTGAGGCTATGGGGGCGCTGAAAACAAAAAGTGGGCATAAAGCCCACTTTATCAAACCTGTCGAACAAGCCTCGTTACTGCCGTGACGATGCCCGTTATGGTCTTCCCCAATGTCTGGTAGCGGGGGCAGGATTTGAACCTGCGACCTTCGGGTTATGAGCCCGACGAGCTGCCAAACTGCTCCACCCCGCAATCGATCCTGCGATTATAGAACACATATATTCTCTATTCAAGCCCTTCCCCATGTTTTTTTGCCTGTGTGATCAGGTCGGCGTTGGCCCGGCGCAACGCCGGGTGCCTGGCGGACAGGGAATTGGACTTCTGCGCCAGGGCTACGGCCTGGCGCCAGTTGCCTTGCTCCAGTTTCAGGACGGCCAGGCGATGCCAGAGCCAGGGGTTTTTGGGCTCCAGCCGCAGCGTCCGTTCAATGGCATCGGCGGCCCCGTCCGGGTTGTCCTCGCTGACGTGGACGTCCGCGTCATCGAGCAGCGCCAGCACCGCGGGATTGTCGCTGGGACGTTGCGCCTGCGCCGGCAGGCCGGTTTCATCGGCGTCGTCCGGATGTGGCAACTGCACCCATTGCTCCTGGTTCTCCTCCACCAGTGGTTCTCCGGCAGGGAATTCGGCAGCCGGTTGCTCGGCGGCGGGCGTCGCGACCGGTTCAACAGGCGCCTGTTGAAC
>LXNI01002638.1_pt1 | contig 11888 bp, 10 predicted proteins | sample 809091 | NCBI WGS metagenome assembly LXNI01 (sample SAMN04870527, study PRJNA318959) | sponge metagenome | biome: 01000161; feature: marine sponge reef; material: water | host: Sarcotragus foetidus | place: Greece: Milos, Mediterranean Sea | collected 2013-05-29 | depth 5-7 m | reverse complement strand
CCCACGATGAAGTGGGTGCAGCCGTAGTTGCGCCGCACCAGGGCGTGAAACACGGCCTCGCGCGGACCCGCGTAGCGCATGGCCGCCGGGAGCGCCGCCAGTACCACCCGATCACGCGGGAAGTAGCCGTCCAGCAGCACCTCGTAGCAGCGCCAGCGCACATCGGCGGGCACGTCGTCTTCCTTGGTGACGCCCACCAGCGGGTGCACCAGCAGGCCGTCCACCATCTCCAGCGCGGCCTTCTGGATGTACTCGTGCGCGCGATGGATTGGATTGCGCGTCTGGAACCCGACAACCGTCCGCCAGCCCAGCGCCTCAAACCGTTCGCGCAACTGCGCCGGCGTCAGGTGCCGCGGGTCCTCCGCCCGGTCGGGCGAGTGGCCGAAACACGTCAGAGGCCCGCCCAGCAGCACCTCACCCTGCGCGTAGAGCGCGGCCACACCGGGATGCTCGGCGTCCGTTGTGCGGTACACGGCCTGCGCCTCGGCCGTCTTGTCGTAGTGGAAGCGTTGCCGCACCTCCAGTTCGGCGCGGCGCCGGCCCGTGCCGTCCAGCAGATCCAGCCGGTCGCCTTCGCGCACCAGCGCCGCCGTCTCGGCGTCCACCGCCAGGGTGATCGGCAGCGGCCAGGGCTGGCCGTCGGGCAGGTGCATGTCCTTCAGCACGGCCGCGTATTCGGGCTGCGTCATGAAACCGGTCAGCGGGCGGTAGCCGCCGACTCGAAACAGCTCAAGGTCTGCGAGCTGCCGCGGTGAGAGTTGGATCGCGACTGGTGTCGCCACGGCAGCCATCAGGCGGCCACCACGCAGTCGGACACCGGCGCCAGGTAGCCGAGGCATTCCAGACGCTCCAGGATCCTGGCCGCGCTTTCGTCCACTGATTCCATGTCAGTCTCCACCACGATCTCCGGATTCACCGGCTCTTCGTACGGATCGCTGACCCCAGTGAAGTTCTCGATCTCACCGGCCAGCGCCCGCGCGTACAGCCCCTTGGGGTCGCGTTCGATCAGCTTGTCCAACGAACACTTCACGTAGACCTCGACGAACTCGCCGATCTGCTCGCGGGCTTCGCGCCGACCCGCCGCGTAGGGCGAAATCGCGGACACCAGCATCGTGGCGCCGTGGCGAGTTCCCAGCGCCGCCACCCAGGCGATTCGCCGGATGTTCTCGTCGCGGTCCTCGCGCGTGAACCCCAGCCCCTTGCTCAGGTGCGTGCGCACCACATCGCCGTCCAGCGACTCCACGCGGTGGCCGCGGCGTTCCAGTTCAGGAGTCAGCCGCTCGGCCAGGGTGGTCTTGCCGGCCCCCGAAAGGCCGGTGAGCCAGATCGTGAGGCCGAGCGACTCGCGCCGCCCATAGGCGGCAAACGTATTGCAATCCATTGACTTGACCATCCCTAGGTGTTTCCGTGCAGGCCGCACTCGGTCTTCGACATTCCGCGCCAACGTCCGCTGCGCATCGACTCTCCAGGCAACGGACGCGAGGTACAGCGCGTGTTACATCCGAGGCTCGGATAGCCCTCGTCGTGCAGCCGGTTGTAGGGCACGTCGTGGCGTCGGATGTAGTCCCAGATCTCGGTCTGAGTCCAGCCGCTCAGCGGCGCCACCTTCATCAACCCGAACTTTGCGTTCCACTCGATCACCGGCGTCGCCGCCCGTTGCGTCGACTGATCGCGCCGCACGCCCGTAATCCAGGCCCGCTTGTCGGCCAGCGCCCGCGCGTTCGGGCCAACCTTGCGGATTCCGCAGCAGGCGTCGGGGTCGCGGTCCCAGAGCGATGGCCCGTGCAGGGCGGCCTGCTCGGTCAACGTCAGGTCAGGGTGATAGGCCGTGGCCTCGAACCCGTAGCGCCGCTCGATCTCGTCGCGCACCTCGTGCGCCGCCTCGAAGAGCAGGCCGGTGTCCAGGTAGTAGACCTCGACGTCGTCCAGCAGGTCCTGCCGGGCCAGCATGTCCACCAGCACCATCCCGCTGGGACCGCCGAAGGAGCACGAGAGCGCGACGTCCGGCGCGTAGGCGCGCACGACTTCGCGCAGCACCTCCTCGGCAGGCACGCCCTGCAGCCGCGGGCCTTCGCGACGCAGGTCAATTTCAGCAAGTTGCACGTTCACGATTGAGAGAGAACCTCCGATGGCAGGGGACAGACGGCGCCCCGGATTGGACTTCAGGTGCTCGACGCCGTTTGACGGCTCAATCAGTTAGAACTGATTAGGCGGCAAAGGCGCGAACGCCCGGCCGGCATCGAGAAGTGCCTGGCATGACCAGGACTTGGCGGGCGTGAGAGGCCTAGACCACCACGCCCCGTATACAGGCGCAGGTGCAGTGGCAACAACAGGACGTGCAGCCACGCATGATGTGGATTGAAGCAATCGCCGCCGACGCGCGCAGCCGCTGGCCGCGCTGCGCCGGCGATAGGTCGGACGGAATGTCTGTCGTCAGACCGCGCATTCGCCCTCGCCGCGTTCCAGCACGTACAGCCGGTCGCGGTCCCAGTCCACGAAGTGCTCGGGCTCGTCGTCGTATTCGGGCGGCAGCGCCAGGTCTTTCAGCAGACCGTCGAAGTAGAGCCGGTCGTAGCGGTCCACGTACTCGTTGAAGGACTCGTCGTCGCTTTCCCGGTTCTCTTCGTAGTCCAAAATCAGCCGCTCGACGACCGCCGGCGCCCGCTTGGCCGGCACGCGGGTGCGCAGCAGCATGCCAAGCCGCATGGGCGATCCGTAGCGGCGGTTGCCGCCGATGAAGGTGTGGTAGGCCGGAACCTGGCGCCCGCCGGTCTTGATGGCCGCGCCGTGGAAACCAATGTTCCCCACGTGGTGCATGCCGCAGGAGTTCGGGCAGCCGCTCATGTTGATCAGTATCTGCCGGGTCAGCGGATCCTGGATGTGCATTTCCTCGACCTGGGCCTGGATGGCTTTGTTGAGGCCCATTGACGACGTGATTCCCAGCTTGCAGCTGTCCGTGCCGGGGCAGGACACCACGTCGTTGATCTCGTAGGCGCCGGGATTGCCCAGCCCCAGCGCGCGCAGTTCGCGCCAGACCGGGTAGACGCTGTTGTCAGGAATCCAGCGCAGCACGATGTTTTGCCAGTGGGTGGTGCGTGCGCGGCTGGCGCCGTAGTTGCGCAGGATGTCGGCCAGCCCGCGGAACTGCTCGGGACTCAGGTCGCCCTGGTTGACCTTGACTTCCATGGTCGAATAGCCGGTCTGGATCTGCGGCGCCACGTTGGTGGAGCAGAAGCGCTCGAACAGGTCGGCGTCTTCCTCGGCGATCACCGGCGCCTCGGCCGGCATGTCCGGCGCGTCGGCCTGCTCGTTGTCGATGAAGACCAGGTCGTCCAGGTCGTATTCGCGCTGCGCCCAGGCGCCGGTCAGCTCGGCCTCTACCATCTCGCGGAATTTCTCGATGCCGACGCGGTGGACCAGGAACTTGATGCGGGCCTTGGCGCGGTTGCGCCGCAGTTCGTCGGAGCGGTTGAAGATCCGCAGCACGGCCTCGGACACCCGCAGGTAGTCGCTCAGCGGCACGAAGTCGTACAGCTCGAACGCGTGCTTGGGCATGATCGAGAGCCCGCCGCCGGTCAGGATGCGGAACCCGCGCTCTTCCTTGCCGTCCACTTCGCGGATGGTCGAGAAGAACGCCAGGTCGTGAATTTCGCCGATCGTGCGGTCGGTGTCGGAGCCGCTGAAGGAAACCTTGAACTTGCGCGGCAGCAACTGGGTCAGCGGGTTACGCACGAAGTAGCGCACGAAGGCCCCGGCGTACGGCGTCGCGTCAAAGGTCTCGTCTTCGGCCACGCCGGCCCAGGGGTCGCCGGTCACGTTGCGGACGGTGTTGCCGCAGGCTTCGCGCGTCGACAGTCCGGCACGACCGAGCACCCGCAGCGATTCCCAGGCCAGCGGCAGCGGAATGTGGTGCAACTGGATGTTCTCGCGCGTGGTGATGTGGCCCTTCTTCAGCGGGGCAAACCGCTCGGCCACCTCGGCAAAGGCGTCCAACTGGTCCGCCGTGACGCCGCCCATTGGCAGCTTCACCCGCAGCATCTGCACGTTGGGCTGACGCTGCCCGTACACGCCCTGCTTCAGCCGGTACCCGATGAACTTCTCTTCGACGCGCTGACCGGCCAGATAGGCCCGGGCCTCCGTCGTGAAGTCCTCGAATTCCTCATCGAGGATTTCAATCACATGCTCTGCGGTGTCTTTGCGTTCAGTTACTGCCATGCCTGGCCTCCACGCGCCGCCCGCCGCGGCCGGGTTATGAGCGTACCTGGATAGTCAGCCCAGGCAAGTGGACTGATTCTAAGAAGAATCACCAGTCGGGCGCCACCCCAATTACACTCGATCAGCCGACCACTCGTGAAACGCCAGCGGCAACCTCGGATCGTTCGCGCCCGGCGGACGCTCGGGACCGAACAGCAGCTTGACCGCGTCGTTACGACTAAGCCGCGTTCGCGCACCGCCCACCGTCATCACAATTGCTTCGCCGTCGTCCACCGGTTCAAGGTCGTCCCGCCCATAGGCCCGCACCAACCCCACCGGATCCTCGATGCGTATCATTCCGATGTAATCGGCCGACTTCATGATTCCAACCGCATCTAGCACGTCCGTCACGTCGTCGGCCCGCGCCGGCGCCGCCAGCGTGGCGTGCACCGTGGGATTCCGCCCGGCCCGGCGCTCGGCCACCGACTGCGTCGACGTCTTCACCGCCGGGTCGTCCCAATCGGCCAGCAGGCGGGCGATCATCGGCACCACGAGGTCGGCCGGCCCGCCGTATTCCGCCATCGCGGCACCGCGCGCGAACACGTAGGCGCCGGCCCGGCCGTTGCGCTCGGCCACCCAGACCGTTGAGTTCCGCCGCCGCAACATTGCCCGCATGTGGCCGGGCGGCCGCACCGCGCCCCAGGCCCTCGCATCGCTGATCTCCGACAGCGCCTCAAAGTCTCCGTCCGTCGCCGGCCGAATCTCCGGCACCGGCTCCGACGGCAGAAACGACCGGTTCCCCCGGTCGAACCTGTACACCCGCACGGTCCCGCCGTACTCCCATCCCTGCTTGCGGTACCAGCTGGGCACGCCCGTTGACAGCAAGCTGACGTGGCAGCCGAGTTCCGCCATGCGCTCGATGCAGGCGTCCAGCACCTGCGTGGCGTAGCCGCGCCGCCGGTAGGGCACGTCGGTCGAGACGCCATTGATCCCGCCGATGCGTAGTTCAACGTCGCCCAGGCGGGTGTCGTGGGGATAGATCGCGGTGGAGGCCACGATCTGGTCGTCCTCGCGGACCACGAATATGTTCGGCACGTTCTCGGGCTGGTGCACGTGCGGCCAGTCCTCGCCGTAGGTGGGGTCGCTGCCCACCTCCTGGCGCATCACCCGGTTAACGTGGTCGATCAGGTCCTGGCGTTCATCCAGCCGCATCACCCGTGGCCCGTCTACGCTCATGTCAGACTCCGGTGCCTCATCGTGGGTTTTTCCGCGCGGCGACTGGCCCTAGCCTGAATCCCCGGCCTCGAGTCGTCCAGCCGACTGGCGACGGTACACGCGTGGAGCGCACGACGGGTCACAATGGTTGCGCGTGGACGATCCAGTTCCGGCTAGGCAGCTACCAGCGGCTTGATCGAACTGACATCGGTAGAGGCCCGCGCAACTTCCAGGTCGTACATCCGCTGCAGATTCAGCCAATACTCCGGCGTCATTCCCAACGCCTTCCCCAACCGCAGCGCGGTGTCCGCGGTGATGGACCGCCGCCCGTGCACAATCTCGTTAATCCGCCGCGGGGGTACCCCGACAGTCCGGGCCAGGCGGTACTGCGTGATTTCAAGCTCCTCAAGCATCTCTGCCAGATGCTCGCCGGGATGAATCGGCCCAGTGGTGGACACTTCATCGCGCTCCTTAGTGGTAGTCCGTTATCTCAATCTCCATCGCGCCCCTCTCAGTCCAACGAAAGCACACGCGCCATTGGTCGTTGATGCGAATGCTGTACTGGCCTGACCGGTCGCCACCCAGGGCCTCAAGGCGATGCGACGGAGGCACCTTGAGATCGGACAACCTGGTTGCCGCAACCACACGCTGTAATCGCATCCGCGCTCGCCGCTGGATGTCTGCCGGCAGTCGACGCACGAACTGCCCATTGAAGAGCCGCTCGGCCCGCCGGTCGGCAAACCGCCGCATACCGCCATAGTAACGCCGCGGGATAATAGTTGCACCCCAGTCGTCTGCTGCACGACAGATCGGGCGTGAGCCCCTTCCGTCCGCCCCGGGGCGAGGGCCGCGCTCCCTCGGGCAGGAACCTATCAGACCCGATTCAAGCCGCCCGCCAGCTCACACCCGATCAAGCGCGTGGAGGTTGGAAGCGCCGGATCGTTCCGGGAATCCAGCCGGCGAGGCAGTTCCGCGGGTCGGCAGCACTGCGTCATCGAAGCGCCGCGAACTCGCAGGTGGCGCCCGCGCGAACCCATCTCGCGCGGTCCCTACACCGCCGCCGCCGGAGACGTCGTGATGGGAATCCGCCGTGGCGTCTTTTCCACGGGCGGCTCGCTGCCTTGGGCGCAGGAGGTTGAGGCCGCCGGCGCCGCCCTCGCTTTCAGGCGAGAGCGGCCGTCACGCCACGGTCCGAGTACGGACGATCCTCGGCTGAGCGCCGATCGGGCGTGCTTCTTCCCGGTTGATCAGACCTCCGCTGGCGATGCCTCCTCGTCGGCGGCAGCTTCGCAGAGGGGCAGGCCAAGCTCGTCGACGTCGTTCCTTGGAACCTCCGCCAGTGACGCTGGCACGCACCCGGTGAAGTCGTTGCCCAAGAGGTAGACCCTACTCAAGCTCGCAAGACCACCCAGCTCGGCTGGGAGCTCGCCCGTTAGCTGGTTGTGCTCCAGGCCCAACACCGTCAGGCGAGTGAGGTTGCCCAACTCGGCCGGAATCGCGCCGCTCAGTTGGTTGTGCCTGAGCCAGAGCTCGTCGAGGTTGACGAGGTTGCCCAGTTCGGTCGGAATCGGGCCGCTCAGGCGATTGTGGTCGAAGTCCAGTTGGGTCAGGCCGGTGAGATTGCCCAGTTCCGCGGGAATCTCGCCGCTCAACTGGTTGGACCAGAGGCCAATCCAGACGACATTGGGGAGATTGCCGAGTTCAGCCGGAATCGAGCCGCTGAGCTGGTTCAGGGTGAAGTCCATGTGGGTCAGGTTCGCGAGATTGCCGAGCTCGGGCGGAATCGCGCCGCTCAGCTCGTTAATCCCCAGAGCCACCCACTCCAGGCTCTCCATGTCTCCCAGCTCCGCGGGAATGGACCCGCTGAGTTGATTGGCCCAGAGGGAGAGACGAGTCACCTTGTCGAGGTTGCCAATCGTGGGCGGTATCGCGCCCGTGAGCTGGTTCCCGAAGAGATCCAGATTGGTCAGGCCGGTGAGCTGGCCGATTACCGCCGGGATCTGGCCGCTCAATTGGTTCTGCGAGAGGTCCAACTCGACAACGCGGCCCGCTCCGATCGTCACGCCGTACCACTCGCTCAGAGGCGCGGCGCTGAGCCAGTTGTGGTTCAGATTCCAGTTGGGGCCGTCCAAGGGGTGGTAAAGCGCAGCCAGCACGTCGCGGTCGGCGTAGTACTGCGCAATCAGCGCATCGATACCCGAGATGCCCTCAGGCACGAACGACTGGCCGGCCTCGAGAGCTTCAGCGGCGCTGAAGCTCTCGAAGGCCTGGTGGATCTGATAGGGGTAGCGGGCGTCGCGGACGATGTCGCCCAGGAAGCGCAGATGCACCTGGTCGGGGCTGTCCGGCCGATGTTCGAACACCGCAGCCTGGAAGTACTGGCGGATCACGCCGGGAGCGGCGCTCTCGAGACTGAACAGGGCGCCGGGCACGTCGTCCGGGCGGGCCTCGGATTTGGGGTGGCCAAAGGCCTGCAGGCCGCCAAGGGCGGTGAAGAAGTCCAGGAAGCCGATCGGCGTCCCGTCAACGGCGAAGTTGGACACGCGGTGGCCCCAGGGACCCAGCGGCAAGCCCGTCTGCTCGCTCAGCAGGTCCGGCTCGGCGCCCGAGCCGCCGAGGTCGTCCCAGACCAGCCGGCGCTCCATGCGCCAGGCGCCGTCGCGTTCCTGGCATTCCACGATGCCGCGCTGGTAGTACTGGGTCAGGGCGCCGGTTCGTTCGCTCATGACTTCGGAGGTGGCGTAGCCCCAGCGATCAACATCGCCAGTCGCCCGGTAGAACGTGAGGAAGTCGCAGGCCACCTCAGCGTCGCCGACCGAGACCGTCAGGTCGGGGATGTTGTGACCCAGCGTTGGGTCCGGTTGCGTGAAGGCGGAGTCTTGAACGACGGCCGAAAGGCCGCCGCCGGTCATTTCGTCTTCGGCGTGCTGCTCGGCGGCGACGGGCGCCACCAAGGCAACGAAGGCCAGAAGGGACATGACCGCAACCGCCGCACTGCGGCGGAACCCTCGACTTAGACACGAAGCCCTAACAGGCCGACGAAACAGGCTGTTCATAGCTTTCACGGAGACCTTCGTCATGGGGCGGTCCGCCCAGATTCCTGGCCGAAATCTTACGACCTGCGTTTGCAGCGCGCTAAGTGACGGCACCCGACCTTGCGCGCGACGATCACCGAAGCCGGGCGCCAGGTCGGGCGCTGGAGCTTCAGTCGGTGCGGGCTGGGCCGTAGGCCTGCATGGTCTGCAGGGCGATGCGGTCCCAGCCAAGCTCATCGGCGACGGCGTGGGCCGCCCTGGTGCGTTCCGCAAGGTCCCAGTCCTGCGCGTCACGCATGGCGGCGCCCAGGGCCTGTACGTCGCCGGGCGGCACCAGCACGCCGGCGCCGGTGTCGTCGAGAAGCTCGGGGATGCAGCCGACGCGGGTGGCGATGATGGGGCAGCCGAAGCCGAGGGCGGTGATGATGGCGCCGCTGGTGAGGGCGTCGCGGTAGGGGAAGACGGCCACATCGCAGGCGTGGAAGTAGACCTGCAGCTTGTCGATGGGGACTTTGCCCTCGTGCATGAGGACGCGCGGGTCGCCCACGGGCTGGTTGCCCACGATGCCGTCGTAAAACTGGTGGCGCTGCCCGGCGACGACGAGGCGGAGGTGGTCGCCCTCAAGGCCCTTGAAGGCTTCCAGCATGTCGTCGTGGCCCTTGTAGCCGCGGATGTTGCCGAAGGAGGTGTAGACGAAGGCGTCGTCGGGGATTCCGAGTTCGCGGCGGGCCTGCTGGCGGGTGACGTTGGCGGGGTACGCGTTGCGGAAGTCGCCGTGGGGAATCACGAAGAGATTGCGGCGGCGGATGAAGCGACGGGTGTAGGCGCGGGCCGCGTACTCGCAGTGGCAAATGATGGAGTTGGCCAGCAAGGCCATGACGTAGCGGCCCACGACATCGACACCCCAGTGGGGGCGTTCGTGGGGGAGCATGTTGTGGAGCGTCCAGACGACGCGGTAGCCGAGGAGGCGGGCGAGCAGCAGAGAAGCGACAAACGCGCCCATCCCCAGCCAGGCTTTGGTGGCCGTGTCCGTATTGGTAATGCCCTGCAGCCAGTGAAGATGGATCCCGTGGACGCGACCGCGATTGCGCCATATCCAGCCCAGGTTCACGCTGGGCGTATCCGGGCTTGGATTCAGGCTGATGAGTTCGAAGCTGTAGCCGTGGCGTTGCATGGCCTCGACCAACGATCCGCCGTAGGGATTGCCGAGCATGTTGCGGTAGTTGAAGAGGCTGGGATCCCAGCTAAAGGCGACGCGCATCTCTAGTTGCTCCCGGGCGGTGAATGGGATCGAGCCGCGGCGGGCGGCACGTTCTCAGGCATGGGCGGCCTGGATGAGCTTGTTTAGTTCGGCGTATTCGTGCCGGGCGGCGGCGACCGAGGTGTCCCAGTCGGGCCACGAGCACTCGGACTCGTTGGCGATCCAGCCCGCATAGCCGTCGGCGGCAAGCTGGCCGAGGGTTTCAGCGTTGCGCACGTCGCCCTGGCCCAGCGGTGTGTGGGCGTAGAAGCGGCCGTCGACTTCCAGGGTGTGGCCCTGGGCGTCCGGCAGGCCGCGCATGTCTTTGACGTGGACGTCGAAAATGCGCGAACCAAGCTGAGTTACGTCCGCGGCGCCGATGGAGCCGGCGGCCGCGTGCAGGTTGCCGGTGTCGAGGGCGGCGCCGAGGTTGGGGTGGGCGATGGCGTCGACGAGGCGGCAGGTGGCGGCGGTGCTGGAGGCGAGGCCCTGGGCGTGGACCTCGATGGTGACGCGGACGCCGGCGACTGCGGCGATGGAGGCGGCCTGGCCGTACCAGGAAGCGGCGGCGGCGAGCTCGTCGGGGTTGTCGACCGACAGGCCGGCGGCTCCTCCCCAGAGGCGGAGCAGGCCGGCGCCAAGGACATTGGCGGCTTCCAGCGCGCGGCGCACGCCGTCCAGTTCGGATTCGGCCGGTGTACCTGTGAAGGCTTCGGGGCGGCCCAGGCCGGAGGCGAGCCCGACGACTTGCAGGCCGGCGTCACCCAGGATTCGAAACCCTTCGCGACCGGAGGGCGCGGGATTATCGAGGTCGAGGTGCGGCGGGCGGCACATGAGGGCGACGCCGGAATAGCCGATGTCGCGGGCCGCCGGCGCCACGCGTTCGAGGGGGTAGCCGCCGAACATGAGGGTGTGAAGCGCCGCTCGCATGGCCGGGTCTCCAGACCGTACGCGGCGCAAGGGTAACGCTTCGGGCAGAAGCCGTTCGCCGCCGGTTCGCGACCAATGCGGGGCGACGGGACTCCCGCCAGCGCCAAAAGCAGACGGAAGTCCTCCATTAACCGAGGCGTCAGGAGGGACGCGCGGTGGCGCGCGGGGAAGGGGGCGCGTTACATTGGCTGCTCGAAGCCAGAATCAAACGGCCAACCCTGGGGGACGGAGTATGAAGATTTCGCTGCGCCGAGGATTGATCGGCGCTGTGGCGGTCGCGCTAGTCGCGCTCGTCGTGCTGGCGGCCTGTGAGCCGCCGGGGATCACCGAGTTTCCCGCGCCGGACTGTGCCGCGACGGGAACTTGCCCCGAAAATCCGTGCCCCGATTCTGAGGCCATTCTTGCCGAAGGCGAACAGATTTACCTGACGACCTGCGCAACCTGCCACGGCTATGCCGCGGATGGGTTTGGTCCGCAATACCAGCTGTATTCGCCACGCCCGACCGACTTCAAGACGGATGAGTTCCAGCAGGAGCTGGCAGGCAGCAACGGCGTGGTCTTCTTGAAGACCTGGTTCGGCAACACGGCGATCGGTGAAGACGACATCGGCGATGTTCCGCACAGCCTGCCGCAAGAAGCGGGGACCCAGCACACCGAGTTCAAGGTGGCGATCCAAACTCGCGAGAACATACGCGAGCAGTGCATTGCCGGTGCGACGCAGCCGCAGGACACCAGCGGCATGACCGAGGAAGAACTCTGGAAGGTTGTGCGCTTCCTGCGCACGGCACCTGGAAGATAGCGCGCGAGTCGGCTGCCCATTCCGAGGGGCGTCGGGGCACACCCGATGCCCCTCGGGCGTTAACGGCGCTGGGCGGGCGGGCGCCAGGGAGTCAGCAAGTTTCGTCAGCTTGACGAGACCCGGCGTTTGTGTACATTGAAGGTGCTGACAAAGGCGTCAGCCCGAAGACCGGATCGTGGAGATCTGGCGGAAGTTCCCACAATGAGGAGGGAACGATGACTCACTACGTCGGCCCACGGGCCACTTACTCCGCGCCTAGCGGACATGAATCGTGTGTCCGCTGCGGTGGGCGCGGCTCGCTGCGCTACGCCCCGACCGGGCGCCACGTCAGCCGCACGAACTACGGTGAAACGGCTTTCTGGCGCACCTGCTCTCTTTGCAGGGGCACGGGGCACACCCAGGAGTAGGACGCCTCTCCAGCAGTAGGCACCGTGGACGCGCGGTGACGAACGGAACCCCCGCCGCGGCGGGGGTT
>LXNI01002637.1_pt1 | contig 11895 bp, 8 predicted proteins | sample 809091 | NCBI WGS metagenome assembly LXNI01 (sample SAMN04870527, study PRJNA318959) | sponge metagenome | biome: 01000161; feature: marine sponge reef; material: water | host: Sarcotragus foetidus | place: Greece: Milos, Mediterranean Sea | collected 2013-05-29 | depth 5-7 m | reverse complement strand
AACACCAGTGCCTGCACGGCCTCGCTGCCCAGCGCGACGACTCTATGGAACAACGCCGCGTCCGAAATCCGCACCCCGTTCCCTGCGCGACAGCGCAGCCTGACGGCTGCGAACGCTGCTAGGGTCGCGCTCCCCGCGTCGCGGCGATGCGGGCCGAACCGCAAGTTGCTCTAGGGAAACGGACATGGCGAACGTAGTCGTCGTCGGCATGCAGTGGGGTGACGAAGGCAAGGGCAAGATCATCGATCTTCTGTGCCCGGCCTTCGACGCCGTCGTCCGCTTCCAGGGCGGCAACAACGCCGGCCATACCGTGAAGTTCGGCAGCGGCGAGGGCGACGAGCACTTCGCGCTGCACCTGATCCCGTCCGGCATCCTGCACTCGGGGCTCGCCTGCTACCTGGGCAACGGGATGGTGATCGACCCGGACGCCTTCCTGGGCGAGGTCGCCCAACTGGAGCGACGGGGCATCGAGACGGCCGGACGGCTGCGGCTCTCCGACCGGGCCCACGCCCTGACGCCGGTGCACGTGGCGCTCGACGTCGTGCGCGAGGAGGCGCGCGGCGCGGACCGCATCGGCACGACGGCCAAGGGCATCGGCCCCGCCTACGAGAGCAAGATCGGCCGCACCGGCATCCGCCTGGCCGAGCTCGTGGCCGGTGGCGAGGCGATGATGAACCGGCAGATCGTGCGGGTCGCGGACTTCGAGCGCACCGCCGCTGAGGGCGCCGAGCTGGACCCCGAAGCCGCCGCGGCGGACTTCACCCGCTGGGCCGAACGCCTGTCTCCCTACCTCTGCGACCTGTCGGTCGAACTGGACAGCCTGATTCAGGGCGGCGGCACCGTGCTCTTCGAGGGCGCGCAGGGCGCCATGCTCGACGTCGACCACGGGACCTATCCCTACGTGACGAGCTCGAACTCGACGACCGGCGGCGCCGCTACCGGCAGCGGCGTGCCGCCGACCGCGATCGACGGCGCGATCGGGGTGGTCAAGGCGTACACGACCCGGGTCGGCGAAGGGCCGATGCCCACCGAGCTCGTGGACGGGGTCGGCCTCCACCTGCGGGACCGCGGACACGAGTTCGGCACGACGACCGGGAGGCCGCGCCGCTGCGGCTGGCTCGACCTGGTCGTCCTGCGCCACGCGCGCCGGATCAACGGGGCGCGCTGCCTGGCGCTGACGAAGATCGACGTGCTCGACGAACTGGACGAACTCCAGGTCTGCGTCGCCTACCGCATCGGCGGCGAGGTCGTGCGGAACCTGCCGGCGGTCACCGACCGTCTTGAGGCCGCCGAGCCCATCTACCGCACGTTCCCCGGCTGGAAGCAGGACACGCGCGGCGTGCTGGAGCGGAGCGACCTGCCGCAGGCCGCCCTCGACTACGTCGACTTCCTGGAGCAGGAACTCGAGGCGAGCGCCGACCTCATCTCCTCGGGCCCGCGACGGGAAGAAACCGTGGTGAGCGGCGGGCGGCGGCTCGAGGAGTGGCTGGGCGGGCGGTTTGCGGCTGTACGGGCGGCGGTCGGCGAGTAGGGCGGATTCCGCCTGCGGCGGATGCCGGCGGGGACGCCGGCGCACCCAGTGGCGGATGCGGGCGGGGGCACCGGCGCACCCAGTGGCGGATGGCGGTACGAGAGCTGCCGGCGGTCGTATACTGCGGCGGGCCGTTAGCTCAGTTGGTAGAGCAGTGGACTTTTAATCCAAGGGTCGGGGGTTCGATCCCCTCACGGCCCACCAGGGCCGATCCCCTATCGCGGCAGAGACTGGGTGCGCCGGCGTCCCCGCCGGCATTCGCCGCGAAGCGGCGCACTCTGACCCTTCTGCCGCTGCTACCGCGGGGCGTAGTACCAGATCGGCGAAGACCAGGCACGCTCCTGGATCGTCAGGGCGACGCCGCCGCGCGGCTCGACACCCGCCAGCAGCGCATCCCAGGTGGTCCAGCGGCAGGTCGGGTTCTCGAGCACCCGCACGTAGTAGACGGCGTCGGTGCCCGGATCGAAGTCCGGGTCCTCCCAGACCGCGGCGAGTTCGCCGGCGCCCAGGTCTTCGCTGAAGGAGCAGTCGGAGAGATCGACCGTCGCTCCGTTGTCGGGACAGCGGTGCGTGTCCGGGTCGACGACGCCGCCATCGGCGCAGGCCACGTCGTAGACCTGCTCGCGAGTCTCCTTGCGGTAGCCGCTGTCGTACCAGCCCTTGACGACCTGGAGGCGCTGGAGCGGCGCGCTCAGCTTGTCCCGCTGGGCCCAGACCAGGAAGCGGGGCGCCGCGTCGCTGTCGGCGACCAGGTCGCCGCCCATCGGTACGCCGCCGGCGTAGGCCTGCCCGATCAGGTCCGGACTCGCGGTATCGAGGCCGTCGTACTCGAAGCCGCCGAAGAAGCGCAACCGAACACGGGTACCGGAGGTGGCGTAGGTCTCCTTGCGGCGCAACCCCTGGAAGATGGCGTCCCGGGTGTTCTCCTCGGCCCAGACGGCGGCGAGGCCGGAGGCCGAGAACTGCATGCTGCGCATGCCGAAGTAGGGCCCCTGCTCGTCGTCGACGACGGCGCCCCGTGCCCGCGCGGCGGGCGGCAGGCCGGCGATGTAGTCCAAGCGTTCCCGGGAGACCGGCACCGTACCCCGGTTCTCGGGACTCACCGAGGTCGGGGCGGAGCCGAAGTAGTTCGATTCGTCGAACGACGGCGCGCCATTGTGGGTGTCGCTGGAGCCCACGAAGCCGATCTTGAACGGGTTGCCGCGCCCTTCCTGCTCGAGCGCCAGACCGCTGGCCAGGGCCTGCCGGGCGTAGCTTCGGCTCGGGTCACTGTGGGAAGTGATTTTGCCCTTGCGGGTGTTCAGGATCTCGAAGTCGGCCCATTCGTCGTCCGGCGACAGCTTGGGGTGGGTCTCCGAGGTGCCCTTGACCTGGGTCAGTTCGACCAGCGGCTCGTTGCGCATCCGCTGCTCGGCGAAGGCGTTGTCGACGGCGCGGCCATCCGAGTACTTGAGCCGGAACACCTGACCGTGCGACTGGTTCATGTTGTGCGGGATCGCCAGGCTGTCGACTCCCTGCTCTCGCAACTGGTCCATCCAGCTCCAGAGCTGTTCCGGCTCGTGCGAGTCGATGCGCGTGAAGGGCCGGGCCGGCGCCTTCGACCCCGCGAAGATCACGTTCCGGTGGTACGCCGCCGACTCGGGCGCCGGCGTCGAGGAGGTCCACTCGTAGGCGATGAACGTCGTGAAGTTGCCCGGGTCGTTGTGTCGCTCGGCGGCAAGGATCGAGTCCTCCCAGGCCGAACGGTGGGCGTTGTCGTCGAAGGACGCGTACTGCATCTGCGGGTGGTTCGCCATCCGGGCCCGTTGCCGCCGCAGGAAGCCGCCGTCGGTCCGCATCTGGCGGCCGAAGCGTTCCCGGAACAGGACCGACCGCATCTGCGACGAGTACGGGTTCAGGTTGTCACCTTCGTTCACGCCGTGGAACGCCTCCGCGCCCGGAACCTGGCCGACCCGGGTCGAAGAATCCGCCCACTGCGACACGACTCCCAGGAAGAACCCGTGGTCCGAGACGGCGAAGAAGTCGAGGGGCTCTTTGAGCTTCATCTCGTTGCCGAATGAGCTCTCGATCGCCTCCCCCTTGGCGAACCGGTAGCTCTCGTCGGGCGTGACCTCGGTGCCGAGCAGGTAGGCGTCGAAGGAGTACCGGGTGTGGATGTGGACGTCGCCGAAGTAGACGTTCCGGTGCTCGTTGTAGCCCTCCGTCGACGACGCCGGTGCGGGCGCCTCGGCGTAGTCCTCGATCGACAGGGAGGTGTCCGTGCAGGCGAGAACGGTGAGGCTCAGGAACACCGCCAGGGCTGGCGGCGCGGCCCGGAGCGGGACGGCAGGGAACTTCCGAGAAGTCGTTCGACGTCGCTTCGACATGCGCACCTCCGCAGGGTCAGGGTGACTGGGGGCCGACCGGACGATGTCGGCCGTCGTGCTTTCAGACAGATCAACACTCTAACGATGTTTGGGCCGTCAGGCGACGCGTTTGACCTCATCCGCGCCATAGGATCGCCGCCATGCGCATCACCTCGACCACCGGATCGATCCTCCTCGCCGCGCTCGCCACGACGCTCGCTCCCGCGGCTACGGGCGCCGACGACCGCGGCGCCCTGCTCGAACGAATCGACGAACTCGTCTCCGACTCGATGGAGGCGACGCAAACACCCGGCATCTCCGTCGCGGTCCAGCACCGCGGAGAGCTGATCCTGGCGAAGGGCTACGGCCTCGCCGACGTCGAGAACCGGGTGCCGGCGACGGAGCACACCGTCTACCGGATCGGTTCCGTGACCAAGCAGTTCACCGCGGCGGCGGTGATGAAGCTGGTCGAGGAGGGGAAGGTCGCCCTCGACGATCCGATGACCAAGTACTTCCCCGACTACCCGGTCGGCGAGTTCCACATCACGGTCGGGCAGTTGCTAGACCACACGAGCGGGATCAAGGGCTACACCGAGATGCCGGCGTTCTGGGAGCAGAGCCGGCTCGACCTGTCGCACGAGCAGATGATCGAGCTCTTCTCGGCCGAGCCGTACGAGTTCGAGCCGGGCGACCGCTACCAGTACAGCAACTCGGGCTACTACCTGGCCGGCCTGCTGGTCGAGAAGGCGAGCGGCAGGTCGTACGCGGAGTACCTCGAAGAGACCTTCTTCCGGCCGCTCGGCATGCGGGAGTCGCACTATCTCTACAGCGGCCCGATCGTGCCCAACCGGGCCGAGGGCTACCGGGTCGAGGACGGTGAACTGCTGAACGACGAACCTCTCTCCATGCTGCTGCCCTTCTCGGCCGGCTCCCTGGGTTCGAGCGTCCTCGACCTCGTCCGCTGGACGACGGCGCTGGCCACCGGCGACGTCGTCGCGCCGGACAGCGTCGAGGCGATGACGACCAGGCGCAGGCTGCCGGGCGGCGAGGAGATCGGCTACGGCCTCGGCCTGCTGATCGGCGAGATGGCCGGCCACCGGAAGATCTCCCACGGGGGCGGCATCAACGGCTTCCTGAGCCAGCTTTCCTGGTACGCGGACGATGAACTCATCGTCGCCGTGCTCAGCAACAGCACCTCGGCCGAACCGGGTCCGCTCGAAGCCCGGATCGCCCGCGCGGTGCTCGGCGTGCCGGAACCGGAGCACGCAGCAGTCGAGCTGCGCGACGACGAGCTGGCGCGCTACGCCGGCATCTACGACTTCGGCCGGAACCCGCTCCCCGTCCTGGTCCGGGAGGGCAAGCTGATCATCGCGGGCAGGGAGACCGTGCCCATCGGCGGACATCGCTTCGCCGGCACGCGCGACAAGGAGCAGATCGCGATCTTCGAGGTCGATGCGGAGACAGGCCGCGCCACCCACCTGCGCCTCGAGCGATGGGGCCAGGTGCAGCGCGGCAAGCGAGCCGGCGCCGATCCGTAGACGGCATCCCCTCTCAGACAGGCCGGCCTTGGCTGTGCAGAATAGAAACTGATTTCTACAATGCACAGACGATGCTTGATCGTCTGGCCCGTCCACACTGTGGAACAGGCTCAGGGCCTGCCGCGGACGCGACGGGCGGACTAGCGCCTCAGATGTGCCACTCGATCGTGTCGCCGTTGTAGTCGGTCGTCGCGCGCCGGGCCGGCGGCACCATCCGGCCGTCCTCGACTTCCTCGCTCCAGCGGGCGAACGCCTCTTTCAGCTTCTCGACGACGTCCGGGTTGGCGCCGGCCAGGTCCTCGGATTCGCCGGGATCCCGGTCGACGTCGTACAGGCGAACCCGATCGCCGGCCATGAGCAGCTTCCAGGAGCCATGACGAACCGCGGCGTTCGGGCCCGAGCGCCAGAACAGGTATTCGTGCGGCGCACCCTCCTGCTCGCCGGACAGGTACGGCAACAGGTCGACGCCGTCGAGCTGGTAGCCCTCCACGTTCGGTACCCCCGCCAGGCTCGCCGAAGTGGCGAAGATGTCGAGTGAGCTGATCGGGTGCTCGTAGACGGTGCCGGCCGGGATGCGGCCGGGGAAGCGCATGAGAAACGGCACACGGATGCCGCCCTCGTACAGGTTCCGCTTGTGGCCGATCAGCGGGCTGTTGTGGATCCGCTCCGTGTCCTGGGTGACCATCCCGCCGTTGTCCGAGGCGAAGATGACGAGCGTGTTGTCCGCCAGGCCGTGCTCCTCGAGCTTGGCCAGGACCATCCCGACCGCGTCGTCGAGCGCGCTGACCATGCCCGCGTAGACGCGACGGTACGGGTCGTCGAAGTCCGGGAAACGCTGGTAGTGCTCGTCCATCACCTGCATCGGGGAGTGCACCGCGTAGAACGCGAGGTAGAGGAAGAACGGGTTGTCCCTGTTCCGGTCGATGAAGTCGGTCCCCTCGCGGGCGAGCTGCGTGGTCTGGTACTCCTTCAGCTCATCCTCCTCGCGGCCCTTGAACATCGCGACGATCCGGTCCGGGTTCCCCCGGGTGACCGGCTTGATATCCAGCGCGTGAGCGCCCGGCCAGCTCGGATCGACGTAGTTCATTCCGGAGGGCATGCCGTAGAAGTAATCGAAGCCGCGGTCGAGCGGGTGGAGCAGCCGCCGCATGCCGAGCTGCCACTTGCCGATCGCCGCGTTCGTGTAGCCGGCGGTCCCGAGCGCGTCGGCGATCGTGCGGTGGTGGATGCCGAGCGTGCCCCGGGCAGCGCCGATCGGCGGCACGGTCTGGGAGTTCAGCTCCTTGCCCCAGCGCTGCTGGTAGCGGCCTGTAATCAGGCCGTTGCGCGACGGGTTGCACACGGGCGCGGTCATGTAGCCGGACACGAAGCGCACTCCGTCCTCGCCGAGCGAGTCGATGTGCGGCGTCGGGATGCCGGCGCCGCCGTACGCGGAAACCGCGCCGTAGCCGAGGTCGTCCGCGAACAGGAGGACGATGTTCGGTTGATCCTCCGCGCCGGCGGCAGCCGCCGCCAGCAGGAGCAGGGAGAAGGCAAAGGTGAGCCTCTTCACGGAACGTTCCCCTTTCTAACCGCGTTTGGATTTGTACCGCTCAGGATACACGCGGCTCCGACCAGGAACCAGTCTCCCGCGAGCAAGTACGATTGCTCGCCATGCGATCCGCTCGACCGGCCTTGAAGCTCGCCGCGCCCATTCTTGTGGCGTTCCTGATCACCGCCTGCGGTCCCGCCGACGAGGACTGGCCCGTCTATCTCGGCGACTCGGGCCGCCAGCACTACAGCCCGCTGACCGAGATCAACCGCGACAACGTGAGCCGGCTCGAAGTCGCCTGGGTGTACGACTCCGGCGAGCCACGGGGGGCCGGCGCGACGATGTACACGAGCCCTCTCGTCATCGACGGGGTGCTCTACGCGCTGTCGCCCCAGCTCGACGCGTTCGCCCTGGACGCGGCAACGGGCCAGGAGATCTGGCGCTCCGGTCTGGGCTTGCCCGGCAGTGCCCAGCGCGGTCTGATGTGGTGGAAGAACGACTCTCACAGGCGCCTCTTCTTCACCCACGGCAAGGACCTGATCGCGCTCGACGCGGACGACGGCACGCCGGTCGAGAGCTTCGGCGACGGCGGCGGCCTCGACCTCACGCCGGACGGGGACAGGGACGGCGTCATCTACGTCACCGTCCCCGGCGTCGTGTTCGAGGACAAGCTGATCTTCGGCTTCTCGACCAACGAGGACGCGAACGCCTACCCCGGTTCCATTCGGGCGTTCAGCGCCGTGGACGGCAGTCCGGTCTGGCAGTTCGACACGATTCCGGCGCCCGGCGACTTCGGTTCCGAGACCTGGGCGGACGGGTCTCTCGAGCGGGCCGGCGGCGCGAACGTCTGGAGCGGCATGGCGCTCGACGAGGAGCGCGGCATTGTGTTCGCCCCGACAGGATCGGCTACGCCCGACTTCTACGGCGCGAACCGCCTGGGCGACAACCTGTTCTCGGACTCGCTGGTGGCGGTCGACGCGCGCACCGGTGACCTCTTGTGGCATTTCCAGGTCGTCCGCCACGACCTTTGGGACAAGGACAACCCCTCACCGCCGACGCTGGTTCAGCTCGAGCGCGACGGCCGGGTGATCGACGCCGTGGCGATGACGACGAAGACGGGGCAGCTCTACGTGTTCGACCGGGAGACCGGCGAGTCGATGTACCCGATCCACGAGATCGAGACGCCGATCCCGAGCACGCTGCCGGGCGAAGTGACGGCGGCGACGCAGCCGATGTCGGCCGTGGTGATCAGCCGGCAGGACTTCGAGATCACGAACCGCACCCCGGAGGCGCGCGCATTCGTCGAGGAGCGGATCAAGGACTGGGACCTGCGGCCCTGGGCGCCGCCCAAGGTCGGCACCGTGCTCTTCATGCCCTGGTACGACGGCGGCGGCGAGTGGGGCGGCTCGGCGTTCGACCCGAACACGAACCACCTGATCGTCAATGCGAACGACGTCGCCGGGATTCTGAACCTCACCGAAGTGCCCGTCGGCTTCAGCAGGTACGGCACCTACGCAATCCACTGCGGTCGCTGCCACGGACTGAAGCTCGAGGGCACGGACATGGCGGGGCCCCTGCTCGGTGTCGGCGAGCGCCTTGAGCGCGAGGAGATGCGCCGCATCATCCGCGAAGGCAGCGGCCGGATGGAGGGATTCGGCCATCTGAACCGGGTCGAGCTCGGTGCCATCGAGGCGTACATTCTCGATCCCGAGCCCGAAGAAGACGAGCCCAGGGGCGAGGTCGCCTACGTCCTCGGCGGCTACGTCTACCTGCGCGACCACGAGAACCTCCCGGGCAACTCGCCACCCTGGGGCACGCTGAACTCGATCGACCTGGCGTCCGGGGAGATCGCGTGGAAGGTGCCCTTCGGCGACTATCCCTCCCACCCCGGCCTCGGCTTCGGCGCCGTGAACTACGGCGGCCCGGTCGTCACGGCATCCGGCCTCATCTTCATCGCCGCGACGCCGGACGAGATGTTCCGCGCCTACGACACGCGGAACGGCGAGATCCTCTGGGAAACGAAGCTCTCCGCCGCCGGCTACGCGACCCCGGCCGTCTACAGCGTGGACGACAGGCAGTACGTCGTGATCGCCGCCGGCGGCGGCCGGACGGGCGGGCCTTCCGGGGGCGAGTACATCGCCTTCAGCCTGCCGGAGTAGCGGAGCCACTGGGTGCGCCGGCCTTGTCAACAGACCAACCGAGCGCTCGTGAGCGCTCGTGGGTCTACTGGCGGAGTTGAGGAAGCACCTCCAGAGCACAGTCGAAGATGTCGAAGCGTCGGCAGAGAGCCTTGACGAAACGACGCTCGACCTCTCCTCGTCCTGAACGCCTCCTGCTGTGTTGCCCCGTCGGCAGATAGAACCTGCGGCCGCGGTAATCGATGATCCACCGGTGCTGACCGAGCGCCTTGGTGTGGCCCATGGCGCATCGGCTTAGCATCCTGAACACCTTGTTCAGCTGTATCTCCGCCACGGACTAGGCGGCTTCTTCCCGAAGACCCGCCAAGCCCAGACCGTGAGGCTCCGGGTTGTTCTCCGGCAACTGCTCTTCAAACCGAACAACGCGATGCCGCAAAGCCGGATTCGCCTTTACGGGAAGGTCGCAGGTGACCTGTCCGGCGGCAACTTGCGTCCTCGCCTCCGCGAACGCTTCCTCCGCCCAGCTATCCGTGTCGCGGAAGAAGTGGGACACGGAGCCCCGGAACTCGCTGTAGTCCGAGGCCTTGGCCGCAAGCTCGTAGAGCACGAGTTCGATGTTCGTCTTCAGGTCGAAATACGCCTCGACCAGAGTCGCTCCGATACCTGCCACCCCACCGGGTTTGAGCCCGTGCGCCAAGTACCCATCGTCCTCCAACGTCACTACAGCTCCGCCGCGGAACTCGACACCGGCGCTGTAGTCGGTCCCCTGGACGACGACCTGAATCTTGAAGACGATCGGGTACACAGGAGCGGTGTCCTCTGGTTCTCGCAGCGCGCTCATGGAGTTTGCCTCCGGCGTACGCCGCTGCCGTCAACTCCGACACCAGCGACGCTAGGGTAACTGGAGATAGTACCTCCGACCAGTCCGTCAACCAACACTCTTGCGGCAGGCTGCTTCTGAACCTCGCCGAGGTGCCCGTCGGCTTCAGCAGGTACGGGACCTACGCGCTCCACTGCGGTCGCTGCCACGGCCTGAAACTCGAGGGCACGGACATGGCGGCGCCCCCTGCTCGGCATCGGCGAGCGCGTCGAGCGCGGAGATGCGCCGCATCATCCGCGAGGGCAGCGGCCGCACGGAGGGGTTGGTCCATCTGAACCGCGTCGCCGGCGGCGGCCGGACGGGCGGGCCTTCGGGAGGCGAGTACATCGCCTTCAGCCTGCCGGAGTAGTTGCGCCACTGGGTGCGCCGGCCTTCTGGCCGGCTGCCGCCGCAGGCGGCCAGAGAGACGAGCCCGGCTGCCACGCCGGCTTCTCCAAGGCAGCTCCTCTCGGCAGAAATCTATTGCATGTGGGTAAAAATACGGTTAGTTTACCCGCGTGTTTGATCGACTGCTCGCCCCGGTCCTCCGCTCATCGCAGCGGAGTGCCCTCGTTCTCGGTCCCCGTCAGGTCGGCAAGTCGACCCTGCTGACGGCCCTTGGACCGGACCTCGTCGTCAATCTGGCTGATCCGGGTGCCTTCCGGGACTACGTAGCGCAGCCCGAGCGGCTGTCCCGGGAGCTGGCCGCAGCGCCGAGGGAACCCGGCTGGCGCGTACCCGCGCCAACCGCGTCACAGTCCGAGCGCCCGTCTTCGGGCGGTCGGATGTCCGCGACAACGGTGCTCCTGGACGAGGTGCAACGCGTCCCCGCCCTGCTCGATGTCGTCCAGGTGCTGCTCGACCAACGGCCGCCGCGCTTTCGCTTCCTGCTGTCCGGATCGAGCGCCCGCAAGCTGCGCCGCGGACAGGCCAACCTGCTGCCGGGCCGAATCCACGTCCACTACATGCATCCGCTGCTCGTCACGGAACTCGGTTCTGACTTCGACCTGGACCGGGTGCTGGCCCACGGCAGTTTGCCTGGCATCTACGCGGAGGCCGACGACGCGACCCGCGCACTCGATCTGAGGAGCTACGTCGACACTTACCTGCGCGCCGAGATCCAGGCCGAGGCCCTGGTCCGTGACATCGGCGGTTTCTCCCGACTGCTCGACCTGGCGGCCGCCGCCTCCGGCCGCATCCTCAACCTGCACTCCCTGTGCAAGGACGCCGGCATCGCGTACGAGACGGCGCGCCGCTACGTGGACGTCCTCGAGGACACCCTGGTCGCCTTTCGTGTGCCCGCCTGGAGCGGCTCGGACCGCTCCTCCCTAGTCCGCCACGGCAAGCTCTTCCTGTTTGACCTCGGGGTGCGCAACGCCTTGCTGCGGCGACCGCTCGACCAGCCGCTCGACGACGAGCGCGGTCTCCTGCTCGAACATCTGGTCGCCTACGAGCTGCACCGTCGCCTGGGAACTCTTTGGCCGGAAGCTGCCCTCTACCACTACCGGACCCGCCACGGCGCCGAGGTCGACTTCGTCCTGGAAGTCGGCCGCGAAGTCTGGGGCATCGAGGTCAAGGCCAGCCGCCGCGCCGACCGCTCTGTCCTGCGCGGCTTCCGCTCGCTGGCCCAGCGGACCGGCCGGCTGAAGCGCCGGATCGTCGTCTACCTGGGGGACCGGCCGCAGCGGATCGAGGGTGTGGAGGTGTTGCCGTTCGAGGAGTTCGCCGGGTTGTTGCCGGGATAGCGCCGCACCCGCCTATTCGCTCGAAGTCACGCTGCCCGCTTGGAGAATTCAGCAAGCCACACAATCAACTCCTGCAGATCTGTCTCTAGCCCGAAGTTCTGAGCACAAGAGCAGGGAAACGCCTGTAGTGGTGGGGGTTTGCGGCGATTTGGAGTTGCAGCGTACTGGGTACGCTTCTCAGGTTTTTCGGTTCAGGTCTTGAGGTTCA
>LXNI01002636.1_pt1 | contig 11906 bp, 8 predicted proteins | sample 809091 | NCBI WGS metagenome assembly LXNI01 (sample SAMN04870527, study PRJNA318959) | sponge metagenome | biome: 01000161; feature: marine sponge reef; material: water | host: Sarcotragus foetidus | place: Greece: Milos, Mediterranean Sea | collected 2013-05-29 | depth 5-7 m | reverse complement strand
TTCCTTGTGGCTCGCGGCCGAAGTTCGCGACGACGCCGGCAGCCCACCCCTCTCCGATTTCGACCCCATGCGCTTCAATCAATGACGCCATTAATGAAAGGTTGTAGATATTTGAGGAGGATCGCATGCAAACAAGCCCACCTAACTCCGCGTTCGAGAGGTCCTCGTACCGACTAATCGGCGTCGCAAGTTCGTGGTCCTTCTTGTACACAATGACGCGAGCACGCTTGGACAACCCAAACCAGTGTCCATCTGCTTCACGCAGGTGGGCTGGTACACGCGACTCAAGGATTTCAGAGCTGATAGGTTGGAACACGTCCCGTTGTTGCGCGCGCCATAGTCGGCCTGCGTCTACCGTGATGAGCAAATCCGCTGGGGTGAATTCACGTTCGTTGACGATTCTTTCAATGAGTGCGTCGCTGCCACCCTCGATGAGATTTACTTTAATGCCCGTTTGTTCAGTGAAGGTGTCGTACAACGCTACATCAGTGTCGTAATGTCGCGCAGAATAGACGTTGACTTCTTGTGCGAATGCACTAGGCGAAAAAACTACACAGAGAACGAAGAAAAGGATCGATAGAGACGAACGAGGGATGAACGCTCGTATTAATGTGGTCAGACCAAACTCCGATGGGGTGTATTAACTATTAGGAATGTGAATTTTAATGAGAATCATTATCGTATTTAGGATAGACGTAGAAACCTTCCGTATCGACTGTTACAGAGACGAGCGCCCCCATTGAGAAAGTTGGTCGTGCGGCGCATACCGCCCGGAGCCGCTCACCGTTCGCTTCTAAGATCACCAAATATCGACCACCGAGGAATCGAATGTCTGTAACACGCACGGTCCCGGTCGATGAAGCTTCAATACGAACCGATTCAGGATGCGCAATGACCGAACATGGTTGATCCACCGCCAAGTCGATATTCAGATTGCGCGTCGTCCCAAATGCCGTTTCGACCCCACCTTCAATAACTCGCCCATGGATCGAATCCGTCCCACAAAACAGTGATGCAACAAATTGGTTAACGGGTTTCCGCCAAACCTCGTCAGGTGGACCTTCTTGCACGATATGACCATCGTGTAGAACTGCAATGCGATCTGCCAGTTCCATTGCCTCTTCCGGGTCGTGGGTAACCACGATGCAAGGTGCCCCACTCGCCCGTAGGGTTAGTCGCGCATCTTCACGCAGGCTACGTCGAAGTGCCGAGTCAACATTCGCAAATGCTTCGTCAAGCAACATGACCGATGGATTCGGCGCTAAAGCTCGGGCCAAAGCAACGCGTTGTTGCTCTCCGCCTGAAAGCGTGTCAGGGTATCGTTGAGCCTGACTTGCTAGACCTACCTCGCGTAGCTTGTCTAGTGCCCTCGATGTTCGTTCTTTTGCGGGAACATCCTGCAACCCGAACGCAACGTTGTCTATCACAGTCAAGTGCGGAAATAACACGTGGTCCTGGAACACGAAACCACAGTGTCGGACCTCCGGGGGCGGCTCATTTCCAGGGACTGCTGGCGGCAAGCCAAATATGCGTACGGTACCTTCCTGCAGCGGCAGCAATCCCGCGATGATGCGCAGGAGCGTACTTTTGCCACTGCCAGACGCACCGAGAAGGCAAACGATTTCGCCGGGCGCGACCTCCAAACTCACATGGTCAAGGACTTGCTTAGAACCAAAACTATGGCTTAGGTCCTCGATCTGAACGGATTCAGATTCAGATTCCACCCCGCGGCTGATCCTGGTGGTCCCTTCCTTAGAATGCGTGATCATGTCCAATCACAGCCCAGTCGTACGACGCCAGGGCATTCGCATGCCTCGCTTCCCGTCGATTTGGACCTTGGTCGCGGTGGCGATTGCGCTTCCTATCGCAGTACCGATTGCTGCAATTCTCCTGTATTTCTTCGCGCCTGCTTCCGAAGTGTGGGTTCACCTTCGCGAAACCGTACTTCTAGAGTACATCGGCAACACGATCGCTCTTCTCTTCTTCGTCGCATGCGTCACTACGCTGCTTGGCGTAGGCTGCGCTTGGCTGACCGCCACGAAAGAATTTCCAGGGCGGCACGCATTCGCGTGGGTTCTGATTCTACCGTTGGCGGCGCCCGCTTACGTCGTCGCGTACGCCTACGGCGATTTGTTTTCCGGACTAGGATCGGCTGATTCCTGGTTTCAAATCTTCAGCAATCTCCCATCGATTCGCTCGCTACCCGGAGCGGGTTTGGTACTTGGTTTTACCCTCTACCCCTACGTGTATCTGTTAGCGTACAACGCATTCGCAGAGCAAGCCGCTCCAATGACTGAGGTAGCACATACACTCGGTGTCACACCTCGCCACACTTTCTTCAAGATCGCTTTACCGCACGCGCGCCCAGCAATCGCAGGTGGGTTAGCCTTGGCGTTGATGGAAACCGCCGCTGATTTCGGTGTAGTGGAGTTCTTTGGCGTCCCCACGCTCACCAACGGTATTTTTAGAACTTGGTACGCTATGGGCGAACACCAAGCCGCAATGCAACTTGCAGGTTGGTTGTTCCTCATCGTTGCGTTTCTCGTGGTTCTCGAACAGTTTGGGCGGAAAGGGTCTCACGCTAATCCGGTATCGAGGAACATCCCAACGGTACGCACACAACTTCACGGCTGGCGAGCAAGTATCGCAATCCTCTGCTGCATCACGCCATTGCTCATTGGTCTCTTGATTCCCGTTCTCGTACTCGCGCGACACGCGTTTCTCGTCGGTGATCCAACATTTGGAACCCCGTTTTTAGGTTATGTGTTTAACACGGTCACGGTTGCTGCAATCACCGCGATATTGGCTGTGATCTGCTCGATTTGTTTAACGTACGCCCTACGACCGCGTGGCAATCGGAAACTCCTCCGAGTTGGCGTACGAACAGCAACGCTCGGCTATGCGATCCCGGGAATGGTTCTAGCCATCGGCGTACTGGGTCCGCTTACGCTCATCGATCGAGCGTTCGCGACATGGGTGAACGGCACGTTTGACACCAACATCGGCTTGTTAATGACAGGCAGTGTGGCTGCGCTGGTCGTCGTTTATCTTGCGCGCTTTCTAACGGTCTCGTTCAACAGTGTCGAAAGCGGAATGGCTCGAATTCACCCTAACTACGACGACGCAGCGCGAAGTCTGGGTTCGAAACCCAATCAGCTACTTGGTCGGATTCACCTGCCGCTGCTTTCACCCGCGTTATTGACGGCGTTATTGCTTGTATTCGTCGATGTTGTCAAAGAACTGCCCGCAACGCTTATATTGCGACCGTTCAATTTCGAGACGCTTGCAACGCGCGCCTACCGCCTTGCGTCGGATGAACGTATTGCAGAAGCTTCGACCGCCGCACTCTTAATCGTATTAGTGGGTTTTCTGCCGACTATAGTCCTGGCTGCGCAGCGCTTCGGATTGCGACACGCTAAGCAATTGTGAATTAAAGGCGGCGACCCATAGCAAGCATGCATCTTTACAAGGCGACCCACAACTTGCACTAATGCAGTTACTCAGATTCATCAAGAGGTATACAGCTCATGCGGAAATTTGATTTCGCCGTAGGACAAACCAACCCAGAGACCTTCCCGATCGAGAAGGTCCAACAGGCAGCAGTCACAGCAATCGCTGCTGATTACGCTCAACTTACATCCTACCCAGGCAAACTCGGACACCTTGGACTACGTACCGTCATGGCGCAACGTGAAACTGATCGCGAAGGAGTTGAGCTTAATGCGGACGAAATAACGCTTCTGAACGGCTCAATGCAAGCGGTCACGCTCACGGCTGAGGCACTCACAAGACCAGGTGATACCGTCATCTGCGAGGAAGTCACTTACTCCGGAACCATCGGTGCGTACCGGTCGCTCGGTATTGACATGGTTGGCATGCCCGTCGATGAAGACGGCATGCGAGTCGACTTACTTGAGGCAAAGCTCGACGAACTCGGAGAAGCGCGGAAGCCGAAATTCATCTACGCCCTTACGACCTACCAGAATCCAACCGGCACGAATCTTTCGCTTGAGCGTCGGCACCAATTGATTGAGATAGCAGCGGCACGAGAGATTCCTGTCGTGGAGGACAACTGCTATGGCGATGTCCACTACGATGGCCCGAAACCTCCTTCCCTTTATGCACTGAGCGACTACGAAAACATCATCTATATGTGCTCGTTGTCGAAGATCCTCGCACCCGGTATGCGCCTGGGCTACATATATGCAAAACCCAAACTTCTCGAAACCATTCTGGCGCGTCGACATGACGGCGGTGGCAATTACCTGGCGGCCGGCGTCGTTGCAGAGCTCTACCGGAATGGTCTGTGGTCGCTTACCGAGGAGCTAAACGAATCATTGAAGGTGAAAAAGAACCTTGTGGTCGACGGCATACGTGAAGCTGCTGATGGTGTCTGCGTCTCTTCGAATCCATCAGGTGGACTCTTCGTTTGGGTACGTTTTCCTGACGACGTCGATCAGGCAAAACTCCTACAGCTCACCTCGGAACGCGGGTTCTATTACGCTTCGGGTGCGAACTTTCATATTCACTCGAAACGGATACCTTATTTACGTCTCGCATTCGGACACGTTCCCGATGACGATATACGTGACGGTATACCCGTTCTCATCCAGTGTCTAAGAGAGGCACGGACGAGCAATGAGAAACCTTCGTTCTCTACACTCTTCGACTAATCCGAAAACTTCCGAGACCTCGGTCTCACTTATGTCAGTTGCTTTTCACGGCTTGATCGGCGCTCCGCGGTTGAGTCACTGGATTAAAACTCCGTAGTCGGTTCATTTGTCTATATATACAGCGTGATGCTCGATACGGAGTTGGAAATGCAAAGATCGTGGCTCAAGGTGTTGTTAAAGACGCTTATGCATCTGGTTTTACTCGCGTTGCTTTACGTGGCGTTCTCATTTGCATTGTTTCTAGGCTTGCAGGTACGCCCAATGTATGGCAATGCTGGGTTGCTCACAGTCGTGGTACTCGTGTGTTGCTATGTCTATTTCGGTTGGGTTAAACCGATACGGAACTCAAGATCTCGCGATTCGGAGAGCGACTGAGGCAGGGGCGCGTTAGGCGTGTGCTCGTTCGGCGAATGCGTTGGAATGAGATGAAATCTGTGCATGTATTAACCTGCTTGGTAATATCGTCGGCAAGTTAATCTGGAACCAGGTTTTTTTGTGTTGAGACATCTACTCGCTTGTGTCATCGTTGTCGCTTCCGTCTATGTTCAAGCTTCAGAACCGGATGCCTGTGGAAAAGTAGAGCAGATCTCACTCCCGGATCTCACAGTCGAGAAAGTTGAGACGCTAGACGAACCCGTACCTCACTGCAAACTAACTGGAAAAGTCGGCCGTGAAATCGGGTTCTCGGTTTGGCTTCCTGTGGATTGGAACGGTAAGTTTGTCATGGGGGGAGGCGGAGGTTTCGTCGGCTCGATTCAGAATCAAGCGCTCGCGCTTGGCGCGCTTCAGCGCGGATATGCCACCGCAGGGACCGACACGGGACATCAGGCTAACGGAATTGATGGGTCTTGGGCGCTCCACAATCTTGAGCGCATCGCGAACTACGGACACGTCGCGATACACCGCGTCTCCGAAGTCGCCAAGCACATCACGGATCGGCACTATGACAAGTGGCCAGACCGAAGTTATTTTGCCGGATGTTCCAATGGCGGTCGGCAGGCGATGGCGTTCTCACAGCGGTATCCAGAGGATTTCAACGCGATTCTTGCTGGGGCGCCGGCATTCGATTTCGGCGGCGTCGCAGCTGCGTTTGTCAACGTTACTCAGCACATGTACCCCGACATGGATGATCTCTCATCGCCCCTGTTATCACCCGATGACCGCACGCTACTCTCGAATGCCGTTCTCGAGCAGTGTGATGCGAAAGATGGCCTCACGGACGGCATCATGAACGATCCGCGTGACTGCGACTTTGATGTCGACAGTTTGGACCTTTCGCCTGACAAGAAAGCGGCAATTCGCGCTGTGTACGACGGACCACAAAACGATGAGGGGTCGGTTTTTCACGGTTGGCCTGTCGGCGGGGAGAACGAAGACGGGGGATGGGGATGGTGGCTCGCTGGCCCGGGTCAACAGACAGAAGGTACGCCTCCATCAGCCGCATTCGGATTTGGCGTCGATCTTATGCGCTACATGGTTGAACACGATCCCGATTGGCGCTACGAGGGATTTAGTTTCAACGACTATCGAGAACGTGTTGCGCCAGTTGAATCGGTATTAAGCGCTAAGGATCCGAACCTAGACAAATTCCGCGATGCAGGCGGCAAACTCCTCTTTTACCATGGTTGGTCCGATGCAGCGCTATCCGCGTTAGCTACAGTCGACTACGTCGACGCAGTCTACGCGCGAGATCCAACGGCTCGCGATGATGTGCGCCTTTTCCTAATGCCCGGAGTTTCACATTGCGCCGGTGGTCCCGGACCTTGGATGGTTGATTTGCTCGAAGTCATCGATGAATGGACAGCCACCGACACGGCACCTGATGAGTTGATCGCCGGATTCGCGGACGAAGGCGGCGCACGACGGCTTTGTGCGTATCCCAAGAAAGCAATTTACACGGGTGGGAACGACCGGTCTCCCGAGAGCTTTGAGTGTCGTTAGCCAGGTGACAACGAGTCGACCCGCATTCTTCCAGCGATCAATCTGATGTGAGAGCTGGTTAGACGAGCAGCTCCTCGCATCAATTCCTCAGACATCGCTTGAAGGGTGAATTGCGATCTCTTTCAACCGACCGTCACGTCTCAAGTGAGGAACGAAAGTCAAGAGCATCGTGCGTGATGGAATTAAGGCGCTTAAAACTCACTTTCTGAGCGTCGTCTCGAAGTTTTCAGCAAATGCTTCAATTTCTCGTACCGACCTAAGTCGAATGAATCGAATGCTTTTCCAACTAGGATCTGCCATTGCCTCAGTCATCGTTCTTTGTTTGCCACGCTGGGCAGTGACGACCCAATAGACTAGCGAATCGGCTCCTCGCCATACCGCCAATTGAAGCCAGAACCTTTCTACGTTAGTGCCCCAAAGCACCTCTCCCGATCGCCAGCGTTGCCACGATCTTCGCAGTACCCGCCAGACGAGCAAATACACAGGCAAGTCCAGCCAAATCACCGTGTCAAGCTTGCGCCAGAATGTTTGCTTCGCGAACCGCGTGTAGGAACCTGCGACGACCCAAGCATCGCTGCATGTCGCGTGCTCAAACCGACGCATCAGTTCTTCCGGATTTGACTCGTGCAAGCCGACCCAGTTCGGTAACCAGTTGAGAGCATCAAGTTCCACGAACTCGGCATCAAGCGCGGTAGCCAAACGCTTTGCCAATGTACTCTTGCCTGAAGCGCTGTTTCCGATTACGTGAATATGACGACCTAACGATGAATTAGTCGTCTTTGAATCTCGCGCCATCGTTACAGTTCGAACTGGGTTTAGAGCTTGGTAGCGCTGATTATCGGTTCGAACCTAAAACGCCGACGAATCGAATTTAGAGACCTTCTTAGGTGACACTAACAACGCAAACTCGCACCTTTAGGGTGTTCCAATACGATTCGAAACGGCATCAAAAAAATTCGATAAATTGACTAGGCAGTGCGCAAATATGGCAGGTCGTACGCTCCTCGTGTAGACCGTGGTGTAGATGAGCGGCAGCATGCCTAACGTCCGGACCGGGATCAACCACGGAGCGTCGAAGTGATATACAGAAAACAACAAACTGTGCGCGACCGGCTTAAAGCGCCCGAACTGTTTTGGCATTCTGGGGAGTAGATAGCCTCGAAAATAGAGTTCTTCGGTAATTGGAACGAGAATACCGGAAAGCGCGATGTGTGCGATTAGAACGATCCACGCTACATCTACAGCCTCTGTCATTTGGTATTTCTCGAACACACTAACTCCCACCATGAGAGTTTCGAGTCGACCGGAGAACGGATCAAGAAAAAGAAAAATAACTGCAGTTGGCAGCAAGATCACCGGCACCCATATGAAATATCGAATCCAAGAGACTGGTCGGTCGTACACAACGATCCCTTTTAGCGACCATCCCGGATTGTGTTGTTTCTTCGCCAGGTAATAGAGGTAGCCTAGCTGTATAGGAATTAGTACGAATACATTCGCGAGCACACCGTAGAACAGTTCGGGCGGCAATGATGGATTCCAAAGCGTCGCTAGTCCCAGCAATGTCGCCGTTACGTTTGCGATTCCAGGAACTAAATGGAGGAATAGACACTTCCCGACGGAGAGAGGCTCGATCTCCGTACCGTTCGTTGCCCGCTTGCGCTGCCCGTATGGGCCGTCCGTCAACATGATCGTGCGGAGCCCCATGCGTTCGTTCGCCTGAGGCAGCCAGAAGTGGGCACTCCAGCAGGACGCCGTCTTCTCGGCAAGCGACTACTAACCACGATCATGGCGGTTCGTACCTCGAGGCTTATGCAGGGTACGGATTGAAGGCGAATGGCCGGCGCAATCGCTCCTCATCAAGATCGGCACCGCGCAGAAAGTCGACCTGGGCATCGAGGAGCAGACTGGGGGTCTCGTGGGCTGTTCCCTCGACCACAATCAGATGCGAGTTTGGGAATCCACGCTGAACCGCCTGCGCATTGCTGATTGGCGTGCGACCGTCCAGCGTGCCCGCGCAGAACAGCGTCGGCACATCGCTTCGCACCGGGGCGCGAAAGTCGTCTCCTAAGTCTTCAACGCAAAGGGCATCGCCTACGAAAGGAAACGGTAGGTTGAAACTGTCGTCGAGTAGTGCCGTGTTACGCTCTGCCTCGATCTGCCGAAGGCGTTGGGCGGTGGCGCCGGAGGCGTAGTCCATGGCGAGCATCATTCCATGAATGCCCGGTCCGGTCAGCAGTCTCTCAATGCGACGCGTCAACGTCGTCAGGTCGCCATTTCTCATTTGCCGGACGAACGCTGGGAGTTCGCGAATGGCTCGTATGCTTCCGAGGGCGTTGCCGAGCACGAGTTGAACGGAAAACTTGCCGACCGGTGTGCGCGCATGGACATTCGCAAACTTGACGGTTTGAGGTTTGCGTTCGAATGTGTCGAGAATCTCACCGATCTCTCCGAACAGGTCGGGGAACTGACCCTTCAAGTTGTGATCGGTGCGCGCTAACTCGCCTAGGTGTTTGAAGTGTAAATCCGTGTTGCTAGGTAGCTTGTGAGTGTCGTCCAACCCTTCGACGATACACAGAATTGCGCGATCGACGAACTCGCCATGGTGTTTGAGAACAGCAAGTCCCAGGTGGGAGCCATAGCTCGCGCCATGCAAGTTGAACGTCGGCGCGCCGAGCGCGCGACGCAGGTCATTGACGTCGTGGGCGCTTTCGATTGTGTTGTAGTCGTTGGGCTCGACGCCGCGCTGGCGCCAGTACCTCGCCATTTCCTGGGCGCTCGCTCTATGTACATCAAGGAACGTCTCGCGGCTGAGGACAGCATCTAGGTCGTATCGCGGCTGTATCGGGTTGTCGAGATCAGGCAACGCGCTGTTGGCGCCCCGCTGGTCGAAAGTGACCACATCGCAGATTGCGGAAAACCGTTCGACGTGTTCGAAGAAACCGGTCTCGAACGAGCCGATGGCTGGCACACCTGGACCGCCGGCGAGCACGACCAGTGGCGCTACGCCTTGGTCCTGGTGCGCTGGAATCCGCACGAAGGAGAGCGCAATGGCTGGACTCTCGTCACGTTCACGGCATGAAGGCACAAGCAGCAGACCACGCTCGGCATCGACATGGCGGCCGCTTGAGTGCACCAGCCGCGTAGGCCACTGGCCGACGAGGCGATAGTCCGTGTTGCGTAGTTGCATGGCTGGTTCGCCTGGCGTCGGAACGTGGTTCGGGCGTGGATTGTATGTGTGCTAAATGTTCGGCCAAAGCGCTAATGTCCGCTTTGGCCGATACTACGATGTACCCTTTTTCGGCGGCATGGAGCCTGCGGAGAAGTGCAATAGGAAGGTGGTTCTGACCACCAGCATCGAGGACCGCTTGCCGTCGATACGGTCTAGCTCATTGTCGCACCGTCTCGCCCTGGCCTCTCATGTTGCACAGAGCTCAAGATATTCGTCCCGACGTGTCGGCTAGATTCTCGCAACTACCAGCGTAAAAAGCCACGAAGCCGCAGGACAGGCTCGATCTGGTCACCTACGCCGGTGCGCCCGCCAATCTCGAACGCGGTCGAAATGTTCGCGCCGGACGTCATCCTCGTACCAAGCACCAGCGTCTGGGTCCCGCCCGAGGACGCCCTTTGCACAAACGGCACCCACAGCGCCCGACTCTTAGGTCCAGCAAATCCGTAACCGAGTTCGACCTGCAGTCGTGGTGTGGCATGGAACCCGGTGGTTCCGACCAGCGCCGTTTAGCGCCCCGGGACTGTAAACCCATTGCCAGAATTGCCAGAGCACTTAGAACCGCGGCCCAGCAACGTTCCCCAAGTGTATGACACCGTCCTCTCTTCCGTCCGCAGCATCCAAATGTTCTAGGTCTGCGGACATTATGAGATAGGCCGCACTGGTGCGATAGACTGGACTGGTATAGGGACGCATAGCCACGCTAAGCAGGATGTCGTCGCGACCGTCTCCATCGACATCTCCCGACGCGGCAGCCTCGATATTTCTAACATCGTCCGCCTCTACATAGAAAGCATAGCCAGCCTCAGTGAGCGCCTCGAGACTTAACGTGCCGCCGGTATCTTCCGCTACTGAAACTCCTGGCAGAAGAACGAATGATGGATTCTGGTTACTCGTTGAAAGCGGCACCAGCAGATCCAAATACTCGTCACCGTCGCTGTTCAAGACAGCGACATTGCCCTGTGGACGCGAACCTTGCCCCCACCATTCGGGATACATGATTCTCCAGTGACCAGTCCGGTCCTCATTACCGAGTCGGATCAAACCGTCTTCGTTACCATCTTCCCCGTCCATTTGAAGGAGTGTCGCGCGTGTGCCGGAAACGATGTGGACGAATGCGCGAGATTGCAGACCAGACGCTGCAACCAAGACGAGATCATCTTGACCGTCCCGATCCACATCACCGGCTGCGACGCCCCAGCCTAGCCGATCATTACCCCCTTCGCCGATCATCTTGAACGAATACTCGCTACCCGCGGCGTCCGCTAACTCGAACCTTCTCCGAGTCTCGAAGTCTCGGCTACCGACAATGTATACGGCTCCGTCTTCACGCACTAATCCATCGTGATACGGCGCACCGATCACGACATCGGTAAAACCGTCGCCGTCAAAGTCCCAAACACCAATGCTGCCCCCCGCGCCGTCCTTCGCAGCCTCCCCATGAAAATAGGTGTCGCCGCCCGTCAGTCCTACGTTCAGCGTGCCGTCAGCCTTCCCGTCAGCCCCATCGAGCGCTCGGAGACCGTCCCCCACCAAGAGATTCGCTCCGCCGGGAAGCGTGCCCCCGCCCGAACGAGGCTGTCCAAGCAGCACGGAAACACCGCCGGGCTCCCCGCCGACAGCCACATTCACGCCCATACCGGTTCGGCCGCCGCCGTATATCCTCCACGAGCCAACACCCCACGGCACCGCGTTCAGTTCCACGACACCGTCGGCCTCCCCATCCATAGCGTCGGCGCCCAACAGGTCGGCACCTGACACGAAGTAGACCGCTCCCCGCTGGAACGTCGCAGCGCCCATCGCGAACTCCTGGCTGCCGTTTCCGTCGATATCCCCAATCGCCCGTGCGGCCGTACCAGCCGGTTGGCCGTCCTCGCCAAGGAGTTTCCACGAGTAAGACTGCGAAGCAATTCGCCCGACGGGTACTAGCCCGTCTCTGCGGCCGTCTGCGTCGTCCGCGCTCAGGAGGTCGCGCGAGGACAAGAGATACGCCGCCCCGTATGGATCGAGTTCCGGCGCACCCAGAAGTAACTCCGACCTGCCATCACCGTCAAGATCACCGA
>LXNI01002635.1_pt1 | contig 11921 bp, 9 predicted proteins | sample 809091 | NCBI WGS metagenome assembly LXNI01 (sample SAMN04870527, study PRJNA318959) | sponge metagenome | biome: 01000161; feature: marine sponge reef; material: water | host: Sarcotragus foetidus | place: Greece: Milos, Mediterranean Sea | collected 2013-05-29 | depth 5-7 m | reverse complement strand
TCGTCCACGACGCGCTTGATGAGGAAATCGCCGAAAGCGACGCCGGCAAGGCCGCGCTGGGCATTGGAGATCGAGTAGAAAATTGCCGTATCGGCGCGCGATGCGTCTCCGACCGGACTCTCCTCGTCGAGCAATGCGTGGACGTTGCCGGCAAGTCCGGTCTCCAGGGCGACCTCGACGAATATCAGCGGTTCGCTGGGCATGCTCGGATGAAAGAAGGCATAGCAGCGGCGATCCGAATCGAGCCGGTTCTTGAGATCGTCCCAGCTTCGGATGGCATGGACCGCTTCATAGGCGATGAGCTTTTCCAGCAATGCGGCAGGGGCGTTCCAGTCGATCCGCCGAAGCTCCAGGAAGCCGGCGTCGAACCAGCTTGTCAGCAGGCGTTCGAGATCCTTTTCCAGACCGGCAAGCGCCACGTCCCCGCGCGCGAAACCCATCAGGTCGAAACGCAGGTCGACCAGGAATTTCACACCGTCGGCAAGCGCATTGAATTGCCGCAACAGGCGCTCGCGGGGCGCGCTCAGCGCGTCGCGGAGGGTGTTTTCCGCCGCTGTCCGTTCGCCGGGCGCGGCGGCTACGAGCGCTGCCGCGGCCTTGTCGACCGAGTCCGGATCGCGGTTGAACTCGGTCGCGAGGATCGTAAGGTAGCGGCGCCGTCCCGTCGGCGACAGCTGGAGATAGGCCTTGCCGAGATCGGCAGCCCGGGTGCGCGCCGAAACCTCGCCGCCCCGGCCCTCCAGACAGGCCCTGAAGCGCTCGCGGATACGTTCGGCATCGCTCCCGGTCAGGTCGGGATGCGGGTCGAGGGCATCGCCGCCGAGCAAACCGCGCACGGCCCCCTTGAGGCCCGCCAGGGTGCGGTCGAGCAGCGTCAGGGTATTCGTTTCGGACAGCGTCATCGCGGGTTAACCGGGCCGGGACCGGGCGGCACCATGTCCGGCAAATTTCCTGCAATCAAGCCGGGCGTCGCCCGGACGGCATTTCCCGGCGCCGTCACGTTGCCGCAACCCCTGCCTTCGCGCCCCGGCCCGCCGCCGGGATCGCGGTTCAGCCGATCAGTTCCCAGTCGGTCCCGCCGGCAGGGGGCTGGCTACCAGCGCGCTTCCGCGCGCAGCGCAATTCCGTGCAAAGCGGGTCCGCTTGCCGTCTCGCGGCGCAGGACTTCGAGGCCGAGCATGGCTTCAGGTCGCAATTGCCAACGCGCGCCCATGCGCCAGGTCCGGTATCCGCCAGCAACCGAAACACCGGCAAACGGCGTAATCGGTCCAAGGCCGGCCGGTATCCCGAGGCCGTAGCCGGCCTCGGCGTCCAGACGCAACCCGCCGAAGTACCCGCCAGAGGCGGGCAGGCGGCCGGCAACGTCCGGCAACGGTGTCGGTCCGGCGGGCCTGTAGGGTGTGGCGCCGAACGAAGGGATCATACTCAGCGACAGGCCCCGGCCCGACGAACGTGGCTCGAGACGGACCGAGAACGATGCGATCCATGCACTGAAACGCTTTTCTTCATGCGCAAGCAGCATCCGACCCTGCATCCCGAGCGTCAGGCGGGACGCCGGATCGGAATAGAGCAGGCGGCCGCCTGCCTCGATGCCCAGCCCGGTCTCCGCGTCGCCGCCGTCATGGCGCAGGCCGATTTCCAGGCCCGGCGTCAGCGTCTGACCGACTTTGCCGAGAGCGTAGGCCCGCGAACCTTCGAGCAGCAGCCTGAACCGGTTCGCTTCGGCCTCTGCCGCCGCAGTCCCGGGCGCCCGGTCCGCTTCGATCAGCGCGAGGAATGCATCGGCCCGGACCGCCAGCTCAAAGCCGCCGGAGTCGCCGGCATCGAGGAGCGCACCGCGCAAGCCCGCCGCGAACAGGCGCATGTCGATATCGGTCTCGACGGCCGGCGCGGCGCGGTCTTGCCGGGATATCCGCAGGTCGCCGAAACCGTAGCCGGCAAGCCCCCACGCCTGCACCCGATCGTTTACGTCGAAGCGGACATAGGGATACAGCGCGGTCAGCGAGCCGGCGATTCGGCCCCGGTCTACGCCTGGCAGGCGATACGATCCTGCGCTCTCGCTTGCCGACAGTGCGATCCCGGCCAGCCAGCGATCCCCTGAGAGGTCGAAGCCGGCGATGCCGGTCGTCACCTGGCCGTCCATGGCGAGGCGGTTCGACCCTGCCGCATCCGCACCCTCGAAGCCGGCCGCCGCGATCCGGCCCCAGGCCGCCCAGTCCAGCCCGTCGGCGGCGTCACCCGCGCCCGAAACGTGGAACGCGCTTCCCGGCCGCAACCGAGCCGCCGGAAGAGGGATATCGGTCGGGTTTTCGGCGCCGGCATTCGTCCGGCCACTGTTGTCAAGGCTGGCGGTCCGGCCACTCAGCGCGATCCGGCGGGCGCCTCGGGCCGGACCCGACAGAAGCCGGTCAGTCACAGCATCGACCGTCTGCTCCGCCACCGTGCGCCCGAAGCGGGCCAGCCACTTTTTCTGCACCGGATCGCGGTTCGAAATCGTACCGACCGCCTCGCCGTCCGCGATGCGTGCGCCTCTGGCGTTTGTCAGCCGCAGGAAGAAGCGCTCGGAACCTTCGTCGACCGCGTCGTCGTGCACCTCCACCGGCACGGTCTTCGAGGTCTCGCCCGGCGCGAAGGTCAACGTGCCGCGGACGGCCCGGTAGTCGGATCCGGCCCGCGCCGTGCCGTCGGCAGTGGCGTAGTCGACGGAAACCGTGTCCGACGCCGGCGCGCCGCGGGTTACCGCGAAGGCGAGCGTTGCGCCGGGAACCTCGCGCGCCGCTGCGTCTTCCACCGTCAGGGCCGATCCGGCCGACCGGCCTCTCGTGCAATCCCCCAGCGTCAGCCAGCCGTTGCAGTTCTTGACCTTGGGTGCGTCGAGCCACTGCACGGTTATCATGGAGGGGACGTAGTAGCGCCGAATCTCGCCGTCGGGCTGTCTGAGGCAGCGGGCGCTGAGCTTGCAGAGGTAACTGTCGCCCGAAATCGATGCTCTTGCGGTGATACTGCGGGAGAGGCAGAAGGGCATGGCCGGGCTCGCAATGAACCGCCTGCGGCAGGTGTCGTCGGTCACCACGTCGGAGCGGTTGCACAGATTGCCCAGGTCGGCGCAGCAGGAGACGCCGCGGATCGCGTGCAGGGTCCTGCCGTACCTCCGGTTGCCATTGGTGAGATGGAGCGTCCTATCCCTGGCGCTCTTGAGGTCGACTTTGGCGACGACCTTGCCGTAATCCGCGCACATGTTCTGGACCCGGTATCTGTTTTTCCTGAGCACGCCCCGGTTGTCCCACCAGGCGTCCAGGCACTCGGCATTCCGATGATCGATCCGTTTGTCTCCGTCGCAGGCCGCATTTGCCGGCGCCGCAGGCAGGAGAAGCAGCACGAACATCGCTGCGGCGGCGCCGGGCCATCGTCCGGCCGTGCGGAATTCCATCCAGAACATGGCGGCGCTCCTTGGTTTCGAGCGGCCGGCCGCCAATGATCGAGTAATGCATTTGTGAAATGACGCTGCGGTTTTCCAGAGAAACTGTTCGAAACAGCGTGAATTACTTGTGGTTTTCCAAATTATTTTCTTATGGGGTTTATAAAGTTAACCCCAATTGAACGACGAAATGAAGCAATTTAATCGGTGTTTCCTACGCCAGAAGAAAGCACCGGATTTTACCCGCCGCCGGGATCGCGGTTCAGCCGACCAGTTCCCAGTCGGTGCCGCCGGGGCGGTCCTTGATCGCGACGCCCTTTGCGCGCAACTCGTCGCGCAGGGCGTCGGCGGTCGCCCAGTCGCGATTGGCGCGGGCCTGCTCGCGCCGGGCGATCAGGGCCATCAGCTCGTCGGGCAGGGACCGGCTCTCGGTCGCGGCGGTGAGATCGAGGCCGAAAATCGTGTCGAACTCGAGCATCAGGGCCAGTTTTTCGGCCGGCGTGAGATCGCCGTCCCGCGCCGTCTTCCAGGCGACGGCGAGCGCGTTCGGGACATGCAGGTCGTTGGCCAGCGCGGTCCGGAAACGCTCTTGCCATCCAGCGACTGCTCCTTCGCGGACCTCGTCGCCGTTTCGCGCCGCATAGCTCCAGTCGTGGGCGAGGTTGCGCAGGGTCTTCAGCGACTGCCGTGCGCCGTCCAGCGCCGCGAAGCTGAAGCTCAGCCGCGCCCGGTAATGGCCGGTCAGCAGCAGGTAGCGGTAGTCCATCGGGTCGTAGCCGGCCTCGACCAGCCGGTCGAGATGCAGGAAATCGCCGCTCGACTTGGCCATCTTCGCGTCGTCGACCACCAGGAACTCGCCGTGCAGCCAGGTATCGACCCAGCGGTGGCCGAAGCAGCCCTCGGACTGGGCGATCTCGTTGGTGTGGTGGACCGGCACGTGATCGATGCCGCCGCAATGCAGGTCGATTGTCTCGCCGAGATACTCGGTCGCCATCGCCGAGCATTCGATATGCCAGCCGGGGAAGCCGACGCCCCAGGGCGAGTCCCACTTCATGACCTGGTTGGGATATTTCGACTGGCTGAACCAGAGCACGAAATCCGCCGGGTTGCGCTTGCGTTCGTCGGCGTCGACCCGTTCGGTCGCCTCCTGGGCGTCCATCCGGAGGCGGGCGAAATCCGCATAGGCCGGGAAGGTTGCGGTGTCGTAGTAGACGTTACCGCCCGCGGCATAGGCGTGGCCGCGTTCGACCAGCCGTTCGACCATCGCGATCATCTGCCCGATATGCTCGGTCGCCCGGCAGACCGTGTCCGGCCGGCGGATCTTCATCATGTCGGCGTGGCGGAAGAATTCGTCCTCGTAGAAGCGGGCGATGTCCCAGGGCGATTTGCGCTCGCGCGCCGCCGCCAGCATCATCTTGTCGTCGCCCTCGTCGGCGTCGGATTCGAGATGGCCGACATCGGTGATGTTCATGACATGGTGCAGCTCGTAGCCGGCCATGCGGAGCGTGCGCTGCAGCAGGTCCTCGAACACGTAGGTCCGCAGGTTGCCGATATGGGCATGGTTGTAGACCGTCGGCCCGCAACAATAGAGCGTCACCTTCGGCGGCGCGGCCGGTGCGAAGGGCTCGACCCGGCGGGTTCGCGTGTTGAAGAAGCGCAGCGGCAGGGGTTCGGGCATCGCAGGGCGGGCGGCAGAAAACTCAGAGACGGCTTCGGCCGCAAAGTGGCCCCGGAAGCGCCGGTTCGGCAAGGGCCAGCCTTGACCCGCGGCAACTTTCGGGCTTGGTGGCGGAAAATTCCCAAGGGCGGAGCGAAAAATGGCGCGCGGGTTCGGCAGCAGGTTCGAGGGGCGGGCAGCGGTTATCACCGGCGGAGCGAGCGGCATCGGCCGGGCCGCGGTACTGCGTTTCCTCGATGAAGGCGCAAGCGTCACCTTCGCCGACCTGAACGACGCCAACGCCGAAGAGACCCTGGCCCTGGCCCGCGCAGCCGGGCATGGCGAACGCATCGCCTATATCCGGGCCGATGTGACCGACGAAGCAGCGGTCCGGGAGTGTTTCGAGAGCGCCGCCGCCCGCCGGGGCCGGCTCGACGTCGCCTTCCTCAACGCCGGCGTCGGCGGCGCCATCGGGCCGGTGACCGAGACCACGGTCGAGGAATGGGACACGACCTTCGCCTTCCTCGTGCGCAGCGTGTTCCTCGGCGCGAAATATGCGGCGCCGGCGATGCGCGCCAATCCGCCCGGGGCCGATGGCAATCCCGATGGACGGCCGGCGGGCGGGGCCATCGTTGCAACCGGCAGCGTCGCCGGCCTGTCCGGCGGCGGCGGGCCGCACGCCTATTCGGCGGCCAAGGCGGCAGTGATCAATCTTGTGCGCAGCCTTGCCCTTGAACTGGCCGGCTACCGCATCCGCGTAAACGGGGTCGCGCCCGGCCTGATCGATACGCCGCTGGCCCACGGAGGCGATCCATCGCGCCTGCCGGACATCAGCGACCGCCAGCCCTGGCCCGACCGCGGCCAGCCGGAAGACATCGCCGCCGCGGCGGCCTTCCTCGCCTCCGACGACGCGCGCTTCGTCACCGGCGAGACCATTACGGTCGACGGCGGCGTCATGGCGAACAGCAGCAACATCTGGGGCCTCGGCGAGAATTGCCGCTTCCTCCAGAAGGCCGGGCTGAACAAGGGTACGACCGGCCTGGAGAATGTCGTGCGCGAACTGGGCGAGGCGCCGTAGCGGAGACCGGACGGCTCTGCGGCGCGGCTGCTTACCGCAGTTGGCGGCGCCCTTCCTTATGGCATTTTCGCCGGCGAGCGCCTATATGCCCGCCATCCGGCACACCGCCCGCAGGCGGGAACCGCCGCACAGAACCGCCGCAGACCGGACATGGAATTTATTCTTCTGATCGTTCACCTGATTCTTGCCGTCGCGCTGATCGGCGTCGTCCTGCTGCAGCGCAGCGAGGGCGGGGCGCTCGGCATCGGCGGCGGTGGCGGGGGCGGCGGCGGCATGAGCGGCTTTCTGACCGGCGCAGCGACGGCCAACCTGCTGACCCGGGCGACCGCCGTGATCGCCGCGCTCTTCATCGCATCCAGCATGGGGCTCGCCATCATGTCGGGCAGCAAGCGGGCGCCGACCAGCGTCGTCACCGGCGAGGGCGGCGCGACGCCGGCGACGCAACAGGATGCCGGATCGGCTCCGGCGGCCCCGCCCGCCGAACCCGCAAAGCCGCAGAACTAGCGGTGGCGCCGGCGCCGTTTTCGAAAGCGCCCGGCCCGAATCTCCCATTGCCTCAACGCTCCGCGGCGCGGGTTCGCTGCGCCGGCCGTCCTGTCTTCCCGATTATTTTACCTTGGCTTTTCCGGGCGCGCCGACGGTGGTACGCTGCCGTCCCGTCATGGCAATGACGCGTTTCATCTTCATCACCGGCGGGGTGACGTCGTCGCTCGGCAAGGGGCTGGCTTCGGCGGCGCTGGGCGCGCTGCTCCAGGCCCGCGGCTACACCGTCCGCCTGCGCAAGCTCGATCCCTATCTCAACGTCGATCCGGGCACGATGAGCCCGTACCAGCACGGCGAGGTCTTCGTCACCGACGACGGTGCGGAAACCGATCTGGATCTCGGCCACTACGAGCGCTTTACCGGCGTGCCGGCGCGCCGCACCGACAGTTTCACCGCGGGCCAGGTCTATCGCGACGTGCTGGCAAAGGAACGCCGCGGCGACTATCTGGGCGCGACCGTGCAGGTCATCCCGCACGTGACCGACATGATCCGCGAGATGGTGCTGCGCGATACCGAAGGCATGGATTTCGTGCTGTGCGAAGTCGGCGGCACGGTGGGCGACATCGAAGGGCTGCCCTTCCTGGAGGCGATCCGCCAGCTCGGCAACGAGTTGGGCCGCGAACGCTCCATGTTTTGCCATCTCACCCTGGTGCCGTGGATCCCCTCGGCCGGCGAGCTCAAGACCAAGCCGACCCAGCACAGCGTCAAGGAACTGCTCGGGCTCGGCATCCAGCCGGATATCCTGCTGTGCCGCTGCGACCGCGAGATTCCGGCCGAGGCGCGGCGCAAGATCGCCCTGTTCTGCAACATCGCCCCCGACCGGGCGATCCAGGCGCTCGACGCCGAGACGATCTACGACGTGCCGCTGCGGCTGCACGCCGAGGGCTTCGATACGGCAGTCTGCCGCTATTTCGGGCTCGACGAAAGCGCGCCGGAACTGCGCCAGTGGGAGCGCATCGTCGAGCGGGTGATCCGGCCGGAGGGCCGGGTCGTCATCGCCATCGCCGGCAAATACACCGGCCTGCAGGACGCCTACAAGTCGCTCCAGGAGGCGCTGACCCACGGCGGCATCGCCAACGACGCCAGGGTCGAGCTGCGCTGGATCGATTCGGAGATCTTCGAACAGGAAGACCCGATCCCCCATCTGGGCGGCGTCAACGGCATCCTGGTGCCCGGCGGCTTCGGCGAACGCGGTGCCGAGGGCAAGATTCTGGCGGCCCGCTTCGCGCGCGAACATGCCGTGCCCTATTTCGGCATCTGCTTCGGCATGCAGATGGCGGTGATCGAGGCCGCCCGCTCGCTCGCCGGTATCGGCGAGGCGAATTCCACCGAATTCGGCCCGACCGACGATCCGGTGGTTGGAACCATGACCGAATGGATGCGCGGCAACGAGCTCGAAAGGCGCCAGGCCGACGGCGACCTCGGCGGGACGATGCGCCTCGGCGCCTATCCGGCGAAGCTAGCGCGCGGCAGCAAGGTCCACCGCATCTACGGCGACACCACCATCAGCGAGCGCCACCGCCACCGCTACGAGGTCAACATCAACTATCGCGAGCGGCTGGAGGCGGCCGGCCTGCGCTTCTCCGGCCTGTCCCCGGACGGCGCGCTGCCGGAAATCGTCGAGCTCGAAGGCCATCCCTGGTTCGTCGGCGTGCAATTCCACCCGGAGCTGAAGAGCCGCCCCTTCGCTCCGCACCCGCTGTTCATGTCCTTCATCAAAGCCGCCATCGACCAGAGCCGCTTGGTGTAGGGCGGCTCCCTTTCCGGATGCCTCCAGGGATTTGACGAGTATGCAGCCGCCTCTTAAGTTGGGTGTATAAACGTATATGCGCAAAAGTGTGAAAATGGGGCGTTCATGACCCGATGGAACCTGTCCATTCCGGAAGAGACGGACCGGATGGTCCGCACCTTTCTGGCGCGAAATGGCGGCAGGAAGGGGGACTTGTCGCGTTTCGTGGACGATGCGGTGCGCCGCCGCGTGCTCGACCTCACCGTCCGGCAGGTCAAGGAGCGCAACGCGCGGTTCGACCAGACGGAAATTCTCGACCTGATCGACGAAGAAATCGGCGCCGTCCGTGCGGGTCGTCCTTGACACCAACATCCTGATCGGCGCCCTGATTACAAGGGATACGCCGCCAGACAGGCTGTACCGCGCATGGTTGCGCGGTGAGTTCGAACTCCTGACCTCGAAGGCGCAACTGGCCGAGATCGCCGATGTCGTCGCCCGACCGCGTCTTCAGCGATTTATCGACGCTGACGAGGCTGCAGCAATAATTGCGAATATCGGCGCGCGCGCCGTGGTTCTTGAAGCGCCTCCGTCGGTCGATCTGTCTCCGGATCCCAACGACAATCCAATCCTCGCTGCTGCGATCGCCGGTGAGGCCGACCTGATCGTCTCGGGCGACAAGAAACACATGCTCTCTCTGGACATGGTCGAGGGCATACCGGTCGTCACGGCCCGTGCGGCGCTGGGCCGTCTCGGTTCGCAAATCGACCGCGAATATTGAGATACCGCGGAATGTGCGCCGTTCGACCCGCTTCCCTGAAATGCAACCACCTTCGAGTGGTCGGAATTTTTCGAGCAGGCTACGGATAATAGCGCCGCACCTGCCGGACATCGCCCGGGATGCGGGCGCGGACGACCCTGGCTTCGGCCTTTGCCTTTTCCTTCGGGCCGACGATAACGCCGGAGTCGAGATCGAACGAACCGCGGGCGCCCAGGCTCGGCAGGGTGAGCCGGTTCCAGATCGGCCGGTTGCCGACGCTGCCGCTCAGGCTCACCGTGATGCCGGAGAGGCGGTAGCCCGTCCGGTTGGTCACCTCCACGATGAGCCGCCGGAAGCGGAACACCGGCCGCGCCGAGACATAGCGGCCGGGATTCTCCGCGATATCCAGCATCGCATAGCGCGCCCGCGCCGCCTCGCCGACCTCGTCCCGCGCGTTGGCCGCAGCCTCGAACAGGCTCTTGGCGCCGGACCGGTCGCCGCTTTCCAGTTGAAGGCTGCCCAGGGCGTATCCGGCCAAGGAGGTCGGCAGCAGGCTGTAGCTGAATTTGAGGTCGCTTGCTGACCGGGCGCCGTCGCCCAGCGCCGATCGGGCGAGGCCGCGGCCGAGGAAGTGCTCGTAGAACCCGGCGTCCCGGCGGATCGCGTTATCGTAGGCCGCGACGGCCGCCCGGTAGCGGCCCATCCGGGCGAGGATCTGGCCCTTGAGGCCGTGGAACTGCGCCTCCTGCGGCACCCGCGCGATCGCCTTCTCGATCAGGGGCAGCGCGCTCGCCGGCGAATGGGCCATCACGGTCTTCGCCTTGTCCGCCGCGGCGTAGGCCGGCTTGCGCGTGCGCAGCCAGGCGAGTTGCACGTCGTAGCGCTTGCGGCCGAGGTCGCCGCCGGGCGGGTATTTCCCGAGCGCCTTGCGGTTGTTCTTCACCCGCTCCCTGGACGGCGGGTGGGTCGCGAACAGGCCGGTCAGCCAGTCCTGCCGCCGCCCTTTGCTGAGCGCCAGGAACTTCAGCTGGAGCGTGACGGCGGCGCGCGTGTCGTAGCCGGCCCTGTGCATGTATTTCATGCCGTAGAAATCGGCCTCGCGCTCGGCGCCCCGGCCATAGCTGCGGTTGATCAGCGTGAAGGCGAGGCCGGTGCCGCCGAGAATGTAGTTGATGTGGCGCGATTTCCGGCCGGAGAGCGCAATGGCGATCTGCGCGGCGCCGAACAGCAGGTTGCGGGTCAGCGCCTGGCCGCCGTGGCGCGCCGCGGCGTGGACGACTTCGTGGGACAGCACGGCGGCGAGCTCGGCCTCGTTATCCATTTCGAGCAGCAGGCCGCGGTTGATGGCGATCTTGCCGCCCGGCAGGGCCCAGGCGTTGGGCACGCTGTTGTTGATGACGACGAACTCGTAGGGCAGCTTCGTGCGGTCGCTCTTCCGGGCGACCCTTTGGCCGACCCGCCGGACATAGGCTGCGAGCTTCGGGTCCGTTTCGAAGCGCCCGCCCTGCGCCTGCTGCAGCGGCCGGTAATGCTGCTTGCCGAGGTTGATTTCGTCCCGCGTCGAATAGGGCGCAAATTCCTTCTTGCCGGTGACGGGATTCTTCGAACACCCGGTGACGGCGACGGCGAGCAGGAGGGCGAGGGGAAGAGGTCCGAAGCGCGCGAACGCGTTGGCCGGGCGGGACATTGCGGCGATCATGCGTCTCCTCCACGCGCGAATTTCGGGAGCGTTCAAACGACTCCTAGCACTATGTGTTCCTGTTTTGAACCCTTTCATTTATCGCTCGTGTGGGGCGGTTGTCATCGTCGAGGACTTTTCGATCCGGCGTCCGTCTCGCCCTCTTTCGTCATTTCGACCGGAGCCGCCCGGCGGGCGGCGTAGCGGAGAAATCTGTGCGGCGCTCCGCCGGCGCCGAAGTGCGGCGCCTGGGGCGGGGCACAGCATCGGGTGGATTTCTCCGCTCCGCCCCGAATTGCATCCGGGGCTCCGGTCGAAATGACGGGTGGCGATTGAGCGAACGGTCGAGGCCAAACCGACGCGAAATCCGCCCGTCCGGGCCGGCGAGTCCGGCCTCAGCTATCCGATTGGTCGGCCGGAGTATAAGACGTAGGATGCCGGTTTCCCGCCGGGCACGGAAGAGACGTATATGGTCACGGTGCCGAACCCCTATCCGCAGGAGCCGTGGACGGAGGTCGCGGACTTCGCCTACCTGACGCCGCTCGTGCTGAGACGGGAGGTCGAGGCGCTGCTCCTGCGGCCGGACGACGGCATCGACGCCGAGTATATCGTTGCGGAGCCGTACCGGGTCGGTTTCCGGCTGGACGGTGGCGACGAACGGCAGATTGAGGTTCCCGCAGGTTTTCTGACCGATCTGGTTTCGGCGCCGACGATCGCCGCCCTCGCCGGCATCCGCCGGATCGGGCCGTACCTGGAGGCCACGATCGTGCACGATTACCTTTACGTGGCGTGGCAGTATCTCGAAACCGAAGCGGACCGGAAACCGCGAAACGAAGACCGGCGCTTCGCCGACGCAGTGTACCGGGCCGCCATGATTGCTGCCAATGTTCCGGGCAGCCAGGTCCGGCTGATCTACCACGCCGTCAGAGCGTTCGGCCGGTCGACCTATGCAGCGGAAAACCCGGGATCGTTCGGCGAACTGCCGGAACAACGGCCCGGTCCTGCCTGACGGGACATCCGGGCGGGACATCCGGGCGGGACATCCGGGCGGGACATCCGGG
>LXNI01002634.1_pt1 | contig 11926 bp, 13 predicted proteins | sample 809091 | NCBI WGS metagenome assembly LXNI01 (sample SAMN04870527, study PRJNA318959) | sponge metagenome | biome: 01000161; feature: marine sponge reef; material: water | host: Sarcotragus foetidus | place: Greece: Milos, Mediterranean Sea | collected 2013-05-29 | depth 5-7 m | reverse complement strand
TCCGAAGCTGTCGTACATCCAGGCCGACGGCAGCGCGGCGGCGCCGGCCCCGGCCACCTCGGCCGCGCCCATCAGGCCCAGCGCGCCCGCCTGACGCTGCTCGGGCACGGCCCGGGCCACCACCGCGTGGGCTGCGGTGAAGCCGTAGCCGTCCCCGAAGCCCACCAACACCATCGCCCCCACGATCGGGACCACGCCGGGGATCACGCCGTAGGTCATGGTCAGAAGGCTCACCGCGACCAGCCCGGCCATCGTCACCCGCACCGGTCCCACCCGATCGGCCAGGCGCCCGGCCCGCGTGCCGACGAGCATGATCGGCAGGGCCACCATCGTGAAGGCGATCCCCGTCGCGACCGCGCCGGCACCCCGGTCGGCGAACATCACCGGCAGCACCGCCTCCCAGGCGCCGATCATCATGAAGTAGCCGCCGACAATGATCAGCGCGCCCTGCAGGCGTCGCATCGACAGCAGGTCGAGCGACGTCGCCCGCCGCGAGACATCCAGCAGGCCCCGGTCCGGCGGCAGGCGCATCGCCACCGGAACGAACAGCAGCATGGCCCCGGCGAACACCGCGAAGGGCGCCCGGATCCCGCCGGCCCACACCAGCAGGGCCGTCAGCACCGGCCCGAAGATGAACCCGGTGGTCTCGGCCACCACCATCCGTCCGAGGTTCTCCCCGGCCCGGGCCGGGTCGTGGACCGAGGCGGCCCGACGCACCCCCGGGAGGATGAGTCCGCCCGCGAATCCGAGCAGAGCCCTGCTCAGCACCCAGACGGCCAGATCGTCGGCGAAGACCATCATCAGCATGGCCGCGGCGCTGAGAGCGATCCCGGTGGTGGCCATCAGGCGGGCATGGCCCATGTCGGCCATCCGGGCCAGGGTCACCTGCGACACGAAGGCGGCCACGAAGCCGCTGGCCACCATCACCCCGATGCCGGTCCCGCTGAACCCGAACTCGTCGCGCAGCTCGCCGAGCACGGTGACGATCCCGCCGATGCCCCCGGCGGTCACGCCCATCAGCACCTGGAAGGGCAGCAGGTCGCGATCGGACCGCCGGCGCCGCGATGCGCCGGCCCGGTCGGTCAAGGGCTCAGAGCGCCCGCAAGTAGGTGAGAGCCTGTCATGTGGCAGCGGTGTCGTTCCCGCTCTCGTTCGCTGCGCTCACGGGCCGCTCGGGCCACGGCCTCGCGCCGTATGGGCCGCATTGTCCCGCCTGTTCGCTCGGCCTCTCAGGCTTCTTTGAGCAGCAGGTCGCTGGTCTGGCCCGAGACGAACAGCTCGCTGCCCGCCTTGAGGAACTCCCGGTAGGCGTCCTCGGTGGGCAGCCGCTCCAGGAACTCGTCGAGGGTGCCCAGATCGGGCGCGTCGATCATCCAGTAGACCTTGCCGTAGGCGCCGTAGGCCTCCATCCAGGAGGTGACCGTCACCCGGTCGGGATCGGCCGCAGCCATGTAGCCGGTGTATCGCTGGATCCACTCCCGGACCCGGGCCACATCGCTGGAGTCGACCTGGGCCTTGCGAACCATCCTGATCATTGCCGTCACTTCCCTTCGAACGTGCGCTCGTGGGCGCAGAACTGTCTCGTTGCAGCGGGGTGTTTCCCGCTCTTGTTCGCTGCGCTCACGGGCCGCTCGGGCCTCTGTCGCGGACCTCGAGGCCTATTCGTTTAGGTTCGCCGCCGTTGGACGCTGATGTCTCGCTGGGGCAGGCCGACACCGCGGCCAGCACGTCGATCTCGGCCCGCAGATCGATGTAGTCGCCCGCTTGCGCCGGCGACTCCCGGAACACCAACCTGCGCTCGTCCACCACGTCGGTGCACATGAACACGTTGAAGATGTCGGGGATCAGGTCGGGGTCGACGCCCCAGGGCCTGACCGCCTCCTCGAGGTTGCCCTGGCAGGTCCGGTGTCCCGAGTCGATGCCGTCGCGGACGGCGTACACGCCGGCAGAGCAGCGGCCCCCGTTCCAGGCGAAGTGAACGCCGACCGGGTCGTCGATGACGGTCATCATGGGCCGCTCGTACGGGGGGCGAGACCACAGTGTGGTGATCCTGCGCATCGTTCCGGTGCCGGCCAGCATGTTGAGGGCGACCGTCTGACCGGCGTGGTATCCCTCACGGGGGTTGTCGAGCGCCAGGAACGTGGAGTCGGCCACCTGGGGTCCGTCCAGCGCGACGATCCGCAGCACCTGGCCGGCCCGCACCTCCACGGCGCGACCCTCACACCGGGGCACGACCACCTCTTCGAGCATCACGAGCGCCCGCGAATGGGTGGCTGTCATGCAGTCGCTTCGCAGGCGACGCCGGCGGGCGTGATCATGCGGCCACTTCGCAGCTGACTTCACCCGCCGCGGCCGTCGTCAGCTTCACATCCGACGACATCAGCTCCAGCCAGGCCCGCAGGTAACCCCGCATCGGCCCCTCGTAGGTGACCGGCGCCCTCACCACGCCGTCGGCGGAGACCTCCTCGGTCTCATGCCCGAGCCCCTTGCTCATGTCCACCCACTCCACCTCGGCGATGGCCAAGCCTTCCTGGCAGCGCTCGAACAACTCGAGGTCGTCGGGGTTGCCCAGGCTGGGGAAGTCCTCGGCGATCCGCATGCGCAGCACGTTGACCTCGTCGGGGGCGCCCGCCGCGGCCGCCACCCAGGTGTGCAGCCGGGTCTCGCCGACCGTGACCGGGTCCACCGTCTCGAGGTGGTTGCCCTTGATGAGCAAGTTGGGGAAGATCGACAGGTTGATCATCGAGCCCGGCGCTGCCTCCAACACATCGCCGGCGTCGCCGCCGCTGCTCTCAGTGATCTGCTCGGCGTACCACTCCCGCCCCGGCACCGGTCGCTGCGTGTCCCAGAAGGACTGGTGCAGCCCGGGGCGTTGATCGACGAACATGTGGCCGTTGCCGAGGTCCGCGCCGTACATGCCGGTGTCGTCGGGACTGGACTTGAACTGTGACAGCGATCGGTCGCCACCGTGCTGGCGCTCGTTGAGGATCACGAAGCTGCGATGGGCGAAGGTGGGATGCAGCCCGTCGCCGGCGTTGTCCCAGGCCAGCTTCCAGTTTCCCCTGTAGATCATGCGCTGGCAGTTGCGCACCTCGATGCACCCCGAGGGCGACCGGTCCACGAACCCGTCGATCAGCGGTCCGGCCGGCCCCAGCCACTCCGCCAGGCTGGGAGCGTCAAGGTTGAGGGTGCCGAAGATCAGGCCCCGGTAGGTCCCGAGCCGGGGCACCTGGGCCAGGCCGTGGTCGGCCTTGTGGAAGTCGGCCGGGTAGCCCTCGGGGTAGGGCACGTTGACGAGGTCGCCCCGGTTGGAGTAGGTCCAGCCATGGTAGGAGCACTGGAAGCGCCGGGCCGAGCCGCACTCGGCCTGGCACACGCTCGAGGCCCGATGGGCGCACCGGTTGAACAGGGCGTGCAGGCCGCCGTCGGAATCGCGGGTGATGATGAGGGAGCGCAGCCCCATACGCGACGCCAGGAAGTCGTTGGGTTCGCTCACCTGGCTCTCGTGGGCCAGGTAGACCCAGGTTCCGCCGAACACCTTGGACATCTCGGCGTTGAAGACCTCAGTCTCGGTGTAGATGGAGCGATGGACCCGGTGGGGCTGGACCCGAGCCTGCAGATCGGTCGCGGTGGTTGTATCGAAGATGGAGGTCATGTCGGCACCCGCTGCAATGCTATTCCCGCTCTTGTTCGCTGCGCTCACGGGCCGCCCAAATCCAGAGACCCTGCCCACGGCCTCGCTCAACATCGGCAACCCTCGATGCGACGCGGCCCATGCGCTCGGCCTCAGAGCACGAACGAGAACTTGCGGACATCGCCGCGGCTGTCCACCAGGCGCACGATCTTGAACCTGATCGACCACTGGTCGCCCAGCGAGGCGAACACGTAGTCGTTGCGGCTGGCGAACGGGGTCAGCCGGTCCTTGCGATGCTCCCAGACCACCGTCGAGCACCGAGCCAGCGTCTCGCCGTCCTGCAGCGGCCAGGCCTCGGTGTTGGACACGATCCGGCAGGTCCGCGACGGCGGCTCCTGGGCGTGGGCCCACCCGGTCTCGAGCAGCCCGATGCGATCCTCCATGCGACGGTGGTCGTCGAGCAGGTAGGAGACCCGGGTGCGGGGGTCGCCGTCGGGATCGAGGGGGATCCAGTAGACGCAGTCGTCGGTGAACCGCTCCAGCCAGTGGTGGTAGCACCGGTCGTCCAGCAGCCGGGCCTCGTGGTGGAGGGCCTGCTCGACGGCCGGACGCAACTCGGGGTGGCCGGGCCCCCGGTCCGGCTGTGATGGCGACAGCAGGTCGACCAGCCGCTGGTACAGGCGGTCGTCCACCGGTGACGCCGCCTGAAGACTCATTGTCGACGCCCCTAACCCTCTGGTCCGGCGCCGTGGACGGCCTCCAGGAGGCGGCCGACCAGCGCGGCCGGGTCGTCGGAGCCCCAGACGTTGCGCCCGAAGGCCACGCCTGCGCCGCCGGCCTCGACCACCCCGCGGGCCAGCGCCACCACCTGGTCCTCGTCGTCGACTTTGGGGCCCCCGAGAGCCACCACCGGCGCCGGGCAGGCCTCGGCCACTGCCGCGAACTCCTCGACAGGGCCGGGACACATCGTCTTGACGATGTCGGCGCCGAGTTCGACGGCCAGCCGGGCGCCGCGGCCCACGTTCTCGGCTGTCCAGGGCACCGTCCGGGGCCAGCCCCCCGGTATCGACTCGGCCATCACCGGCAGACCGAGCATCTCGCACTCGGCGGCCAGGTGGGCCAGGCGTTGCAGCGAGTGCTCCTCGTCGGGCGTGCCCGGGAACACCATCAGCACGACCGCGTCGGCGCCGAGCACCAGGGCCTGCTCGGCCGAGTAGAGCAGGGAGGTCGTGTCGGCCGAGGGCGGGTCGCCCAGATCGGAGATGCCGCCGTCCACCCGCAGCACCAGCCCCGCGCCGGCGAAGGCCTCGGGCCGGGCCCGGGCCAGCTGCCAGGTGGCCAGAACCGCATCGGGCCCGCCCTCGGCGATGGAGGCCGCGGCCGAGGGCGCCACGCCCATCCCCATGTAGGCGGGATGGTCCATGGCCACGAACACGGCTCGGCCGTCGTCGGAGAAGATGTGCCGGAACCGCCGGCGCTTGCCGGCCGATACGGCCGAGAGCGGAGCATTCATGCTGTTCATAGGTCGATCATTCCTGTTTCTAAGAGGCCGAGCGGTCAGGCGAGCGAAGCCGGTCCATACGGGCAAGGCCGTGGGCAGCCACGCCTTGATTTGGGCGGACCGTGAGCGCAGCGAACAAGAGCGGGAGACACAACGCCGCGCCGCGAGGTGCTCGCAACCTATTCTCGCTCGCTCGAAGGCGCTGGAAGTGGCGCGGTGAACTCGTCGGTGGCCAGGGGGGTCGCCACGTCGGCGCGCACCAGCTTCATCACGTGCGCGGCCCGGCCCTCCCATACCGACGCCGGACCCACCCGGTAGAAGGGCGACCGCAGGTTGTTCATCAGCACGGTCACCATGTCGGTGTCCTCACGGTTGGTGACGGCCAGGCGGTCCAGCTCGAAGTCCTGCTCCTCGACCGACTTGTCGATCCCGTAGATGCGGCTGAACAGCCGGGTGCGGTCCGGGGCGATCGGGTCGGCCCGCACCAGGATGAGCTGCGTCGGGTAGGGCAGGGGCGTGAGGTTGGGGTAGATGTAGTCGGCGTAGTGGCCGAGGAGCTGCTCGGGGGTCAGGTCGGTGCGCCCGCCGGTGGCGTCCTCCTCGCCGGAGTGGGGTTTGAAGCCGCTGCAGGTGCGGCCCTCGAAGCGCACGATGGTGTCCATCTGCTTGCGCAGCTTGTTGAGCCGCCGGTGGACGAAGCGCACGTGGTAGTCGTCGTTGGAGTTCTCCGCGAACGCCTTCCAGTTGATGGGGTAGGTCTGGTCGAGCTCCCGGTGGTAGCGGGTGAACGTGGCGAACCGGTAGAGGTCGTAGCGCTCGGCCAGCGGCGCGATCCACTCCCGGAACGGGGGGGCCATGCGGGACAGGCATCCGAATACGAGCTTGTCCCATGCCACCTCGATGCGGATCTCCGCCAGGCCGTAATCCTCGGTGGGCATGCCGTCGGGGTACATGCGGGCCCGGTCGGGGATGCCGATCAGCTGGCCGTCGATGGCGTAGGCCCAGTTGTGGTAGGGGCAGGTCATCGTCTTGCCGCAGTTGCCGGCCGGATCGAACAGCAGTCCCGAGGCCCGGTGGCGGCAGTTGTTGAGGAAGCCCCGCACCGAGCCGTCCTCCTGGCGGATCACCATCACCGGCTGGTAGCCGATGGTGCCGGTGATGTAGTCGCCGGGCTCGGCGAGATCCTCGGTGTCGCCCAGCCACACCCACGACCGCGCGAACACCCGCACCATCTCCAGGTCGAACAGCTCCTGGTCGAACACCTCGTAGGGCTGAAGCATCGGGCTGTCGACCGGGGCGTTCACCAGCCCAGCGGTCTCGGCCACCCGGCGCTGTAGACGCTCCACCGTCGGCTCGGCGTGCAAGTCCGCGATCACGCCGCGACCCTACCGGAGCATCCAGAACTCAGTCCAAGCCCGCAGACGGTGCGCCGACGGCGCGCCTAGAGCGTGCGCGAGTCGGTGCAAGCCCGCTTGGTCGGGGCGGGGTGTTTCCCGCTCTTGTTCGCTGCGCTCACGGGCCGCTCGGGCAACGGCCTCGCCCGTATGTACCGGTGTCGCTCGCCTACTCGCTCGGCCTTCTAGTACCAGTCGGAGGCCGTGTTGGGGCGGTCGGACCAGCCGGACCGGCCGATGTCGCACGCATCGCGGGGACCGAGCCGACCCATCTGCTCGGCGTAGAGGGCCGTGCCGACGTTGTGGCAATTGCCGTGGCCGGGAACACCTATTCCGCCGGCAGCGTCGCCAGCCGGTCCATCGAGCCGGCCAGCACCTCCCACGAATGGAACATCGCACCGGCGAACACGTCGAGCTCGCTGCGCCGGTGGTTCCAGTGCAAGGTGTCGCCGGTGAGCAGCCACCGGTCGTCGATGTGGAACACCACCGAGCCCTCGGTGTGGCCCGGAGTGGGAACCGACACCACACGCAAGCCTGCTAGGCGAGGGTGAACAGTGGCTCGGGTTGTTGCGCCGTCGCTGGGGGGCTCGCGGCCTGGCCGGGTTGGTCCGGTGCCGCCCTGGCGACAGAGCGTTTCCCGTGGTGCTTGCTCGACCGTGAGGTCGGCGGTCCGTGGGCTGGGGGTGGGTCGGGGGCGTGGGCGGGTCCGTGGCGGATCCGCTCGGGCGGCACGATGGTGTAGAGGCCTCTTCCGTCGGGGACTTCACGCCAGCCGTGGTGGTGGATCTTCTGGTGGCAGGCCCAGCACACCAACATCATGTTGTCGATGTTGGTGGCGCCGCCTTGGGAAACCGGTTCCACGTGGTGGCCTTGACAGGTCCACATGTCGGCGCCGCAGCCGCCGCAGGCGCCGTAGCGGGCCCGCAGCGCGTTCATTTGGGCCTTGGTGGCCCGCCGTTTGGTGTGGCCGTGCCACAGCGGGACGCCCTCGCTGCTGAACACCACCCCGGTGATGCGGGAGTTGCAGAAGTACTCCTCGAGCACGCTCTGGGGGATTGTCCCGCCCCCGCCGATCTCCGCGAAAGCGTTGGTGCCATCTGAGCTGAGATGTTGCACTATGGTGATGTCAGCCGTTGGCTGACTCCCACACCCGCACCTGCCGCTGCCGGCACCAGTCCCGCCCATTCCGGCGCCGTCGCCGTTGGTGTCAACATTGCTGTTGGCAGTCCCGCTCAAGTCGCCGTCGCCACAGATCCGGCGCATTTCGTCACCGGTGCCGTTGGCGTGAGCCTTGCCTCCGTTGGCGGTCTCTCCCGGGTCGCCCGCACCGGCGTGGGTCCGGCTCCTGCCCTGGACGTCACCGTTGCTGGCGCTGTCGTGGCTGTGCCTGCGAGAGGCGGCGTGTTCGGCTTGGGAGTAGATGCTGCCGTGTGAGGTCAACGTGTCGAGCGCGTCGGCCATCCGCTGGCTGAGGCTGCGCTTGTCGCCGCCGGGGCTGCGCAGGTCGGCTCGCCGCAGCCGCTCGGTTTCCTGCACGAAACGCTTGCGCACCTTCGCTCCGGTCACCGGGTCGAGCTCGCCGCGCACATGCACCATTCCGTCGTCGCCGTCCCAGAAACTCAGCCGCCTCCGGGCCCGCTGGCGCCGGTACCGCTCCTCGCCGTCATCGGCCAGGCGCCGCGCCGCCCATCTGCGCGCCTCGCGAGTGAACTGGTCCGGCGACAGCATCGCAGCCTGAGCCAACAGACCAGTGTCCTGTTCCACCTGCTCAGCGCTGGTCCTCTCACAGGCGGTGGCGAGCGTCCTGGCATTGGCGACAGAGATCTCACCGCTCTCCAGCGCGCCGCGCGCTGAGGGCATCGATTGGAGGGTCCCGATCGTCTTGACCTGGCTGACGGCGTCCCGCTTGGACAATCCCGCCGCCTGCGCCAACACCCCCACACCGCCGTCGCCGTGACGATCCCGCTTCGCCACCAAGGCAGCCGCATCAGCCTGCAGCACCGCCACCTGCGCCCCGAACGCCTTGGAGTCCTCCAACACCCTCCGGGCGGCCGCCGTCGAAGTGCCGGCGTCGTTGACGAGCCGGATCAACTCCGCCAGCCCATCCCGCACTCGCTGTGCCGCTTCGACACCCATGAACACATCATGCCATAGGGGTGTGATATCTGTCAAGCATTTACAAGCTGTTTCAAGTTATTTTATAGATAGACCACGAACCACCGAGCGCTCAGCCGAAAGTCAATTGCGGCTGTCAGTGCAGGAACTCGATCTCGCAGTTGATGACGGTGGCGCGGGCCAGCCGCGGTTGCGCTCGCTCGGACCGCCGACAGCCTCGGTGACCACGCTGGCGTCGACAACGATCAATGCGACTCACGATCGGCTCGGATGATGTCACCGATCAGCTGCGAGTCGAGATCCGACTGGCCGTGGGCGAGAGCCTCCACCCGCTTGCGAGCGAGCAGCTTCCTCCGCGCTGGCGAGGTCCGCCTGCCTGCACACCGCGTCCAGCATGTACTGCTGCAGCGACTGGCCCGAGGCGGCGGCTCGGACTCGGAGCTTGCGATGGACGTCATCGGGGATGTGCTTGATCTGGATCGTGGCCATGAGCCAACAGTAGCACCAAGATAACGCCAATAGCGCTAGATCAGATCGTAGACCGCATCCAGGTCCCTGCGGGCAGGGATCCACATCGTTTTCGGGCGCGCTGGCTGGTGCCGGGGCGGGTTACCATGATGGGCGTGAGCCGCCGCGACGATGTGTTGGTGAAGTACGGGGCTGCGATCCGGGCCGCAGCCGAGCGCAACCATGCCCGCGCCATCGCGCTGGTGGGGTCGGCGGCTCGCGGCGAAGACTCCCCCAACAGCGACTACGACTTTTTGGTGGACTTCAAAAGGGGCGTCACCTTGTTCGACATCGGCGGCTTGGAGGCGGACCTCGAAGACCTTCTGGGGGCCCGAGTCGACGTTGTTCCCCGTTCATGTGTGCGAGAGAGCTGCCGCGGGATGCTCCACGACGCCATCCCGCTGTGACCCGAAGGGACGACGAGCGGATACACGACGTCCTCGGGGCTTGCGGCCGGCTCGCCGAGATAGCGGCCCGGGGCCGGTCCGCATACGACGGCGACTGGGTCGTCAGAGACGCCGCGAGCTACAACCTCGCGGTCATCGGGGAGGCGCTCGACAGCCTCTCAGACGAGTTCACCGCCCGCCATCGCGACCTTCCCGTGAGGCAGGCCAAGTCTCTTCGCAACAAGCTGGCCCACGAGTACTTCGTCGCAAACTCCGACATCTTGTGGGACACCATCACCCGGGACGTGCCCGCCCTGGCCGCGAAGCTCGCCGCAATCCGCGGCACCGCCGGCCAATAGCACCGCACTGGGCAGCCGAAACAGTCGCTAAGCGGTCCTATGGGCTCCTCTCCCTCGAGTAGCCTCCGGCCCGTCTGGAGTGTTGTCAGCCGCCTCGATGGTGGGATGGCGAATCGCCCGCTGTGGGTAGGGACGCTGCAATCGCTGACGGGGCCTGCTCCGGCGGCTCACTAGGCGGGGTCGACAGCACCGAAATCAGCAGACCGAACAGGCCCAACACTGCTCCTATCGCGATCCACATGACGCCCGTTCCCAGATGGGTGAGTCGTGCGGCGTTGGTGTCAACACCTGTGGGGACATTCTCGGCGTGGAGTTCGCTGAACTGGCGGTCGAGTTGTCGTCGGCCCTCTTCAATGGCGAAGGTCTCATCGTCCGCGTTCCAGGACTCGATCCCCGCTCCGATCTTGCCCTTGTGCACCTTCTTGTGCCTGTAGATCCTGTTCCTGTTCCGGGTCAGGACCGCCACGACGAAGAATGCGTGGCTTTGGTTCCACCAGCGTGTACTGCTCGGCGCGTCGCGCTCGGATGGGTCGCCGGAATCGGGGGCGGGGGCGTTGTTCATGGCTGGCCGCTGAGGAAGCTGACGATGTGCTCTGTGATTGGATCGGCAACCTCCCGGGGCAAGAACATCCACTGACCGGCCGGGTTCAAGTCGATGAACACGGGCGGACCGGATTCCGGCACCAGCCAGTCCTGGCTTGAGAACCCGGCGCACAGCTCGGCGGCGAGTCGCACAGCCTGGACCTCTACCTCCGGTGATTCGTGGCAACGCCATGAGTGGTGGGCCTCATCGGCGACGCGCCAGTCCAGCGGCCACATACAGGCGTCGAGAGCCGCCGTCGTCACGACACGGCCCGCTGTGACGACTCGGAGGTGTTGCCGAACCTCGATCCGCTTCTGAGCGATGAACGGAGCGGCGCCGAAGTCTCCCGACGCCAGAAGATCCGCAGTCAGCGGGGCCGTGTGCACTGCCTGAGGTTCTCCGCTCGCGTCGACGAACGCGCCAGTAACGAGAGGCTTGATGACGGCGTCGCCGCCAAGCGCCGTCTGTACCTCGTAGGGATCCGAGGACACGATCGTGGGCGGCGTCGCGATCCCGAGCCGCGACGCTACCGCCAGTTGACGGACGCGGTCCTCGGCCGCCTGCAGCGCGTCGATATCGGTCACCCACTCGCGGTTCCCGTGGCGCGCGATGGACGCGATGAGCCGTACCCGCGCCCGGAAGGACACGTCCGCGACGGACCCGACGCGATCACCGCTGCCCCACCGGTTCGGTGCCGCCCTCCGCAGCCAGGCTCGCCCCTCACCGGCGATCTCCTCGCCGTCGATGACGAGTTCTTGCGGCGAGAACGAGTAGCTGACCTGCGCCAACGAATCAGCATCGAACACCACCGGCTCGACACCGCGCTCTTGGAGGCGATGCACAACAGTTCGAAGATGAGCATCCGACCTGTTGCCCACGAGCAGCGGCCGCTGAGCCATCAGATCAAAGGCAGCACAGAGTCGTCGTCGTAGGTCTCCAGGCCCGATCTCGTTACGAGAGTGCCGCTCTCGGCAGCCGACGGCACCACTGAGCCGCCACCATAGGTCTCCCCGGCTCGCGTCGTGGCCGTGCCAAGGTCCTCAATCGACGGAAGCGCCGAGTCGTCGTCATACGTCTCGCCGGGGCTGGCCGTGACCAAGGTTCCCTGATCAGACAGCGCGGCAACGACGGGGCGACCCAGCAACTCGAACAGGTTGGTCCTTCCCACAGCACGATCTCCTGTTGTGTCCTAGCTCGGAGACTACCCCGGCGATGTGAGCGGGGCACGATCCCATCGGCGGGAGCTGTCACGTCGCCGGCGTGGCGAATCGCCCGCTGTGGGAAGGGACGCTGCAATCGCTGACGGGGCCTGCTCCGGCGGCTCACTAGTGGTCACGCGCGTTAGTTTTGTGGCTGTTGGTTGGGGTGGTATGTCCATTTGAAGGGTTTGGCCCGGTTGTTGTAGTCGTCGATGTAGTCGAGGATTGCGGTGGCGAGGTCGCTGGTG